>JAEEGG010005790.1_pt1 | contig 29176 bp, 21 predicted proteins | sample 9134161 | NCBI WGS metagenome assembly JAEEGG01 (sample SAMN16246543, study PRJNA631951) | gut metagenome | biome: gut microbiome; feature: rumen; material: CR-attached | host: Bos | place: Iran: Karaj | collected 2018-10 | reverse complement strand
TACCTCCGATGAAGATGAAATCGTCGGGGGCGGCGCTTTTTTGGGCGGCGGCAATTGCTTCGGGCACCGTCGGGTAGCATTGGCCGTGCAGACCAAAGGCGGCGGCTTTCTCGGCCAAAAGCTCAGTTTTGAGCGCGCGCGGCACTTGGGCGTTTGTAAAATAATAGGTAGCATCGGTTGGCAACTGGCTGAGCACTTTGGCGTGGTCCTTATCGCTAACCATTCCGATGACAATATGCAAATGATTGTATTTCTGTAATTTCAATTGCTCGACAACCTGTCGGATGCCATCGTCGTTGTGGCCGGTGTCGCAGTAGGTTGGCGGACAGTCGGCAAGTTTCTGCCAGCGGCCTTTCAGACCTGTAGTAGCGATGGTCGAAGCCGCACCTATCAGAATATCATCGTTGCTGACGGTGAGCTTGCGGCACAGAACATCGAACGCCGCCAGAACCGTCAGGATATTTTTGCGCTGGTAGCAACCCATCAAGTCGAGCGAAAGACAGTCGTATTCGGGTTTCCCGTTGCGGCTGATGGCAAGGTTAAGACGGTCGGCCGTGAGTGTGGCGCTCTCAATGCGGCGGATTTGGTCGGCAAAGACGAGCGGCGAACCTTCGGCAGCGGCCTTCGCTTCAAAGACTGGCGCCGTTTCGGCATCGGTCTGCCCCACCACCACCGGCACACCTGGTTTGATAATTCCCGCCTTCTCGCCTGCAATGGCAGCCAAGGTGTCGCCAAGCATCGCCGTATGGTCGAAACTGATATTGGTAATGACTGATACCAAGGGTGTTATGATGTTTGTTGAGTCGAGTCGGCCACCCAAGCCAACCTCAATCACCGCCACATCGACGGCGTTGCGGGCAAACCAATCGAAAGCCATAAGTGTGGCCATTTCAAAAAACGATGGCGCTATCTCGCTGATTTTCTGTCGGTGACGCTCAACAAAGTCAACAACCTCGCTTTCAGGAATCATCTCGCCATCGATGCGGATGCGCTCGCGGAAATCCTTAAGGTGCGGCGACGTGTAGAGCCCCACCTTGTAGCCGGCTTTCTGCAGAATTGCCGCCGTAATGTGCGACACCGAGCCCTTGCCGTTGGTCCCGGCCACGTGCACAGTGCGGAACTTAAGATGCGGATGGCCGAAATAATCGTCCAAAGCCTGCGTGTTGCCCAATCCAGGTTTATAAGCATCGGTGCCAATATTCTGATAAAGTGGCAGTTGTGTAAACAGAAAATCGAGAGTCTGCTGGTAGGTCATTGCTTTAACGGTAAGAGGTTAGCGTTTAGAGTTTAGTGCTTCGCTGTTGAGAAGGTTTAGAGTCTCAACCTTCTCAACCATCTCAACTTTAATCGGGAAACTTATCAATCTTAAATCAAAAATCTAAAATAATAAACTGATTGTCAATACATTTTGGCAGCACTTCGGCGAAAGCCAAAACAATGGCCGAAAATAGTTAAAAAAGAAAGTTTGGAATTGAAAAAACAATTGTAACTTTAAGCAAACACTAAAACGTACCACTATGGCAAAATCAAACATCAAAATCTTTGTGTTAGACACGAACGTTTTGCTCCACGACTACAAGTGCATCTATAATTTTCAGGACAACGACATTGTGATTCCGATTGTGGCGCTCGAGGAACTCGACAAGTTCAAGAAGGGCAACGATACGCTGAATTTCAACGCCCGCGAGTGCACACGCGAACTTGACGAACTCATTGGCAAGGCCGACCCCGTGAAAGGTATTCCAATCGGCAAAGGCCACGGAAAACTGTATCTGGCTCTCGGTCAGAAATATCCCGATTCAATGAAGGTGTCGTTCCCCGAAGCAACTGCCGATCATCGCATTTTGGCCATCGCCGAACGTGTGCGCAAGGACAATCCCGACCGCAAGGTGGTTGTGGTGTCCAAGGACATCAACCTGCGCGTGAAGGCCAAATCGCTGGGCATTGCCGCCGAAGACTACACCACCGACAAGGTTCAGAATATTGAAGTGATTTACAAGGGAATAGACACCATCGACAATGTCAACCCCGAGTTGATTAATAAGATTTATCAGGACCGCGCTGGTGTGAGCGTTGACGAGTTCAAGTTCAGCCGCGAAATTTTCGCCCACGAGTATCTGATTCTGAAAGGCGACAACAAGAGCGCCCTCACCCACTACGACCCGTTTGAGCGCCGCATCAACCTTGTTGAGAAACGCAAAATCTACGGCATTGAGCCGCGCAACGCCGAGCAGGCTCTGGCTCTCGACGCTCTAATGCGCCCTGAAATCAACCTTATCTCGCTCACCGGAAAGGCCGGAACGGGTAAGACTCTGCTTGCAGTGGCAGCCGCCCTACAACAGGCCGGCACCTACGAGCAGATTTTCGTTGCGCGCCCAATCATTCCGCTTACCAACCAGGATTTGGGATTCCTTCCGGGCGATGTGAAAGAGAAAATCGGACCGTACATGATGCCGCTGTTCGACAACTTGGGTGTCATCAAGCACCAGTTTGGCGCCAACAGCAAGGAAGTTCACAAGATTGACGAGATGCTGAAAGATGAGCGCCTGGTAATCACACCGCTGGCCTACATCCGCGGCCGCAGCCTATCGAACGCGTTCTTCATTATCGACGAGGCTCAGAACCTGACACCGCACGAAGTTAAGACCATTGTAACACGCGCTGGCGAGAATGTAAAAATCGTCTTTACAGGTGATATTCAGCAAATTGACTCACCGTATCTGGATTCGACATCGAATGGTTTGAGTTATCTGACCGACAAGATGAAAGGCCAAAACCTGTTTGCGCACATGAACCTTGTGAAAGGCGAACGCAGCGCACTGGCCGAACTTGCAAGCGATTTGCTATAATGCTGCATATCAAATGGGAAAGAGCCGAGGCATCTGCTTCGGCTTTTTTGTTACGATATCTTTTTAGGCCATCGGTGTTTGCAATTACCTTAAAACCCGTATGTTTGTGGCAAGAAGGGGTATTAGCTCATCTGGTAGAGCGCTTCGTTCGCAACGAAGAGGTGGGCGGTTCGAGTCCGCTATGCTCCACAAAAAAACTCTTGCAATCATCGGATTACAAGAGTTTTTCTTTTTGTCGGGGTAGCAGGATTCGAACCTGCGACCTCCTGCTCCCAAAGCAGGCACACTAACCGGACTGTGCTATACCCCGTGCTCAAAAGCGGTGCAAAGATAGACCTTCTATTGGCATTTGCAAAAAAAATATTGCATTGGCGCAACACTTTGTAAATCTATGCAAATCAGTTTTATCTGCGACATCTGCGTTCCAACCAATCTTTAGCATTATATTTGCGGCCGAAAAAACAGAAATATGCTACCGAAATTCTTACTTGCGACAAACAGTCAGCAGCGGTTGGGCTACCTCTACGTGGTTCACACCGAAAAGCCGCGCTTTATTCTTGAAGGCAGTGAAGACGATTTTGAAAACGATCGTCAGATTTACTGGATTGACAAACCAGAACTGCCTCAAATTGAGATTGATACGCTCATTGCCGAGGCCGAGTATTTTATTGACGATGAACTCGACTGCGAAGACAGCATGGGCGATGACGAAGAAGATGAATAGCAAGCAAGAATATTAATAATCAAACAGATATGGATTTTAACGAAGAGATAAAACGCCGACGCACATTTGCAATCATCAGCCACCCCGATGCCGGTAAAACCACTTTGACCGAGAAACTTCTGCTTTTTGGTGGCGCCATTCATGTGGCGGGTGCTGTTAAATCGAACAAGATTAAGAAAACCGCGACTTCCGACTTTATGGAAATCGAAAGGCAGCGCGGTATTTCGGTTGCCACTTCGGTAATGGGTTTCGAATATAATGGTGTGAAAATCAATATTCTCGACACCCCTGGTCACCAGGATTTTGCCGAAGACACCTTCCGCACACTGACGGCCGTTGACAGCGTCATTGTGGTGATTGATGCCGCAAAAGGCGTTGAAGCACAGACCGAAAAACTGATGAAGGTGTGCCGTATGCGCAACACGCCGGTGATTGTCTTCATCAACAAAATCGACCGCGAAGGCAAAGATCCCTTCGACCTACTCGACGAAATTGAGCACCAACTGCAAATCCATGTGCACCCGCTGAGTTGGCCTGTTGGAATGGGCCAAAGGCTGCAAGGTGTTTACAATATCTTCGACCATAAGATGTACTATTTCTCGGGCAACGACAAAACCAAAGCCGAAGAACCACAGGAATTTAAAGATTTGAACGACCCCGAGTTTGAGCGCAAAATGGGCAAGAACGCACAGATTCTACGTGACAATCTGGAACTCATCGAAGGCGTTTATCCCGACTTCGACCAAAATCTGTACCGCGAAGCAAAAATTGCCCCCGTGTTCTTCGGAAGTGCACTGTATAACTTTGGCGTTCAAGAACTTTTGGAATCGTTCATCCGCATTGCGCCATCGCCGCAGCCATCGCAAACACTTGAGCGCGAAGTTAAACCCGAAGAGGACAAGTTCACAGGTTTCGTTTTCAAGATTCACGCCAATATGGACCCGAACCACCGCGACCGCATTGCTTTTGTGAAGGTTTGCTCGGGCAAATTCCTACGCAACACAAACTACTACCACGTGCAACTCGACCGCCAGCTGAAATTCTCGAGTCCGACAGCCTTTATGGCTCAAAAAACGTCGGTGGTTGAAGAAGCATATCCGGGCGACATTGTCGGTTTGCACGACACGGGCAACTTTAAAATCGGCGACACACTGACCGAAGGCGAAAAGATTCATTTTAAGGGACTTCCAAGTTTCTCGCCCGAGCTTTTCCGATACATCGAAAATGATGACCCGATGAAGGCCAAACAACTAGCCAAAGGCATCGACCAACTGATGGATGAAGGTGTGGCACAGTTATTTACAATGACAATGAACGGTCGCAAGGTCATCGGCACAGTGGGCGCTCTGCAGTTCGAAGTGATTGAGTACCGCTTGCTGCACGAGTACAATGCCAAATGCCGCTATGAGAACATCAGCATGTACAAGGCTTGCTGGGTGAAACCGAACGACCAAATGGAATGGGAAGATTTCAAGCGCCGCAAGTTCAAGGCGATGGCTAAAGACAAGTGGGGCCGCGATGTCTATCTTGCCGAATCGGCTTACGAACTGCAAATGTCGCAAGAGAAATTCAAAGGGCTGGAATTCTTCTTTACTTCGGAGTTTGAGTAGAAAATAGTTCAGAGCACATCTAACGAATAATTTCCTTTGCAATCCTAACTTTCTCATCAAGAGGCAGTGTGGCATCAATCCAATTGATTTTGAATCCGTTGCGCTCCATACGGCGGAACCAGGTCATTTGGCGCTTGGCAAACTGACGGATGGCTATGTTAAGGTGCTCAACCATATAGTTGTAACTGAATTTGCCTTGCAGATACTGCGTAACAAACTTATATTCAAGACCATAGTATTCCAAATCGATTGGTGCTATGCCGCCGTCGAGTAAGGCTTGCACCTCATCAATCATTCCATCGCGCAGGCGCTGCTTCAAGCGGTTATAGATTGATTGGCATACGGCTTCGCGCTCCATTCGCACACCGATTATTATATATGGAATCTTAGGAAAATCCGGGATTATATTGGCGTTTTGCTTTTGATATTCAGCAATTTCAATGGCGCGGACCGTACGCTGACGAGTATCAAAATCTGCATTGTTGTGCAGTTTTTTCACCGATTTCAGCCGTTGTTCCAACTGCGCCTCCGTATAGTCCTTCAGTTCTGCCCTAAGTTCCTCGTTTACAGGTACCGACGTCATCTTGTAGCCATCGAGCACCGACTCAATATACAATCCGCTACCACCACACAGAATTGCCCGCTTCTGCCGGTTGCATACATCTGTGTAAACTGTCAAGAAATCTTTCTGATATTCAAACAGATTGTATTTGGTGCCTGGCTCAACAATATCAATCAGGTGATACGGAATAGGCTTGCCGTCAACCTGATAGTCAGACAAATCTTTGCCAGTACCAATATCCATTCGGCGGTAGACCTGCCTCGAATCGGCACTGATGATTTCAGCGTCGATGGCGGCGGCCAACTGCGTGGCAATTGCTGTTTTGCCCGTAGCGGTGGGGCCTAAAATGGTGATTAGCGGCAAGTTCGCGTTCATATCGTTGTTCGGTTTAATGCTTATGCTTTTGCGAAAATAGTTTAAATTTGCAGCGTTTTTGGTGTAAGATGAACATAAAATCACTTTTAAATCTGACAATCGACCTCGTTGGCAAGCCAACAGCCACAGCATCAGTACTTTCTAGCCAAACGAAAGGTTTTGCCGCGCTTTTGAAAGAGATTGCACTCCCCTACTTCGTGGCAATAATCGCTGCCGAATACATCGGACACGTAATGTTCGGCACCTACATGTTCAAAGATTCATTATCATTCATTATCAACGAATTAGTTCCTCTTTTGGCATTACTGCTGGTTTCTGGGATACTTTTTACGCTACTACTTCACGAAATACTGCATTACTACTCTATTGAGGCAAAACTGAAACGTACATTTTACATTGTAACGTACTCATTTATACCAATTTTTTTGACATCAATACTTGGCGGACTGCTACCCAAACTAGCACCTCTTTTCAATCTTTGCGGCCTATATTCATACTACCTGCTTTGGTGTATGCTGAAGGCTGAATATTCCAACATCGACAATAAAAAACTACGCAACGCCACATTAACATCAATTGCCACAATGATTCTATTGCATTGGGCTTTAGTCGGTTGCGGTAATCTAATCTTCAACTGATATGGACAACAACGTTCGATTTAGCAATAAAAAAGCGCACTTTCTATATGAGATTATCGAGACATTCAATGCCGGCATACAACTGCTTGGCACTGAAATAAAATCGATTCGGAACGGGAAGGCGAACCTCAATGACACTTACTGCATTTTCGAGAAGGGCGAACTGTATGTCAAGAATATGTATATTGCTGAATACGAATATGGTACGCACTACAACCACACTCCTCGCAGCGACCGCAAACTTCTGCTGAAAAGGCGCGAACTGAATCGTTTGGAGAAAAAAATCAAAGAAAAAGGATTTACCATTGTACCTATCACAATGTATATCAACGAGAAAGGTTTGGCAAAGGTGACTATTGGCCTGGCTCGAGGCAAAAAACTATTCGACAAGCGCGAGGACATCAAGTTGAAAGACACCAAACGAGAGTTGGACAGAATGAACAAAATCAGATAATCATTTCTTCTATACAAGAAACGATTGAACTCGCTTGGGTTTACATAACCTTTTTTATTGCTCGAAGAAGAAATCCTGCAAATCGTTAATGTCGGCAGGCGTAAGATTCGATGTGCCCTCAAATATGGCATCGATGGCTTTCTGAAGTTCTTCGTGCGAAATATAGTTATCGTGATCAGTATCAACGCTCTTGAATTTGTCTGGTATGCCCTTTGAAGCATCGATATTACTGCCACCTTCTGACGATGAAGTGTTCGAGTATGCACGTGTGTCAGTATGTTTCACAGCGTCAGGGTTGTAGAGCAGCATGATAATTTGCTTGTCAGTCAATTGAATACCGCTTGCACTAACAATTTTGCCCAGCGGAGTGTTCGGTTCCTTGTCGATATAATCTGGAACACCATCCTTATCAGTATCAAGCGGGCAACCGAACTGGTTAACTTTCACGTCTTTAGGCGTTCCTGGGCACTCGTCGTTGAAGTCATCAACACCATCGCCGTCTTCGTCAAGATTGTCAGTTATGGTGAACTTCAGATTTCGGAAATTCTCGACAGCGGCAAGTTCCTCATCGGTTGAGAACAAGTCAATCGACAGTGATACATAAGTATTTAGCACAATATCGTTCTTCCAGCCTTTGCCACCTTTTACATTGTCGATGTAATCGGTCATTGGGAAGTGGGCAGCGCATCCGAAACGGCAAGTGACGCGGTCGGTTATCGTGACATTGAAACCTGCATCAACGGGGAAAGCCACACTGGTTTTGGCGTAATCGCCGTAGCCATAAAGGTCAAGTTTTCGCAAGTCGGTTTCGTATTCATAGTCGCGGACAATTATCTCGCCGCGGTCGTCGCGGATTGTACCATCGGGCCAATAGACGTATGCTTTGTTCTCGGCATTCAGAAAATCGCCTTTCGATGAAAACTGGAAAAACTCAACGCCAAGCGAGACGTATGGGTGGATTGGCCGCTTGTGGTCGAGTATGTGATTGAAATTATAGGCCACCGAAACACCGCCAGCAAAAATCTGCGAGCGGAAGTTGGCAACATTCAGCATATCAGCGCGTTGGGCCTCGTTCATAAACACCACCCTGTCAGGATTTATCTTCCCATCGGTAACCAGTTGTGAGAAATCGATTTTTGTCTCGTTTTCAGCACAATACAAACTTCCGCCCACGCGGCCCAAAGTGCCGTGGAACTCGATGTCAAAATATTTGCTGACGTTACGGCTGATGAGAAATCTGTAAGAAGTCAATCCGTTGATGGGCGTGCGGAAATAATCGACCACATCGCCATAAAAAGAAAAGTTACCGACACCGAAGCCGATAACTGGTTTGAAAGCCGCACTTGTTGCCTCCTCATCCTCAGCAAGCAACACCGACAAGTAATCATCGTCGATGTCCTCCTCTTGCGCAACTACTTGCAGGCAGGAGAACAATCCTAATATGGCAATCAATAATTTCTTCATCAACAATTCTTTATCTCCAACCTCACTGCTTATTTATACCATTTTTGGCTTGTTATCATCAATGCCTCTTGAACTGTTATGCGCATACCGTTGTTGTAGGCCGATACAAATGCGTCGTGGATTGGGGTGTTGTTCCAAACATAAACCCGATAATCGCGCGCATCTTTGTACTCGCTGAAATTACCTACTGTGTATTTGTTCCAGCCATTGTGTATCTCAACTTGCACTTGGTCGGTGATATTCAAGCGTTTAAAATAATTTTTCCCAACAAGACGGTGTCCTGCGGCAATCTGCACTCTGAACGCAACGCCTTGTTCTGGTGAAGGCACATCACTCAAGTCTTCTGCTGTTGCCCGATATGGACGGCTGACTTGGTGAGCAGAAGTTTGCGAACTTGGTGTGTATGAAGGCGTTGTGGTAGTCTGCGAACTTGGCTCATTCGATGCATAGACAGGCTCCGAAACTGTTGGTGTTGAAACCGAAGTTGACGGAGTGTAGGTCGACGGAGCAGTAGTTTCAGGCGTTGATGTGGGTTCGTACGTGTAAGTCGGTTCTGGTGCAGGAGTGTACGATGATATGGGCTTTGTCGGCTCTGTCTCTGTCTCGGGAGTTGCTTCCACAAGAAGTTGCTCATCATCACCCTTCTCAAGATCAACATTGCGCTCGGCAATAATTATTGTTTTGGTACGATCCGATTCGGCATACGAGAATGTTCCAATTATTTGGAATTCCTCGTCAGGAATTTCCCCTTCAGGGATAAGTTTGTAAGAAACCACAAAGTTGTCATCGCCAGAGTTGTTCGGCATATTCATCCACAAGAACTTGACAATGTGGTTTTTATAAGTAAAGATTGAGTTTTTCGATTTGATACTTTCTGCGCGGTAACCAACAGGAATCTGCTCTTGAACCTTGCCAAATCCGCTGAGGTTTCCCTTGTTAATTAAAAGATTGACAATCACTTCGTTGTCAGAATTCAGATATGGCTTTTGTCTAATGCAGTCAACGGTTTTCAGATTGACTTGCACATCGCCTTTCTGAATCACCATTGTAGGCTGATTAGTAAGGTTTTGCGAGTTTTCATCAGTTAAAATCTGCACCGATTTATTTTCGAGATTCGCAACTTGCACAGCATTGTCCATAATATAAGAGAATGAACCGCCGAAATTGTAACTGCCAGCCTTAATTCCAGGATCAACCTGAATGGCATACGAAACAACCAATTCCTTGTCGTAAGGAACTTTCATCCATTGAATCTTAACTTTCTGGTCTACAAACGAAAAGTCGCCGTTTGCAGTTTGTCTTGCCACCGCTTTGAAGCCATCGGGCAGTTTCTGCTGAAAACGTGCGAATCCTTCTATGTCACCTTTTTTGATAGTAACCTCAACCAAAAACTCACTGTCGCTTTGGGCTGAATCGGGCATATTCAACGATAATGAGACAGGTTCGCCTACCAGGCCGAACAACATTAAAACGCTGATAATCCCTAAAATTAAATTCGATTTAAGCATAAATTAATTGTGCGTAAAGCAAACCAAACATTCTGCTAAATTAACCAAAAACCCCATACAATCAACCTTTCGGGGCTTTTTGTACGCGTTTTTTTTAACACCGTTCTGTTTACATTTTCTTGCGTTATTTACTATTTCGTTGAATGTTAATATTTTAATAATAAAATCAATGCAATTAGTGCTTAATAAAAAAATAGCCGAATAGGGTTTAAACACTTGTAAACAACCTATTTCGGCCATTTTTCGAAATGTCTGACGGGCTTTTAAATCTCGTCAGTGGCAAAATGAAGGAATCGACCTATCAATACTTGAAACTGCTGCCGCCAAAGAATTCCCTCAAAACCGACGTCGGCGGAATTTCATTGTCAGGAATTGGCTGAACGTAACTCAGGAATTTCAGCAGTCGCAAAGCCTCGCGGTAAGCGTTGCAGTTTGGCGGAACCTGCTGCAGCACGGGCTCAACATAACGCTTCAGCACGCCAGTCTCGTAAACCATGGCTGTATTGAACATAATATCAGCGCGTTCCTGATTCGGGAAGATGTGCTTGTCCTCGCCACGGCGCACGCTCGGCCAGCGGTCGATGGTGTCTTTGGCGCTGTAGCCGCGATAGCGGTAGTCGCGCACAATGCGGCGTATAAGGCGCGTGTCGGTGGTTGGGATGCGGTTGTGGTTGTCGAGCGAAAGGGTTGTGAGCGCCGACACATAAACACGGAATTTCAGACTGTCGTCGATGTGTGCGGTGAGTTTCGGATTCAGCGCATGAATGCCCTCGGCAATGATGATGCTGTTGGCGTCGAGATGCATTTTCTCGCCGTCGAAGAAGCGCTTGCCGTCTTTGAACGAGAATTTTGGCACATCGATGGTCTTGCCTTCGAACAGAGCGTTCAAATCGTTGTTAAGATACGGAATATCAAGTGCTTCGAGTGCTTCAAAGTCATACTCGCCGTTCTCGTCGAGCGGTGTTTTTTCTCGGTCGACAAAATAGTTGTCGAGCGAAAGCGTAACAGGGTTATAACCAGCAACTTTCAACTGAATGGCCAGTTTGTTGGCTGTGGTTGTCTTACCCGACGACGACGGTCCCGAAAGCAGCACCAGTCGCGGTTGCGGCTGACGTGTGGCAATCATGTCGGCAATCTGCGCAAGTTTCTTCTCTTGCAGAGCCTCCGAAATTTTAATCAGTTCGCCGATGCTGCCATCGTCAATGTGCTGGTTGATATTGCTCATATAACTGATATTCAATATTCTGCCCCACTTTTTAAACTCGTGCAGAACATCAAACATCTTATCTTGAGGCTCAAGTTTGGCAACGGCGTTCGGATTATCGGAGAACGGGGCGCGAAGCAGCATTCCATCGTAATATTTGTCGATGCTGAACACCTTCAGATAGCCTGTCGAAGGCAGAAGGCAGCCATAAAAATAATCAATCACATCATCGAGATAATAGACTGAAGAATAGAGATGCGCGCGAGTTTTGAGCAGTTGCGCTTTTTCGTGGTAGCCGAACTCGTCGAACAGTTTAGTGGCCTCATCGGCGAGCATGCGCTTGCGGATGAAAGGCAGGTCGAGTTCGATGATTTGCCGCATCTGGCGGTCGATTTCGGCAACTTGCTCATCGGTTACAGAGTCAACTCCTTCTATTTCACAATAATAGCCGTTTGAGATTGAATGTTCGATTTTCAATTTGTGACCTGGGAAAATGTCGTGGACGGCCTTGTAGAGCACAAAACTCAACGAACGGTCGTACATTCGTTTGCCATCGGGATAGGTAAAGTCAATAAACTCAACAACATACGGATTGAACAAGGCAAAGTCCAACTCTTTAATTTTATTGTTGACGTAAGCCGCATAAACGGGCTTGCCAATGAAACCCATATCAACTGCAACTTGCTGTAATGTAGTGCCTTGCGGATAGTTTCGCCGTTCGCCGTTGTTGACACAAATAATTTCAATCATAATTCACGTTTTTTTTTGAGCAATTTAACATAATCTCATCTAATTCTCCTCAATTAGGCTTTCAACAAAAGCGCTTCCGCGCGATTCCATTTCAAGCGAGATTAAAGTTATCCGATTTGGTTGAACCCGCAAAATTTTAGGCGAAAAAACTTATGATTATTTTGCAAGAAAGCGCGGCATTGTAGCGATTAAGCAAGTGTGAATAACTGGTAATCAGTCGTTTGACAATTCATCGGCCAGGAACTGTGCTGTGTAGCCAACATCGCGCGCAACAACCTGCTCGGGCGTGCCTTCGCTGATTATCTGCCCACCTGCCGAACCGCCGTCGGGTCCCATATCAATGATGTGGTCGGCGACCTTTATCACGTCAAGGTTGTGCTCAATCACAACCACCGTATTTCCTTTGTCCACAAGTTTTTGCAGCACATCGAGCAGCACCCTGATGTCTTCGAAATGCAGACCTGTTGTCGGCTCGTCGAGAATGTAAAGCGTCTTGCCCGTGTCTTTTTTCGACAGTTCGGCAGCCAGTTTTGCGCGCTGTGCCTCACCGCCGCTCAAGGTTGTCGACGGCTGCCCCAACTTGACATAACCCAAACCAACCATCTGCAAAGCCTTAATTTTTTGTAGGATCTTCGGTTGGTTCTCAAAGAATTCAACAGCCTGATTGATAGTCATATCCAGCACATCGGAAATCGACTTGCCGCGATAGCGCACCTCAAGAGTCTCTCGGTTGTAGCGGTGGCCGTTACAATCGGGGCACGGAACCATAACATCGGGCAGGAAATTCATCTCAATCGTCTGAACGCCAGCGCCTTTGCAAGTCTCGCAGCGACCACCTTTCACGTTGAACGAGAAGCGTCCAGCCTTATAGCCGCGGATTTGCGCCTCGGGCAGTTTCTCGAACAGCGCGCGGATGTCGGAAAAGACGCCTGAATAGGTGGCAGGATTCGACCGCGGCGTGCGTCCTAACGGTTCTTGGTTCACCTCTATCACCTTGTCAATGTTGCCGATACCTTCAATCGAGTCGAACGGCAACGGCTCTTGAATCGAGCGGTAGAAATGGTGGTTCAGAATGGGATGCAGCGTCTCGTTGATGAGCGACGATTTACCGCTTCCCGACACACCAGTGATGCACACGAATTTGCCTAATGGTAGCGTAAGTGTCACATTCTTAAGATTATGACCTGTGGCATTATGCAGCACAATCGACAATCCGTTGCCTTTGCGGCGTTTTTTTGGTATCTCAATTTTGCGCGTACCGTTAAGGTATTGCGCTGTGAGTGAGTTAGATTTTAGAATCTCGAATGGTGCGCCCTCGCTCACCACATTTCCGCCCCGACGGCCAGCAAACGGGCCAATGTCAATTACGTGGTCGGCGGCGAGCATCATATCTTTGTCGTGCTCAACAACAATCACAGTGTTGCCGAGGTCGCGCAGTTCTTTCAGAGATTCAATGAGTTTGCGGTTGTCGCGCTGATGCAGACCGATTGACGGCTCGTCGAGAATGTAGAGCACGTTGACGAGTTGCGAGCCAATCTGCGTAGCCAGCCTAATTCGCTGACTCTCACCACCCGACAGGCTGCGCGAACTGCGGTTTAGCGACAGATAGTCGAGCCCGACCTTGACCAGAAAGCCCAGACGGCTGCGGATTTCCTTCAGAATCTCGGCGGAAATGGCGCGCTGCTTGTCGCTCAAACGGTCCTCAAGGCCGTCGAGCCAGGCGTACAGGCTCTTGATGTCCATATTCGAGAGTTCGGCGATGTTTTTCTCATCGATTTTGAAATGCAGAGCCTCGCGGTTCAGTCGCGCACCGTTACATTCGGGGCAAACGCACTGTTTCACAAAGTTTTGCATCGGATTCTGCTTGTCTTCGGTCACCTCGTCGGTGGTGACGTCTTGCAACAGCGAAATGACACCAGGGAAACTCAAAAAATAGTTCGACGAGTTGCCCAGCGGCGTGTTGAGCAGTTTGAAAGGCTCGTCGCTTCCGTTCAGAACCACGTCGAGCGCCTCGTCGGGAATGTCGCAAATGGGCGTGTCGAGTTTGAACTTGAATTTATCGGCAATGGCTTCCAACTGCCAGAATATCATCGCGTTGCGATACTTACCCAAAGGAACAATGCCGCCGCTTTTTATGCTCAATTGTTTGTTGGGGATAACTTTGTCGATATCTATCTTATTTACAACGCCTAAGCCCTTGCAATGGGGGCAGGCGCCCATAGGCGAATTGAACGAGAATGTGTGCGGCGCAGGCTCGTTGTACGACAGCCCTGTTTCGGGGCACATCAGGTGGCGGCTGTAGAAATTTTCTTCTTCAGTGTCAACATTTTGCACCAGCACAACGCCTTGGCCTTCCTTCATTGCGGTGTTGAGCGATTCGGCAAGGCGCTTGCGGTCCTTCTCATCGACTTTCAGTTTGTCGATAACTACCTCAATATTATGGGTTTTATAGCGGTCGAGCCGCATTCCCGCGGTCAGGTCGGTGATTTTGCCGTTGACGCGCGCGTAGAGATAGCCCTTGCGCAGAAGTTGGTCGAAAAGTTCCTTGTAGTGGCCCTTGCGCCCCTTAATGAGCGGTGCCATAAGGTAGATTTTCTGCCCAGCCATCTTGCTGATAATGATGTCGATAATTTGGTCGTCGGTGTACTTGACCATCTTTTTGCCAGTGTGGTATGAGTAGGCCTCGCCAGCGCGGGCGAAAAGCAGTCGCAGAAAGTCGTAAATCTCTGTGGTTGTGCCAACTGTTGACCGCGGATTCTTGTTGGTGGTTTTCTGCTCAATTGAAATGACGGGGCTCAAGCCTGTGATTTTATCCACATCGGGTCGGTCCAGACCGCCCAGAAACTGACGCGCATAGGCCGAAAAAGTCTCAATGTAGCGGCGCTGCCCCTCGGCATAAATGGTGTCGAACGCAAGCGACGACTTTCCGCTGCCGCTCAACCCCGTGATTACGGTGAGTTTGTTGCGCGGAATGGTCACATCAATGTTCTTCAGATTATGCTCGCGCGCGCCATACACGCGGATAAAATCTTCATTTTCAATTACATCACTTTTAACCATACAACTGTTGTAAAAAGCGGACAAAGGTAGTCAATAAAAACCATTATTCCGCTATAATGTTCAGAACGGGGGTGTTTGAAGTTGAATAATTTGTATCCGCCTGTTGCTCTGTTATTTATGGCCTAATTCAAACTTGAACGGCTTGTCGAAATTTCTGCGCGAATAGTATGTTACCGATGGATTCGACAAGTCCATAACCATTGTCCAAAGTGTGCCCCAGAAACTCTCGCTGGCGGGTTGCGCAACCGACTTAATTGCCTCGGTCATAGTTTGTTGTGTCATTATGCCATTGGCTTGGCTGTATTCCTCGCAGAGCAGGTCGTAGCGGGTGTCGCCAAAAATCAAACCTGTATTGAGTTTCTGCTCGCACAGATAGTGGTTGGTGACGGCTTGCGTTTCGGTGACAACAATTTGATTGTCAACATATTCAACTACAACACTTCGGCCCGTGGCATCGGACATTGCGTAATGGTGCGCCGCGCCAATATCGGAGTGCATATCAATATTGCGGAGCAGTTCCAGAGCCTCGTCAACGGTGGCGGCGTTGGTGAGCATATAGCGGAGAGCCATTGTTGTGGTGAGGTCGGGTTTGTCGGTTTGCTGGTTGGTCACAGCATTGTCACCGGCAATCAGGTCGGCAATGGCAAAGCCTTTCTCGTTCACGCCGTCGAGAGCCACAAACAGGCACGAGAGCGCCATATACTGGCTCACGAAGCCCTCGGGCAGCCAATCATCGCCAAAGCCGAACAAATCGATATTGAACGTGCTGACCGACTCGTAACCTTTGGTGGGCACGGTGTGCAGAATCATTGCTGTGCCCGAATAAAAATCGAAGTTGCGCCCCATAATCACGCCGCCCTCGGGAGTGCGCGTCGTGAGCGTTGAGCAACCGAAATCAGATTCCTGTGGATCGCCGGAAGGCAGCGTGTAGTAGCCTTTCGAGAGGAATCGGACAATATGTTCCGACAAATCGTCGGCACTCGCGCAGCCGCCATTTTTCAGCACCTCGTCGAAGCCGTCATCGCCCTTATATTCCATGTAGTACAGGCCCTCATCGAGTTTCTGAACCGACATTGCGCCCTGAATTAGCGAACCGAACATCGCCCATGCGCAAACAACAACTACCACCGTTAAGGCGAGAATGCCTAACAGTGTGATTTTTAACAGTTTTTTCATTTGTGAAGTTATTTAAGACCCGTCCTGCTGCTGAAGTTTATTCGGACACCATTGTCTTCAATCATCATATCGTTGCCACCATTATTGCCGTTGCTCTTGATAGGCTTGCGTTTGCCCTCAAGCACCTCGCTGCACATAATTTTTATGTCGGTGACTCGCTTGGGCGATTCCAGATTATCGCCGCTGTAATGCCCTGGAAACAAGAATTTTATATCGTTGTCCTTTATATACTTTTCGATTTTTGTTGCCGAAGCCACAACGTTCGATAGATTGGTGAATACCAGCAAGTTGGTTGAACCAAACGCATCACCGCTGAATCCGTAATGATTGGCCTTGTCGAAGAAAACAACACTGCCCGAAGTATGGCCGGGTGTGAAAACCACCTCCAGTTGGCGTCCACCTAAATCAATATTCTGATATTCAGATAGATATTCAACTTGACCATTGTATCGGCGGATGTTGCCGGAAAACATCGGGTAATCGGCTTCGTGCAAAGACACTTCGGCAAAAGGTTTGGCGCCACCAACGTGGTCTCCGTGACCGTGTGTAAGTAACAGTGTAACAGGCTTTGAGGTAATCTTGGCGACTATCTTGTCCAAATCGGGAATGTAGGTTCCGGCATCAATGAGAACCGCCCGGTCGCTACCCTCGACAAGGTAAAGCGACTCATTGTAGCAGCGGTGGCCGTTGCCAATCCAGGTGTGCTCGTCAATCTGACGGAACACGACCTCGTTATCTTCATAAACAACTTTGCCGCGAAGGTCACGGCTGTTGACATCGCTCTCCTGTGCCCGAACCGACACAGTGAAAAGGCAGGCAACTGCTGCCAGAAACAAATTGAATTTCATACGGATATAGTTAAAGTCAATACTCTTTTTGCAAACTTACACAAAATTTGCAGATATTTTTTGTGGTCGGATTGCTGACAGAAATATTTTTTGCTAGAGTTTGGCTTTGAGCCCGATATCACATATTTGCTTATCGACTCGATTGGCTGCCGGTTACCACACAAACCGCCGTGCGGCTGCATCGAAACGCAAATTGCTATCTTTGAATAGATTATTAAACAAGCCGCTTGAAACTATTTTGGCAACCGAACCACACGAAACACCTTCGCTGTTCATAAGCCAGAGATTGTCAGACAGTTGCACGGCCACATCAATGTCGTGGGTTGAAAGCAGGATTGCCTTTTGCGACTCGGCGGCCAGACGGTGAAGCAGAAGCAACACCTCAACGCGCGCTGCGGCATCGAGAAAGGCGGTTGGCTCATCGAGAATGATTATTGGCGTTTGTTGTGCCAACGCCTTGGCAATCATCACTTTCTGACGTTCGCCATCGGACAGTTCCGACACGTGGCAATCGGCTTTTGCGGCAATGCCCACATCGGTCATCGCTTTGATTACTAATTCTTTATCGGCGGCAGTCAGTCGGCCGAAGAAACCCGTATATGGTTGGCGGCCAAGCGACACAAGTTCAAAAACCGTCAGTCCGCCGGCTGATACTCTGTCGGTTAGCACAAGGGCAATGGTGCGCGAGAGTTCCTGCGCCGTCAGGCTGGCAATGCTGGCGCCGTTAACGCTGATAGTGCCCGACAGCGGCCGCTGCAGGTTGGCCAGCGTGCGCAAAAGCGTGGATTTGCCCACACCGTTCGGGCCCAACAGGCTGGTCAACTGGCCTTTGGCAAGAGTCAGCGACAAGCCAGCCGCCACAGGGTGCTGCGCGGAATAGCCAATGGTCAGATTTTCAGCGGATAGTAGCATTTTTATTATTGGTGAATTGTCCGTCTACAAATCGATTATACGATTAAATATTATTCATAAAAATTTCATTCAAAACTTCGCATTCTTCGCTGACTGACAATTACATAAATCACTACCGGCGCACCGAAGAACGGTGTGACGGCGTTCAGCGGCAACACTCCTGCGTTGCCAGGCAACAGACAGACCAAATTGCACACCAAAGCCACAACCGCGCCCACTAGCATTGTGACGGGCATCAGCACATTGTGGTTCGACGAGCCGATAACCATCCGCGCAACGTGCGGAACGGCCAGACCAATGAACGAGATTGGTCCGCAAAAGGCTGTAACTATGGCCGATAGCAGTCCTGTTGCGACAAGCAGCAAACTGCGAACTCGCCGAATATTGACACCCAAATTCTCGGCATAGTTGGCGCCTAACAACAAGGCATTCAACGGTTTGATTAACAAAACAGCCATCAGCAAGCCGGCCGACACGGTGCCCACAAAAACGGGCATCTGCGAAAGCGAAACGCCGCTGAAACTGCCCAACCCCCAAATGGTGTAGGAATGGACGCCTTCGGCAGTGGCGAAAAAGTTGAGTATCGATATGAGCGACGACGCCACGTAGCCCACCATCATTCCGGCAATGAGCAGCATTGCGTTGCTTTTTATAACGCTGGAAAGCAGCAAAATAAGCACCAAAACCACAAACGCGCCCACCAGCGCACCCGCAATGGTGGCCGTGAGCCCCATCAGGCTGCCAGCCGCCGAGAACGAGCAGCCCGAAGCCAGCGCAACCACCGCCACGCCAAGGCTTGCGCCCGAAGTGATACCCAAAATTGACGGGCCGGCCAGCGGATTGGTGAGCGTGGTTTGAAGCATCAGTCCGGCAGCCGAGAGTGCCGCACCGCAAAACAGCGCCGTAATACACTGTGGCACACGCGATTGCAAAACAATCACCCGCCACGCCTGATTGCCGCCATCGCCACCCGAAAGTATGTCGGCAACGGCGCCCAGCGGTATCCGCACCGAACCCAACGCAATGTTGAGCGCGGCGAGAATGACGAGCAGTAATGATAATATTATGTAGGTGCGGGTGGGGTTCACTTTTTTCTTTAAAAAACAGAATACCAATTTTTTACTCTTCAATGGCACTAAAGTAGCGCAATTTATAATCCGGCAGCAACTCAGGGTGAAAAATCCTTACCAAATCGCGAAGGAACCAGTCGGGACGGAATGGAACTTCGTCATAATAAGGTACATAACTGGTATTACAGCCGTAGATTTGACGAGTACCGAAGGGCGTGAATTGGGTGTAAATGTCGTTTTCGGCGGCAAGCGCGGCGTAAGTGTAATCGGTGGCACGGTTGTACTTAAACAGCCAGAAATCAGCGTTGTTTGCGCGTTCAAACACTGTTTCAAAGGCCAACGGAACGGCGCCAGATTTCTGGAAATCGGCAAACAAATAATCGGAGCCAGCATCAGTGTAGAAACGGCCTGTGGTGCTGCATCCGCCGGGCACGTACCAGGCTGCACCAGTTTTCAGGTCGGTGAGCAAGGTTGGGCGGCTGGTTGTCTGCAAGGCCGAGTCGCGCAGCGAGCAATAGTTGCGCTCAACCACGCTGAAAAGACTGTCGGCCACATCGGCGCGACCGAAAAGCAGACCGTAGAAACGCATCCATTCGGCGCAAGCCAATGGCGAAACTTCCATATAGTCAGCACATTCCACAATTGGAATGCCCATTTTTTCAATTGGGCCGTAGCCGCCATTCTCGAACGGCGACAGCAGCACAGCATCGGGGTGCATTTCGGCCACCCGCTCAATGTCGGGGCTCATAGCGTTGCCCGCATCAACAATCCGTCCATTGGCAATGCACTGACGCACAATGGGTTGCTGCAGATATTCGGCATCGCAAACGCCTGCAATCTGATTGAGCGCCCCCAAACCCACAAGCAGCCCCGTGTGCACCGACGTGTAAACCAATGCGCGGCGCACCGGTGTGCGGACAAGCGTTCCTGCGGGCAGCGAGTGCGGCAGAGCCGAATCGGCGGGCACAAGCACGTAGGCGTGCAGCAGCCGCGCAGTATCCCACGGATTGCGCAATTCAACAACAATGCAACTATCCAACTGGCTTATTTTCAGGTTGGTGGCATACTTGAGACTAATCGGCTCGCCACCAATTGTTTGATGCTGATTGCGGCACGATTGCATTGAAATACCGCAAATAGCTGATAATATGAATATTAGTTTTTTCAATTCTTTAAAAGATTAAAAAATGCGGATGCTCGAAAGCACCCACATTGCTTTGTAAAGCAACTATTTAACGAAAGCGGCAGAGTTGGGATTAATACCGCTTGTCTGAAATTTCGTGATGAATTTGCCTGTCTTGTCGAAACGATAGATTGTACCGTTTGTCACATAGTCGGTTGCACCGACATAGAAATCACCATTATCAGGGTCAATTTCAAAAAGATAGATGGTTGAAGACGATAATTCAGGTGTCGATGTCAAATCAATCGGGCTTGCATCAGAACCTTTTTTAGCAAACGATGTAACTGTTTTAGTATTAGGATAATCCGAATAATCAGTAAATGATTTCACATAATACAGACTCTCGCCATCGGTTGCCATTTTAGCGCCATCGCTGAACACTGTGCTGGTTTTTGCCGCGGGATTGACTTCCATAATTTCCTGTGCCCAAGTTGTTGTATTATAGTGAATAACATACAATTTATCGCCGACTGGCAAAACATTTGTCGGGTCAATTGCAACCGTGAATTTGTCCTTCAAACTGAAGGCTGTCAAATCAACAACTGCCAATGTGCTGTCGTAAGCAACGTTGTAATCGCCTGCAATCACAGCGTAAAGCGAGTTTCCGCTGATGCAGATTTCCTCAGGACGCGTGCCAACTTCAACGGCACCAATTGATGAGGCAATTGAAGTTGTATCAAATTTCATAACCTTGCCGCCGTAAGTCGAAACGTAGATAAATCCATCTTTTGCAGCAAGATAGCGTGGTGAGCCATCGGTTGCGGTGAACGAATATTGCTCAACAATCTTGCCATTCAGGTCGAGTTTTGCAAGGTAGTTCGAACCCGAAACGCTCACATAAAGGCGGTTGCCGTATGCAATCAAATCCTGACCGGTGTCGCCCAAACCTTTGCCGTTTGCCGCAGCGAAAATCTTTGATTGATAATCACTTTCGCCATTAGGATAATACTCATCAAGTGTTGAATTGTTGGCACTCATCGAGCCTTCGTTCAAGAAGAAAACTTTTTTAGCAAGCTTAATTGAATTAGCCTTCGCAATTGAATCGGCTTTAGCAATCGAATCAGCCTTCGCAATTGAGTCTGCCTTTGCAATTGAGTCAACTCTTGCGATACTATCAGTTTTTGCAATACTATCTGTATTAACAACATCCGTTCCATTGTTGTCAGGAACAATTTCATCGTCATCTTTGTCGCACGATGAATAAATAAGTGAAGTGCCTATCAGCAAAGCACTCAAACTCAAGATTTTAACAAACTGTTTTTTCATTTTAAATAAAAATTAAAGGTTTATAACATGAAATTTAACTGCAATTGAAATTGTCGGCCCGGCATCGGGTAGTATTTTATTATACTATACTGATTATCAGTAATATTCAAACACGAGAAGCTGGCTGTCAGTTGGCTTCCGCCAATGTCGAAACGCCTTGTTGCAGTAGCCGAAAATTCAATGTAGGCTTCAATCTCGTTTTCAGGGGTGTTCTGCTGCAAAAAGTAGCGTTTGCCCGACACGATTGATGTTACTGATAATGAATATTTTTTAAATGTTGCAACCGCCGCCGCCTTGCCCGAATGCAAAGGTGTGTACGGAATCTGTGATTTATAAAGTTTTGAGTTGCTGTCGGTTACGTCTATGGCTTTTTGATACGAATAGTTCGCGGTGATTTTCAGCCGCGCTTCGGCAATGCCGAATTCAGTTCCGGCAGCAACATCGGCCCCTAAAATATCGACTTTGCCGTAGTTCGCCATCTTCCAAATATACAGTGTAGGAATTGCAACTATCTTGTTATCAACATTATTGGCATAGAAATCGGCTGAAAAATCGAATTTGCTGATGTCTAAATCGAAACCCACATTCAACTCGCGCGCCTCCTCTGGTTTCAGGCCAGTGGTGCCTAACGTGGTGTAATACAACTCATTGAATGTCGGCACACGGTAAGTTTCCTTCGCCATTGCGCGAATGGTTATCAGGTTGCTGCTCCATTTCAGACTTAACGCAGGGGTGAGCCGTTTCATATTGTCGGGACGGGAGCCGAAATCCACTTTCTCGCTTGAGTGCTGCGCCACAAGTATTGCCGTGGCCTCAAAACGTTGCCAAACTGCACGAACATTCAGTGCCGATAGAAGCGTCAGACGGCGCGGCTGCGGATTGCCCTTCATATTGCTTTCCAACGTGTTGTAAATCATATCGCCGGCCAGCGACACATCAATCGGTCGCCAACTCCACAACCCTGCAACCGACAAATAGCCTTCGTGCTGCGTATTCAAATCGGTGCGCAAACCGTTAGTATACATCACGTTTCGGTCTTCGTAGCGGTTCCACGAGTAGTTGTATTTAGCTTGAAATCTGAACATTAGATTATCGCGAAAGCGCAAACGTGCATCGTTTTGAACAAAGAAATTTTTGTCGGCAAGGCGCTCCTGCGCTTGCTTATAATATAAGATAACCGACCCGGGCAAACCGCGTTCAGAGTAGAACCCGTAAGCCTTCAAGTGGTTTTGGAAACGGTTGCCGTCGGCGGTTGTAAAGTTGATTTCGGCGCGTGCGCTGCGAATGTCGGAATTGTCGCGGCGGCCTCTCTCGGTTGAATCAACGTTGGGAATAGTGTAACGATAATCGCCGTCGCTGCGCATAAACTGCGCCGTGCCCGAGAGCGTTGAGTGGCGTACCTTCCGAGCTACTTCAACCTGCGTGTCAAAGTAGCCGAACGAGCCGCCTTTCAGCCGCACGCCGGCATCGGTCTGTCTTCTGGCGAAATCGGGTTTTCGGGTTGATATTGAGAGCATTGACGCTTGCGCAAAGGCGCTTGCCGGTTGCAAGAGTCCATCGGGTTGGCCAATTGTTAGCGCAATGGTCTCGATGCTGCCGATGTCGAAACGGCCAATGTCGATATGGCCTGCCTGACAGTCGCTTACCACCACTCCATCGTAACTCACAGCCGTGTGCGCCGCACCCAAACCGCGCACCGACACGGTTTTCAGTCCGCCAACGCCTCCGTAATCCTTGACATTGGTTCCGATGAAACGCCGCACGGCATCGGCCAGATTCTGCACGCCAAGTTGCTGAATCTCAACGGCCGACATTGTCTGCATAGGCACAGCCTGACGTTTTTGCGTATGCGCTTCCACATCAACGGCCTCAACGTCGCGATGAAAAGTGCTATCGCTCTGCGCAAACAACGGCACAGCCCACAGCAAGGCAATCGCCACAACTGCGAAACTTTGAGTTAAAAACCTCATATAAAATTAAATACAACTACCGATGGTTCCTTCCTCGAGGCCTTTCGGCGAAACGTTTTGCAGGTCTTCTGGCTCATCTCCGGGCGGTTCGCCTTCCCATCCTAAAGGACAGTGGCAGTGAGTGTTTGAACCGCCCGTCAGCGAGATTTACAGCAGCGGGACTGCTCCGGGTTTGCACCGGATTCCCTTTTAATGCCGAATGCGGAACAGCAAGCGGCAACAAAACGGGGCAAAGATACGATAAGGATTGAATGATTGATTAATTGACTAATTGAATGTGCCATAAATACGTAGAGGCGCCATTTTTTGACGCCTCCACATTGCATATTATCAACCAATTAACCGATTAGACGGGAATAAATTACTTTTCACGGAAATAAATCTGCACCGGAACACCTTGTAATTCAAAGTTTTCGCGCATTTTATTCTCAAGATAGCGGCGGTACGGGTCGCGGATGTACTGCGGCAGATTGCAGAAGAAAGCAAACTGTGGCGACGGTGTTGGCAACTGCGTTACATACTTGATTCTTATGTATTTACCTTTCACAGTCGGCGGCGGATAATTGTCGATGGCGGCCAGCATCACCTCGTTCAGTTTGGCTGTCGAGATTTTTTGCTTGCGGTTTTTGTAAACCTGCATTGCGGTCTCAACTGCCTTAAACACACGCTGTTTGGTGAGAGCCGAAATGAACAGCACCGGCACATCGTTGAACGGCGCCAGTTTGGCTTTGATGGCGGCCTCGTATTCTTCCATTGTGTTCTTTTCCTTCTCAATCAAATCCCACTTATTTATCAGAATCACAACGCCTTTGCGGTTTTTGACAATTAGGCTGAAGATGTTCAAATCCTGCGATTCGAGCCCCAGCGTGGCATCCACAATCAGGAAGCATACATCAGATTCCTCGATGGTGCGGATTGCACGCATAACTGAATAAAACTCAAGGTTTTCCTCAACTTTGTTCTTCTTGCGCAGACCTGCCGTATCGATAATGTTGAACTCGAAACCGAACTTGTTGTAAACGGTGTTGATAGAGTCGCGGGTGGTGCCGGCAATGTCGGTCACAATGTTGCGGTCTTGCTCGAGTAGCGCATTGATGAACGACGATTTTCCAGCGTTCGGGCGGCCCACAACGGCAACGTTGGGTAGGTCGCGGACCTCATCGGCGGGTTTGTTGCGGTCAAATTTGGCCACAAGGGCGTCCAACAGGTCGCCAGTGCCGGAACCATTTATAGCCGAAATGGCGTAGATTTCACCCAATCCCAACGAGTAGAACTCGCCTGTAAGATATTGTCGGTCAATGTTATCCACTTTGTTGACGGCAACCACAACAGGCTTGCGCGATTTGCGCAGAAGTTCAGCCACATCATCATCAAGGTCGGTAACACCGCCGGTAACATCGGTCAGGAAGAGAATAACATCTGCCTCATCGACAGCCAATTTCACCTGCTTGCGGATTTCGCCTTCAAAAATGTCGTCACTGTTTGTGACATACCCGCCAGTGTCGATGACCGAAAACTCAAGCCCGCCCCACTCGCACTTGCCGTAGTGGCGGTCGCGGGTGACGCCTGCGGTGGCATCGGTTATAGCCTGACGGCTCTCGACCATCCGGTTGAAAAGTGTTGATTTGCCGACATTTGGACGGCCGACGATTGCAACTATATTACTCATATCTAATTGTTTACTTTATTATCAAATTTCAGAATTTAGAATGCAGAATTCAGAATAAACAGGTTTTCTTAATCTTGCTCGTATCCGAAGAACCGCAGGTTTTGGTCCTTGTCGCGCCAGTCTTTCTGCACTTTCACCAACAGTTCAAGAAAAACTTTGGTGCCGACAAACTGCTCAATGTCCTTACGTGCCTCAGTACCAGCCTTTTTCAGCGCCGCGCCCTGGTGACCAATAATAATGCCCTTGTGCTGCTCGCGCGATACGTAAATGATTGCCCTAATGCGTGTAAGTTCCTGACCTTCCTTGAATTCGTCAACCAACACCTCGCACGAGTACGGAATTTCCTTTTTGTAGTTCAAGAAGATTTTCTCGCGGATAATCTCTTGAACGAAAAAGCGTTGAGTGCGGTCGGTGAGTTCGTCTTTGTCGAAATAAGGCGGATTTTCGGGCAGCAGTTCCTTAATCTTCTCGAAAACCTCGGCCGTGTTGAACTTGTGCAGCGCCGAAACGGGATAAATATAGGCGTTGGGCAGCACCTCGCGCCACATTTGAATCTTTGCCTCGAGTTCGGCTTGGTTGCTTAAATCTATCTTATTGATAAGCAGAATAATAGGAATGTTTTTTTTGCGAACCTTCTCAAGATACTCGCCGTTCTTGTCGAACGTTTCCACCATATCTGTCACATACACAATAATATCGGCATCGACAAGCGCCGTGTCAACAAACTTGAGCATCGCTTCCTGCAACTTGTAGTGCGGCTTCAGAATGCCCGGCGTATCAGAGTAAACCATCTGAAAATCATCGCCATTAACGATGCCCATTATGCGGTGGCGCGTGGTCTGCGCCTTATTGGTGATAATGGACAGGCGCTCGCCCACAAAGGCGTTCATCAGTGTTGATTTGCCCACGTTCGGGTTGCCGATAATGTTCACAAAACCTGCTTTATGTGCCATCGCTTGAAAATTTGCGGCAAAGATAGTTGATTTTGGGCGATATACAGCAATGTCAAAATTGTTTGCCACTACAGCGCCTTATGACTGCAAAAAACGCATATTTGCAATTGGACTGAACCGATTGTCTGTCCGTTTGTAAATTATTATGCAACACACAATTACTGTCGACAACGAAATCACTTTGCGCCCCACACTAATGAGTGACGCCCCGCTGATTTTCGACGCGTTCAGCACGCAGGGCAACTATCTGCGCCAGTGGCTGCCCATTGCCGCCGACTTCAATACGCTCGACGATGTGTGCGACTACATTGAGAATTGCGATTGCGAAGGAATCAGCAGTTATTCAATAGTTTACAATGGACAATTTGCGGGACACATCGCCATTAAACACGTCAGTTACCTGTGCCACATTGCAGAGTTGGGCTATTGGCTGATGAAATCGCTGCAAGGCCGTGGAATAATGACACGAAGCGTGCAAGCGTTTATCGGTCAGGTTTTTACAAAGACTACCGTAAATCGTTTGGTAATCAAGTGCGCCGTGGGCAACGAGCGCAGTCGTCGGATACCTATCCGCCTGAATTTCAAACTCGAAGGCGTTGAACGCGACGGCGAAATGTCGGCCGACGGCCACTACAACGACCTTGAAGTGTTTAGTCTTCTGAAAAGTGAATATGAGCAATTAATCAATCAAAAATCATAAGTTAAAAAACAATAAATCAACAAATTATGGAATGCGAGATAAGTAATTTGAATCTGACCGTCAAAATTGAGCAGACGGGCGCCGAATTGAGTTCTATTGTGTCGAAGGCAAGCGGCCGCGAGTTTTTGTGGAACGCCGACCCGTCGGTTTGGGGCAGCAGCGCGCCTGTGCTTTTCCCCATTGTGGGCGGATTGAAGAACGGCCAATCGAGCCATAACGGCGTGACTTTCAGTATGCCGCGTCACGGAATCGTGCGCCACAACACTAATATCCACGTCATTGAGCAGGAACACGACCGCATAACTTTCCGCCTGACGGCCGACGAGCGCACGCTGGAACATTATCCGTTCCGCTTCACGTTCGACATCAACTTCCGCGTGAAGGACAACAGCGTGATTATCACGCATATAATTAAGAATACCGACAATCAGGATATGTATTTTTCGGTTGGCGCGCACCCTGCGTTCAACTGCCCGATTAACGCTGGCGAGAGTTACAGCGACTGCTACCTTGAGTTCAGCGAGCGCGAGACGCTCTCGACAAGCCCGCTCACCCCTGACGGACTGGTGAAGAATGAGAGCATTCCAGTGCTGAAAGACAGCAACATACTGCCGCTGACCGACCATTTGTTCGACAACGACGCGCTCATTTTCCGTAACCTGAAATCGCGTTGCGTGACGCTGCGCAGCCACAAATCGGACACTGCCGTGGCTGTTGAGTTCCCCGATTTTAACTATCTGGGAATCTGGGCGAAACCGCAGGCGCCGTTCGTCTGCATTGAGCCGTGGCTGGGCGTTGCCGACAGCGTTGACAGCGACGGCCTGATTGAGCACAAGGAAGCCATCATCAAACTGCCTGCGGGCGAAAAGTTTGAAGCGAAGTATTCGGTTAAAATTATTGAATAGCAATAAGTTAATTTATACGGGCAATAAACGACAAAAGGTTGAGACTCTTGCTGCAGAGTTCTCAACCTTTTGCTTTTCAGTAACTTAAAAAACTTAAATCGATTCAATAAACTTCACAATCGCGTCGCGGTCGGCTTTGGGCAGGGCGCGGAAGTTCTCGACTGTCCAACGGGCGTCGCTCTGGCTGCTTCCGTGCCACATTATGGCTTCCACAACGTTGCGCGCGCGGCAGTCGTGCAGACGGTCGTCGGCACCTGTGACGAGACGTGACAGGCCGCGGCCCCATAGCGGTGTTGTGCGGCACCATCCCGTGCGTATGTCGTTAGCCATAAACAGACGGTGCTGAACCATATCGGTGTAAGGCCAAATTTTCTGGTGCGGATAGCGCGGCATATCGGCGTTGCCGAACATTCCGTTGGGGTCAACAATGTTGTCGTCGCCTGTGGTCCACGACGGACGGTGGCAGGCGGCGCAGCCAATCTGGCGGAACAAATCGTGGCCGCGGGCCACATCGGGGTCGTCAAGGTTGCGGGCGGCGGGCACGGCAAGGCCACGGTGCCAAATCATAAAGTTGCGGTAGTCGTTGTCGCTCATTTCGGGCTTGGCAATGTTCTTCGACTCGCCGTCAACTGTCTCTTTTCCTGTCAGATAGCGATAAATATCGTACTCAACGCCCTTGTCGGTCTTTTCGGCGGGGAAGTAGTTGTAAAATTCGGCCTGAACGTCAGGGTCTTTCGACGCGGTGGCGGCATAGGCGGCCGTCATATAATGGTAGCGGCGGTCGGAACGCGTCACGTTGGTAATGTTCCAAATGGCGTTGGCGCCTGCGGCGTCGAGCAGCGGACCGCGCGACAGGGCGTAGGTGAACCGTTTGGCGTATTTCTCGCCCGTCAGGCCCGAATACTGGCTGGCCCAATCGGTGCCGTTCCAAATGGCGGGGTTCAGGCTTGCGCCGACGGCTGTCTCTTTGATATACTGCGCTTTAAGCGAATCGTCGGGAATGGCGTCGAGCAGCCCCGTGCCATAAACGCCGATTGTCGATTCGAGTCTGATACCGACATCGCTGATATCGATATTGACAATCTCGCCGCCGCGTTTGGCTTGTATTGGCACGTAGAACGCGCTGGCGGGAATCTTCACTTCGGGATAGATTAGTTCGTATTTCTCGCCGTCGTCGAACTGGTTGCCCCACTCGTCGGTGTAGGTCAGCCAATCGATTGTGATTTGGTCTTCGTCAATCGGCGCTTTGAACGGCGCTACGGCCAATGTCTGCGGCATTCCTGTGACCGAAGTCAGATAACCGTCGGTTGTAACCTCGTAGAGCAC
>JAEEGG010005789.1_pt1 | contig 29176 bp, 24 predicted proteins | sample 9134161 | NCBI WGS metagenome assembly JAEEGG01 (sample SAMN16246543, study PRJNA631951) | gut metagenome | biome: gut microbiome; feature: rumen; material: CR-attached | host: Bos | place: Iran: Karaj | collected 2018-10 | reverse complement strand
GGTGGCCGGACAGGTCATCGATTCCGAGCGCCGCCAGTTCGGGGACCATCCCGGCCAAGGCGCCCACATCCCCCGCGACCAGCGGGAAACCGCCATCGAAAAGGAGTCCCAGGTCCTCCGGGAAATGGTCCTGACCAAGGCCCAGAAGTCCGGGAAATTCACCGTGACGGAACAGACCCGCAAGGACGAAATCAAGGAGCAGATGGACCTCGAAGCGGACGGCGACTACGACACCGCCTCCCTCGCGCGCCGCGGCCGCATGCAGGCCGCCCGCTACAGCGTCTTCGGCACCATCACCCGCTTCGAAACGCTCCGCAAGCAGACGGGCTTCTCCATCATGGGCGGCAACGAAACCGTGACGATGAAGATGACGCTCGACCTGCGGCTCGTGGACAACGAGCTCGGCACCGTGGTGGTCAGCGACCAGGTGACCGGGCAGATCGACACGGGCAACTCCCAGCTGGGCTTCATGGGGCTCGGGACCGCCTCCGAAAGCCAGGGCGAAATCGGCCAGCTGATGGACGACCTCGCCCAGAACATCGTCGCCAAGATCGTCACGACCCTCTGGCCCATCAAGATCGTGTCGGTGAACACCGCGGACAAAACGGCCGTCATCAACGCCGGCGACGCCATCGTCGGGGTCGGACAGCGCCTCGCCGTCTACGGGCTTGGCGGCGAATTGATCGACCCGGAGACGGGGGAGATCCTCGGGCACGAGGAAACGACCATCGGCGAACTGGAAGTCTACGAAGTCCAGCCCCGCTTCTCCAAGTGCCGCATCCTCAAGCCCGTGCGCACCCCCGAAGAAATCCGCGTGGGGCAGATCTGCCGCCCCGGCGCCGCCGTGGTGCACCAGCGGCTGGCACTCGAGGAGACCCCGCCGGCCTCCCCACCCCCGGCCCGGCGTCCCACGTTCACATTCTGAAGCATCCATCGAAAGGAGAAACCGCAAAATGAACAAGAATCTCGTGAAATTCGTTTTGGGCGCCCTCTGCGCCCTGTCGCTGTCGGCGTGCGCGACCATGAACGACCTCGTCGGCAAGTCGAGCTACGATCCCGCGTCCTACGGCACCAAGGCCCTGCTGTCCATGGTGGCCAGCGCCGACTCCACCGCCAGCGACGCGGCGGCCGCCGCGAAGGAGCTCGCCAACCGCCGCCTGACCGAGGAGGAAGGCCGCCAGCTCTTCCAGGCCTTGCAGGCCCAGCCCAAGGAAAAGGTCCGCGTCGCCATCCTCAAGACCATCGCCGCCAAGCAGCTCGATTACCTCCGCGAGCCCGTGGTCGCCTACGCCCTGAAGGCCCCCGACGAGGACACCGCGGTGGAGGCCGCCGTCACGGCCATCGCCCTGACCACCGAACAGGAGGACGCCCTGAAGTCCGCCGCGGGCTTCCTCCTCAAGGGCAAGTTCCCCGCCCAGCGGGCGCGGGCCGCGAAGCTCGTCGCCACGACCTTCCCCGAATACGCCGAGCGCCTGTTCGTGCGGGCCCTGGAAAAGGAAACCAGCGCGAGCGCCGCCACCCTGATGTGCGAGTTCCTCGCCCAAAAGGGCTCCCCCGCCTGCCTCCCCACCCTCGAAAGCATCGCCAACGACGTGGGCAGGAAGTACGAAGCCGACAAGTGGCTCGGGGTCAAGACCGATTCTGAAAGCGTCCGCGCCGCCGCCGTGCGGGGCGTGGAGCGGCTCGGCATGGCCGAGTGAACAAGCCAACCAACCAACCAAACGAGGGAACCATGGAAGAAAACAAGGAAGAAATGTCGGACAAGGCCAGCAGCTTCGCGGGTCAGGCCGCGGAGAAGGCGTCGCAGTTCGCCGGGCAGGCCTTCGAGTCGCGCTTCTGACCCGTGGCGGATGCAAGAGACGGACCGACCGCCCCTTGCCTCCCAAGTCCCATGAAACATCCAAAACGCGCGTTTTGGAAAACAAGCCGAAAAACAAACAACAAAAGGAAAACCATGAAAATAGATCCAGCGTTGCTCAAGCACATGAGCATCATGACGCAAGACATGCTGAGCAAACTCCCTCCCGAGGACCAGGAGAAGTTCGCCAACGAATTCAAGGAAAAGATGATCGATCCCGCGACTTGGGGGACGATTGCCGTCCTCTTCCCGCCCGTTGCCTATTTCAAAATGGGTGAAATTCCCCTGGCCATTCTGTTCTTTGCGACCTTCGGCGGCTGCGGAATTTGGTGGATGTTCGAACTGGGGATGGTCAAGAACCGCGTGGCCAAGTACAACGACCGAGTGGCTGGCGAAATCATCCAGACCCTCAAGTTCATGAAGAACGACTGAGCTCGGACAACGCCGCGGCGGCGGGGCAACCCGCCGCCGCCGGAAGCATGAAACTGCCCTCTTGGCTGGATGCCGCCATTTTGCCGGGAATGGCCGTTTATGCGTATGCGGTATTCCCTTTCACGGCAGACGGACCGAGCCTGTGCATCTGGAGAAAGCTGACCGGGCACAGGTGTCCGGGATGCGGGCTGACGCACGCGGTGTGCCATGTCTTCCGCGGCGATTTCCTTGCCGCTTGGGAGGCGAACCCGCTGGTGGTGTTCGCATTGCCGGTGCTGGGATGGATGTCCATCCGGGCGTGGGCGGACTTGTGGAAGGTCCACCGCCGGCGGCGGGCACGGATGGGCGGCGGGATCGCGGATGAAGCAGAGGAATAGCGGTTGGCGCCGGATGCTGGCGGGAGCGTTGGCTGCCGGTGCGGGATTGTTGCTTGCCGAACCGACGGCCATCGGAATGATATGCGCCTACCAGCGCTGGATTTCGCCCCGTTGCGGCGATTGCGCGTACCGGCGGGCGGGTGGCGGGGTTTCGTGCAGCGAATTCGCCAAGCGGCGCATCCGGGAGGATGGACTGTGGCGGGGGATGGCGGAAATGCCGGGCCAGTTCCGGCGCTGCCGGGAGGCCGCCCGGGCGGCAGGAATGCATCCGCGGGCCGCCACCGGGGCGGAGGTTTGCTGCACATGCACCTATCTGGGGTGCTGTCACGACTGGGCGGAGGAGTTGGAATAGGGAGCACGGGAAACGATTTCGAAAAAGAGAAAGGAGAACCAACGATGGAAAACAACGGGAAAACGCGGCGGGCGGCTTTCGGCACCGGATGGAAAGGATGGAGTTTCGTGCTCGGCCTCGCCGTGGCCGTCCTGGCCGCGGGCGGATTGACGGGGTGCGGGCGAGCCCCCCGGGACGCGGCCGCGGTGTGGGCCAAGCTCGGCGAAGGCAAAAAGGCCGGACAGACCAAGAAGCTCAAGTTGCCGGGCGGTGCGAAGCTGGAAATGGTGTGGTGCCCGCCCGGGACCTTCCTGATGGGCAGTCCCGAGACGGAAGAAGGGCGGGCTGAAGGCGAAGTCCTCCACCCCGTGACCCTGTCGAAAGGGTTCTGGATGGCCAAAACGGAAATCACGCAGAAACAGTGGAAGAGCGTGATGGGGACCACCATCCGCCAGCAACGGAAGGCCGTCAACAAACGCCTCGGCAAGGACTACAAGGAAAACGGAAGCGGGTCGAAGTATCCCATCTGTTTCGTTTCCTGGGACGAATGCCAGGAGTTCTGCCGCCAATCCGGACTCTCGCTGCCGACGGAGGCGGAATGGGAATACGCCTGCCGGGCCGGCAGCACGGGAGCGTTCGCGGGCGTCGGCAACCTCGACAAGATGGGCTGGTACCACCCCGCGAAAAACAAGAAGAACGGCGGCACCCATCCGGTGGGGAAGAAAAAACCGAACGCCTGGGGCTTGTTCGACATGCACGGGAACGTGGAAGAATGGTGCGAGGACTGGGCCGAAGCCTATCCCCGCGTGGCCGTGACGGATCCGACGGGCCCGGATTATGGCGGCATGCGCATCATGCGGGGCGGGTCGGGATACGCATGGCCGAAATCCGACAACAGCTCCGACTGCCGCTCCGCATCGCGGAACATGGCCAAACCCGAATACGCTCAATACACGACCGGTTTCCGTCCGGTGGCCCGCCAGCCGAAGTGATCCTTTTCCCGGCGGAAACGCATCTTGCACGCGGGCGGCCCCTCCGAGCCGCCCGCAACCTATTGGAGATTCCGCTGTAATGGTTGAAGGTGTACCGCTCTCCAGGATATCGTCTGCGATTTCTTGTCGGGCGCTCCCGCCGGCAGGGCCCGGCCTCCGGGCGGGCCGTGCGAAAGGACGGCTTGTGACGGGCCGCCCGGAGGTCGGCCCGCCTCACCATGCAAAAGACAAGATTTTCACCTGACAACCCCATACCCCCCCGGGGAAGGCGGCCGTCCTCGGCCGACATCTCGTCCGGGAGCCCCGCCTGACCATCCAGCAGGCGGAGGCGGCACTGGAGAGCGATTAGCAAAGCGCACGCCGCCTCGTCCGGCGCTTCGTGACCGATGGCATCCTCGCGGCGGCCGATGGCCCGCGCCGGAATGCCATCTACGACTTCCGCCGCTATCTGGATTTGTTCCGCGACGACTGACCACCCCCTCCGCCGCCATACAGGCACGAAATGAAAACAACGGGCGCGCTATTTTCATTTCATCCCCGATTTTGAAAACAACGCTTGGTTTTGGCTTGGAGGGCGTTTTCGGGCCCCTCCGCCCTCCGGACATTTCGCTTTCGTTGGCCAGGGGCCGGCGGCCGTCCTCCAGCCACGTCAGAATTGCCGCCAGGAATGGACAGTGGTTGCGCGGACGGTGGGCGGCGGAAGCGGCGAGTCGGCTCCGCAGACGATGCCGCGGGAGCGGACGCGCGGCAGCAACTCCGCGACTTCCTCGAGCGGTGCAAACCAGTCGGAGGCCACCGTGGCCCCGCTCTTGATCTCGGTGAGGGCCAGTCCGTCGGGAGTCTCTTCGACGAGGTCGATTTCCCGCTTTTTCGAATCGCGGTAGTAGAAGAGGTTGTCGGGCCGCGCCGCGTTGGCGAGGCGTTTCCAGCGCTCGGCGACGACGAACGTCTCGAACAGCGCCCCCCGGAGAGGGTGTGTTTCGAGCACTCCCGGGGAGTCGATTCCCAGCAGGCAGCAGGCCAGTCCGGTATCCAGGAAGTACAACTTTGGCGACTTGGCGAGTTGCTTGCCGATGTTGGCGGACCACGGGCGCAGGCGGCGGACGATATAGGCCGTTTCGAGGACGGACAGCCAGCTCTTGGCGGTGTTCACGGAAATCCCGGCATCGGCAGCCAGGTCGGAAAGGTTGAGGATTTGCCCCGTCCGCCCGGCGCACAGGCGGAGAAACGTGGAGAAACGGACGTAGTCGCCGATGCGGAGCAGCGCACGGACATCGCGTTCGAGATAGGTGGAGACGTAGAACGAGAGCGTTTCCGAGGGCGGCAGCGGCGTGGTCAGGACGCGGGGATAGAACCCGCGCTGGATGGTCTCCCAGAGCGGCGGCTCCATCCCCGGCCCGTAGGCTTCGCGCAGCGAAAAAGGCAGCAGCGTGCCAACCGCCGTCCGCCCGGCCAGGGATTGCGACACGGCATCCATCAGCAAGAGATTCTGGCTTCCGGTGAGGATGAAGCGCCCGGGCTTCGGATCCCCGTCCACGAGAGTCTGCAAATACGAGAGAATCCCGGGAACGTTCTGGACTTCGTCGATGACGGCCCCGGTCACTGCGAAACGGGACAGGAAACCCCGGGGATCGGTCTGCGCCATGACGCGGTTGTCGAAATCCTCCAGCGAGACATACGGCTTGTCCGGAAAGGCATCCCGGCACAGCGTCGTCTTGCCGGATTGGCGGGGTCCCGTGACCGTGACGACCGGCAGGGCTTCCGCCCATGCCAGCAGTTTGGACTTGAGCATTCTGGGTTTCATGGCGTTGCGGAGTGTGCCAGCGCGGCCACCAACAATCAAGAATAAATTTGCAGTCAGATTGCAAATGTATTCCGACCGCCTCCCCTCCCACGTCAGATTCCCCCCTCCCTCATCGGATATACCAATGAACCCCCATCCATGCTCCCATGCGAACATGCCAAGCCAACACAACGACAAACCGACAACTCCCGGCATCCCGGCGGCCTCCCTCCCGCCGCCAGTCGCCCGTTTTGCTGTCTCCCCCGCATCCCCCCTCCCATCCAAAGGCCACCCCATGAACGACCCGAATCCCCACCCCACCTCCATCTCCCCCACGGAACCGACTTCGCCCCCTACCTCGAAAACAGGGCATTTCGTCCAAACCCTCCTGACAGTCATCGGCATCCTCGTCGCGATTCCCGTCATCCTGGCGATTCCCGTCGGCATCTTCCTGGGATATTGCTGGGTCATCGCATGGATGGTTGCGCACATCTTCCTGTGAGAAAGGTCCGATCATGCCCCAGCCCCGACAACAAGAACAGGAACAGGCACAAGAATCCGGCCTCGGTTGCCTCGCCCTCGCCATCCTCTCCCTCTTCGGCCTCGCCCTGGAAATCCTCGCCCTCTGCCTGGGCACCACCTGGATGCTCAAGCGCTTCTTCCTGTAACCCTGCATCCTTCCCATCCCTCACGTCCCCTCTGGGACTACGGGCGTCCCCCCGTTCCCCCCTCCACGGACGGTCCGCAATGCGGGCGCACCGCGTCTCACCACTCCTCGCTTCTCACCCCTTTTTCATTGACTCACCCCCTAAACTTCGTCATCATTCTCTTTTGACAAGGAGCCCTCACCCATGACCGCCGCCTATCGCCTCGCCGAGAAGAAATGCGCCACCTGCCGCTGGTGGAACGGCCCCCGCGGAATCGAATTCCGCGCCAACAAGCCGTATCACGTCAAGGTCGACACCGCCCGCTCGCCCTGCACGGCAAAGACCAACACCGCAACCACCCCCGCCAACACCTGCCTGCGCTGGACGGCCTGGGAGAAGATTGCGGTGCCTTGAGGACTTCTTTCCCGGAGACGCCATGTCATCATCGCATTACGAACACCTAGAAGGCCCCGTCAAAGAATTCTTCCGTCGACTTGGCATGGAAGTGGCCATTGAACCCCGCGGCAGCCGGGGGCCGGATATAGAAAACATGCCTGGCGTCCACCCGTTGGTCGGCGAAATCAAGCACGAGAAGGAACTCCAACGCGACTTGCAAAGCGCTTTCTGGTCCAACTGGAACAACCCCGGCCTCTCCTTCGGCGGCAAGCCCAAGGGGTACGTCCTGCGCGATGTGGAATCCCTGGACCGCGCGGTGGCAGGGCTGTCGGCCCCGGCGCTCGGTTTCGTGGCCACGGTGATGGGGCAACTGAAGCACTACGTGCGTTCGGCCGGTTTGGACGAAGGCTGGCTTGTCATCGAAAACCACAGCCACTGGGAACGGCCCCTCCGGGAAGCCCTCGACGCGCTTCGGCGTTTCGGGCACCTGGCGTCGTTCTCGGCGGCCTCCGACGATTACGGCATCGGCTATGTCCGCATCCGGTTCATATAGCGGAAAACGCTTGGCCACACCCCCAAACGGCGACGATTCATTTCAAGAATGGAAACAAGAGGAGAAAATCCATGAACATCGACAAAACTTGTCTGCGGGAAATCACGAAGAAGTACGGCTTGGACGCATTGGCAACCGAAATGGAAACACGACTGGACATTCCCTCGGTGAAACTGGGACTCATCGGTGCCTTCAGCAGCGGGAAGACAAGCCTGCTCAATGCATTGTTCGGCACCCAACGCCTCCCGGTGGACATCAAGCCGACGACAAAGGCCATCTGCATCGTGGAACCGACAACCGGTCTTGAAAAGCCCTGTTACTTCCGCGAGACGGAAGGCGGGCGGGAAGAAGTTGATATCATGACCTTCACGGCCATCGTCAACGGCGATGCGCTAGGGGATGCGGCCATCCAGTTGCCGACAACCGACAAGGCGTTCGAGGGAATGGTGTTCGTCGACACGCCAGGGATCAACAGTCTGGGGCGGGATGAGGCAGAACGAACGTATTCCTATCTGAATCTGATGGATGCAGCTATCGTATGTATCCCCGTCACGGATGGAACCCTGCGGCAACCCGTCATCGATTTCATCTGCTCTCCCAGACTCCGGCACATGGCGGGGAGATTGGCCTTCGTGATCACGCAGTGCGACCGAAAATCTCCAGACGAAGTCGCCGATGTCAGGGCCACGGTCACGGGACTTTTGGAGGATCTGAGCAAAAAGGGGAGCCTCCCCCTCCGGGATGTCGCCAACCATGTCATTGCCGTGTCTCGCGACACGGCGCCCCGGGAATTGATGCCATTTCTGTCATTGCACTTTTTCTCGCATCGGGCGGAACTGAGGGCCGAGCGGGAACGGAAGGAATTGAAGGTGATTGCCGGGGAGATCGCCCATGTCCTGCGAAAACAGGCGAACACCAAATCCTTCGATACGACCCAGTTCAACAAAGCCATCGAGGATGCCCGTCGGGAACGCGAAGCCATCGACAGGGAACTCGCGCAGCGGAATGAAATCCTGGCGGGGTTAGACGGGCAACTCCGTTCACTGGTGTCAAACACCATGTTCGCTCACCAAATGGACGTCACCCAGGCCGAACAGGGAAATGATTTGCATGACGCACTCGTCCGCATGCACACGGATATCGTCGACGGCATCAGCCGGTTCTGCCAACAGCACAGCGCCAGTTTCGTCCCGAGTCCCGCCATCGTCGGACAACTTGATGCTTCATTGAACCAGGCAATGCAGTCCATCGAACGCCGACGCAACATTGCCGTGAACGTGGGAACGGGCGTCCTGACCGCCGTCATTTGTCCCGCTGCAGGAGTTGCCGGCAATGCCGGCGAAGCATTGGGTGGGGCGGTTGTCCGGCAAGGCGCCAGATCCGGGGTTGCGGCCGCCGCCAAGCGTGCGGCGGCGGCCGGCGCGGTGCTGGCGGTCAAGAAAGTGCCCAAGAAACCAACTTTGCTGGGAAAACTCGTCCGGGGCGCGGCTCAAATCGTCAAGGATATCAATCCACTCGAAGCCTTGGGGGATGCATGGGCGGAAAATCGGAAGTATGACTCTTTCGAGGCAATCGCCAGGCGGTATTCCATCGACATTGCCAGCAGGGTGCTCGACGAATTCTCCGGTCCCTATGAACGCGAGGTCCTGTTGCCGTTGCGCAACCGTTCGGCGGAAATCGAACATGGACTGGAAAACCGCCGGGCGCAACGGCAGGAAAAGGCCGAAGAGTTCCGGGAGGAATGCCGGGCAATGCAAGCGGTTGCCGAACAGCTCTCCCTCTTCGCCGAGTCTCCTGATTGACGGAACCCAGGCAAGGGAGTTTGGGAATGAACGCTTCCCGAGAGGCGAATGCGGTTTCCGCAATGGCCGATGCTCTCCAAAACGTGGTGAAGGCCGCCAAATCCGCGGGCATTGCCTTGCCCAGGCCTCTCCTCGGGAAAATCCGCAGCTCCTGCGAAGCCGCCCGGGAAACGTCCGTTTTCGCCAGAAAACCACTGAACATCGCCGTTGCCGGCAGGTTCAGCAGCGGGAAATCGCGTTTCATCAATTCGCTTGTCGGGGAAGACATCGCCAAGGTCGGGCTGGAACCGATGACCCGTTGCAAAACCACCTTCACTGGCGGCACTGGGGAGAAACGGCTCCGCATCGTCGACAACTGTACCGGGAATGAAGTCGCCAACCTCGAAGAATATCGGGAAAGGTCATCGAAAAAGTCCGACAGTCCCAATGAATTCACGGTGTATCTGCCGGATCCGGCCTGGCAGGGGGTTGAACTTGTCGACACACCCGGATTCAACTCGTCGGATTCCGGCAAAGTTGGCGATGGAAAGGCGACGGACCAAAGCATCAGTATTGCTGCCGCAGCTACAGCCGACATTGTCTTTTTCGTGTTTGCCATTCAGGATGGATGCATCCCCGACGACTCCATGCGATATCTCGACAAGATATCCAAATCCGGTGTGGGTCTGTATCTTGTGGCGAACATGGCAGACAGAAGGTCTCCCGAGGAGAGACGCGACATTCTGGAACGCATCCGCGAAGCCCTTGCGCGCCGGGATATCCATCCCCGGAACATCTTCTCCTATTGCTCCCTGACAGCAGGCGGAGGGACGACTCGCGTCTCGTCCCGCCTTCTGGAAATGGCTTCCGGGATGAGGCAGAACGTACTGGATGGCATCAGAAACTTGGTTCTCAGGAAAGACACCATTCTGGCCGAACGGCACCGCGCGGGCCTCAAAGAAGTGGCAGAGCGGATCGAAACGGTTGCGGAGGAGGCTTTCCGTTGCATTGACAAGCAAATCCGCCAACGCACCGACCTGCTTGAGCAAGCCTCCGGGGAGGTTCAACAGCTTGCGGGGAGAGTGGTCGGCACACTCTCTCCGACCGTGAAAGATGCGGTAAAGCGGGTACGGTTTGGGAAAGAAAAACTGGTAGGATCACGCGCTTGGTGCATCCCCGACGACTGGGTGGCTTATCTACCCCCGCCGCAGAGCGAAGAGATTTTCTCTCCGGATGCCGAGAAAAGCCTTCGGCTTGAAATCCGCGCGGCATTCAGTGAAACCTCCCATTCTGAGGCTTTTCAGGGGTTCGAACGGGAACAGGACATCGTGAGGATATGCCGCCAATGCGTGACATCACTCATAAGCAATTGCAGTATCCACCCATTCGGTATCAGAAACCAGGAAGAGAGGAATGCCTTTTTCGTGGAATGCGGGAAAAGAGACAGGGATTTCTGCAGAATATGCGACAACGAGGGGGAGGCCGACAACACCATCCGCAACATGAAAAAAGAATTGGGACGGCGATTCCGGATGTCGTTCCGCGATATGTGCCTTCCCAGAATCGTTGAGACCCTCAACGGCATTTGGGCTACGTACAGAAGAACAACCCAGAATGTTTGCAAGACCGTGACATCGAGCATGGAATGTTTCAGACAAAGCGTCCGGGAGACCGGAAAGGCCATCGGTGACGGCAAGCAGGACTGTTGCCGCCGCCAGCATACCGAACGTCTTGTCAAGGTCATCCGCAAACCCGCCGAACGCCTCGTCAAGGTTGTCCGCCAAGCCGGGGCCGGAACAAAGAAGAAGATTCGGACAAGGAAATCGAAAGGGGCCAAACCATGTCCCTGAAAGACAAACTGGATGCGCACTGGAAAACGGTTGACGAGGCATTGGCTTGCCTTTGCAAAGGCGATGTCCTGCCGGTAGGGGACAAGAAAGAAAGGACTTTCGTGGATGCACAGGGTTTGAGGGAGGAAATCCGCAAACTCCGGGAAGGCCAGTACACGATTGCCGTTTGCGGGGAAGTCAAGGCAGGAAAGTCCACCTTGCTCAATGCGTTGCTGTTCGGGGACAACCTCCTCCCCGCCTATGCCACGCCGGTGACGGCCGTGCTGACCTTCATCAGCCATGCCGGCGGACATCCCCGCTTCGAGATTGAATTTTACGACAAAGCCACCTGGACCGAACGTTGGGAGTCATACGATGAGACCCAGCGCAAAGAACTGGAGGAACGGATTGAAAAGAGCAGCGCGAAAGGCATCAATCTGGGGTCCTACGTGTGTGCCAAGCGCCGCCGCAACTATGTCGGGACGGATTTCAAGAATGAATTGCGCGAGTACATCGCGGCGGAAGGTGTGTATACTCCCTTTGTCCAAACCGTTCACCTGTATTACGACCACCCCGTTCTCGAAAACCTCCGCATTGTCGACACTCCCGGTCTCAACGATTCCAGCACGATCAATTCCGAAGTTACCTGCAAGTGGGTCCGGGAAGCGCATGCCGTCGTGTTCGTCTTGAAACCACAGGGGGCATCCATCGAAGACGTGGCGTTCTTCCAGTCCCGTTATCCATCCACTCCGTCCAGCCGGCTGTTCGTGCAGAACCAAATTGACGATTTTCCCGAGGAGTGGTCCAATGCCCGCAACGCGATGCGGGAGTACGGCAGGGCTGAACCCTGTGCGAGCCTGGGGCTCTTCGGGCGGGACGAAACCATTTGCTCCTATTCCGCCCTCGCCGTCCTGATCCAAAAGAAACTCAAACGGGGCATTGCACTCACGTCAAATGAGCAATACAAGCTGGACTGCGGGAACGTCGGAGAAGATTTCAACGGCGACCCCGATGATTTGGAAGGGACACTTGCGGAAAAGTTGTTCCGCAACGCGGGGCAAGGCCGTCTGGCGAGATCGAAGGCCCGCCTTGCAGACGTCTACACACGGGCCATCTCACAATGCGAAGCCGAACTGGAAACGTGCAAACGCAAATTGGATGACTGCGGGCGGGATGCCGAGTACATCAGCCAGCAAATCGAGAAACAGGAAAGTTTCCTGAACACAATCGAACAGGAACACGCTGACCGGAAGTCCGAGTTCTCCGAATTCCTCTATGCCCGCAAGGCAGAACTCACGGACTCGTTGAACCGTGCGCGCAGGGAGATACTCGACAGGGTGTGGAATGAAAGCGTTGCCTGCGGGGGAACGGACAAGGCCGTCAAGATGCGCATTCCCACTGTGCTCAGGACGGCGAAGGAGGAGGCATTCCGGAAAGTTCGGGATGTTGCTGCGCAAATCCGGATTGACATGCGGAAGAAGCTCAAGGACATCAAAAGCGACCTGGAAGGCCAGGCATTGACGGCCGGAATCACGGACAAAATTGTCATTCCCCCTATCCCTCTCAGTGTCACAGAGACTTTGGACTTGGCTTTGGAGAAAATTGATATCAATGGGGATACACTTTACGACGCCCTTCCGGGCAGATTTTGGAAGTGGTTGACCCGCACGACAGAGGAGGGATGCGCAGATCAAGTTAAGGGCATGGTGGAACCCCTCGTCAACGAGAATGTCAATGTCTGCAAAAAAGGCTTGGTGGGTCTGCTGGACGGGACGTACCAGAAGGAACTCGACAACCTTCTGAATGGATTTGCAAAGTACAGTGTCACCCGCCAACAGGAATTGGAAGAGCGCCGACGGAAGCAGAAGTCCAACAAGAACGAGGCAAAGTCATTGGAAAAAGAGAAGAACCGCCTCGAAGACCGAAAGAAGGTTCTCAAAGACGAGGCCGATGAAATGGCTCGCCGCCTGGAGATGCCGCTATGATGCATTTGGAAGTATGGCTGGTGCTGGTTTTCGTGGTGGGCGGCATGTTGTATGTGCTGTCACGCCGTACCAAAGGGCCGCCGACCGCAAAACCCGGTGTCGTGACTGGAAAGCCGGAACACACTTTTCCCCCGGGGGCCTTCCGGGAGTATGTTGCCCAATACGAAAAACGTTATCTAGCGCATTTGATTTGGAAAGAGGCCAGACGATTGGGATTGGGAACAGGACCAATCGACCGTTTGTGGAAGAAATATGGGCAAGAACTCCTGCCACCCCCGTACTCAGCCCAGGAATGCTTGCTTGGACAGGGGGTGCCATTGCCCGACATGTTGCAGATGCAAGACGAATGGATCCGACAGAACGGCGGAAATCCGGAAATCCTGCCTGCATCCCGGGAAGTCGAGCGGATTGTCAAGGCCCGATGCTTGGAAAAAGTCCGGGGAATTTGCCAAATGGAAAGTACCGGATTGAATGCAACGGCAAGTGAACGACAAGGACGACACACTGGAGAAAAGGAGTAGCACATGAGAATGGCTGGAGTCATGCCAGATTATAGTGCCGGGGGACGATTGAGGCGGTGAATGATGGGGATTTGGTGGCGGTGGGTGGCGAGGAAGCCGCCAATCGTGCATTGAAAAACAAAACCAACAAACAGCAGTGAAGAAAGGCCAACACATGGACGGAAAACGGGAAAACGGAATCAGCGATGCGGAAGCCGCGGAGCAGGCTCGGGAATACGCTGGGAAAGTCAGCGAGGAGACAGTCGGGGAGATGGTGGCCAAGGAAGAGAAGATGAAAGGCTTCTTCCGCCACGTCGGGGTGCTGCAGAAGTATTGGCAGGACGTGTGCGACATCTTCTCGCTGCTGAAGGACCGGATGGACGGACGCTACACAGAGATGCCATGGAGCATCATCGCGTCACTGGTCGGGGCGTTGCTGTACGTGCTCTCGCCGCTGGATTTAATTCCGGACTTCATTCCGTTCGCTGGCTTCCTGGATGACGCAGCGGTTTTCGCAGCGGTGATGTTGTTCTCCGAGAAAGACCTGGATAAGTACCGCGCGTGGAAACGGGAGCAAGCGGGGACCATCGACGCGGAATGCAAGGAGATTGATGCCTAGGCATGGGCCGGACAAAGTTGCAAACTGCCCCGCTGTCTGGCACGCCACTGAAGTACGCGCTGGCCAGCGGGCGCGGTGGCACAACAGCCCCCCTTGCCCCACGGATATCCTTCCGTGAGAGAAAAGGAAACAGAACTAAATGAAAACGGTCCATACGAAAGAAGAACTTGTCGCAGCCCTCAAATCGGGGGAAACCCACATCATCGCGAAAGGCGAAATTGCCGAAACCTTGAGAAAAAAGAAAAAACGCAGAACCGCAGCCTTGATTGGCGGAGGGTTGCTGGCCGTAGGGGGAATCATCGCAGCTCCTTTCACCGGAGGAGCATCGATACCAATTGGTCTAGCATCGGGATTCACGGTCGGTGCAGTCACAATGACAACGGCCGAACTGCTCATCCTTTGCACGACCGGGGTTGGTCTCGGTGCCCTTGGAGTTGCTGCCTATGGTATCCACAAGAACCGCAAGGTAAAACTCAAGTTCAATGCAAATGGTTCGGTAAATCTCGATTTCCTCGGTTCTTCGGAGAATTTAGTGGAAGGCATGGGAGGGGCGGTGGGTGCTGTCGGGGACGCGCTGCTCGCCCCCGAACCGTGTCCCCGTCCACGCCCTGCGGGCGGTCCGGGGCCCCTCGGCTCGAATGTGCGCCCCTCCCCGCGCGACGGCATGAGTGCCAAACCCCGACAGAGGCGGGTGCTTCCGATCCGCTTTGAATGAGGAGGGGCTCCCGGGGTCGCTTCCAGGCCCTCCGGGGTGTATCCTCCAGGCCATGAACACAGACACCCCCAACCCCACCGATTCCGCCCTCGCCCGCCACTACTCCCTCCTGCTCGGCCTGGGCGAGGAATGGACCGTCACCCGCCTCCACCTCAACGTCGAGGCGCGCCGCCTGGACCTGTTCGTGGCCTACGCCGCCAAGGCCGCGCCCTGCCCCGAATGCGGCGCCCTCGCCGGTCTCCACGACCAGCAGCCCGAGCGCACCTGGCGCCATCTGGACACGATGCAGTTCGCCACCTACATCCACGCCCGCGTGCCCCGCGTGGCCTGCCCGAAGCACGGGGCGAAGGTCATCGAACTGCCGTGGGCCGGCAAGCATTCGCGCTTCACCCTGCTCTTCGAGGCCTTCGCCATACAGGTCCTCCAGGCCGCCCGCAGCAAGGATCACGCCTGCAAACTGCTGCGCCTGGAGTGGCACCAGGCCCAGGAAATCATGAACGCGGCCGTGGAGCGCGGAATGGCACGCAGGGGCCGGGAGGAAGTCGCCTACATCGGCATGGACGAGAAGGCCTTCCTGAAGGGCAAGAAGGCCGACGACTTCGCCTGCGCGATGGTGGACCTCGATGAATCCCGCGTCCTGGAGGTCACGCGGGGCCGCAGCGCGGAAGGCGCCGCCGAGCTGATCGAGAAAGCCCTCACGCCTTGGCAGCAGCAGATGGTCTGCGCCGTGGCCATCGACATGTCGGCGCCCTTCGAGAAGGCCATCCGGGAACTGCTGCCGAACGCCGACGTCGTCTTCGACAAGTTCCACATCCAGCAGCACTTGGGCGAGGCCGTCGACCAGACCCGCCGCCAAGAACACGCCCGCCTGCTCAAGGAGAAGGACCGCCGCCTGTCGAACACCAAATACCTCTGGTTGCAGGGCACCGAACACCTCTCCCCCGAAGCCGAGGCGGAACGCCGCGACCTGCTGCGCTGCGCCCTCGAGACCGGCAAGGCCTGGGGGCTGAAAGAGGCGTTCCAGCACTTCTGGCGGAGCCGGGACAAGAAGTTCGCCCGCGCGGCCTTCGACTCCTGGTACAAGGAGGTCCTCCGCCTGGGCATCCGGCCGATGGTGAAGGTCGCCCAGATGCTCAAGAAGCACCTGTACGGCCTGCTGGCGTGGTTCGACAGCCGCATCGACAACGGCCGGGCCGAAGGCTACAACTCGGTCATCGCCTCGATCCTGTCGGCGGCGCGCGGCTACCGGAACTTCGAGAACCTGCGCACGTCCATCCTCTTCCACTGCGGCAAGCTGGACATGATGCCCGACCTCGTCCGCGTAGGTGCCGCCCCCGCCTGACTCCTGCCCTCCCTATCCCTCCTGTTCCACTAAAATCCCCGAAGAACTAAAAACTTTCCACTCATTGGAAAAAACGCCCGGAATTTTCCAACCATTGGAAACTTTTTTTCCAATCATTGGAAAACTTTCCCGCCGCCAAAACTGGGGGCGCGGGCGGCCCGCCCGCGGGAAAACCGAAGAAAACTCCGATTTGTCCGATGCCTCCGCTAACGCTCCGGCGATGCGTTCCGAAAGCTTCTTCTTTTGCCATCCAATGCGCGCAAGGACGGATGCCCCGGACGCGGGGCCTCCGTCCTTGCGCGCGCGTGGAAGATTTTTCCGATTCGGAATGGCCGCCCGGGGGCCGGAATCGGAAAAATGCCCATCGCGCGGGCAGCGACGGATGCCCCTGGACACGGGGCGTCCGTCGCTGCCCGCATGGTTGGGGAGCATTGGGTTGGCCAATGGGATGTTTCGCCGGAGCGTTAGCGGAGGCATCGGACAAATCGGAGTTTGTTCTTTTCCCCCTCCAGCCCCCTCCCGCCCCCCTCCGCGCGCCGCGGCGCGTGACGCATTCGGGTTGCCGTGCGGCGGGGGGTGTGGTAGATTCCCTGCGCCATGTTCCACCCACGTAAATTCCCGCCCCCAGGCCGGCGATGAGCGACAAACCGCGCATCGCCCCGTCCGCGTTCCGCCGGGCCGCCGGGCTCCTCGCCCTCGCGGCGCTCCTGCTGTTCCCCGGGGCCCTCCGCGCCGCCGAGAAGGAGGCCCGCAAGGCCGTGCGCGTCCCCTGCCAGGAATTCAACCGCCAGATGATCGTCGACGAAAACGGCGAGCCCGTCTCCGGCTACGCCTACGACTTCATCCAGACCATCGCCACCTACGCCGGATGGGACGTCGAATTCGTCCCCTGCGACAACTTCTTCGACGGCATCCGCCAGCTCCAGGACGGCGACGCCGACGTCTACTACGAAGTCAGCTACACCGAGGAGCGCGCCAAGTCCCTCCTCTTCCCCGACGAGCCCATGGGCTTCGAGTACTACTACCTCTACGCCTCCCAGGACAACACCTCCATCGTCCCCGACGACTACGCCACCCTCGACGGCAAGTCCGTCGGCGTCACCACCGGCACCATCCAGATCGGCCTGCTCGAACAGTGGGCCTGGCGCAAGAACATCCGCCTGCGCATCGTCGAATACGACGGCATCCCCGAAAAGGAGGACGCCCTCCGCGCCGGCGAAATCGACCTCGACCTCGAAGTCAGCATGCTCGCCAACAGCGACCTCTCCGCCGTCGCCAAGATCGGCTCCTCCTCCTACTTCCTCGCCGCCAGCAAGCTCCGGCCCGACCTCGTCGACGACATCAACCTCGCCATGGAAAAGGTCATCAACAACGACCTCTACTACTTCACCCGCCTCCAGGAACGCTACTTCTCCAACACCGTCCTCAGCCGCAACCTCACCCGCGACGAAAAAGACTGGATCGACACCCACGCCCGCCTCCGCGTCGGCTACTTCGACGACTACCTCCCCTTCTGCGAACGCGACGACCTCGGCCGCCCCGCCGGCGCCGTCATCGACGCCATCCGCGAAATCGTCCGCCGCCTCAAGCTCGACGACCAGGTCGAGCTCGAATTCATCTGCTTCGACGACCAGCTCAAGGGCTACAAGGCCGTCGAATCCGGCGAAATCGACATCATGGTCCCCGCCTACCTCAGCAGCTCCGTCCGGCGCGACTTCCGCATCGTCGGCGGCCGCGTCCTGCTCACCCTCGCCTGCGACTTCGCCTTCCTCGACGGCCGCGAAATCGGCCAGGGCAACGAAGTGCGCATCGGCGTCAACCGCCACAACCTCATGCAGGACTACTACACCCGCGACGCCCACCCCCTCGCCCAGATCGTCTACTACGACGACATCCACGACTGCCTCGACGGCATCCTCGGCGGCACCTCCGACGGCACCTTCCTCAACGGCCTGCGCACCGCCGGCCTCCTCAAGGCCGAAAAATACCAGCTCCTCGGCTCCATGCGCGGCCGCCAGGGGTTCGAATTCCACATGGCCTTCGCCCAGGACAACCTCGGCCTGCTCCTGCTCATGAACCGCGGCCTGACCATGCTCGAGCCCGACTTCATCAACAAGGCCGCCTACACCTACGCCGGGCGCATCTACACCCCCTCCCTCCTCGACCTCCTGCGCAAACACATCCTCGCCGCCATCCTCGCCGGCGCCATCCTCGCCGCCCTCCTCGTCGCCCTCGCCGGCTCCCGCCTCAGCAACCGCCGGCTCGAAGAAATCAACCAGGCCCTCACCGAATACTCCGAAACCATCGAACAGCAGGGCATCCAGGAATCCGAACTCCGCAAACAGCTCGAACGCAAGCAGGTCGACCTCGAAGAAGCCCTCCGCATGGCCCAGTCCGCCAACCGCGCCAAGACCACCTTCCTCAGCAACATGTCCCACGACATCCGCACCCCCATGAACGCCATCATCGGCTTCACCGGCCTCGCCGCCACCCACCTCGCCGAACCCGAGCACGTCAAGGAATACCTCAAGACCATCGCCCAATCCTCCGAACACCTCCTCGCCCTCATCAACGACGTCCTCGACATGAGCCGCATCGAGTCCGGCAAGATGACCCTCCACGAACACGTCGAATCCCTCGCCGACATCCTCCACTCCCTCCACGACATCGTCCAGGCCGACATCCAGTCCCGCCAGCACACCTTCCACATCGACACCGTCGGCGTCCGCAACGAACTCGTCCACTGCGACAAGATGCACCTCAACCAGGTCCTCTTCAACCTCCTCTCCAACGCCATCAAATACACCCCCCCCGGCGGCACCATCTCCCTGCGCGTCGCCCAGACCACCCCCGCCGAGAACGGCCGCGCCACCTACGAATTCCGCTGCAAGGACAACGGCATCGGCATGACCCCCGAATTCGCCAAGATCATCTTCGACCCCTTCACCCGCGAAGAAAACACCACCGTCTCCGGCATCCAGGGCACCGGCCTCGGCATGGCCATCGCCAAGAACATCGTCCAAATGATGGGCGGCACCATCACCCTCCAGACCAAGAAAGGCGAAGGCACCGAATTCACCGTCACCCTCCCCTTCAAAGTCGCCGACGCCAAGACCGCCCTCCCCGCCATCCCCGAACTCCACGGCCTGCGCGCCCTCGTCGTCGACGACGACGTCAACTCCTGCCAGAGCATCTCCGACATGCTCCGCGCCGCCGGCCTCCAGAGCGAATGGTGCGTCACCGGGCGCGAAGCCGCCATCCGCGCCGAAGAAGCCCTCCGCATCGGCGAACCCTTCCGCGTCTACATCGTCGACTGGGTCATGCCCGACATCAACGGCATCGAGACCGTCCGGCACCTGCGCAAGATCGCCCCCCCCGGCGCCACCTACCTCCTCCTCACCGCCTACGACTGGGTGGACATCGAGACCGAGGCCCGCGAAGCCGGCGTCACCGACTTCATCTCCAAGCCCCTCTTCCCCTCCGACCTCCGCCGTGTCCTCCTGCGCGCCTGCGGAAAGCCCGCGGCCCCGGGCGAAGACGCCGCCGCGCCCCTCACGACCCTCAAGGGCAAAAAAGTCCTCCTCGTCGACGACAGCCGCCTCAACCTCAAAGTCGGCATGCTCCTCCTTGGCGAACAAGGCATGACCGTCGACACCGCCTCCAACGGCCAACTCGCCCTCGACGCCATCCGCGAAAAAGGCCCTTCCTACTACGACATCGTCGTCATGGACGTCCAGATGCCGGTGATGGACGGCTACCAGGCCACCGCGGCCATCCGCGCCCTTCCCGGCGGCGACAAACTCAAGATCATCGCCTTCTCCGCCAACGCCTTCGAAGAAGACAAAGAAAAATCCCTCCGCGCCGGCATGGACGGCCACATCACCAAACCCCTGAAAATCAAAGAACTCCTCCAATCCCTCCAGCACTTCACCGCCTAGCGCGGCGCAAACGTATTTGCCGGCCGGTAGGGCGGGCAGTCCCCTGCCCGCCGTGCGAAAGGAGGCGGCATGAAGGCTTTCCAGGCGCTTGGCAGGCGCCCGGCGGCGAAGGGACTCGCCGCCCTACCCCGAAAACATGCGAAAGAATAACCTTTGCGCTGTACTGGGGCGGCGGCTTCCCGGGCGTTTCCCAACCACAAGGTCGCGCGGAAACCTTCTGGTCCGCGACAGAAAATCCTGCCAGTGCTCAGGGGAATTTCGTGGCCCCCCCATGGAATTCCACGAATGCAAGGAGCAAGAAGGGCGACAGGCCCCTCCCCCCTCCGAGAGGGGGGTGGCGCGGCCATGAATGGATGGCGGATGCATGGCAAAAGACAAACGGCAGGGGCCGCGACGGGGGGAGTACTGCGGTCGGCCGTCGCGGCAATCACGACTTCCCCCCGCCAATGGACGAAACAATCCCTCTGCGGATAGACCATGCGGAAGCCTGCATCGACGGCCCCCCGCAGTACTCCCCCCGCCGCCCTTTCCTTCCGCTCCGCACTCGCAATCCCGAAGCCCTCTTCCTTCGGGCGGCACCCCCCTCTCGGAGGGGGGCGAATGCTGGCGCACTCTCCATTCTCCAGATCTCTCTCCACAATTTCCCGTCAATCCTCCCCGTCCACTATAATTCCCGAAGAACCATCCGAAACCGCATCCCGGGAGGGCCCAGCTCCGTCCGGGGCGTCTCCACGGGGCGCTTCCGTGACATGCCTGCAACACCCCGTCCGCGCGGCCGCGACGAAGCGCGGCCCTCCCCGTGGAGAGCCCTCAAACCGCCCTGGAGCGGTTTCAGAAAAGGTATGGCCATGCCAGGATGGAGGAACTCCGATTTGTCCGATGCCTGCGCTAACGCTCCGACGGCTTTCCCTGTCTTGGTCACCGGAAAAGAGTTTGAAGTGTGTTTTTGAAGCGTGGACACCCCTCCGGCAAACTCCACCTTCCAAAAACCTCCGTGCCTCCTTCCTCCGTCCCCTCCGTGTTTCGCGCCGCGAGCCTATTTCCCCAAAGAATGGACCGGCATTCCGGGCAGGCCCCTGCCCGCCGTGCGCAAGGGGCGCGGCATGGGAAGCTGGACGGAAGCCTCTCCGCGCGCGCGGCGGCCGCACGGCGGCGAGGTTTTGCGCTTCCCTCAGTTGGGTGCCAGCGTCGCGAACGAAATGTTCCAGAGGTCGGACTGCCGGCAGAGGTCGAGGACGCGGACGACGTGTTCGTATGGGGTCGACTTGTCCGCCCGCAGGAGCACGGGCTGCCCGGGGAAGAGGGCGACGAGGCGGTCCAGCATGGAGCGGAGCGCGGCATCGTCCAGTTCCTGCCCGTTGACGACGGCGCGGCCGTCGGGCAGGACGTTGACAATCACTTCGCCGGGCAACCGCTGGGGGATTTCCCCGGTGGTGGCCGTCGGCAGGGTCACGTCGATCTCGGTCTCCCACTGGGCGAAAATCTGGCTGGTGACGAAGAAGCACAGCAGGAGGAACACGACGTCCATCATCGGCGTGAGGGGGACGCCGCCCTGCGTGGCGGAGGAAGCGTTCCGGAGGAAATTCACAGCGGCTTCTCCTTGCGGGGGAGGAGGGCGGCGAGTTCGGCGCTCGCGGTTTCGAGGCGGCCGACGAGCGCGACGACGCGCCCGCGGAACACCGCCCAGGCGATCAGCGCGGGAATCGCGACGCACAGGCCGGCGATGGTCGTGATCAGGGCCTGGCCGACGCCGCCGGCGAGCTCCATCGGCCGCGCCTTGGCCATGTCGAACGCCACCGAGTTGAAGGCGCGCAGCATGCCAATCACGGTCCCCAGCAGCCCGACCATCGGGGCGACGGACGAGAGGTCCAGGAGGTAGTGGATGAGCGACTGCATGCGGCCGGCCTGGCGGACGCCCTCGCTCTCCATGACTTCGCGGATGGCCTCCGGGCTGGCATCGGGGTTCTCGGTCGCGAAGTCGAGCCCTGCGGCGACGACCGCCCCGAGGGCGGTGGGCCGGTCCGCGCAGTTCGCGCGGGCCTCGCGCGCGCGTCCGGCGCGGAGCAGTTCGCGCAGGCGGAGGCGCTGGGCGTCCGGGGCGACGGTTCCGGCGCGGAGCACCGCGGCGTAATAGACGATGAGGGCCAGGCCGACGACGGAGAGGGCGCCGATCAGGTACATCAGCGGCCCGCCGAGGCGGAAGAGTTCGCCGACGGCCATGCCGGAGGGGGCCGGGGAATCGGCGGCCTCCCCGGCGGCGAGGGCGAGCGAGGGGAGCGCGAAAGCGGCGGCGGCGACGGTTCTGGAGAAGATGTTCATGGACGGATTCCTTTGCTGTTCATACATCCCGCATAGCTTGGGCCAAGTTCGCATGGATGACAACCTTTTATTTTCGCTTTCCCACCTGTTTCGCGGGAGGTGCGGGCAACGGGTCGAGGCCGCATTCCCCTTGAGAAACCGCCCCGCCCGCGGTACATTGTCCCAAAACCAACCGAAAGGAATCCCCCCATGGAAGAAAAAATCAAAGCCGCCCTTGACCAGCTCCGCCCCGCCATCCAGGGGCACGGCGGCGACGTCGAATTCGTCGCCCTCGAAGGCAACACCGTCAAGCTGCACCTGGTCGGCCACTGCGGCTCCTGCCCCTACGCGATGATGACCCTCAAGAACGGCATCGAAGCCGCCCTCCGCGAGCAGGTCTCCCCCGACCTGACCGTCGAGCGCGTCTGAGCGCCCCGCCCCGCCGCTTCCGCGGGGTCCCGCACCCCGCCGCGGCGGGGTTTCCTTTTCCCGCCCTCGCCATTTCCCGTGAAACGCTACCCTCCCGCCCCCTCCAAGAACGTCCTCGTCACCGGCGCCTCCTCCGGCATCGGGCGGGCCACCGCCCGCCTCCTGCGCGAGCGCGGCTGGAGCGTCCATCCCACCGCCCGCCGCGCCGAAGACCTCGAAGCGCTCCGCGCCGAAGGCTTCGATCCGCTCCCCCTCGAACTCGCCGACCCCGCCTCCGTCGAAGCCGCCGCGGCGGCCTTCCTCGACCGCACCGGCGGCCACCCCGGCGCCCTCGTGAACAACGCCGGCTACGGGCAGCCCGGCGCCCTGGAGGATGTTTCGCGCGACGCCCTCCGCCGCCAGTTCGAGACCAACGTCGTCGGCCCCGCCGACCTCACCGCCCGCCTGATTCCGGCGTTCCGCGCGCAGCATGCGGGGCGCATCGTTTTCCTCTCCTCCGTCGTCGGCCGCGTGGCCATCCCCTTCATGGGCGCCTACTGCGCCAGCAAATTCGCCGTCGAAGCCCTGGGCGACGAATGGCGCATGGAGCTGGCCGCCGCCGACATCTCCGTATCCCTCGTCGAGCCCGGCCCCATCGCCACGTCCTTCCGCCGCCGCACCGTCCGCGAAGCCCGCGCCGGCGGCCTCGACGCCCTCCAATCCTCCCCCTTCGCCGCCCAGTACGCCCGCGACTGGCGCGACGAAGTCCGTACCTTCAAGCGCCCCACCGACGTTTTCCGCAAACCGCCCGAAGCCGTCGCCCGCAAAATCCTCCACGCCCTCGAATCCCCGCGTCCCCGCACCCGCTACCCCGTCACCCTCGCCGCCCATCTCGGCGCTTGGGCCGCCCGCCACCTCCCCCCGCGCCTCCTCGACGCCCTGATGACCTCCAAAACCATCGGGCGCAGCCCCACGCGGTAGGGTGGGGGAAGCAATGGTGTGCTCGTTCCAGGGCAGGAAAACTCCGATTTGTCCGATGCCTCCGCTAACGCTCCGGCGATGCGTTCCAATCGCTTCATCAACTGCACTTCAAGGTGCGCAGCGACGAAGCATTTTACCGATTCCGTAGCGTCAGTACAGGCATCGGACAAAGCGGAGTTTTGTCTTCCTTCCCAATGCGGCCACACTGTTTCTGAAACCGCGCAGGTACAGCACAAAGCCACTTCTTTCGCACGTATTTGGGGTAGGGGGGGGCAGTGGGAACCTTGTGTTTTGCATGGTGCGGCCGGACGGTAGGGGCCGACCTCCGGGCGGCCCGCAATGGGCCATCCTTTCGCGCGGCCCGCCCGGAGGGCGGGCCCTACCGGTCGGCCGCCTTTCTCTTCTGCCTGCGGCGCAAAACACGGAGCGCCGACACGGAGTTTTTGAAGGGAGGAGCTTCGCGCGTCCAAAAACGTCCCGCCCGGCGTTTGGTCGGCGTTTTGGTCCTTCGGGAATCATGGTGGACGGGGAGGATTGCCGAGAGATCGTGGAGAGAGATTTGGAGAATGGAGAGTGCGCGAGCATTCGCCCCCCCTCCGAGAGGGGGGGGGCCGCCCGGAGGAAGATGGTTTGTGGATTGCGAGTGCGGAGCGGAAGGAAAGGGCGGCGGGGGGAGTACTGCGGGTGGCCCTGGATGCAGGCTTTCGCATGGTCCATCCGCAGAGAGATTGATTCTTTTGTTGGCGCTGGTGGAAGTCGTGATGGGCGCGACGGCCGACCGCAGTACTCCCCCCGTCGCGGCCCCTGTCGCTTGTCTTTTGCCATGCATCCGCTTCCACTCATGGCCGCGCCACCCCCCCTCGGAGGGGGGTGGGGCCTGTCGCCCTTCTTGTTCCTTGCATTCGTGGAATTCCAGAGGTGGTTCCACTATAATCCCCGAAGAACCGGCGTTTCCCTCCCACATGGTGGTGCGCTCTCCCCGGGGAGGGACGCGCTTCTGCGCGTCCACAGTGAAAATGGCGGGCGAGACAATGGATGGAGGGCACACTATTTCTGAAAACGCTCCAATCTCCCATCCAGCGGCGCGGCTGGAAGCCGCACCTCCGGAAGTCGCGCGATGGTTGTTCAGAAGGGCTTGCGCCAGTCATGGCGCGGCTGAAAGCCGCACCTCCGGAAGTGGGGCGGAAGTTCATCCACAAGTGGGGCGGGGATTCCGGAAGTGCGGCATCTTGTCCACAAAAAAACCGGCCCCGGAAAACCGGGACCGGTTGCCGCCATCAGGCGGATGGGATGGTGCCTGACCTTACTTCACGAAGATGAAGCGGAGGACGGCGTTCGGATCGTCCAGATCGAACTTCATCTCGGGCCACGTGGCCTGGTTCACCAGCTCTTCGCCAACCGGCTCGAAGCCGCTGTCACGGCTTCCGTTCCATTCCATGCGTTGGGCCTTGACGTTGCTGAATTCCGCCTCGAGCTCCCCGGTGGCCTTCGCGGAGAAACCGTTGGAGAACTTGACCTCCGCGACCGTCGTTCCGTCGACGACGGGCTCGTCGCTGGGATCCACCGTCGAGTGGATGAGGAAGTGGAAGTCGGCGGAAGGATCGAGGGCGCCTTCGTGCGCGATGTAGACATTGGCCTCGCCCGCACCGACCACCGTGAGGTCGAACGCGCAAGCATCCTGGTTGGCCGCGTTGATTTCGATGGTCTGGGAGAGTTCGGGAATGCCCAGGACTCCCTCGGCGGGATCGACGGTCACGTAGTACGTGCCGAAGTGGGAAGGCGTGGCATGGACGGTTACCCAGATGGCGCCCTGGTCGTCGTTGTACTCCCAGTTGTCGCTCGTCAGGTAGATGTACGGCGCCCGCGGCGTCACGTCGTAGGTCGCCGCCGCCACCGATCCGTCAACCGGCGTGGCCGTGATGGTGTACTTGGTGCCTTCGCCTTCCGGCGGAAGGGCCTCCGCGGAGACCGTGACGGTGAACTCGGCTTCGTCCACGCCCGACAGGTCGACGCTGGCGGCGGAAAGCACCAGCCCGCCGTCATCCGGCGTGACCGAGAGGTTCACCACGCCGATGTCATCCGTGGTCGCGCCAATCGCGAACTTGTAGGGAATTTCCGCAACATCCGGATTGTACGTGGCCTCGGAGAAACCGATGGCGCGGACCTTGACCGGCTCTTCCACCTGCTCGATGGCGAGCTTGTTGAAGATGAAGTCGCTGGCGAGGTCGTAGCCGCCGATCACGATGCCTTGGAGGCCGTCGCCCCACGAACCGACATCGCTGTCGACGGAATACTGGAAGACGTCGTCGGCAAATTCCGAACCCTCGTTGTACCCGGCAAGGGAGAGGGTGTACTCGGAACCGTCGGCGGCGCGCTGCACCGAGGCCACCACGCGGCGGACGTTGGCGGCCCAGCTGAGTTCCTGGCTCTCGCCGCTGTCAACATTCACGCCGACCTTGCCGCCGCTGGCCCAAATCTCGAAGCGGTTGTAGGGCGTGCCTTCCCAGATGCGGGCGAACTGGATGTAGCGGGAGCCGCCTTCCTGCGGGACGGCGAACTCGATGCTGGCCTTCTGCCCGGGCTGGAGGTCGTTGACGAACGGGCGGACGATTGCGTAGTCGGGATTGCTGCCGTTGGCGTAGATCGCGAACGCGGAACCGTCGCTGAGGATGGCCGGGAAGCCACCGTCGGCCGTGGTGATGATCGCCCCGCCGAACTCCGCGGAATCCTTGAACACGCTCCAGGCCTGGAACTGGTCGGTGCCTTCGCCAACCGCGGAGAAGTCAAACCCGTCGCTGTAGAGCGAGGCGTCGTCGTAGGCGACGTAGTCGCTGTAGTCCGGGGCCTCGGAGGCAGTGATTTGCAACTCGTTGAACGAGAGGCCTTCGTTATCGAAGGGGAGCAGGGTGAAGGTGCCAGCGGCCATGGCCGTGACGGTGAATTCAAGCTGGCCGGAAGCTTCGAGTTCCCGCGCCTCGGCGGGGTCAATGACCACCTCAATCTCGCCTTCGGTCTCCAGCCCCAGGCTGTCGGTCATGCCGGTCGGAAGGGTGACATCGAGGGTGTAGGTCGTGGGAACGCCGACGCGGATGGAGGTCGGGCCGCTGAGGGTGGCGCCGGCCTGCGGAACCGTGAAGCCGTACTCCGTCATCGGAATGCCGGCGAAGAGCACTTGGGCCGTGGCCTTGCCGCCGCCGATGCCCGTGACCGTCCACGCGGCATACATGCCGTTCTCGCCCTGCGCCCAATCCTGCTTGGAGGCAATCCCGATGACCGATTCATCGGAACTCGCCACCGTCACCAGGCTGTTGTCGAAACCGGCATCCTCAAAGAAGGGGCTGTCCACGTAGAACGTCCGCTCTTCGTCGACATCCACGTTCCACGGATCCTCGACGCCTTCGTCCCAGGGATTGCACGAGTAGGACGGACCCTTGACTTCGAAGCTGTCTCCGGCGATGCCTTCCGCACTCGCCTGGATCGCCGCAACGTTCCCGTTGCCCTGGACCGCGGCCGTGACAACGAAAGTGACGCTGGACTCGCCGTCCGGAATTGTCACCGTGTCTGGAACCGCCGCGAATTCCGGATAGCTGCTCGTCAGCGCGACTTCCAAATCGCCATCGGTGGACTTGCGGCTGAGCGTGAACTCAAGTTCGGCACTGGCCTTGGTGACCGCCCACGGCCCCTCCAGCTTCAGCGTGTCCGCCGGGGGAACTCCCTCGATCTTCAGATCGTTGACGTAGAACGCGTAGTTCTCCACGTCCGCGCCGTCGTTCCAGTCCCAGCCGCCGGCGTAGAGGCCGATGCCGGTGAGCTTGGAGGAGGTTTCGACCTTCGTCGAATACTCCAGGTCTTCGACGCCTTCCTCGGTGGAGGTGCGCTTGATGGCGATCTCGATGCCGTCCTCAAGCTGGGACACGGTCACTTCGGAAACCGCGTGCGGGGCCCAGTTGTTGGCAATGACGACCCCATTGACGGAATACTCGTTGTCGCCGGACAGGTTGATGACGTTGGCAATCTTGTCCGAGTCGTCGTGCCCGCCGTTGGCGAAGAGGTCGAGACCGCGGTTGCCGCCGCAATAGGCGCAGGTGAACCGGAAGGTGAGGACATCGCCGGGATTCAGCGCATCAAAGCCGCGGTAGCCGTTGCAGTAGCCCCAGTGGTCTTCGACGCCGTCCTGGGCGAAACGGAAGGACACGCCGTTTTCGGAATTGATGTCGCCGCAGACTCCCGCGGTCGAATCGGCGAGGGTCGGGGCCGCGTTCCAGAATTCCCAAGCACCGAAGCCGGTACCCAGATTCGCGCCGCTGACGAACGTTTCAGCCGTATAGTTCGCGGCCGAATCCTCGGCCAGAACATCCGCGGCGCTTTGCGTAACCGCACCGGCGCAGGCCATAGCGGCCGCCAATGCCAAACCCAACCATTTCCGTTTCATATATGATTCTCCTCGCGGTGCACAACTCCACGGCACCGATTGATGGGACTATGGCACAACCGCCCCGGGTGTTCAAGAGGGAAAAATCACCGCAAAGCCCAGAGCGATTTTTCCATCGACAAACCGCGAGGCATGGGCTTTACTTGAGGGCATGAACAAGCGACATGCCATCCATCCGTCCGCAAGCGTGCGGGCCGCCGTGCTGGCCGCGGCGGTCTTGGCGGCCGTGGCGGGGTCGGCCCGCGCCCAGCAGGCGCAAAGCCGCCTGACGCCCCTCATCGTCCATCCGGGCGCGGAGGGCTTGGGTTCCACGCTGCGCCTGCGCAACGAGCGGCTGGATCTTTCCACCATCACCCGCGAGGACAGTTCCATGCAGGTCGGCCGCGAGCTGGTGCAGGGCGAATCCGTGACGAGGCTCCGTCCGCAGAAAGCCTCCAGCGGGGACCCCACCGAGCGCGAACGCCGCCAAAAGGTCATCCGCGAGCAGGACGAACTCCGCCACAAACGCAGTGCGTTCTACTTCAACGACTAGGGCAGCGTAAAGCTTGTCCTTTCGTGTGTTGGGTAGGGCGGCGAGTCCCTTCGCCGCCGTGCGCCTGCAAAGCGCATGGAAAAGATTCCCATTTGCTTTCGTGCCGCGTCCCTTTCGCGCGGCGGGCAGGGGACTGACCGCCCTACCAGCCCGATACAGCCCGACAAATACGAGTGTTTTGACTTTAGGCTGCACTAGGGCGGTTCAGGTTTTTCTGTAGCTTCCCGGAAGTTCCCCACCCACATGGTCGCGCGGAAGCGAGACCCTCCCGGGGCGAGTGCCACGGGGAGGGACGCGCTTCTGCGCGTCCTTGTGCTCGGAAACCGCCCTGGGAGGTGCGGCTTCCAGCCGCGCCGCTGGAGGGGAGGTTGTGGGGGAGGATGGAGATTTTTGGCAGGGTTTCCATCTTCGCGGGCGGGACGCCCGCGCCCCCAGTTCAGCCCCGTC
>JAEEGG010005788.1_pt1 | contig 29176 bp, 23 predicted proteins | sample 9134161 | NCBI WGS metagenome assembly JAEEGG01 (sample SAMN16246543, study PRJNA631951) | gut metagenome | biome: gut microbiome; feature: rumen; material: CR-attached | host: Bos | place: Iran: Karaj | collected 2018-10 | reverse complement strand
TACCAATTATCTCTTGCTTTGCCACGCTCAGCCATCAGCTTCCGCTTCTTGTTTTTCACATTGTCCACTATGTCCCTCAGTTCTTCACGGTCACCATCTTCGAGCAAGTCCCATGCTGCTTCGCTGAACTCCTTTCTGTAGAACGTCGTGTCAATCAGTTTTTTGATTATCCAGGGCCTTTTGTGACGAAATTCCGCGTAGACATGTTGCATTTCCTCTGGGAGCATGTCACTGACATTGAACATGACGCCACTTGGCAGCCCCCAGATGGCTTCTGCCATGCTTCCCACGATGGCGCCGAGCGTATCTGCGTCTGCTCCGAGGCTGACGGCCAGGCGCACGGCATCCACAAAGTCCGTTGCCATGCTGATGATTTTCAGCGCAACGGGCACCGTCCCCTGACACGTCTCGTCGAAGCGGTTCAGTACCGATGCCTTCGGCATGTTGATGTCATAGCCAGAGAACTGTACACACTCTTGAAGGATCTCGTCGATGTGCATGGGTGCAGACTGATAGGACTTCTTGTTGAATTGTAAAGCCCTGAAGATGGCCAGTGCTACCGTCTGTGCCCCTTTGATACCCTCATCATGGTTATGTGTGGGGATAGCCGTGGCCGCTGCTGCGTCAAGCACGTCATCGATATACTCATACCAGTAGGCCACAGGACTGACGCGCATTGCAGCACCGTTACCAAAGGAGTTGGACGGCTGAGGGTTATTACTGTGTACCCACTGCGCAAATCGTCCTCCATAGCCTCCCATAGGATGCGGGTAGCGGTTGCACCAGTCGTGCATGCTCTCACCGAAATCCCTTTGATGTATCAATGCATCTGCAATGGCTACTGTACAAATGGTGTCATCTGTAAAGCTGTTCTCCTTTGACAGCCACTCAAAGTTATAGTCGTTGGTGGGGTTGAACTCCCATCGGCTGCCTACTATGTCACCTATGATTGCTCCTAACATATTATTGTTGATTATTTATTCAAACATCACCCAGCACTTCGTAGATGTCATCAAAAGGCTCTCCCTCATTGTAGATTTCATCCAGCTCGTTGTGCTCATCTAACATCTCTTGTGTATAAACCCTTCTGTCAAACAACAAAACTGTACAGCCATTTCTGGTGTCAAAGCGCCAGTCATGGCCAAAGGAATCGAACCAGTTCTTGTCAACCTCTGTAAGAGGGTAATGGGCACCAATACCCACTTCACCGTATGCTATTTTGCAGCCTTGACCATCCTGTATCTCTTCTGAGACACATCGGTTTTGACAATCAAACACCTTATAGAAGCGATTGCCATTATCATCTTCGCGGATGACTGCCTTTTCCCTATTGTTTCTAAAGTATCTCATATCTGCTTAACCAAAGGTTCTATTATACTCAATGCCTTCTCATGCTTTGCCACTATGCTCCAATGGCCTCCCGCCCTGCCCCGTTGGAGGTTGTGGGAAAGGTCGTTATATTTAACATGTATGGCAATGTCGTTGCCAGAGGAAGCTATCTGCTCCACATACTCTTCATAAGTCATCTTGTCCTTGTCGTGCGTCAGCAGTCTCAGTGCATCAACGACAATCTCGTCAACGCCGCGTCGTATCAGTTCTTCAAACGTAATGTCAGAGTCTTCCACAACATCGTGCAGCAGACCGGCTATCTGCTCCTCACGGTTGCGTCCAGCTATTGCCACTGTCATTGGATGCAGGATGACGGGATTACCGTCAAGGTCTTTCTGCCCTTCATGTGCCTCAATGGCTATTCTAAGTGCATCTTCTATCGTAATCATATTATACTATTCTACTTGGAGGTTTTCACTCTTTTCTTCACCGTCACTTGTGAGGGGAAGCAGTAAGCAAGGTCGCCGCGCTGGTTGATGGTATTACGCATGTTTTCTTCAGTTCGAGGCAGGCGGCCTTTATACACAGTTTCCTTTCCCCATTTGACAGTAACAGGTTTGTTGAGGTTGATGATGCTGTCATTGAGATAGAGCGTGACGGAGGTGTAGTCCTCAGTGTCAATGTTGATAGTGTTGCCTTTGACTGATACACGCAACTCAGCCCCTTTCTTCGTCTCTTCCTCTGGTACTCCAAGCCAGTAGAAATGTTTGTGTCCACGGTCACCCTGTACCCAAACCACTGTAGAAGGATATGGGTGACGATGATACTGGGCCATCCACGGCAAGGCAGCCTTGTCTTCAAGATCCATCCAGTGAGGTTTTCCTGGTAGTATATGCGTCTCGTGAATGAATCCCGTCGGGTCGGATTGCTGAAGGGAATCCATTTCCAATCCCCGCTGTGCATTGACACGGTTGCGGTCGTAGGCAGCATCGTCACCACCACACCATATCATGAATGGCAGGTTACGCAGCGACAGCATGTTGACATCGCCCGGGTGTCCCGCCATCATTGAAGCAGCCGCCCAGCGGTCGGCCATGCGCGGTGCCATGCGCCAGACGCCATCGCCTCCAGCGGAGTACCCCAGGAGGTAAACCTTGTTTGGGTTTACATGATGAAAGACAACCATTGTCCGTATCAGCTCATCGAGCATGTCGTCGATGGGGGGCTTGAACCACATGTCCCAATCGTCCCATGGGGCGCGTGGAGCCACATAGATGCCCTCTTCGGGATGGTACAGTCTTTTCTGGTTCTCCCACTGGCTGTCATTGAGGGCCGTAGGTGCGTTGCCGCCGCCGTGCATCGAGATCCACAGGCTTCTTCCGTCAGCTGGCTCCTGTCCGTAGACTTTCATATCATAGCGCATGTGAAGACCATTTTGGGTTATGCAGTTTGTCTCATCGTTCTTTTTCAGCAGCCCCGTCTGGTTGGATAGCCATTCTGCGACTATCTGGTCTCGTATCTGCTCCGCAACATCCCGAGACAGTGTTGTCTGCTGCGCCTTAACATTCGGCATGACTGCAAACAGCAATAGGATGACGCTGATGATTCTTTCTCTTTTGTCCATTCGTCTTATAGTCACTGTTTTATAGCTTTACATACTCTGTATGCTTGATTCTTGTGTTGTTAGGCGGTCCAATTTCTTCATACCACACTCTTATAGTTGGATTTATCCTTGAACGTGTTTTGGAGTCAGTCGCTTCCCCATATTCATCATAGGTGAGCTGTTTGCCATCTTTCATGACTGGACAACTGAATATCTTCCATCCTTTTTTCTTGGAGTTATAATCCTTACCCAACTCCTGCTCTGCCCACACTCCAAATCGAACAGATACATAATATTCTACCGCCCCTTCTGTCTTCAAAGGATACGGGGAATGTTTTCCGATAACATCATTGTGAGTCATTGCGATTAGTCTGCCCTCCTTGTCTACTTCAATCTCAGATATGTAGCTACTACCACCATAAGTGGCAATGCGGAATTTCAGGACACACGGTCTCTTTCCGTATCTCACTGCCAGTATGACAAACATGGCAATCATTAAGAAAATGATAATCAGTATAATCATCATATCTTCTTATTGCTTCAACTGTTACTCAGCGGTTTCATGTAAAGCTTCATTCGTCCTCATACCCTTCTTCGTAGGCCTCATTCTCATCATCATCTTCATAGTCATCCGCATAGTTCATCCCCGGATGGCCAGCCAGACGGTCTTCCTCTGCCTGTGCAGCGCCTTCCTCAAAAGCGTCTTCAACATCGCTCAAAGGTTCGCTTATAATCGGAGTCGTATGCACTTTTTCTTGCTGTATTTCCTCCTTTTGTACTGAAGGAACATATTCATAAGTCACGGTTGAAGGAGCCGCCTTCTCTTCAGGCTGTGCCACCGTCCCCTTGTCTTTCTGGTCGCAGCCTGACAACAGGGAGCAACCTAATAGGATTAGCAGGAAAAATCTGTTGCTCATCAGTTATTTCATTTTATAGGTAGTCAATATGAAAAGGAAACTCACAGTCTTGGCATTTACATGAGCCGTCTCGGTATATGGTCACATTAGGACTGCCACATTCTGGGCAATATACATCGGAATGATTGTCATTATAAGATGTTAAGCCGCCCCTGTATTTTTTCATGGTTTGGCTACCATGTTTATAAGTGCGGCGTCGCCTGGGCACTCCGAAGTCTTCCGCTATCAGTGCAATCAGGCAGAAAACAATTGCTGCTATAATGATAAACGTCATCATGCTCTTATCACGTTATTTCGTTAAAATTGGTCTTTGTTTTCCAATATATCTTTCCGTTGGCCCGTTTGACACGGTTCATAAATTCCGGGAGTTTCATTCCGTAGGAACGTAAGATGTCGTTACATTGGAATATCGCGTCATTGATTTCGGAGTTTCTCGCTAAATTCTCTCCTCTTGTATAAACATATCCGGCCTTTTTTACCTCAAACCGGGTAAGTCTTTTTTCATCAACGATGGCCAGGACACGTTCAATGGTTTCTTTGGACATTTTGAGGAATGTCTTTTTCCTGATAATAACCCTCTCTTCCAGAGTTCCTTTGTTCGGGTCTTCAAAAATGATGTCGCCGAATTGGATGTGTTCAGAATCACTGAAGTCTATCTCATCGTACAAGTCGCAATACAAGTCTATAAGATAGAGCATATTGCCTATGGTCTCTTTATCGACATCAGGGCATGGAATTTCCGGGTGCTCAGAAACAATGTCTTTAACATCTTCAATGTTCAGTTCACAGAGAATATAACGCCACTCTTCATTGTCAGGTATTATGCATTTGTATATTTCTCCATTTTCATCTACTGGCCTGAAGGAATGTGCAAAGCCATACGTCGTTATGGACTGACGAACATCTTCAGCCATGTCCTTTATACCGCACCAAGTGTTATCGATTATGATTGCCATAGACAAAAGTTACTTTCTAATTCTTGAATATGGCAGTTTTATCATAATCCGCCCACATCAGGCGTAGCTCCATACAGTCATTTGTTTGTTCAGGCTTCACTCCTGGGCATGGTAGTTGGCTGCTACCCGCCTGTATCCTCCATGTCCCAAGAGGCCTCTCGTCAGGACAGGCATTGTTGATGTCCTTTATGAGTGCATCTACCACCCAAGAGCAAAGCATGCCGGTAACGATGAAAGAGTACCCTTCGGCGCGTGAGCCATTCACATGGATGTTCACATCCACCTTTGCTCCAGCGCATACCTTCTTCACTATTCGTTTGATTTTCTCGTCGTCGTACATATCATGTTGTATTAGTTCAGTATATTATGCAAATATCAGATTAGTATACACACTATCCAGCTCGCAAGACCAATCAGGGTAACTACAGTGGTTACCATTCCCAAGCATCCCCTTTTCTTTTTCAGAGCCTCTTCGAGCTGCCTTTCTAGTTGTCTCTGCCTGTCTTTCGCATCATTGAGATCTTTGGCCGCTTGTGTGTTCTGTGCAGTCAACTTCTGCAGTGACTTGTTCAGTTCACCGTTAGTTGTTTGCATCTTCGTCAAGCTCTCTTTGAAGTCTTTTGCCTGTTTTGCATTCTCCTCTGTCTGTTTTTTCAGCTGACCTTGGAGTTTGCCCATCTGTTCAGAATTGGTTTTTGTCAGCTCAGTTATTTTCTTCTGTAATTCCTCATTCTGCTTGTTGGACTTATCCATCTGCTCCTTCGCCTGAGCCTGGACTTTGGCAAGAGCATCGTCATTCTTCTTTTGTTGTGCTTCCAGGTTTTTCTTATTCTCTTCCAGTTGTTTCTGGTGAGCTTTAGCGTTTTCCTCTTGTAGTTTTTTCAGGTTTTCAGTATTTGCCTTACGCTGTTCTTCTGCCTGCTTATTCAGCTTGCCAACTTGTTCAAGCAACTCCTTGTTCTTCTTGTTTGCATCTTCAATCTGCTTGATGAACTGTTTTTTGATGTCCTCGATGAGTGCTGCACGGGAGTTGTTACGCATGGCAGAAGCATTCTCATGGATCTCAGAGAAGTATTGCCCCAGCCCTTGTGGGTTGGAAGTCCAGTAGTCGGCAACTTCCCTGAGAAATATCTTCTCTGGTCTGTGTCCCACCCCAGAGATGAATGGAGTTGAGAGACTGACCACCGTCTCTATGACGGCAGGCTTATCCACGTCCTTGCTGGAGTCGATGCCGCCCCCTCTGTAAATGGCGATGGCATCATACCCCATGCTGTCCAGTCTTCTGAGTGTGTTACACAGCACATCAGTCTGTGTGAATGTCACTCTCGACTCATCGAATTCAAATGTCGCCCGTGCTGCCCGCAGCCCATCCTCAAAGTCACCCTGTGTGATGGAACTCTGCGCAAGGATGAGTGCGACCTTCGGTTTCCTCTTCCCTTCCATGATGACCTGGCTGAGTAAAGCCTTGACGTTCTTTTGTCCAATAGCCAGCTTTTTCTTTCTCAGGTCAAACAGCTTCAGCTCCTCTTCGGTGATGAACTGATCCTTGACTATCTCGAAGCGGGTGACGTTCACTACGATCTGTATGGTACCGTTTGAGAACGGGGTCAGCTCTATGATGCCCCCGACCTGAACAAGGCTGTTCGACTGGAGCCTTGACCGGTCCTGACGGTTTATCTTCAGCGTGACAGTCACATTTGTGTTAACGTCACGTAGCTCGTCATAGAAAGCCGCCCATCCTGGATTTTGGTTTGGCTTCTGTATGTATATGCCTCGCAGCCATACTACCCCGTTGCTCTTTCCTCTCTCCAGAAAGGATCGGTATATGCCGACAAGCTCTACTGGTGTATAGTAGCTAACGGCTGGAAGATTTTGTGTCTCGTTTGGCATTTTACAATTTAGTCCATTGTGCTTTCAAAAGCGTGTTAAATATCGACATTGACCTATCCGTAATTGAACCGCCCGGACTGGTTTTTAAATAATCAGGGTCACAGACAACGATAAGTTTATGTCTTGCTCGACTTATAGCTACGTTTAGCAGTTGTTCACCTTGTTCGCCAGAAAATATTTTACCGAAGTACGGCTTTTTCCCTTTTTCAAACTTAGAACAATCAACCATATCAAATATGATAACGTCGCTTTCAGAACCTTGAAATGTATGAACGGTACCAATTCTTACTCTGTCTTGAAAATCCGTATTATACTTGCGTTCCGAGAATAGTTTTTTCAATAATGAAACCTGACCTGTATATGGTGTAATAAGCCCAATGCTAAATTCGTCCTCTTCATGCTCGCTATACAAGTCAAGGAGATGCATGTCAGCTTCCGAGTTAGCTACATTCTGCCTTGTTCCGCCTCTGGTGAATCTAACCACACCATCTGTAATACAGTACATTCCAACTACACATTCACTGTATGGTGGACGAGCAACAATAGAATTATATCTTGGGTTATCAGCCTTCAAATTACCTCCATAAAAAGGTTGGTTAATGATTTCAACGAGTTTAGGATTTGAACGTCTTTGGTTTAGAAGAGGATGAAGGGCAGGATGATTAGTATGATTAATGTCAATACCGCATAATTTGAAAACATTGTTTTTAAGAACAGGAATTCCTGCGATTGTAATAGGTGACAACTGCTGGAAGTCTCCTACAAGAATTATTCGTTTAGTAACATTCCGTGCGAGAGCAATTAATTGAGGCATTGCCAACATACTTGCCTCATCAACTATTAAATTGTCGAAGGCACTGTCTTTTAGCCTTGTGTTAATAACAAAATTAGAGATGGTAGAGAAAACGACCTTAACTCTACTGATTAAATAATCGGTGTGTTCTTTTAGTTTTTCGCGTGCATCTTTTAGTTTTGCTTTAATTTCAATAGCTTCATCCGAGTATTGTTGATTAGAAGTGCGATAACCTTCTAGTTTCTTATTATAGAGTATTATTTTCAGGCGTATCATGCTTGATGTTTCATCGTCAGGGAACAAAAATTCTGTATTTAAAAGCTTTTCATCTTGTGTGCGTCCTGCTCTATAGAATTCACCTCTTTTCATTTCAGGTTCTTCTACAGAAATAATCTTAACAACCTTAGTTAAAATTTGGTCAACAGCAACATTAGACAAGCAGCATACAGCTGTTCGTTCTTCGCGCATACTATGCAGTGCCATTATTATTAAGGCGAGTGTATATGACTTACCAGTTCCTGGAGGTCCCCAGATAATAGTAATATCTTTATTCAATGATGCGTTGAATGCCGCAAGCTGTGATTGGTCTTTAGCAAGGTACTTCTCTAAATAAGAAGGATATGGCGCGTGGTTTATATCTTTTAAGTTCTTAGTAGAACCTTCTATAAATTTATAAAGCGGAATGGAATTGCCAATGCTGCCTTCAGAAATCTCTTCCAACAGTTTTTTCAATGCGATAGTATTCATTGTCGCATCTGAAATAACGCGAGAGTCTGGAGTAACAAATATTATTTTGGCAGAACTAAAGAACAAAACAGCATTAGCATAGTCAAATTCAACGACTTCGCAAGTATAAGGGGCATCTTTAGTTAAGAACCAGAAAGATACTCCCTCGGTGAATCGTGGGTCTTCACCTTCATCTACTATTAGTTGTGCTTTATAAATATATTGGCCCTCCTGTTCCGATATTCTATCACAATGACCAACTCTGTATCTTTTTTGGTTACGTGGGTCTTTTTGGGCTGTACATTCCGCATCCAGTGCACGACTTATTAGTTCAAAAAGATTTAAGTTCTCCTTTTTACCAAACAAGTAAGGAAAATTGTCCCTTATCTTATCTTTCTGAAACGCATACTGAAGATCCTGACTAAAGTAATAAGCGTAATCATGTTTTACTTTACTCATCAATTCGCTGCGTATATATGATTTCTTTTCATAATCAAAAATCAGCGCAGCCCAAGCAGCATGAGTATTCGTTTCATCAATCATACCAAGCGATAAGACCTTTCTAACACTGTATTCAAACAATGTTAGAGGACTATCGTTGATTGGAGGATTAATATACATCTTGATTATTATATGTTAAACCAGTCTTTGTTTCTAACAAAGTATTTACTAATTTCACTTTTATCTTGTACCATAGTAACGGCAAGGAAAAAAGCGGCACGAGAGACACCTACATAAATGTAGCGTTTAAGAATGTCATCATTGTCAAATTTGTCAATGTTGTGAAAAAAAACGACATCAAATTCCATACCTTTGACTACGTCTATAGGATAAACACAAATATGCTTATCCGACACAGTATCTTTATCAGTTCCATCCAACACCTTAATCCTTTTTTTCTTAAAGAAATCGGCATCTTGTAATCTCTCCATAAATCGAGGGATATATCCCTTGTCAGTCACAAAGATAGCAATAGAAGGAAGATTATCTCCATAAGCACGAAACACCTCTTCAATCCTCTCTGAAATCCATGTGATTTTCAGCATTTCGTCTTCGCCGACGAAAACAAGAGGTGCTGGAACTTTTTTAGAAGTCATGAAAGCCTTGTAGTTGGGTGTTTCGCCTAACGTATCTACACAAAGTTTTTTTGCCACATCTAGTACTTTTGTACTTTGTCTGTATGATTTAACCATTTCAAAAGATACAGGGTTTGGTATAACGCTTTCCAACTCATTCCACGATTTAATGCCACAATCTGTTATACGCTGCATCCTGTCACCGCAAAGTGTCAACGAATTAAATTCAACCTGCAAAAGAGATTGCATAGCATAGATTTCGCATATACTGAAGTCTGTTGCTTCATCGATGCCAATAATTGGGCGAGAGACCTCATCGTATGCATCACAATAAATATGTTTTATGTTATTGTTTGATGTGACCTTAATTTGTTTGACCAATGTATTGATAAAACCGAGTAAAAGAGCTTGTTCTTGAAAATGCAATTCTCTTCCTTGCTTATTCATCATAAGATCCCTTAACAATTGAAGATTGCAACCATCAACTTTCGATTTGTTGAGGAATGCACGAAATTTCTTATATCGAGCAGGAATGCCATTCAGCATGATGGAACGCACACCTCTTGTGTATTGTGCATATTGTTCAAATACCATCAGTTCTCCTATTTTGTTAATCTCTGCATCGAACTGATTTTCTATTATTGGAATAAGAATCTCTGCAATAAGAGACTGTTCTGCAGACAGTTTTTTTTCTTTGTTTACTGTTGTGTAACAATATATTTTAAGCCATTTTTGAATTGCGCCAGCCATTTCGTGTTGCTTTGGCTTGTTTCCGAGCAATGGCTTTATTATTTTTCGAATTGTATTTCTTACAATTCCAACATTCTCAGTATCGTCAGCATCATTGTAGTCTGCGATAACGTCTTCATCGTTGCCATCAGCCGCTAAATCATCTGAAGTCAAATCGAAAAGTTCATTAAGTTCCTTTTTCGCTTTGTCATTAGCGTCAATTAGAGAACATATCTTTTCTGCAAGTTCGTCTACAATGGTATTCCTGTCATTAATTAGTTTCTTACAGTCATTATAGTAGACAGACTCTAAAGAGTTAAACAGAATAATAAAGTGGTTAAGATTAAAATCTGTAGCGTAGTCAAATCTTTTTTTGATATTTTGTGCGATAGCCGTCCATTCATAAATTTTCCTTTCTGTATTTATTTGAGGTAATTCATATTTTACATTACGCCATTGTTCAAGGTAAAAATCTGTGAAAGCATTCACAACATCATAACCTTGATAAAAGAGAGTTTCCGTCGAATAACTTACTTTGAAGGGCGCCTTACTATAGCTTGTTTCCAACAAATTATAGTCTTCCTGTAATGTTATCCGACAGAAGTCTATCCAATTCCAGACTTTCTCAGATACATGGGCAAGGCCTTCCTTTACCATAGCATCTGCAAGGTAATTCTTAAGTAACTGAGATGGTGAGAAAAATAACCAGTCGCGATGGTTCTTTATCGCTTCACGTAATTGTTTTCTTTGTAAGGGCGTTATTTTATACTTATTTAATTTGTTTTTTTCGTCTTCATCAATAGCATAAACATCAGTCAGATAAGCAAGCCTATGAATCATCGTTGTCGTTTTTCCAGTACCTGGGCCACCTTGTATAACAACAGTTTTGCCATCATACAAATGTTTTTCCATGATACCAGTCTGTATAGGGTCAACAATATAACTATAACGCATCTCTCCTTGTTTACGGATATAGATGGTTATGTTCTTCAAATCTTCTTGCTGTTCTGTAAGTATTCTGTATTCTTTCTCCAATTCAGCGATAGAAGCCTTACTTTTGCTTTGTTCAGAGCGGGAAACTCCATTTTTTTTCTTTTCTTCGAGCTCATTTAAGCGTGCTTTTATATTTTTTATGTTCTGCTGGTTTCTCCTTAGTGAGTTAAGAAATTCACCAAGATTTCTATACTGATAAGTTAATTTATCTCCAGCAATTGCAATAGTATGGTTTTGTAGGTCAGACTGATTTTCTATAAAGACGGTGTGTGTTTCCAACCTTTTGATTTTGCTGATTGTATCATAAACAAATGATGTACCAACATCATTCTTCTGCATTCTAATTGCAGCGTCTGAATATTTTGGTACAAATCGGCCAAATCTGGTAAGAGATGATAGTTCTCTTTGTGGGTATAATCTACTTGTAAACCAAAAGGTATTAGCTTTTCCGTCATATATGCAATGTACTCTTGCGATAGCGAAAATGCCTACTTTTTCCCTAACTTTTTTGCAGCCTTCTAATTCTTCAACAATCTCAATGAGAGTTTCTTTTTCTCTATTTAATGATGTGATAATTGGTTTAGCTTCAGACGACTTTGAAAGGTCTTTTTTGGAAACAGGACTGCTTTCGCTTTCTGCTTTATGAGTAACGACTTTGTTTGTTTTTCTTGAGACTTCAGTTTTTGGTTTAAAGGCTTCAGCTGCGGCCTTCTGCTCTGGAGTTATTTTGTCTACTGCACTGACACTGTCAGCAATCGCTTGAAGTTTATTCCAATCAATGTGTAGGCTCTTCAGCCCGCTGTTTTTCTGTAAACGAGGGCCTTCAGGAACGTAACCATGACCAATTGGTATGTGACTTATGCGACCCTGCCTTTTCGAACCATCTTGCACAATAGGCCTACGTTTAGATACAGTTGGATGCGTAGTATTAGTATCTGATGTTTTTATACTGCTATCGACTTTTACCTGTTTATCTCCAGTTTTATTTGGCTTAGATGTTTTCTTCTTCGCCCCCTCATACTTTTCTATTTCTGATAAGACATTTACCAGTATACGACCTGTTCTTTGGCAATAAGAATTCCTCAGATTAGTATCAGTAAGATACCTAAATATAGTAGCGTCTATATAAGGGATTATAATTGTACGCCGCCTGCTCAATAATTTGAATACGGCATCCAACTTTTCTTCGCTATTAATAGGAAGAATTTCCCTCAGTTCTTGTGTGAATTTTGACATGCTTTACTTTACTATCTTATTTCTTTCAACTTTTTGTTCTCCACGTTCAAAGCTGTTTGTTATACTGATTCAAACTTAGTAATCTCCGCCATAGAAGCCTGGAGCACCTTCAAGGTCTTCATCGTAATAAAGAGGATTATCCAGTTCAGGGTTATATTGTGGCTCGTTTCTTTGAGAATATCTGTTTTGCCTTATGGGCGTGAAACTCAATTCTGTCCCGCAGTAAGGGCAGGTAACATAATTACCATTACCTATAGCGCGGAATGGTAAGCCACACTCACAGCAGTTTACAACGACGACTTTTTCTTTAGGTGTCACCATAATCTATAGAAATAATTTTAATTTGCTACTCAAAATGTCCAACTGGGCCTGAAGCAATTTTTTGTTGTCATCATCTTCAAGTTCGTCCAACATGAAATAAGCTATTTCCAAATGGTTCTCGCATTTGTCAATGTCATTCTCGTTGAAAGCCTTATTGATTTGTTCTATTCTATCAATAACTGAAAGGATCTGTTCCTTATATGTTAAAGGATACCCAGTATTTTCTTCTACGGTATCTGCATCACTACTTGTCGCTTGTTTATTTGGCTCTTTGATTTCTTTTTCTTTTAGTTTCTTGATTTTCTGCTTTAATTTGTCCTCAGCTTTATTAACACTCTGGATACAATGCTTATAGGCGCTCTCTTTTATGTTTTCATGCTCGAACATATATTCCCTCATTTCAGAAATAGCCTTTTGTGCTTCTTCGACATGGCTTTCGCTAATAAGCTCCATTACTTTGTGAACTCTGTTTTCTATACATCTGCAAACAAGAACACTCTGCATAGCAGAAAGAATTATCTTTTCTTGCTTTGCAGGATTCTCTAAGTTCAGCAGCCTGTTATACTCTCCTTGGTCATTATTTAATAACGAAGTTATTTTAACGATAATATTGTGTAAGAACTCTATGTCATGCCTTAGGAGCATATATTTCGAACGCTTTTTCAACGGGAGATTTCTAAGGACTGCGGTGTCAATTTGGAAGTCCTGAAACAGGTCTTCAGCTTCTTGGAAGTCCCCAATGAAAACTTTCTCCTTTGCTTTATTCAATCTGTTTTTGAGTACCAACCATTGCTCATCAAATACTTGGCCTTCAATGATGGATGAATGAATTTGATTCATTAACTGATGGTCTCTATTACTCAATCTTTCACCAACCTCGTTTGAAGGGTTGCTTGTGACATGGTAGCCACAGCAGAATTCACAATAATAGCTTCTAACAGGAGCCTTACCATTTTCTTCAAGAATCCCTTCACTATTGTACATAATGAATTTGTCTGCTTTAGCTTTAGTTTCAAAGAGCATTTTGCTTCTTTGACAGCCATTACAAAAAACACTATTCTTTGTAGGTTTCATTTATCTTCCTGTTAATTAAATCTATTCATTTCTTGTTCTTCTTCTCGATCAAAGTTTCTATTGCAAGTTCTGCATCCTCTGTAGCAGGTGCCGTTTTCATCTTGAAGCATCTCAATCGGGTTTCCGCATTGTGGGCAAAAATACTCGCCTTTGTCATTATGTCCATGCCCTCGTTTCGACTCAAGCCATTCAGGAATCGGTTTACCAGAAAGTATATATCTTTGTGCTTGACGTTCATATTCAGAGTCATCACAGCACGACAAGCACGTAGGGCAAATGTACCTGCCATTCGGGCATTGTTTCATGTCTCTCGAATCAATGAGGCCTTTTTTGCAGTGAAAGCAGAAATTCAAGTAAACGAGTTTTCTATATTCAGTACATGATGGGTTTAGGCAACCATAATGATTGATTCTGTTAAATCCTGTGACGCGGAATGAAGAGAATAACATGTGCCCACATGTTCTACATTTTAGACGCTTAAATTTCTGTGCGACTTTATTTGTTACAGCTATGAACTGCCAGACAACAGGGTCCGGTTCATAGCCTCCTTCAGTCTCATGAAGTTTAGGGTAGCCAATAATCTCTATAAGGTGGTAAAGAGAATATTGGTGCCAGTCACTTTGCTTTTCAAGTGTCTCGTTTTGGAGATTGTTACGAAAACATTCTTTGCCTCTACACCAAAAATATGGCAGGTCAATTGCCGGATTATGTTTCTTTGATAATTCTGGAGCACAGAAAGGTTTGAATTTCCCTGACAATGGAACATGACTAAGAAACTCTTTGTAGGTTATATAGTCATCATCAGATATTGTGCTCTTGAAATAGTACTTATGAATTACTCTGCTAAGCACATTCCTATCATAAGGGATTTCAAAATACGAGTTTTCAATAAGTTCTGCCTGTAATTCTTCCTTCAATGATTCTATTGTACGCTTCCTGACTTCAGCACTTTCAATTCTACAGAATTTTTCAGTAGCTTCTTTTTGTTCTGTCTCTGACATGAGAGATCCAATACGAAATAGTTCACTTACAACCTTTTTCCAATAACCGAAAACATCAACACTTTTACCAACCATAGCACTATTTTGTGGGAATATTCTTAATCTGATGATTAAAGAGAATTTTCCAACAAGCATTTGGTCGTAAGTTTGTCTACTTTTAGAAAACGAATTCACCAGAAATTCTTCATCATCTATAGGAGTGAATTTGCTCGGTAAATCAAGAATATAGCTTCTAAATTTAGCGACAGACAGCATATCAGATGCTACAATAACATTTGAATTCGATTCTTGGATTGGCTGCTTTATAAACGAATTTAATGCAACGGCATATTTACCAGGGAAAATCAATTTATCATTATGCGTAATGAGACAATCAAATTTTTTACAATTATATGCTTCGGCTCTACTTATCATTTTGTTTTCGTCATGAGCACAAGTGCGAAGTTTTTCTCCGTATGATTCCAGAATGTATATGATATAATTCATTAAGTTGTCATCAGTCAACGCTTCCTTGTCTATAACATGAATTGTCTGGTAGTCTATAAAACCCTTGAAGTTAGAATTGTAAACAGCACCTCCATCACATGTGGGAATAAACCTTTCCATTTTGAATTGTATAGATGGCTGCGCCATGTCACAGTGTGTCATGGCAAAGTCGAGAACGCCGTCAAATGTCTGGAAAGCGTTTCCTTTAGTATTATATAGTGTCAGAACATTATCACACAATAAAGGAACGGTAAGCAATACTGGCTCACCAGGTGTCTCGACACAATATCGATAACGGATAAAGTCATCGAAATCGTTGTTGATAAACTGAGCAATAACATTCGGATTGAATACTGTATTATTTAATCTTATATCATGGAAATATCTTTTCACAAGATCGAGTCTTTTTTCCTCGCTCAGCATGGAAAAAACAGGTCTTAATATGTCATAGTTGTGCAGTGGCTGCTCATCGTTCAACCATTTGAACACAGCAGCAAGAGGGTTTTGTGCAACTAAAGCATCAACGTTCTGAGAATACGAAGATTTAAATATTTCATCAATTATCTTGAACAGGTCATTTATATCGTCGTTAATTTTGTTACAAGCCGCTCTATATAAGTCAGTAATTATGGATGGCATGTAAACAGAATAACGGGAGCCAAACTTTGAGCATAACTTTGATATTTGCTCCTGTTTCCCTTTAGCTAGACACCTTGATATTTGTAAAAAGGCATTTATATATAAGGCATGGTATTGTGTAGCAAGACGTCTTATGGCATTTTCTAGCGTTTCATAGTCCCATGTATATTTGTCAAGAACCCATAGCAATGGCATAAAAGCATATTTGTCTTCTTGATTAACAGCTCTTGCCCCATAATTCTCAAAGATACAGACCCAATCGTTGATATTTTTAGCCCAAAAATCGTGGAAATGCATAATTACTGTATCCTTCACGACAAGACCATCTGTATTGATTTTAGGCTCTGACTTATCAACTATACATAAGCAATAGCCAAGAGGCCTGTCGCCAAATTTATCCGCAGCAAAACTAATATTAAGTTCCCTGTCTATAGACTGCCATTCGGAACAGTCTATCTCTTTTCCTTTGTCGTCATAATGAAAGTTTTCATATAGACGAAGGAAAAACAGGCGATTTTTAAAAAGCCTTTCGTATTTTTCGACACTTATGTCTATAGTTTTCTTCATGACAAACTTTATTATTGGAAGTAGGATTAATATTGTGTTATAGTATGGTCTACTAGTGATTCGTAACTATCTTGCTCAACACTTCGTCCATGAACTCCTCCAGTGTATAAACACGTTTGTTGACGGTTTCGTAGTGCACTGGGTACGGGCACTTCGCATACTTCCTAAAGGTCATATTGACCAGTAAGGAAGTCATGCGATTTGGAATGCCTGTGGAAGTCACGGCATAGGTGAAGCCGGCCTCCTTCAAAGTTTTGCTGAGAATGCCAACCCTTTCATGGGTCTTGCAATTTACTGCATACGGCAAAACTTTGTTATTGCCGTTGATGTAGTCTTCCTCTGTTTTATAATATGTCTCTGCCCAGCCGTCCATCAGTCTATTCTTTCCATTTCATAGATGGCGAACATCCATGTGATTTCTGGGCCGTCATCTTGCAGCTTATAAGTCAGGTCTTTGCCTTCCTCGTCCTTGTAGGCATCCCAGGAAACATTTGTAACCTTCCTTGTAATCACGTCTATTTCTGTCTTGACCTTATCGCGGTGAATGATTCTTATTTCCTTAACAGGCTTCAGTTCCAGAGAATCCTCCTTGCAAAGTATATCAACCACATACGGGTCGTTGATGTCTATGCAGAAGATGGAATAATCCTCCTGTAGCAGCTGCCAGCATCTATCACCGACATAGACATTGAGGCAGTCTCCCTCAATGTAGGGAAAGTTCTGCTCCACCTTGTGAGCAGGTGGCAGACTATCCTCGTCAATCGGATAGTCAAAGAGCCCCAGTTTTCCTTTTACATTAGGAATCGGCTCGTCGAAAATATAAGCGTTGGTCAGTTGCCAGTGTATGCTGTTAAGACCGGCCCATGGAGAATCATTGTCCAAGTCGAAGCCAACCACATCGACATAGCCGATGATAGCAGAAAGAGGCATGTCCTCATATTCCGGCATTATACCAAACAGTCTGAGGTTTGACATGGTTGAAATCATCTCAGGCCAAAGGTTTGTTGCGTCGAAGTCCTTCGGCACCTTCTTTGCCCCGGCATGAATCAGTATCCTGCCCGGTGCTTCTTTCGGTTGCCATGTTCTGTTTTCTATATCTTTCACCCCGGAGCAGATGGCAGATGCCCAAGGTTGCTGAACTGATAATGTTTTCATTCTTACTTTCCTTTTTTCCGATTTTTAATCTCAACACAAATCATCCAGATGAGGATGATCACAAGAATTACGAGAATTATAACATAGAAGATGACCTTGTCACTATCTGGCAGCTTTGATTCATTTATGAGTGTGAAGATACCAGCGAAGACTAGAAGGGCGATGATTGTCAGACAACCACATCCTTTCTGTGTGTTCTCACCGTCATTATATACGTTTAAAAGACCGTACAGAACTATCTTCAGCGCATCAAACATTTTTATTTCTTGAAGTAAGTAACAGTAAATTCCCTGCATCGGCGGGAGGCCTGGTCTGCGCGTGCAACAGTAAACGGAGAGAATTTCTCGAAGATGTCAAGGCCACGCCCCAACGTTATGTTCCACCCGTTATCCATCTGTATGGAACGGTCGTGGTTAGCCTTGAAGTCATAGGTGAAGGTGATGCCATATGATGCAAGTTCGTCAGCAAGGTCATTGAAGATGTCTATCATCTCTGGAACCTTGTCATCCTCGTTGTTCGTTGACAGGTGCAGTTTGACCTCTTCGGGTTCGTTACTGCATTCCCTTATCATCTGGACGAAGTCGACGAAGTTGTCTATCTGGAAACGATGACGTATGAAGGGGTCTGTCACACGAATGAACTTTGCGTCTCGTACATAATCCCCAAACAACGATTTGTAGGTGATTCCTTTCTGGTTCAATCTTACAGTCAGTTGATGTGGCTGGAGATTGGGGATTCTTGGCCGTGCATGATTAGAGACGCTGTTTCTCGTAGGTCGTCCAGACTGCTCTGCAGGCTGTATGTCACCTATAGAGGCATTATCTCCTTCCGTAACAGAAGGTTGTGCACCTGGTACTGTTGCCACATTTCCTGCAGATGGGTCGGGAATGTTTATAGCGACATCACCAGGATTGTTTTCGGCGGGTATGGCCACTGATAAGCCAGTTATACCGTTCTCGATTCGTTCCAGCGTCTCGACCTGACGCTCTTCGCCTGTTTTAAGGTTGGTATATTTGAAATTGACCGGCTCTGCCCTGATTGTCTCATCAATGATATATAGCTGGTCTTTGACACGCTTGCGGCTTTCAGCGGCAAAATCAACGAGTTCAATGGCTTCATCATCGGTGAACTTGCCATTAGGATAGAGCAGCTTCACCAGTCCTGAGAATGTCTTGCGAATGGCCAGATGGTCGCGTTCTGTCAACGAACCGTCAAACTTTGCATAGTCCTTCAGCATATACGAGTAGTCACGGTTGCGTAGTGCGTGAAGAACGGCCGCAATATAGTCCGTTATCAGGCCATAGCCCTTACTGAACGAGTCCTTTTTCAGCATTTTTATCTCCCAGCCAGGGTTATAAAGATGGATGCGGTCGAGGAAAGCACCCTTGATGAATGCCGTCGGGATAGACTCAAACAGATGGCTGTTCTTCAGCATGTAAGGCACAGTATGCTTTGTGTTACCGACAAAGCTCATGGAAGCCGTTGCCTCATGCGTGTTCTTACCTCTGTTGAAGGACTTGTTGGCAAGATAGTTCTGCATGGTGTCTATGAGAACAGAGTCAATAGACTTTCCTTTCTGTTGCTCGTACTCATCCCATGCCACCACATCCCAATAGCCAACCAGTCCGAGGATTTCACGGTTACCAGACATCTTCACGAAGAGGCGTGCCGATGTGACATCACCGCCAGATACCAGCACACCGTATGGTGACAATTCCTGGAACACATGGGACTTACCTGTTCCTTTGGGTCCCAGTTCCATGAAATTGAAGTTGTTCTCTACATGGGGTAACAAGCGAGAAAGCACAATGAACTTCTCACGGCGGTTAAGAATGTCAGGATTGAGGCCGACGGTATGAATCAGGAAGTCAATCCATTCATCTGTTGTAAACTTCTCTCGCTGCTCAATGTACTCTTCCACATCGATATTCGAGATTTGAATGGGTTTCAAATTCTGAATATCCCATCTCACTTTGATGTCTTCTCCACCAATGTAGCCGATGGTGACGATGCACCAAACGCCATTGCCGGAGAGCAGCTTCGGATTCTTTTTCACCACTTCGGCTGAAATGGGCACACCTGTCAGTGATAGATTGGCAAACTGAGCCTGATACTCGTCAGCCCGTTCATTCAGCGTGACAGAAATCTTGTCAATGATACGGAAGCGACCGTTTTCACGTATCTTTCCCTTGACCTCTTCTGCTTCAGCGCGATGCACGTAGTTCGTGCGTATTACGTCCTTTACTTTTGTCAGTCCTTCCTCGATGATAGCTTCATCATCACTGGCACAGTATTGGCCAAGTAAGTATTCCAGAACGTAGGTAGGCACGGGTAAGTTTCCTTTGACCAGGAAAGCCAAGTCCTTACGTACTACTTTGCCTATGAAGGCTTCCATTATTTTTTCTTGCAAAGTCATAATCAATTCAATTTAGAAATCAGGTTCTATAAGTGTGCTATTTGTAACGTTAGCTTTTGCAAGCGGGTTCAGCTTGTCGTCAACATCCCAGATGCGTAGCTGGAGCAAGCGGTTTGTTACTGGCTTGCTCAGTGTCAGCTCTACCTCAAAGATGCGGTTGTTGAAGTTGACAGCATCAGTACTGTTCAAGGTCAGTTTCTTTTCTGTTGTGACAGCCGTGTCACCGTCGAAGACGGCACATGCCACCGTCCTTGCTACAGTGTTCATATCTACTGCCTCCGACTGGATGACCTTAAACTTCAGACGGCTAGATACCATGTTAAGCTTCTGGCCCAGGATTGTGACTCCAACCTTCTCTTTCTTGTTTTCATCCTTGTTCCGGCTATGTAATACCGGCACAATCATCTCCTGAAGAGCTGCACCTCCATGTGCATAGCGATAAGATGTATTGCTAGCCTTTATTCGTACAGTGCCTATAGGTACTGCAACATTGATATTCCCTGTCATGCCAGACACCTCTTCAAGGGGGAAGCGCATGATGCCATGGAACTGCTCATCACTTGTTGAGAGGATATAGCGCGACTTCTTTTCAAGAACTGTTCCTTTGTCCTCAATAGCTTTCAGCTTGTTTGTATCGCCTAACTGGAAGTCATTGAACACAAAGCCATGATCAGATGTTATCCAGATGCTGTTGCTGTTTGCATCATGCAGTTTGCGCACAGCTCTCTCTAGTTCGCTGACACATTGTTCACATGCTTGTGTCAGCTTCTCCGTATCATCTTTATGGCCAATTTCATCTATGACGTCTTGGAAAACCACAAGCAAGTCATATTTGACCAGTTCGCGGTTTTGTTCCTTGCTGTTCTGAAGCACCTCCTTCATCTGAACGCAATGTGCATTCGGAACGAATTTCTGCACTTGTTTCTTGCGTTGCTCTGTACTGACGAGGTGTTGGTCATCCACCAACATGGTGTTGTCTGCATAGCGTAACGACTGATGGGGGAGGAGGGCACACTTTGTGTACTCCGTTTCCGATGGCAGCATACCCAGTACCGCGTCGATGCTGGCCTCATGGCGAGACTTTGCCATCTCGTAGTACAACTCCTGTGCCACTTCATAACGGAGTCCATCAGAGATGATGACTACCTGTTTCAAGTTCGGCACATGGATGTTGGTGAAGAAGTCCTGCTGCCGTTTCAGCTGTACATCAGCAAAGGCGTGTCCCTTTTCCTCGACGCATCGCATCCACTCCACATTCAGGTCGTTGGCCAACACCCAGTATTCATTATCTAGGCGACTTTTTGCTTCGTCGATAACATCTTGTGCTGGCGTGTCTTTCTCAATTGCGTAGTATAGACCGACGGCCTTACGGTATGCTGTATCAACCTTATGGAAGACAGTGCGGTAGAACACAACATAGTCGTTAGGCTGGTTGAAGCGAAGCGTCGCGATTGTTTTCGTTGCAATATAATAGTCAGTCAGCTTTGCCACAAACAATATAGCATTCAGCAGTGAGGGTTTATCTTCCTGCTTGATGGCCAGTGACTGCATCTTCTCACTGATGGCTTCTGCTTCGGAGGTGTGAGCCTCTCCGGCACACTTACCGATGATAGCCCAGCACAGTTCTTCCGGCACGAAATAGTATTCTGCATCAACCCCGTAAATATTGATAATCTCCTGCACATGGATGGCCTTGGAGAGAGAACGCAGGCTTTGGAAGAAAGACTCCGCCTTAGCTTTGGGTAATGTCTGTGCGAGGGCCAGCAAACGGTTCATCTCCTCCAATGCCACCGAATTACTTACCTTGTACCCTTTATAAGGGTCGACGTTCTGAATGGCCAGCAGCTGTGTAATAGCGTTGTACTTCAACGACTCAGCCACTTCTTTCATTTTCTCCGGCTTGTTGATTTCAATCTGTCGGCCAAACACCATTTTCAGGTGACGCTGCAGGTCATCAAAAGCATCCTTGCAGGGCATGAGATTCCTGTAGAGCAATGCCTCCTTTTTCTCGTCCTGTGCGACAATAAAAAGGCGCAAGAAGATTTCGTCCCATTTCAATATATGACTCTCGCCCAGATAACCAGAGACCAGTCCACGGTTAGCCAAGTCGATGCTGAACACCTGCGGGTCGAGCGAGTCCTTGAAGATCTTCTCGAAACGCGACTGAGTGAGTTCGCCGATATGCTTACTGATATAGCTACCAAACTTATCAATCGGTAGTCTGTGTTGTTGGCAGAAGGCCTCCCATTTGATAGGCATGAACTTCATGTTTGATGCCAGCACATCGAGCAGCGGGAACTTCAGCATTGTGTCAGTGTTCGTCGGTTCCCGATAGAGTTCTTCAGGGAACAACAGCACGACTTTTTTATCTTTCCACTCCGAGTATATCTTATGTTTCGTGGTAAACCAGTGCCCATCGAACACCTCGTAGATATACTCCGGGTGTTCGTCCCATGGTGTCACGTTCTTGTCGCTGAGTTCCGTCTGAATGTTCTGCATCTGGTCAAAGATAAACAGTACATGAAGGTCTGTGTTCCTTTCAAAATATCTTTCTATCTCGTTAAATACTGCCATAGATATTTATTGCTTTTCTTTGTTTACTATAGAAGTGTTCTTGAGTTCAACTCTTTTTATGAAAGCGCTTATAGCTTTTTATGAGTTTGCATTGGTCGGTTACAAGGACGTCCCTGTCATTGCGCAAGTCAAAAAACTCTCGTATCGTCTTCCCGACAGTAGGGTTCACGGTGCTGTGTGCTGACAATGCTTTATAGTCATTCAGCAAACCTTCATTACTTTCAATAAGCTTGAATATGTCAAGCGTAATATCTGGATGAACGGTGCCACCTTTCTCCAAATATAGTGTGATTGCCGATTTTGTAAATTCTTTGATATTCATAGTTCTGTCGTTTTTAGTTCCATCGATTTGTTATTTGAAGCATTTTTGCCAAAGCTCATCCAATTTGTCAGCTACCTCGGTAGGGAGCAACACGCCAGAATGTCCTTTTGCCCATTCATATTCTGGGATGGCATCTTGCAGCCTTTCCAACGGCAGCGGTGATGGCTCACCTGGAGCCGCCGTTTCCAAGCAAAGCAAGTCCACATAGTGCCTGCGTTTCGTAGAGCCAGCCCAATCATCCTCAACATACGGATTGGATGTTATTTCTCCAAAGAAGGCAATGCCAGGATTCTTCTGGCCGACAAGCATCATATAGAACTTATCTCCCGGACGTGCCTCTTCCCATTCAAAGATACTCCAGTTCAGCCGGAAGGAACCTGTCTCTGAAGCCTCGAAATAGCGGGCATATTCCTCCTCTGAGAAAGAGCTGATAGCCGGGTTCCACCGCATCAAATACGTCTTCGGCTCATATGTAGGCTCGTCGAGCTTCAGTCCGCCCTTACCATCAGGAATGACCTTCACTCCATCTATAAGTGGTTTGAAATAAAAGTGGACTTTCCATAAACAGTACTCACCGTTAGGATCTTCGTATGACGATTTTCCTGGTACCATTGTAAAGCGAGTGCCGACGACAGGCTGTTTCTTTGTGATGAAAGCAAACAATTTTTCCGTCTCACTCTTAAAAAGGATGAACTGCTGTTCCTCCTTGAATACATACGGGAACTGACCGCTATTATAGAAATAGCAGTCATAGAACTTATCTGGCAGCTCCTCATTACATAGAATCAGGTTGCCGTCGATATTCTCTAACAGTTTGTTTTTATTGTCAGCATCAATGGGAACCTCTATCTCACTGACAAGCCCTTTTTTCAAGAAGTCAATGGTCTCCTGTTTTACCTCTATTGAAAAGGCCATGTCAAGCAAGTTTATCTCATCCTTTTTCATACCTTCAAGCTTAAGTTTCTATTTCAGTTTTGCCACCACATTACCAAACTTGGCATAGTTCTTCACTACACCATCATCGAGGTCGAACGTGATGTTGTGGTCGGCCACCACATGCAGTTCGTCGTGGTACTCCAGACACTCCTTCAGGTCTTTTGCCATCTGTTCCTTCAGCCTACGCTCCTGTGTTGACAGTTGCGAAGCACGGCTTTCCATTTCAGCGATATGGTTCTTCAGCCATTCGATGTGCGGTAACAGGTACTTTGAACGTATCTGTTCCACCGTATAGGCATTCATGCGGTGCATGTAGGCCAGACACTGGAAAGCACCTTTCTTCGATGAGAACAGCCAGTAGATGGGTCTGTTCTGGTACATCTTCTTATGGTACTTCCAGAAGTCCTTTACCATGAACTTTTCGAGGGGCATGCCCAGTGCTTCCTCAATGAAGTTGATGTTTTCTGTCAGCGTCTCGGCACCGAAAGCGATGCGCACGAAGTCCTGAATGCGTTTGTAACCATTATCGGGGAATGAAGCGTAGGCAGGCAGCAGTGGAATGATGCCGTCGTCGTCTATCTCGAAGGATTGGCCGTTGTATTCATACGTGACAATCTCCTCCGGCTTTGAATCTGGATGGGCGATATAAAGTCCGAGCTTATCGAGACGGTAGCGACCCATCCAGCAACCGATAGCGTAAGATATCAACTGTTTGATTACCTCATCCTTATTAAATGTAATTGTATCTCCGTAACCTGAATCATCATTAGGTGCAGACACAATTGAAATCTCTCCTTGTTGAAGAATAGTAATGTCAGAGGTTTTTACGAACTCCTCAAGCTCCCTTTGTAAGCCATATGTTTCTATAAACTTATGGTTAAGATATTCCTCGTTTCTTTTAAGACGATAGAAGAGTGTTTCCCATTTTTGAACAAACATGTTATAGTGCCATTCGAGTTTGTTTTGCTCAGGGGCAGAAGGTTCGATGAGTATATCGTTAAAATCTGCATAATCATCTATAATGTCAAGGTAGTTGTTTCCATTTATGGATAATAACTCGTTTTGTTGGAAATCCCAAGATGTTTCGTGAGCATCCCAATCCTGTTTGCTTATATTGACATTTGTATCAACTATTTCTTTAATATTTCCTTCTGGTGTTAATATGGGAACTGATGAAACCACGTCACCACCATTATTCAGAGTAGGATTGAGGATTTTCTTTAAGTACTGTAGAACATTAGTATTCAAAAAAGCTAAATATATTTGTTCACATTCTCCTTCATTTACGAATAACGTTGCTGCAGCATGTTCAAATAGAAAACCTTTGTTGTATTTTCTACAACTTAAATTTCCAGCTGTAATAGCATTCCATGTTATTGCCGGTTTATAGTACAAGTCCATATACGTATTGCGAGGACGATGCATTTCGTCTCTTCTCGTCCAGTCCACTACAGAATTCAAATTTCCATACCATCTTCTAAATGTACCTCCAGCTGTAAAGGGGACATATTTACATTTTGAAGATTCAAATTCTTGGTTATTTGATAAACCAAAAGCTATTTTACTTATATTAACTTCATACCACTCTCTACAAAAAATATCATTTTTCCCAGTAGAGAAACCAGAACGTGCTATAGAATGAGAATAAATATAGTTTTCTTCTTTAAAAGATTCTATTACTTGCTCTGGAAGATAGTATGCAATTGGATTGCCAGGTATTCGCCTAAATATCTCTTGTGAGATGATAGAATATTTACCATTATCTTTTCGAGGGAAGCTAAAAGGAACATTTAAGGTTCTGTCTATGTCATTAATGGTTAAAAAAGAATATTCACCTTTACGACCATCAGAATATGCTTTTTCAATAACGCACATAGCAGTTCCAAACGCAATGCCTATAATATGCCAACCAAAATGTCCTAATGATTCAATGTAGAAATTATCTATGATATAGTCTCTAAATGCATCATATGAAGCCAAGAACATCCATGATTCCATTGTTATAAAAGCTGTCCTACCCTTAGGTGCGGTTTTTTCTATCATCATCTGCATAAAAACAGAAAATAAGTCTTTTTTTGTATCTGTGTAATTGTTACCCAAATAGTCTTTAAGACTTTCATTCATTTTTCCGCTTCCCATATATGGAGGATTGGCAACTAAAGATGTGTATTCTCCCGTTAGTGCAAGTATCAGCCGGAACGAGTGAAATAAGGCTTTTATGCCGTCGCTCACCGTTTCCTCTGGCTGTGCCTCCCATTCCTGTAGTCTTACCTCGATGGCTGCACGTGTGCTGTCCGAGATATTAAACTTCATGATACTGCCGAGGTTTTCTGCTTGTTGCAAGAGTTCGAAAGCGTCTTCCGTCTCTTGCAACATCTTCATGTTTCCTCCCAAGAAAAACTCGGGCAGTGTAGCCTTAACTTTATTTATGTCAAGCGGCGTTGGCATATCTAACACGTTTGGCATGACGCGGGCATCGAGGAAAGAAGGATCTTTCTGACAAGCTTTCACCATGAGTGCGAACTGAGCCAACTGTTTGGCACGAGTGTCAAGGTCAATACCCGTTAAGTTCTTCAGGAAGATGTTCTCAATGGCGTTTCTTCGAGAGTACCCTTCTTCGATATAGAAGAGGTACATCAAATCGAAGAACTCATTGAGGATGTGGCCAGAGCCACAAGCGAGGTCGCCGAGGCGCAATTCTTCTAGATTGCTATATTTATATGCGTAATTTATTCTGTTTTTAGTGTCTATCGATTCCACCAGATATTGCATTTGCGGTCGCATATCAGTATCGTACGGGTTATTGTCGAGATAGATACGCCCCAGCGTGTTCTGTACCATATATTTTACGATCCAGTTAGGTGTAAAAATTTGGGTAGCGGGCGGTATGTCTTTTGCTTCAGCTTTATTTCCTTCATCAAAAGACTTATAGACTTCATCGTGTCTTTCTGAAACATAATATTGATAAAGCCATCCAATAAGTTCTGCACTTTTATAGTCCTCATCGTCGATGAACGGGGTATTATTGAGCATGTCAATGAAACCACCCTCAGCAATGATGTTCTGGGGCAGCAGCAAGGTGGTGTAGTCTGTGACGCCACCGAAACACTTATTGATGACGGGGTTGGTGTGGCAATATGCCGTTATCAAGATTGCAAACTGCTCTTGTGACTTGCGCCCGTCGTCAATGATTGCCATCAACTGCTGATGCTCTGCTGCCGACATCTCAGGGAACTGGCCTTCCCGGGCTTGGCTAAGAATGACAGGAATACGAGTCGATGCCGACACGTATTCCAGAACAGAAGCGATAAAGCCGTTCTTCGCCATGATACGGATGGCCATGAGGCGATTGAACCATGTGTAGGCCGCTTCCTCATATACCTCTTGGATGCCCTTTTGCCGCACCCTTTCATATAGGGACTGCCACCTTTCGTAGAAACCATCATCAGGCAACGCGTCACCACGGAAAAGAATAAAGCCTTGCCCTTTGGTTGGGTGGTCTTCCTCACTGACGTAACCTTTATGGTCGAAGCCTAGGGCATCCAAGCGGTTGATGACGCCCTCTTTCAATATCGTTCGTGCCTCGGCAGCGAACTTCTTCAGTTGCGTTGTATTCATATCGTGGCAGTTATTTCCTATTTTCAACTAATTCTTTTATTTCATCGAGCAGTTGTTCATATTGTTTTTTCTGCTTTTCTAATATGTAATTCGAGATCTCTAACTCTTTTATTTTCTTTTTTAAATCAAGAATAATCTCATCTTTATCAATTATTTTCGTTAGTAGTTTTATACTCTGTTCGGTCTCACATTTTTCGGCTATCCTATAAATGTCCCATACCTTTTGCATTTGGTGTTCAAACGGTGGGCGGCACATGTATATTATATAATTTCCTCTTATGAGTTCCATTATTTGATTGGAATAACCACCACTAGCAACGACTCTAAGTTCAGAGCCGTTGCCTAAGTTTGTCCCTAACACGCAACCTTTTTCATTAATGTAGTCTACACTATACCAATCGTACCAATTAATATTAGCTAACTCCTGTTTTGTATGAATCAAAATGCATTTTTCAGCTTCAGAAAGAACATGAGGAGACCATGAGCATAGAACTTCATTGTTACTGTCAATGCTTACATAGAGTGTAGATATATATTTACTAATTTCAGAAGTTACCGCTTCTTTGTATTCTTCAACACAATATTTGGCTATTTCTTTGAAATCGACTTGACTCATAATGTAAAAAATATAGTAATTTATTTTATTAAGATTGAATCCCCATTATCAATAAATTTCATCAGCTGCTTTCGCAGATACTCCAGATATTCGTCAATGTCCTGAACTGTCTTTAGCTGTTTCGTTGTAGTTGTCTTCAACGAAATCAGTTTTGTCTTGGGAGTCGGCTTGGGTGGTTCGGGGATACCTTTTCCGGGGTCATCGGGTTTCACAGGAGGCTTTGGTGGAGCAGGAACAAGCGTCATGATGCGCTGCACCTCTGCTTCATAGTATGATTGCGTGTCAAGTTTGGGCTTCAGAGCCAAAATACTGTTAGGTGCTACTGCTGTAGCACGAACATTCGTATTAACATTGTAGCCAACTGCTCCAGCTTGGTCAGCTACCTTCTTTAACGTCTCGAAGGTCTCATCGTATTTCTTTTCGATTTCAGCCTTCAATTCCTTTACTTTCTCAACAATATTATACTTCACTTCCTGCTGAAGTTTCTTATAGGTTGGCATCTTATCAATTGGCCACTCATCTTCAAGGATAGCGGTAAGAGCCTGGACCCTTGGTTGCACCTCTGTTGATAGTTCGGGGAAGTCATATTGACTGTTCCTTACAAACTCCACATACTCCTTGTATTTGCCCAACTGGTCATCATGGAATTGTAGAATTTGCTTCCACTTATCCATCAGTTCCTTGCCCTGCTCCTTGTCGGCAACCACCTTTTTGAAGAAGGCTGCGTTGTCGCGTATCTCTTTCCACTCGTTGACCATCGGCATAAATTCCTTTAGTGGCTGAGCAAACGGGTACTGTGCTATATTGCCCAACACAGAAGTCATGCGGTTATAGAGTGCATCGAGTTTCTGTTGGCACTGCTTCGCTAGCTCGATCGTGTCCAGACCAGAAAGAACGGTCATATCATTGAAGATGAACTTCCATGCAGCCATGAAGTCATTAACATCCTGCTGTGGTATGGCACTGGCCTCCCGGATAGAGAAGCTGGAACGGTCGCTGAGAATATTGTTTGCCAACAGTTTGCGGTCAACTGCTTGTCCGTTGTAAGTAAACTCGCGCAGGTGGCGGCGTACCAACTCATTACAGAAATAGATGGTAGCTGGCTCGCTCCATCCGTAGGGAGCCTTCTGGAAATACGACACCACATCACTGAGGGGCACCTCACGGAACTGGCGCTTCAGATACTGCTCTACCAAGCCCTCT
>JAEEGG010005785.1_pt1 | contig 29186 bp, 24 predicted proteins | sample 9134161 | NCBI WGS metagenome assembly JAEEGG01 (sample SAMN16246543, study PRJNA631951) | gut metagenome | biome: gut microbiome; feature: rumen; material: CR-attached | host: Bos | place: Iran: Karaj | collected 2018-10 | reverse complement strand
GATTAATACAGCACAGGGGACAGTTCCCTGTGTGCGGTCTTTCTACTTGCGCAATCTTCAGGGCGACATAACGGCCGTCCTGAACGGCAGCGGCGCGGCAGTGGTGACCTACAGCTACGACGCGTGGGGTCAGGGGCGGAGGAAGCCGAGCCCATGTCGGTTTTCACGGGCTGATTTGCGCCGATACTTCGTTGCAGCCCTTGAAAATACGGAAGTATTCCCTGCGGGCTGCGCCTCGTCTCAGTCCAAATCGGCTCCGTGAAAACTGCAAGGCACCCGAGAGCGAGAGATTTTCGAGGGATTATTGTTCTTTTTGATGCGGCAATGCTTTCGCCTTGCAAAGAAAAAATGGCAAAAAGCGCCGGAAAGATACGCTCTCGGGCGACAGGAGCCCGGCTCCCTCCGCCCCAAGCATCGGCGGGAGCCTGGCTTCCACGTTGGGCATACAAAATCCCTTCCGTTACCGCGGGTACGTGTACGATCAGGAGACGGGGCTGTACTACCTGCAGACGCGCTATTACGATCCCGAGCTGGGAAGGTTTATCTCGGCGGACAGCTATGCAAGCACGGGACAGGGCTTTGCCGGATGCAATATGTTTGCGTATTGTCTGAACAATCCGGTGAGATTTAACGATCCGTATGGTCGCATAGCGAACTTTAACATTGCTGTGTCGGATGGTAGGACAAGCCGAACTGATGTTATCATTTACTACCTCAATATAAACAGTTCTAAAAATATGGATACTATAGCACAAAATAATAATTATTCAACCAAAGCTAAAATGATTGCGGTATCTTCGTATGATGAATTGCGATCCGCTTTTGACGATTGTACAACGAATGTAAAAAATATTTATCTTTATCTGCATGGGGATTCGCATGATATCTCCTTCTACTACAATATGAATTATTCTTCAGTTGATATTACCAGCGATATACCTCAAATTGATATAAGCGGTCAAATCTATCTCTTTTCTTGCCATGGAGCACAGTCTGTTGGCCCGGCTTTAGCAGAAGCAACGGGAGAGAATGTGGTTGCCTGTAATCAAGGGATTAGTTTTACAAAAGATGGATTGGCTAGGTGTGGCATAAAGTCATATGTTGAAGATTTTTTCTTAGGAAGAAACTTGGGATGGGATGTTTTTACTCCTGACGGGTATAAATATCACTACTCAAACTTTTACTGCGATGCGAGGTAAATATGGTGAAAAATATCAGAATAGCCAACGGAAAGTTGCTGCATATCGTAATTAAATCGGCCTCGGTTATCGGAGCCGTATCATTTCTTCTCCTATACCTGACTGTCAATGAAGCTTATGAGCGAATGATCCACAGGCAGGGGGAGCAGTCCATCCACCGTTTTTTCTCCCTCCTGTCGGAAGAAAAAATGCTTTTACCGGTACTGCTTATGTGTATACTCGGAATAACAGTTATTACAGTCATACTGATAAAAACTGACAGCAGGAAGCAAATACTGATCAATTCCCTTATTTATGCTCTGATTACTTTAGATGCGGTTATGATCTTTTTCGGAATATTTGTAATGCATATTGGCATTTTGGGAATATGCTTCGACGCCCTGATGACAGGAGTATCACCGTCGGCACATCTAAGAGACAGTTATCCGATGCTGATAATTATCTCAGTGATCTCCGGCCTCCTTGTTGTTTTAAGTATATACAGGAAAAAACATGGGCTGTTTTACGGACGCGAAGCAAACACCGACAGCGGGACCGGGGACGGTTTCCACGTCCCAAATTAAGAAAAAGGCAACACAAAACCAAGCCCGGCTTTGTGCTGCGCAAAAAAACGGGAAGTAAAGTGCCGACTCCCGGTTTCCGCGCTTATCTCTCCAAGGCGTTCTATGACGCAAAACAGCGGAGCGGTGCAGCTTTCGTGAATTGTGTGCGCAGCTTGGCATCATGCGCTGTTCCGAGTGTTCGCTTCAACAGCGTCCGGTTTTCCGCCGTGCGATAGTCCACTGTGCGCTGCTGCCCGCATGTAAAACGAAAAACCGTCCCCGGCGGTCATGGCCGCCGGGGACGGTTTATAAGCTGATCGATTTGCGTTTATCTGCCGGGTCTGCCGGGCATGTTTTTCTCGAAAAGCTCGGCGGCTTTCTTGAGATGCTCGGTTATCTTGATGTGCTGCGGGCAGTGCTCCTCGCAGGAGTGACATTCCACGCAGGAGGAGGCCCTTCCGCCCTGGCCTATGGCCATCATGTATCCGAAGCCCACGCTGGAGGTGCTCTGATACTTGATATACTCGTTTACCATGCCGATTATCGCGGGGATGTTGATCCTCTGCGGGCAATCGTTGGTGCAGTAGCGGCAGCTCGTGCAGGGAATGATGGGGATCTCGTTGAAAGCCTTGACGGCTTTCTCGACGGCCGCAAATTCCTTTTCGCCGAAGGGCTTGAAGTTGGCCATGCTCTTGGTGTTGTCGTCGACCTGGTCGATATTGCTCATGCCGGACAGAACGGTTATTATGCCGTCATGGGAGGCGGCAAAGCGCAGCGCCCAGGACGCGGCGGAGGAGTCGGGCTCGAGCTCCTTGAAGACCTTCTGTACGGTGGGATGGGGATTGGCAAGGGAGCCGCCCTTGATGGGCTCCATTACGGTTACCGCAACGCCGTGCTTGCGGCAGGCTTCCCAGCACTTGCGGGACTGGACCTGCTCGCTCTCCCAGTCGAGGTAGTTGAGCTGGAGCTGGACGACCTCGATCTCGGGATGCTCGCCGAGGAGCTTGTCAAGGGGCTCGGCGGGGGAGTGGTAGCTGAAGCCGATATGCTTGGCAAGGCCGCGCTCCTTGAGGGATTTGAGGAATTTCCAGCCCTCGGTGCGGTCGATCGTCTCAAAATTGTTCACGCCGATGCCGTGGAGGAAGTAGATGTCGAAATACTCAAGGCCGGTCTTGGACAGCTGATCCTGGAAAATGCGCTCGTAGCTGTCAAAGCCGGTTATGTTCCACATGGGCATCTTGTCGACGACCTGGAACTTCTCACGGGGATATTTGCCGACCAGGCATTTTTTGATCACGCTCTCGGAAGCGCCTTCATGATATATGTACGCGGTGTCAAAGTAGCTGAAGCCGCGTTCCATGAACATATCGACCATCTTCGTGACCTGATCGAAGTCGATATCCTTCTGAGAACCGCCGGGAATGGTGGGCAGCCGCATGAGGCCGAAGCCGAGCTTGGGCAGCTCTTTGTACAAATAATCGGACATTTTTATACCTCCATTAATTTATTTTCACTATTTTTATAATGGCATTATAAATGCTTGTAGTAAAACTGTCAATGTGATAAACTCAAAAACAGAAATCCGGCGTGCTTTTAAAAGGAGACAAACGGATGGAGATACTCGCACCGGCAGGGGGGCCGGAGCAGCTGACGGCTGCAGTGCGCGCCGGAGCGGACGCGGTGTACCTGGGCATGGGAGCCTTCAACGCCCGCCGCGGAGCCGCAAACTTCGACGCGGAGGGCCTTAAAAAAGCGGTCGCATACTGTCACGGAAGAGGAGTAAAGGTCCACGTGACCGTGAACACGCTCGTTACCGACAGGGAGCTCGGCGCGCTTTACACTCTGATACGCGATATAGGCGACAGCGGAGCCGACGCGGTGATAGTGCAGGATCTCGCGGTCGCGGCCATGTTCGGAAAGCATCTGCCGGATATGCCGCTGCATGCCTCGACGCAGATGAGCATACATAATATATCCGGTGTAAGAACGGCTGAGGAGCTCGGCTTTTCGCGCGTGGTCCTCGCAAGGGAGCTTTCGCTGAAGGAGATAGAGGCGATAGCGGCCGGGACGGACGCGGAGCTGGAGGTTTTCGTGCACGGCGCGCTGTGCGTATCGGTATCCGGTCAGTGCGGACTGTCGTCCGTGCTCGGCGGACGCAGCGGAAACAGGGGGCTTTGCGCGCAGCCGTGCAGGCTCGATTTCAGATGCGGCAAGAAGGACTACGCTCTCTCGCTTAAGGATATGAGTTATATCGGCCGCGTTAAGGAGCTTGAAAACGCCGGGGTGTGCTCGCTTAAGATCGAGGGACGCATGAAAAGGCCGGAATACGTCGCGGCGGCCGTTGACGCCTGCGTAAAAGCGCTTGACGGCGAAAGGCCGGATACGGAGCTGCTCGAAAACGTCTTTTCAAGGAGCGGCTTTACCGACGCTTATCTTACCGGCGATATGAAGGACATGTTCGGCCGCCGTACGCGCGAGGACGCGGAGCGCAGCGCAAAGGCGCTGGGCCGGGCCGCCGGACTGTACAGGAGAGAGCGCATGAGCGTACCCGTAGACATGCGTCTGGAGCTTTCGGCCGGCAAGGCCGTCAGACTCACGGTGAGCGACGGGATCAACAGCGCGGAGGTCTGCGGCGAAATACCCGAAAAGGTGACCGCAAACGAACTGAGGCCGGAGGAGGCGCTGTCCAAAACGGGCGGCACGCCCTTCCGCCTGAGGGAGCTTACGGCCGATATCGAAAAAGGATATACCGCAAAGCTCAACCCCCTGAGAAAGCAGGCGCTTGAAAAGCTGCTCGAGCTCAGAGAAGAGATAAAGCCCCTGAGCTTTCGCGGGAGCTTTGAAGAGCCGGAGAGAAAGCTGCGCCGGACCGTGCCCGCGATACGGCTGAGATTTGAAAAGGCTGAGCAGATCTTCGACTGTCCCGAGGCGGAGCTGATCTGCCTGCCGGTCGAAGAAATAAAGGAAGAGCATATAAGCCGCCTCGGCGGCCGCCTCGCGGCGGAGCTGCCGCGCTTCTGCCCTCCGCCCGACGAGCCGGAGCTGAGAGACAGGCTGCTGAAGCTGAAGGAAAAGGGCCTGGAGCGCATATGCGCCGAAAACCTCGCGCACGTAAAAACGGGCGCGGAGCTCGGATTCAAGGTGAGCGGCGGCCTGGGTCTGAATATACTCAACGGCGCCGCGCTCGAGCAATACCGGCGTATGGGCGCAGACGACGCGGTGCTGTCGTATGAGATCGCCATGAAGGACGCCGTGAGGATGCCGGGCGAGGCGAAACGCGGCCTCGCGGCATACGGGCACCTCCCGCTCATGCTTTACAGGAGCTGCCCGGTAAGAGCCGCCGTGGGCTGCGCCGAATGCGGCGGAAGGGGAAAAATAACCGACAGGATGGGGACGGAGTTTACCGTGCTGTGTCACGGAAAGAAGTATTCGTCGCTGCTCAATCCGGTGCCGCTCTATATCGGGGACAAGGACCTGAGCGGAGTGGATTTCGCGCTCATGTATTTCACAACGGAGAGCGCGGAGGAATGCGAAAGAGCGTATTCCGCGTTTAAAAGACATGAACGGCCGGGCGCCGAAAGAACGAACGGATTGTATTACAGGGAACTGAAGTAGGAAAAACAAATGGCTTGCGAACTGCTTTCCCCGGCAGGGGATATGGAAAAACTGAAAGCCGCGGTCCGGTTCGGGGCGGACGCGGTATACTGCGGCGGCCCCGGACTGCATCTGCGTTCCTCCGCGGCGGCATTTGACCGGGAGACGCTCGCGGAGGGCATAGACTACGTCCACGCCCGGGGAAAGAAGATATACGTCGCCCTGAACGCCTTCGCCCGCAATGATGAGATAGACGCGCTGCCGGAATATATACGCTTTCTGGCTTCGGCCGGAGCGGACGCGGCGATAGTATCCGATCTCGGAGTGCTGAGCGAGCTGCGGCGCCTGGCGCCGGAGCTGCCGGCGCATATAAGCACGCAGGCAAACTGCACCAACTACGCTTCCGCCCGCCGGTGGTACGAGCTCGGGGCGCAGAGAGTGATACTGGCAAGGGAGCTCTCGGTGGAAGAAATAAAAAAGCTGCGTGACTGCACGCCTCCTCAGCTGGAGCTTGAGGCGTTCGTTCACGGAGCGATGTGCATGGCGTATTCGGGACGCTGTCTTATAAGCGCATATCTTGCCGGACGCGACTCCAACAGGGGAGACTGCGCGCAGCCCTGCAGATGGAACTACCGTCTGGAGGAAGAAAAGCGCCCGGGAGAATACTATGAAATAATAGAAGAAGACGGGCGCGGCACGGCGATACTCAGCTCGCGCGATCTGTGCGCTCTCGAGCTTATCGACGAGCTGAAGGCCGCGGGGATCTGTTCCTTCAAGATAGAGGGACGGATGAAATCGCCCTATTACGTCGCCACGGTGACCAACGCTTACAGACACGCTCTGGACGGGACCGCGGATACAGAGACGCTCATGAAAGAGCTGTCGTGCGCGAGCCACAGGGAGTATTCCACGGGCTTTTACCACGGCGGCATAAAAAACGAGCCGCCCGCTCACGACGGCTATATGCAGGACTGCATTTTTGCCGCCGTCGTGAAAGAAGGACGGCGCGGAGAGCTGTATGAGCTGGAGCAAAGAAACCGTTTCGGCCTGGGACAGAGGCTGGAGCTGCTGTCGCCGAACAGCCTGGGAGAAAGCTTTGAGCTTCGGTATATGGAAGACGAAGACGGGGAGCGGACAGAGGAAGCCGTACACCCGATGCAGAGGGTATACGTGCGCTCTCCCCTGAAGCTGAGCGAAGGGGACATGCTCAGGATAAGGCTTCAGTAACCGCGGCTTTTGAAAACCTCCCGCGCGGCGGCGTCGGCCGCCTGCTCGGCGGCGAGAAAGGCCTCGAGGAATTTTTCACCGTTTTCGGTAAGCACGGAGCCGTGCTGCGCCTGACGCTCCAGAAGGGCGAAGCCGAGGTGAGACTCGGTATCGCGTATGCTTTTCCACGCCTTGCTGTAAGCCATACCCATGCGTTTGGCGGCGCGGTTGAGGGAATGCAGCTCCACGACGCCCTGAAGAAGCTGAGCCGTGCCGTGACCGAAGGCGGTCTTGGTATCGGCCCCGGAGGCCGTGACGCGCAGGCGGGTGATGAAGTCCAATCTGTTTTCCATTTCGGCACCCCTTTTGATCAAAGTACGGGAGAAAAGATCTGAATGGATCGCAAGCTTATTGTCATTATCGCATTTTATCTGCTCTGCGTCAACCTCATAGGCTTTATTATAATGGGGCTTGACAAGCGCAGAGCAAAAAAGAACATGTGGAGAATAAAGGAAAAAAGCATTTTTACCGCTGCTCTCCTGGGCGGAGCTGCGGGAGCGTGGCTGGGAATGAACGTATTCAGGCACAAGACGAAGCACAAGGCGTTCAGATACGGACTGCCGGCAATATGCATTGTCCAGTGGGCCCTGATCGCTTATCTGATATGGAGGAGGTTAAAAGGATGAAGAAAAACATTTGCGAGCCGACGAAGATCATATGCGTGGGGCTTAATTACAAAAGCCACGCCGAAGAGACGAAGGGAGAGGTACCGGAGCATCCGGTGCTGTTCAGCAAGTTCAACGACTGCCTTACGTGCGACGGGGCGGACATTTATCTGCCCGAATGGCACCGCTGTTACGATTACGAGGCGGAGCTCGTGATAGTGATGGGCAGACAGGCCTACAACGTGGAGGAGAAAAATGCGCTTGATTACGTTTACGGCTATACCTGCGGCAACGATCTGAGCGCCCGCGACTGTCAGTTCCTGTCAAATCAGTGGCTGGCCGGCAAGGCGCTGCCGGACTTCGCGCCGGTTGGACCGCGTATCGTGAAAGCGGACAGCTTCGATCCCGACGCGCCGCACCGCATAAGCTGCGCCGTGAACGGGAAAACGGTCCAGGACGACAGCACGGAAAACATGCTGTTCTCCTGCGCGGAGATAGTGAGCTGGTGCTCGCGCTTTTTCAGACTCGAACCGTGGGATCTGATATTCACGGGAACGCCCGCCGGAGTGATACTCGGCAAGCCCAAGGGCAGCCGCGAATGGCTGAAAAAGGGAGACACGGTATCGGTCTCCATCGAGGGGATAGGAACGCTCACGAACAGACTCGTATGAAACGCCCGATGCAGATAATATCCGAGCGGCCGCATTTTTCGGCGGCCGCTCGGATCGTTTTGTGATTTTATTTCCCGAAGCCGGGCATCTGCATGGGCTTGAAAAGATTTTCGGATTTTCCGATGACCTCGTCGAGGCTCCAGGAGTCGCCGTCGGCGAACATGGCACCCTCAACGGCGGGGATCGCGTAGCGGCCTATGAACTTGCCCATGGTCATGAACACCTGGCCGGTGACGTCCTTTGCGCCGTCTCCGCAGAGCCATACGATAAAGTTCGCGAAGGTCTCGGGAGCGGCGGTGCCGTCATAGCTGATCCCGGGGCCGCCGGATATGGTCTTGCGGTCGCCCTCGAGGAAGTTGTGTATTTCCATATCTACGCTCGCCCTGGTCTTGGCGGCAGGGGCGAAGGTATTGGCGGTGATGCCGTATTCCTTAAGCTCCGCGGCAAGGCCGTAGGTCATGCCGACGACGCCGGCGTTGGCGGCGCAGTACTCGCTCTGGCGCAGATCTCCGCCGGTCCAGGCGGGGGAGGCGCAGTTCACTATGCGGCCCCAGCCCTGGTCGATCATGTGCTGAACGGCCTGACGGATAACGTAAAAATGACCGGTGGGCTTGACGGTGTTGACTCTGTCCCACATTTTCTTCGGCATGTCCTGGACCGGGCTGAAGCCGAAGGCGGAAGCGATGTTCACAACGATGTCGAGCTTGCCGTAGGTTTTTACGGCAGTCTCGGAGAGCTTGCCGGCCGCTTCGTAATCGGAGATGTCGCCGAAGCAGGCGACGGCCTCGCCGCCGGCGTCGCGGATCTCCTTGGCGGTGCGCTCGGCGTCGCCGTAATACTTGGCGTACTCGGTCATGCACCAGTCCTGCATGTCTTTGGGAAGCCTGGAGAACTTTTCCTCGTCGACGGGAATGACGCCGTCCCAGGGAGCGCGGTTATTCGTGACGACCTTGCAGCCCTCGGCGGCAAGCGCTTTCGCCACAGCCCGGCCTATGCCCATGCCGGAGCCGGTAACTATGGCGACTCTGCCTTTAAGATAATCACCCATTTAAATATGTACCTCCATAGAAATATTCATAAATATACAATACCATTCCCGAGGCGGGAAGTCAAATATCAAAAGCCGGCGGACGGTTGTTTTTTTCGGCGTTTTGGGGTAAACTGAGACTATCACTTGGAAACGGAGAAAATGCGATGAGAGATTTGGCTCTGAGACGTGCCGTGCGCCATTCGAGCGCGGCGGATTATGATCATTGCGGACATCTTGTGACCTCTGGCAGCGAAGGATACTGCTGGATAAGCGGGGGAAACGAAAACGAATGGCTGACCGTGGATCTGGGCGAAAGCTGCGGGCTGAGCAGGGCCGTGCTGACGTGGCGGGAGAGCCCCGACATGCTGCAGATACAGGTATCCGACGACGGCGAAAAATGGCTGCCGCAGGCGGAAACGGGCTGCGCGGGAGAAAAGGAGAGCGTATTCGGGCTTGACTGCCGCGCGCGGTACGTGCGTCTTGTCATGCACTCCCGGGGCGGCCGTCCCATCGTTATGGAAAAGGCGGAGATATTCGGCGAAGGCGGCAGAGCATATGAAAACGGCGGCGCGTGGCGTATTGCCAGGGCCGAGGAGATAAAGGCCTCGGGAGAAGAGCTGAGCGGCCCCTTTGACGACTCGGGATGGCTGCCCGCGGAGGTGCCGGGCACTGCGCTCGTCAGCTGGATGCGGGCGGGAGCCGTGCTCGATCCCGACGTTGCCGACGATCAGTTTCAGGTGTCCGACAGCTATTTCAACTGCGATTACTGGTACCGCATGCGCTTTGACGAGCCGGAGGGCAGCGGCAGACTGTGGCTGAATTTCGACGCGATCAACTGGAAGGCGGACGTGTGGCTGAACGGAGAAAAGCTCGGCGATATAAAGGGCGCGTTCATAACGGCTCAGTTCGATATCACCGACAGGGTGAAGAAAACGGGCAACGCCCTGGCCGTGCTGATACATAAAAACGCAAATCCCGGGCCGGTCAAGGTGCATACGCTTGAGACCTCCGGACCCAACGGAGGTCCCCTGGGAGCGGACAATCCCACGATACACGCGAGCGCCGGCTGGGACTGGGTGAGCACCATACGCGGCCGCAACGTCGGCATTTACGGAAAGGTGCGTTTTACCCGCAGCCGCGGCGCGGTCCTGGCGGAAAACGCCTGGGTCAAGACGAAGCTGGAGCGCGGCGGAGCCGCCGCCCGCCTCACGGTGGAAACCGAGCTGAGAAATACCTCCGACAGGGAAGTAAAGGCCGCGTTCCGCGGAAGGATAACTCCCGACGACGCTGTTTTCGAAAGCGAAGAGGTCACGCTCGGCGCGGGAGAAAAAAAGACCGTCGCGGCGGAGGTGACCCTGACCGGGCCGAGGCTCTGGTGGCCCAACACCTACGGGGAGCAGTATCTGTATACCGCCGAGCTGGAGGCGTACGAAAACGGCGAAGCGAGCGACGCCCGCAAATTTGATTTCGGCGTAAGAGAGCTCAGCTACAGCAGCGACTGGCCACTGAAGATATACTGCAACGGCGTGAGGATAATATGCCGCGGAGGCAACTGGGGCATGGACGACGCAAACCTCGCCTGCGCCGAAAGCGACTACGATACGCGGGTGCGCTTCCACAAAGACCTTAATTTCACGATGATACGCAACTGGGTGGGAATGACCAACAACGAGGCTTTTTACGACGCCTGCGACAGATACGGCATACTCGTGTGGGACGATTTCTGGCTGGCAAATCCCTGCGACGGACCGGATCCGGACGATGAGGATATGTTCATGCGCAACGCCTGCTGCAAGGTGAGAAAAAACCGCCGTCACCCCAGCGTGGCGCTGTACTGCGGCCGCAACGAGGGCATGCCTCCGGAGAGCCTGAACGCGGCGCTGGAAAAGCTCTGCCGCGAGGAGGACGGAACGAGGGTATATATCCCGCATTCGGCCGTGGGTCTCGTCAGCGGCTTCGGCCCGTACGGCGCGCTCGGCCCGGAATACTACTTCGGACATACCTACCATACTCTCCACAGCGAAAGAGGCATGATAAACATACCGTCTCTCGAAAGCATGAGGGAAATGCTCACGCCGGAGCACGAATGGCCCATAGACGAGGTCTGGGCCCTGCACGATTTCTGCCGCGACAGCGCGCAGAGGGCCGGAGAGTACCAGAGACAGATGGAGGAAAGCTACGGAGCCTGGGACGGATTTGAGGATTTTGTCAGAACGGCGCAGCTGTTCGATTACTCAAATCATAAGGCCATGTTCGAGGCCGTGTTCGCGGGACGGTCGCAGGGCATGATAATGTGGATGAGCAATCCCGCCTGGCCCTCCATGGTGTGGCAGACCTACGACAGCCGCTATGACGTAAACGGCGGATATCAGGGCTGCAAGGACGCCTGCCGCCCCGTAAACGCCATATACGACGTGCTGAGAGAAGAGATAGTGCTTGTAAACGCGACGGCGAAGCCGAGACGGCTGACGCTGCGCACGGAGCTGTTCAGCCTGGCGGGGGAGCTCGTGCAGAGCAGCACCGTCGAAAAAGACATGCCCGCCGACAGCGCGGAATATGTAGCCGAGGCTCCGCGCTGGATGAACGAGGTCAGCTTTATAAGGCTCACGGTCTCGGAGCCGGGCGAAAGGGACACGGTAAACTTCTACTGGACCAACGGCTGGAATCATACGGATTACCGGGCGCTGAGGAGCCTGAAAAAAACAAGGCTCGATGCGAGCCTCGAAAAAACGGAGAACGGCTTCAGAGCGGCGCTCGTGAACCGCTCGGACGTGCCGGCGATAATGGTCGAGCTGCGGCTCAGGGATCCGGAGACAGGCAAGACCCTGCTCCCGGTCTTCTCGGACGGCAACTTTATTTCACTCATGCCCGGAGAGAGCGCGGAAGTCCTGCTGAGCTGCGAGGCGGAAAAAGCCGAGCTGTTCATAAGCGGCTGGAACGTTTGAACGAAAACCCCGCGGAGCTGCAAAAGCGGCTCCACGGGGTTGCTTTTTTTGTTTTTTCCTTTATTTCCTGCTCAGATATTCGTCGATGGCCTTCGCGGCGATCTTTCCGGCTCCCATCGCGGATATGACCGTGGCGGCGCCGGTGACCGCGTCGCCTCCGGCGTACACTCCTTCGAGCGAGGTCAGGCCGTCTTCGTTGACGATTATGCCGCCGTGTTTGTTTACCTCCAGCCCCTTGGTGCTGTTTTTGATCAGCGGGTTCGGAGCGGTGCCGATGGACATTATTACGGTGTCCGCGGGCAGCTCGAACTCGCTGCCCGGTATGGGCGAGGGACTGCGGCGTCCGTCGGCGTCGGGCTCGCCGAGCTGCATCTTTACACAGCGGACGGCGGAGACGAAGCCGTTCTTTTCATCCCGCGGATCGTCCGCGTTGTTGTAGCCGAGGATCTCCACGGGACTGCACAGCAGGAGAAATTCGATGCCCTCCTCAACGGCGTGCTCCACTTCTTCCTTTCGGGCGGGCAGCTCGTCCATGGAGCGGCGGTATATGACGTAAACGTGCTCCGCGCCCAGACGCAGAGCGGTGCGCGCGGCGTCCATCGCCACGTTTCCTCCGCCGACGACCGCCACGTTTCCGCCCTTCATGATCGGAGTGCGGGGATCGTCCGAATAGGCTTTCATGAGATTGGAACGGGTGAGGAACTCGTTTGCCGAGTACACGCCCTTCAGGCTTTCGCCGGGGATGTTCATAAAGCGGGGGAGTCCGGCGCCGGAGCCGATGAAGACGGCCTCAAAGCCCATTTCAAACAGCTCGTCGACGGTGAGCGTCTTGCCGATGACCACGTTCGTCTCCACCTTTACTCCGAGCTCCCTGAGGGTGTCGATCTCCCGGGCAACGATGGCCTTGGGCAGACGGAACTCGGGTATGCCGTACACCAGCACGCCTCCGGCAGTGTGAAGGGCCTCGAATACGGTGACGTCGTAGCCTTTTTTCGCCAGGTCGCCCGCGCAGGCGATGCCGCTGGGACCGGAGCCCACTATCGCGGCGCGGTGACCGTTTTTCTCGGGCGCCCGGGCCTTTTCCGACGAGTGGGCGTTGTGCCGGTCGGCCGCAAAGCGCTCCAGGTATCCGATGCCGACGGGCTCGAACTTCTTTGCCAGTGTGCATACGCGCTCGCACTGGTTTTCCTGGGGGCATACGCGCCCGCATACCGCCGGAAGGGAGGAGCTTTCGCTGATGACGGCGTAAGCGCCCTCAAAGTCATGCTCTCTGATCTTCGATATGAATTCGGGTATCCGTACGTTGACCGGGCAGCCGGATACGCACGGCATGGTTTTGCAGTTCAGGCAGCGCGCGGCCTCGGCCAGCGCGGTCTCTTCGGAATAGCCCAGAGCCACTTCCCTGAAATTATGCGCGCGTTCTTCGGGAGCCTGCGCGGGCATCTCGTGTTTCTTCGGAATGATAGCCATTATTTAACTCCCTCCTCACGCGTTTTTGAACAGGTTGCAGGTCTCTTCATGAGCGTGCCGCTCAAAATCCGAATACATCCGGCTGCGGCTTATCGCCTCGTCAAAATCGATTTCGTACGCGTTGAAATCGGGACCGTCCACGCAGGCGAATTTGGTTATCCGTTCCCCGCCGCGGTTCAGGGTGAGGCGGCAGCAGCCGCACATGCCCGTACCGTCTATCATTATGGGGTTCATGGAGGCCGTCACCGGCACGCCGAAGGGCTTTGCCGCCAAGGTGACGTATTTCATCATGATCAGCGGACCTATGGTGATGATCATATCGAACCTTTCGCCCGCCCCGAGCATTTCGGTTAGGGGCACGGTGACGTTGCCCTTGCGGGCATAGGAGCCGTCGTCCGTCATTACGGTCAGCCTGTCCGAGCAGGCCCGGAATTCATCCTCGAGTATCAGCAGATCCTTGCTGCGGAAGCCGATGATGCTCGTTACGTCCGCGCCGATGCGGTGAAATTCACCGGCCACGGGCAGCGCGATCGCGCAGCCGACGCCGCCGCCGACGATGCAGACCTTTTTTATGCCCTCGGTATTCGTGGCAACGCCGAGCGGTCCGACAAAGTCCCGGATATACTCGCCCTGCCGCCTGCGGTTGAGCATTTCGGTGGTAGAGCCGACGACCTGGAAAATGATCTTAACGGAGCCTTCCCCGGGATCTGCGCCCGCAACGGTCAGCGGGATGCGTTCTCCGTCCTCGTCCACTCGCAGGATGATGAATTGGCCCGGCTTTGCTTTTTTCGCGACCAAAGGCGCCTCTATCTCCATTTGGGTCACGGTGGAATTCAGTACCTTCTTCCGTAAGATCTTATACATGGGTCTACTTCACTCCCGTTTTTATTATCTCCCGGCGGATATAAGCATATTCCGCGAATTACCATTATTATCCTTGAAAATGATACTAAATCGGCGGCCGATAATCAACTGTTATTAGTAACAGTATACTTGCGCCATACCGCCGACTTTTTACCTTTTTTGACGGTGTTTTGCACAATTATTCGATAATTGATAGAATAATATTATCACATAATAACAAATTAACAAAAAATCCCGCGGAGGCTTTGCCTCCGCGGGAAAACGATATGAATGACGCGCCGCGGGTCATAAGGCCGTGTCGGCCGCCGCGGGCAGGGGCGTCACTGCTGGGGCTTGCCGCACTCGGGGCAGAAGCGCGCGTCGGCGCTGACCTTGGCGCCGCAGGCGGTGCAGAATTTCGTGCCCTCTTCGACGGTCCTCGATTCCGCGCCGGACTCCTTGGCGGCCTTCAGGTTCTCAAGCTCCTCCTGGGTGGCGGCGATCACCTCGCGGCAGCCGATGATCTCGGAATATACAGCCATTGTTTCCTCGTCGGCGGCCTCGCCGGCGTCGAGTCTGGCAAGAAAGAGCTCGCCGAGTTTGACAACGGCGGCGGCGATCTTTTTTTCTTCGCCGTTGATCTTCAGCGAAAGCTTTCCGCTTTCTATCGCGTTGCTGGTCTTTTCGCCGACCGACTGAGCGATGCCGTTAAGTTTGTCAAAAAAAGCCATTTTATTATCCTCCCGTATTATTATTTATGCTTCGGACCGGCCGTATGCCTGCCGTCCGGAACATATTGACAGCTCGTTAAAAGGTCATTCTTCACTATTCTGCCCGTCGGAGGGGGCAATATGTTCTTCCCACTGCGCGTCGGTATATTCATAGTCCAGCAGACGTATGCCGCCGTATTCGTACATGATGTTGTATTCCGTGACGGGGCAGCGAAGCTGCTCGGAATATACCGTGCACGACGCCGAGGAGCCCCAGGGGATGCAGCGGCAGGCTTCGAGTATGCCGGCCTCGAGCTGCGCGAGTATCTCCATGCACAGCCGCGTGTCTCCGGCAAACTGCCGCGTGTCGTTGATGGCCTCGGCCCAGGACTCAAAGCTGCGGGTAACGGTCTCTTCCGTTCCGTCGCCGTTGAAATCCGCCGTTATATCGAGAGTGCGTACCGAGGGGTCCCAGCCGTTGGACTCGTGTATTTTCGACAGGCTGCCCGTATACAGCGGAGAGCAGTAGGCGAGGATAAGGGAAAACGGATAAAAAGAGGAGGAGCCCCAGGCGGAGCATATCATTTCCACGCGGCCCTCCGCGACCGCCTCATATCTGTCGCCGTCGTAGCAGGCGAATTCAAAGCGGATGTGTCCCTCGAAACCGGTGCCGGCGGCGGCCTCGGATACAAAACGGTTGAGCAGCTCCTCCTGCCTCAGCTCGTCCGGGGTAAGCTCCTGGGCGGCGGAGCAGATGCAGGTGATGACTATATCGCTGCCCGGGGTATAAATGCCGTCGCTCACGGCCAGGTCATAGGCGGCGGAGAACAGCTCGCGGGCGCGCTGAGGATCATAACCCGTCACGGAAGCGAAGGCCTCGTCCAGCGAGGCGTATTCCCCGTTTTCCCAGTCCACTCCGTAAAGGCTGCACATGGCCTTTTTGGCGGCGTCGGAATTGCGGAAAATGGAGTTGGGGTCATGCTCTATGTCATAGTAATACAGATTGTTCAGCAGATAGTACCCCGGCTTGTAGCCGGCGGTACCCTCGGCGCAGAAGGTCTCGCGGTCTATACTCAGAGATATCGCGCGGCGGAAATCGTCATAGTACAGTATCCGCTTGCAGCTTCCGTCGCCCGCTTCCTCCTCAAGCTTTTCGAGAGAGACGAGATCGGTGGCAAAAACGTATCTGTACATGTACGTTTCCGGGGTCTTGAGAAGACGGGGATAGGAACGGTATCGGGCGAGATCCTCGCCGGTCAGCTCAAGCCTGTCAAGGGCTCCGCTTTCGAAGAGCTCCAGGGCGCGGTCATGGTCGGGGATGACGCTGCAGACTATATCCGTCGTGCGGTACTGTCCGGCGTGGCGTCCGTCCGAATAACCGTACCAGTTGTCATTGCGGGTAAATACGAGACCGTCGGCGTCGGAGCTGACCAGCCTGTAAGGGCCGTAGGACATGTATTTGTCGGCGCTGCAGCCGTAATCGGTGACGACGGAGCCGTCTCCGAGAACGGTCTTGCCCGCTTCGTAGAGGTCCTCGTATACTATCCAGTTGCTGCTCAGCCCGGTAAGGAAGGAGAACATGGATACGGGGGAAGCGGTGATATAGATAAGAGTATAGTCGTCGGCGGCATAGAGGCCGACGTCTTCCCATTCCGTGGGAGTAAAGAAGCCGTCCTCGCAGAAGCAGAGCTCCCGCCATGCCGCGGGGTTGTCGTCGCCCAAAAACGCGGCGGCGGCGTTCAGCAGGGTCTTCAGCTCGTCGTCGACTTCGATATATTCTCCGCTGCCGGTATATTTGACGAACGGTGCGAATTCGTCATAGAATTCGGAATAGGCCGCCACGTAGTCCGCAAACGCCTCCTCGCCCCCGAAGAAGGGAGAGCATTCGTCCGCGTTGAAGAATACCGCGTCGCCTTCGGCGTAGGCGGGGTTAAGGACCTGACCGTTGATATCGCCGTCGCTGCCGGGCTCCTCCGGCAGCTCGTCAAGCCAGCCTGAGACCAGCGGAGAGTATTTCACGACGCCGGCCCGGTCGCCGTTGTAATAATCCTTGGCGTTGTATATGGCTATGCTGTTGTCGCAGTAGACCGAGGCGCGCTCGTTTTTCATCTCGGGAGAAAGCAGCTCGCGCATGGAGTATACGTAGGTATCGGCGGTTATGGGCGTGCCGTCCTCCCAGCATGCCGCCGGATTGAGCTCTATCCGGTATACCCGCCCCTCGGTTTCCGTGACGCCGTATTTGTCGCGGAATTCGTAGTCCGAGGTGACGTCGCTCACGTTTACGGCCATTTCATAGACCCATTCAAAGTTTACGCCGTCGTCGGCGACGGAAATGTCGACAAGAGGCATTTCCGTATATTGAGATACATATTCGTCTATGTAATACTTCCACGTATGCGGGTTCCAGGACTCGGGAGCGACGGGGAAGCATTCGTTGAGAGTATAGCTGTCGCCTGTCGGCTCCGCGGGAGTCGGGGACGGAGTCGGGGAAGGAGCTTCGCTGCCTGCCTGAGCGCCGCTGCAGCCCTGCAGCAGACAAAGCAGCAATGCAAGAGCCGGAAGCAGAGCGGACAGCCGCTTGCGTATCATAATAGGGATCCTCCGTTTGTCGGGTGTCGATACCGTGAATGCGGCGCAGCCTCGGTCTGCCTTCGTGCGGCAGCCCGGCCGGGCCGATCGCGGAGCATAATGGGTATTCTTCGGATATTATGCCATGTTTTGCCGCTTTGTCAAGGATTACGGGGAGAAAAGCAAAATATCAGAAAGAAAAATAAAACAAACTGACACGGACGGCAGCCGTGTCAGTTTGACGACGAATGAAAAGAGTCAGCCGACGGAGGGCAGGTAATAATCCTCCGGACGCGACGATATCTCGGCGATCATGAGAACGAGCTGTATTACGGTAAATACCGCCAGAAGAACGATCGGAACGAGCATGAGAGTGACGTTTGCCTTGATATTTGCGAACGGAGGTATAAAATTGCCGAACAGCCAGGCATATATCCCGCAGGCCGACATAAGCAGGGGAAAGACGGTATACGGGATGCTTTTCTTCTTCACGGTACAGATAACGACGATCCCGCAGAAAAACATTATCATCGGCAGCCCCAGATAACGGAGATTGAGATACTTGAAGGTCTTGTCTCCCGCATCGACGTTTATCGCGCTTTTCATCACGTCTTCGATCTGCGGGAATTTGTAGTTGAAAAACAGCATGCCCCACATGCTCGTCTGCGATCTCACGCCCTCCTTGCCGGCGGGCGGAGCGTAGCTGAAGCAGGGCAGGAACCAGCTCAGAAAAATCAGTATCACGAGCGCGAGGACGATTATATGAGAGATATTCAGTAATTTGAGCGTTCTGGTCCGCTTATCCATGCCGAGACCTCCTTTGCTTCTTAATGATATTTTACCATAAGCGGACGATAAATACAATAACAAAAAAGCCGGAGAGATAAACGAAAAGGAAACGCTGGTCAAAGCGGCGGAATTTGTCGGGATAATACCCGACAAAAAGACTGTAACTGAGGCCGGAAAAGTGATAATATACGTTTTCGGAGACCGTGATACGGACACGCGCGGTATCGCGCCGTTATTATATAGCCTGACTTCGGGAGGAAACAAAGTGCTGACGATTGAAATGATATATTCCGCAAGGGAACGGATACACCCGTATATTATCGACACGCCCCTGCTGCGCACCTGCGGGCTGGATGAATATCTGCACTGCAGGTCGTATATGAAGCTCGATACCCTGCAGGTGACGAACTCCTTCAAGATAAGAGGCGCGATGAACAGGATGCTGACGCTTACGGAGGAAGAAAAAGCGGCGGGCGTCGTAACGGCCTCGTCGGGGAATTTCGGCAAGGCCGTGGCGTATGCGGCGGCAAAGCTGGGCATCGCGGCGCATATAGTCCTGCCCGACACCGCTCCGGAGCACAAGAGGGACAGTATACGCGCTTTCGGCGCGGAGCTGATCATCAGCACCCTGTCCGAACGCTTCAGGCTCGCCGAAAGCCTGAGCGGAGAAAAGGGCTGGACGCTGCTGACTCCCTTCGACGATTACGAGATAATGGCGGGGCAGGGCACCGCGGGCCTGGAAATAATCGAGCAGCTGCCTCAGACGGACAGGATAATCATTCCCATCGGCGGAGGCGGACTTATCGGCGGCGTCGCGGCCGCGGTAAAGAGCATACGCCCGCAGGTAAAGATAGTCGGCGTCGAGCCGGCAGCGGCGGCAAGATATACCCGCAGCATGGAGGCGGGAGGGCCGATAACCCTGTCCGGCGCCGTCCGCTCGGTGGCGGACGGACTGCAGACGCTCAGCCCGGGCAGGCTCAATTATCCCATAGTATGCTCCCTTGCCGACGAGATAGTGACGGTGGAGGAGGAATACATAGTCCGCGCTCTTCGCCTTTTGACGGAAGAGGGGAAGCTGATCGCGGAAGCCTCGTCGGCGATCACCCTGGGGGCCGTGCTCAGCGGCGCGGTCAGACCGGAGGAAAACGAGAACACGGTTTTTTTCCTTTCGGGCGGCAATGCGGATCTCCGCCGGCTCAATGCCATAATGTACGGGAACGATATTTGACATCTTTCATCAAAAACTATATAATAAAACATATCGTGTGCGAAAGGTCGGTAGTTATGCTGAAAATAGAAAACCTTACGAAAAGCTACGGCGATAAGAAAGCGGTCGACGGACTGACGCTGCATATAGCGCCGGGAGAGCTGTATGCATTCATCGGGCATAACGGAGCGGGAAAGACCACCACGATCAAGGCCTGCTGCGGGATACTCGCCTTTGAAGAGGGAAATATTTATATCGACGGCATCTCGATAAAGGACGACCCTCTGGAATGCAAAAAGAAGATCGCGTATATACCGGATAACCCGGAGCTGTACGGGTATATGTCGGGCATCAAATATCTGGGCTTCATTGCGGATATTTTCGGGGTACCCAAAAAGGAGAGGCAGGAGCGCATTGAAAAATACTCCGAGATGTTCGAGCTGAAAAAAGACCTTGCGCAGCCCATATCCGCTTATTCGCACGGCATGAAGCAGAAGCTTGCCATCGTCGCGGCGTGGATGCATTCTCCCAAGCTCGTGATAATGGACGAACCCTTCGTCGGACTCGATCCGAAAGCCTCGCATCTGCTCAAGACGATGATGCGGGAGCTTTGCTCCGAGGGCGGGTCCATATTCTTCTCGACACATATCCTTGAAGTGGCGGAAAAGCTGTGCGACAAGGTCGCGATAATCAAAAACGGCAGGCTCGTAGTCAGCGGCAGCATGGAGCAGGTCAAGGGAGATACCTCGCTCGAGGACGTCTTCCTGGAACTGGAGGACGGCAATGCTTAAGCTGCTTGTCAAACAGCGTCTCGGGGCGATAAAAAGCTGGCTTCTGGGAGCGGGACGGAGAAAAGGCAACGCGGGCCCGGGCAAGCTGCTGCTGTACGCGCTGCTGATGCTTTACGCGGCGGCCGCGGTAGGCTTCATGCTGTATGCTTCGATCTTTTCCGTAATAGCGGGGCCGTTTTTTGAGCTGGGACTCGGCTGGCTGTATTTTGCCATGTTCGTGCTCATAGATCTCGGACTGATGTTTATCGGCAGCGTTTTCATGACCAAGTCTCAGCTGTTCGAGGCGAGGGACAATGAGCTGCTGCTGTCAATGCCCATCCCTCCTAAGGATATCCTGGCAAGCCGGATGATCGCCCTGCTGCTGATGAATTATTTTCTCGATCTCGTCGCGGCGGTGCCTGCCGTGCTGGCGTGGTGCGTCGCGCTCAGGCCGGACACGGGCAGCCTCGTGTTCTTCGCGATAGTATTTCTCGCACTTCCGTTTTTCGCCCTTGCGCTTTCCGCGCTGTTCGGATGGGTGCTCTCGCTGCTTACGGGCAGGATAAAGCGTAAATCCCTTGTTTCGACGGTGATCTCGCTCATCTTCCTGATGGCCTATATGTTCGGCATAGGCAGACTCAATACCGCGATGCTCGCCCTCGTTGAAAAGGCTCAGAGCGCGGCAAGGGGAATAGGCGCCGTGCTGCCGGTATACTGGGCGGGGACCGCCGTAGCCGAAACGGATACCGCAAGGCTGCTGCTTACGCTCGCGTGGATGATAATTCCCTTTATCATCGTATACGTCATACTTTCCGCGACCTTCATTAAGACGGCCACGTCGAAGCACGGGCTCGCGGTGACGGCATACACCGGCGGCATCGATAAGCTGCGCTCCGGGCGCAGCGCCCTGCTGACGAAGGAATTCCGCCGCTTTTCAAGCAGCTCGGCCTATATGCTCAACGCGGGGCTCGGAGCGGTGTTCATGGTGATAGCTGCGGCCGCGCTGCTGATAAAGATGAGCGCGGTGCGCGGGCTTATCGGAATGATGGAGGGCGTCGGGAGCTTCGTCCAGCCCGTCGTTATAATACTGATCGGGGCCATGAACGGCATGATCACGGTCTCCGCTCCGTCCGTGGCGATAGAGGGAAGCAGCATATGGATCACCCGGTCCATGCCGGTGAAAACAAAGGACATACTGCTCGCAAAGCTGCGTCTGCATATCATCATAGCGGCGCCGGCCACGCTGATACTCAGCATTGCCGCAGCGGTCGTTTTAAAAGCGGACGCGGAGATGCTCCCGTTCATGATAGCGACGCCGCTCGTGTTTGCCGTTTTCGAGGCTCTTACGGGACTTATCGCCAACATCAGGCATCCGGGCCTTGAGTGGGTAAACGAGACGCAGGCGGTAAAAAGCAACGTCAGCGTACTTATCGGCATGGCCCTTGGCTGGGCGGCGGCGATGGCGACGGGCGCTCTGCTGCTGATAATGCCCGCGTGGGCGGCAATTGCGGCCGGTACGGCGGCGTTGGCGGTCATCTGCGTGCTCGAATACCGCTGGCTCATGACAAACGGCGTCGCGCGCTACGAAACGATTTCTTGATTTTCGCATTTAACAATAAAAAATTATCGTAATACGATAAAAATACATTGACTTTCATTCGCCTCCGTGGTATTTTAACTGCGGAGGCGAAATTTTTCGCTTACTTCACGACCTGTCCCGGAGGTGCGGAAAGATGGATGAAAAGCTCAATGAACTGCCGCAGGAGAGCGGCACGCAAAAACGGCTGAGAGAGTACGGCGGAAAGCTGCTGCTGGCGGCGGCGGCAGCCGGCGCGGCGCGCTCGCTGCTTTTCTGCAGGGCGGACGGAGCCGGGGTCAACGTGGCCGCTTTTGCCGTGATATTCTTTGCCTGCCTGAGATCTTCTCTCGGGCTGCTCGGCGTATACGAGCCGGGCAGGTTCTTCCGCGCCGCCGCTGCGGCGGTGCTCCTGGCGTGCTCCGCCGCCGTGACGATGAACGGCTTCGTTCAGACGGTCAGCCGTTTCGGCATCACGATCACCGCGGCGAAGCTGATCGCCGACAGCTTCGCCGATAACCGGGGGATGCAGTTCGGCGGGTACGTCAAAGCTTTCATATTGCTGCTCATGAACGGACTGCGGCGTATAGGCGAGCCCGTGACGAGGCTGCTTTCCTTCGTCAGGCTCGACAAATGGAAATACGTGCTCGCGGGGATCGTGATCGCCCTCCCGCTCGCGGCCATCGCCGTATCGCTGCTGCTTTCGGCCGACTGGATGTTCAGAAGAATGTTTACGGTCGATCTGAACATAGGCGAAGCGGGTATAACGGCGGCAAAGGCCCTGTGGGCGTTTTTGTGGATGTTTTTCGCTTTCTACTGCGCGCTCGCCGGGCAGGCGGCGCGCCCGGCGGAGATCGGGAAAAAAGAAGGACGGCGCTTCAACGCGGCCGTTGCCGTCACGTTTATGAGCGTGCTCGGGATCATATATCTCGTGTTCTGCGCCGTGCAGGTGATCTTCCTTTTCGGCCGCCATACTCTGCCGGCGGGGCAGACTTACGCGGGATACGCCAGAGAGGGATTTTTTCAGCTGATGTTCGTTTGCGCGATGAACGAGCTGCTTATCCTGATCTGTTCGCGCCTGTTCCGCCTCAGCGCCGCGCTGAAAAGCATATTGGCGGTGATAAGCGGCTGCACGTATATCATGACGGCGTCCTCGGCCTGCCGGATGATAATGTACGTTCAGGCGTACGGCATGAGCTTTCTCAGAATACTCGTGCTGTGGTTCCTGCTGGTCCTGAGCGTCGTTCTCGCGGGGAGCATAGTATATATATTCAAAAACAACTTCGATCTTTTCTGCTTCTGCTACGGCGTATCCCTCGCGGCCTGGCTCGTATTCGCTTTCGCGAGACCGGACGCCATAGCGGCGGAATACAATGTCCGGACCCTCGGGATGACCGGCGGCGTCACGGAAAACATGCTTTACGATCTGTCCGAGGACGCCGTGCCGGTGCTGGCGCGGAATATAGACGGCATAAGCGACGGGGTCTGTCGCGACATTGCCGTGACGAGGCTGAGGGAGGTATACGCCGAGGCGGAGGAAAGGGACGCGCGCAGCTTCAATTTCTCGATGATGAGAGCAAAAAGGGCGATAGAAAAAACCGCTGCCGCGGAGGCTCCGGCAAGTAAATAAAACAAACGATATAAGGCAATACTACCTTCTGCGGAGACATTCCGCGGGAGGTAGTTTTCTTGACGGGTAAGGTCGAAATCTGCGGGGTGAACACCGCAAAGCTGAAAACGCTGACGGCGGATGAGACCTCGCAGCTGCTTTTGAAAACAAAAAACGGGGACAGGGAAGCCAGGGAAAAGCTTATAGAGGGCAATCTCAGGCTCGTGCTTTCCGTTATACAGAAATTCACCAACCGCAACGAAAATCTCGACGACCTGTTTCAGGTGGGCTGCATAGGCCTTATAAAGGCCATAGACAACTTCGATATGAGCCAGAACGTTCGGCTGTCCACGTACGGCGTGCCCATGATCATAGGCGAGATACGCAGGTATCTGCGCGACAACAGCGCTATACGCGTGAGCCGCTCCGTAAGGGATACGGCGTACAGAGTCATGCAGGTCAGGGAGGCGCTTACCGCGCAGAACCGCGCCGAGCCGACGGTGGAGGAGATAGCGGCGGCGCTGGGGATAAAAAGAGAGGAAGCGGTCATCGCGATGGACGCGGTGGTGGAGCCGCTGAGCCTGTACGAGCCGGTATACAACAACGGCGGCGACGCCATATACGTGATGGATCAGGTGGGGGACAGCAGGAACACGGACGAAAGCTGGCTTGAGCAGATCGCGCTGACGGAGGCGATAAAAAGACTGAGCGGGAGAGAAAAGCACATACTCGCCCTGAGATTTTACGAGGGAAAGACGCAGATGGAGGTTTCCGCCGAGGTCGGCATATCCCAGGCGCAGGTATCGAGACTGGAAAAAAACGCGATAACGCAGATCAAGAAAAGTCTGTGAAAAAGGGGCTGCAGCGATCATCGTTTCGCTGCAGCCCCCTTTGGTTCAGGCGACCCGAACGCTTTGCTTCGACGCGCCCTTGACTATCCTGTAATAGGCGTTTGACGTGAGCTTGTACACCGCCATGTAAAATACGGCGAACGCCGCAAAGCTGACGACGGTGGTGATAATGAACAGACGCAGATCATACAGCGCGAAAAAGGTAAGTATCCTTCGTATCATGGGGAAGGCGAACGTGAGATGCAGGCCGGCAAAAAACAAAGGGAGAAAGAAAACCGTAAGCAGCTGGGAATTGATGCTGCCGCGGATCTCCGCGCCCGTCATGCCGACGTTCTGCATGATGGCAAAACGTTTGCTGTCCTCATAGCCCTCGGACAGCTGTTTGTAATAGATTATCAGCACCGCGGCAAGGAGAAAAACGACGCTGAGCATCACACCTATGAAAAACAGACTGCCGTTTGACGCGTAAAAGTCCGCGCTTTCGTCCGCCCGGGAATCGAGAAAGAAATAATTATAGCCGGAGCCGGCATCCCCGCCGAAGCTCAGCGAGCTGATGGCGGCATCAAGACCGCGGGCAAAGGCGCCGTTTTCTTCGTCGCTCAATCCCGTATCAAAATAATACTTCCATTCCATAGAGAAGCGGTCGACGCTGCCGTCGGTCAGAGCGTCGAAGTCCTCAATGGCTGCCGCCGGATCGGAAAGCACGGCTGTGACGGTGGGGATGAACTGCGAGGAAAAGTCGCGCAGAACGGACTCTGCCCGCGTTTCCTTTATGCGGTAATCACGGGAAACGTCTTCCATAGTGAGGGTGAATTCGTCGCCCTCAAAACGGCATCGGTCGACAAGAAGCAGCGTCTCGTCATCTTCGAGCTCGGGATATTCTCCGCTTATCGCGGCATATTCCTCCCGGGAGATCAGCACGATGTTTCTCAGATCGGCGAACGATACGCCGGCGGAGGTGTCGTCATAGCCGCAGATGAGCTCGCCCCCCCGCTGAAGCCCGGTGAGACCGATGTAAAGAAGGCCGCCTTCGTTTTTCAGCTCCGTTCCGCGCCCGGCCGCGTAATCCTTCACCGCGGAGCGAAACACGGATACGTTTTCCTCGGAAAGCTGAGCAGGATCGGCGAAATGAACGTCAAGATTTATTTCGCCGGGACATCTGGCGCGTATGGAGCGGTCCGAACCGATCCACAGGCAGGCAGAAGAAGAGAGCATCACAAGGACCATCGTTCCGATTATGCATATCGAGGCAAGGCCCGCGCCGTTGCGCTTCATGCGGTAGACCATGGAGGAAACGGAAACGAAGTGCTTCGGATGGTAATAGTACCGTTTGTTCTTCTGAAGCAGGCGGCAGAGGAGAACGCTGCCGGAGATCATTATAAGATACGTGGCGGCGATCACCATAAGCACTGCAGCAAAAAACCATAAAAGCGCGCTGACCGGGTTGGTGATGCCGACGGCTATCCGGTATGCCGCGGCAAGGATCACTATTCCCGCCGCGCCGAACAGCGGATTGGCCCGCGGCGGCTTTTCTCCGACGTTTTCGCTCTTCAGCAGTTCGGAAGCGCTTTTCCGGTACACCCGGATGACGCACACGAGCATTATCAGAGCGAAAATAGCCGAATAAAACAGAACGGTGCGCGTCAGCGCCGTGCCGTCGATATGTATGCCGAGATCGATATTTCCGGACAGCATATTTACCAGAACGAGCTCGGCAAGCTTGGACAGGGATATCCCGACAATAAGGCCAAGAGCGAGCGAGATCAAAAAGATGATCAGGTTTTCAAGGGCGATTATGCAGGCAAGATTGCGCTTGCTCATGCCGAGAACGTTGTAAAGGCCGAACTCACGGGCGCGGCTGCGTATTATGAACGAGTTGGTGTAAAAAAGAAATATCAGGGAAAACAGCAGAATGACGATGCTGCCGAGGGAAAAGATCGCTCCGGCCATCGAAGCGCCGTGGGGGATCAGCCGGGATACCTTTGCGGAAGAGAGAAAGCAAAGGATGTAAAACATGGATATCATACATACCGTCGTTATGATATAGGGTATGAACATGCGCTTGTTCTTGCGGATGCCGTCGTGGGCCAGCCGCGGATAATATGCCGTTTTCACAGTTCGTCACCGCCCTGCGACAGTATTACGAGGGTGTCCGATATCTTGCGGTACAGCTGTTCCGCGCTGCTGTCTCCGCGGTATATCTGATGAAAGACCACGCCGTCGCGAATGAAGAGAACGCGGCCCGCGCAGCATGCGGCCTTTGCCGAATGGGTCACCATAAGCACGGTCTGACCGGCGGAGTGGATCCGCGTGAACAGGCGAAGGAGCTCGTCGGAGGCTTTGGAGTCCAGCGCGCCGGTGGGCTCGTCGGCAAGCACTATGCGCGGAGAGTTTATCAGCGCCCGCGCGACCGCCGCGCGCTGCTTCTGGCCGCCCGAAACCTCGTAAGGGTATTTTTTCAGCAGCTCCGATATGCCCAGCGTTTTCGCGAGGGGAGCCAGCTTTTCTTCCATTTCGCGGTAGCTTTTTCCCGCAAGCACGAGAGGGAGATAAATATTGTCCTCGAGAGTGAAGGTATCGAGAAGATTGAATTCCTGAAACACAAAGCCGAGATTTTCGCGCCGGAATACGGCGGCCTCGCTCTCCGGTATTCCGGAAAGATCTCGCCCGTCCAGCAGCACGGAGCCCGCCGTGGGCTTGTCCAGGGCCGCAAGGATATTGAGCAGCGTGGTCTTGCCGGAGCCGGACTCGCCCATTATGGCGACGAATTCTCCTTCTTCCACGGAGAAATCAATGCTTTTGAGAGCCTCGACCGCATTGCCGCCGAAGCGCGTAAGGTACGTTTTTTTAAGTCCGCTGACTTCGAGTATGCTCATAAAATGACCTCCGATCCGTTATTACGGTTATTACGCCTATTACGGATCAATTATAAAGGGAAAAGCCGACGCATTCCATGCGATCGGCTTACGATACCGCCGGGGAAGCTTACGCTTTTGTCACATTCTCCGTCATTCCGCCAGGGGCCTGTCGGCGCCGAGACCGACGCGGACAAGAGTGCCTTCGCCGGGAACGGACTCGATGCCAATGGAATGCCCGAGATTTCGGCAGATACGGCGGCACAGATACAGGCCTATGCCGCTGGAGCGCATATCCGCGCGGCCCGCCGCGCCGGTATAGCTCATCTCAAAGACCCTGGGCAGATCCTCGGGGGCTATGCCTATGCCCGTATCGCGCACGCACAGGGTCGCGGGCTCCTCGAGATATACCGATACGGAGCCGGAGCGGGTATATTTCAGCGCGTTTGAAATAAGCTGCCCGACGACGAACGAAAGCCATTTGGAGTCGGTAAGCACGGTGGCGGAAACGGGCGTGTAATCGAGCTTAAGCCGGCGGCCGATGAAATCGCCGGCGAATTTTCTGAGCGTCGGCCGGAGGATTCCGTCAAGATCGTATTCGCGGATAACGTAATCGCTGCCCCCTTCGAGACGGATATAGGTCAGCACCATTTCGACGTACTGCTCTATCCGCCCGAGACCGGACAGCATGCTGCGGGACAGCTCGCTGTCCTCGTTCTGCAGGCGCAGCCGCATGGAGGCTATGGGCGTCTTTATCTGATGCGCCCAGACGGTATAATAATCCTTCATGGCTTCCGCGTCGGCGGACGAGCGGCGCTCATGCTCGCGCAGCAGCTCGCGCAGACGCAGACAGATATCCCGGTAGTCGTCTTCCTCCACGCCCCGCGCCGGCGGGAGCTCGTCCGGAAGAAGAGAAACGGAGCTTTTCAGGCGCTCCAGCTCGCGGTGACGCCGAAGAGAGCGGATAAATCCGAAAGCGAAAACAGCCGCGCCGATAAGAAAGCAAAGAACGGCGGGGTACAGCACGGCGCCGAGCGGCAGGCGGTAAAGCGCGAAAGAGACGGCGAAAAGAACGGTAAAGCAGATCAATACGGCGACGAAGCTCAGCCTGCCGATGAGATATTTTTTCAACAGCGTCATGATATGCCCTCCAGACAGTAGCCCAGGCCGAATTTCGTGGTAATAAAATCGCTCAGTCCTATGCCGTCGAGCTTTTTGCGCAGTCTGCCAACGTTGACGGTGAGCGTGTTTTCGTCCACGAAGGAATCCGTCTGCCACAGGGCTTCCATAAGCTTTTCGCGGCTCACCGTTTTGCCCTTGTTCTGCATGAGGGTGAGCAGGATGCGGTATTCGTTTTTCGTAAGCTCCAGCCTGCGGTCGCCGTAAACGAGCACGGCGTCGCCGGTGCTGAGCACGGCGCCCCTGTGCTCGAGCAGGGGAGCGGACTCGGAATAATCGTAACTGCGCCGAAGCAGCGCGCGTATCTTGGCGATGAGAACGCTGCCGTCGAAGGGCTTGACGATAAAATCGTCGGCGCCCATGTTCATTGCCATGATGATGTTCATGTTGTCCCCGGCGGAGGAGATGAAGATAACGGGTACCGAAGATACCTTGCGTATCTCGCCGCACCAGTGATAGCCGTTCATGAAGGGCAGAGATATGTCCATGAGCACAAGATGCGGCCGGACTCGGACGAACTCGGCCATAACGTCGCCGAGATCGGCGGCGGGCTCGCCCTGCAGCCCCCATTGAGCCATCTGAGCGCAGATGGCCCGGGATATGTCCTCGTCGTCCTCGACTATAAGAATACGGTAAGTCATGCTTTTTCCTCCGCAGCGGGAATTGATCGGCAACAGTATATCATCTGACGGCGGCGGGGTAAAGGACGGAATATACGGAACGAGCCGCCGCAAAGCTTTCGTTTTGCGGCGGCTCGGTTTTTCACGTTTTTACAAACGTTATAGGCGAAGGGAGTTGAACACCTACCGGTTTTCACGGGCTGATTTGCGCCGATACTTCGTTGCAGCCCTTGAAAATACGGAAGTATTCCCTGCGGGCTGCGTCTCGTCTCAGCCCAAATCGGCTC
>JAEEGG010005782.1_pt1 | contig 29191 bp, 25 predicted proteins | sample 9134161 | NCBI WGS metagenome assembly JAEEGG01 (sample SAMN16246543, study PRJNA631951) | gut metagenome | biome: gut microbiome; feature: rumen; material: CR-attached | host: Bos | place: Iran: Karaj | collected 2018-10 | reverse complement strand
TATTACTTTGGGGGTGTTCGACAATAACCCCTCGGCCATTCATTGCTACGAGTCGGTAGGATTCGTTGTGACTGGTACCGACACCTATGCGATAGATGGCGAAGAATGGACTGGAAAAGAAATGGAACTAGTTATATAAATCATAGTATAAAGATGAAAGAAATATTGTACATACTGCTAGATAATTATGCTGAGCACGAGATAGGTTTCATGCCAGGTGAAGTGAGCACTGATGCCAAAGGCTTTCGCAAGGAGCCTAAGTATATTAACAAGATGGTAGCCCCAACGATGGAGCCTATAAAATCGCTAGGTTTACACGCGAGTCGCTGAAACTGCTTGAGAACGATACACCAGAAATAATTAACGGCTGGTACACGTTTATGAGCTTCGGACTGGCAAAGTTGTACTCGCCACGTCCTCGTTTCAAATTCAACACCATTGGCCTTTTTACCAGCAACAATAAGGCTACTGTTGATTTCTATACAAAAGCTTTTGGTTTTACCACCGATTGGGATGGCATTCAGCCCAATGTAGAGATGATGCTGGACGACATGCGTATCATCCTCTATCCTCGTAGTGATTTCGAACAGATGGTATCTTACAAATTCCAATATCCTGAAGGGCTCAATGGCACTGTTGAATTAGCATTCGATGTCCCTTCGTATGCCGATGTTGACAAGGAATATCAGCATGCACTCCGCCATGGAGCGATATCTGTTCTTCCTCCCACCACAGAGCCATGGGGCCAGCGCACTTGTTACGTTGCCGACCCTGATGGAAATCTGATAGAGATAGGCTCGTTTACAATCGAGCAGAATAATCATTGATTAGTAGATAATGAAGTCTATCCGTATTTTTGCGATGGCGCTTGCAACAATGGGTGTCATCCATATCGTAGCTACTTTTACTCCATTAATTAATGGTGGTTTGGAGTTGCTAAGTCCGGCCAAGCAGCAGGCTATGATTTATATGAGCCTAATGTGTGGCCTGCTACTAATAGTGTGCGGCTGCTGCGGATGATTCCAGGTGTAAAGAAGGTACTATAATTAAAAGATAAAAAGATGAAATACGAGATTATTACATTAGAGAATGTGCAGATTATTGGCATGGCCAAGGAAATTGCATTCTGCAAGGGACAGGAAGAGTGCCCTAAGTTTTGGGGTGAGTATGTGGAACGCATTATTAAACCCGTCTTTATGGAACACAAGGCACCTGATGCCTTTCAGCAGGCAGCTATCGACAATGGTGTCGGAGAGTTTGGGCTCTGCACCTGCGACACTCCCCGCTCGGCCCCTGGGGACGCTTGCCAAAGCAAGAACCATAATTGTGCATCCTGTTGGGAGGCAAACTTTGGTGCTTGCAGCAAGAACACCTTTACATACGTCATCGGCGGAATATATAAAGGTGGCGGGGTGCCTGAGGGAATGCAGCTTTTCTCTATTCATAGTGGCAAGTGGCTGAAGATGCATTTCGAGGGAGGCATGAAAGCCTTTCAAGAGCAGTACCAAATGTTCTATAAGGAGTGGCTGCCCCAGCACTCGGAATTCCATTGCCCCAACAACGCTATGACGATGGAATGGTACAACGGCACCGACATCGACTCGCCCAATTACCAGTGTGGCGTGATGATGCCATTGGATACAATGAAAATATAATTGGCAAAACAAAAATATGATGACACTTCGACCATTCAATATCAACGATGCTACGACCATTCTGAGTTGGTGCAAAGATAAGCATGCCTTCCGGCTTTGGAGTGCCGACAGGTATAAGGATTTTCCTGCCAAGCCTGAGGAGATGATAGAGCAATACAATGGCAATAACATGTATCCTCTCACAGCTGTCGTGGGAAAGGAAATCATTGGGCATATCCTATTGAGATTTCCCTCAGAGGATAAAAGCGTTATTCGTTTTGGCTTTGTTATTGTGGACGATTCGAAACGTGGCAAAGGCTATGGCAAACAGATGCTGCAATTGGCCATTCTGAAGGCGAAACAAGATTTTGGTGCTCAGAAGATTACTTTGGGGGTGTTTGACAATAACCCGTCGGCCCTTCATTGTTACGAGTCGGTAGGGTTCGTTGTGACTGGTACCGACACCTATGTGATAGATGGTGAAGAATGGAGCGGAAAAGAAATGGAATTAGTACTTACTTCGAGAAATTCAGAAGTGTCTTCCGCACAATAGGGCGGCAATTCAGATGAGTTATGGCTTAGGTTATGCTAACCCCCATTCGTCACAAATTGATGCTGTTTATCCCAGAAATTTGGTGCTATCTGCAACAATGTGTACTTTTGCGGCGTCAAACTTAATACGTCAAATCAAGAAGTTTCGTCATTGAGTAATCGTAATTTTATAATTGAAAACAAAAAAGAATAATAAGATGAACAACAAAGCACTTGTCGTTATCGACATTCAGAATGATATCACCAAACACTATCGTGACATTATTGATAACATCAATGCCGCTATTGAATGGGCTATGGCTGAAGGTATGCAGGTTGTGTATATCAAGCATAATAACATCACGGCTGCTACGCGGACGTTCAAGCCTGGCACTAAGGGCGAGTCACTTGTGCCTGAGATGGAGGTTGTATCAGACAATATTTTCGTAAAGACGAAAAGCAACGCCCTTACAAGCGAGGCGTTTTCTACTTTCATCGAGGCGAATGGCATTAATGAGTTCTATGTAGCAGGTGCAGACGCCACGGGCTGCGTGAAATCGACGTGTTTCAATATGGCCAAGGCAGGCTTCACGGTGCATGTCCTCTCAGACTGCGTCACCAGTTATGACCTGAAAAAGCTCCCAGAGATGCTCGCCTATTACGAAAGCAAGGGCTGTGAGGTAAAGAAACTTGTAGAATACAAATGAATATCCTAATCATTAACGGAAGTCCTCGTAAGAAGGGACTGATATCGCAGATGCTTGGCATCATGCGCGAGGAAGCGGAAAAACGAGGCGATACGGTGGAGATGGTGTATACCAACGACCTGACCGTGAAGCCCTGTATCGGTTGTATGGCCTGCCGCACAAAAGAGAAATGCGTACTCGCTGAGGACGATTCGCAGCGGGTGCTGCAGATGATGCAGCAGGCCGATGCCATCATCATGGGTGCGCCCTGCTACTGGGGCAACATCCCAGGACAGATGAAGCTGATGTTCGACCGTCAGGTTTATGGAATGATGCGCGACACCCCACGATTCCCAGAGCCGCTGATGAAAGGCAAGAAGTGTATCCTCATCAGCACCTGCACCACGCCTTGGCCCTGGAACATCCTGTTCAAACAATCGCGCGGTGCCATCCGCGCTATGCGTGAGATAGCCCGCTATGCAGGCTTCAAAATTGTGAAGACCATCGAGCGCGGCGGCACAGCAATGCATCCGGAACTGACAAAGAAAGACAAACAGAAGTGTCGTAAGGCAATAGAAAAGTTGTATATATAACCCGCATAAAATCTACCATTATCATTTCTCATGTCTGAGCATTGGGAGATATACGCCGACTGGAATCCATGGCACGGATGCACCAAGATTAGTCCTGGGTGTAAGTATTGTTATGTCTATCGTCAGGACGAGATGTACGGAAGCGAGATATCGAGCAGTGAGTGCAGAAAGACGGCCAACTTTAACCTGCCGATAAAGAAGAAGCGTGACAAGTCATGGAAGATAGAGAGTGGTAAGATTGTCTTCACATGCTTCACGTCCGACTTTCTGTTGAAGGATGCTGACGAGTGGCGACCTGAATGCTGGAAAATGATAAAGCAGAGGAGTGACCTGTGGTTCTTTTTCTTCACCAAGCGCATCGATCGTTTCATGGAGTGCGTGCCCGATGACTGGGGCGACGGCTACGACAATGTTATCGTAGGATGTACGGTGGAGAATCAGGAAATGGCTGACTACCGTCTGCCCATCTTCCTGTCACTACCCATCAAGCACAAGAGCATCATCGTGGCTCCCATGTTGACTGCCATCGACCTCACGCCTTACCTCAACGACACCATTGAGGAGGTGTCTGTGGGCGGAGAGTCAGGTTTTGATGCACGCCCTTGCAACTACGACTGGATTCTTGCCGTGCGTGAACAATGCATAGCCAAAGACATCGCTTTTCGTTTCCACCAGACAGGAGCACGCTTCATCAAGGATGGAAAGATGTACCGTGTGCCACGACGCTTCCAACTCAGTCAGGCACACAAGGCCAACATCGACTACAAGATTGGCAAGTACCTCGTTCCACAAACCGTCAAGTTCGAGTGGAAGGACAGCGATTATTACGACTAACGCTTCCATTCGTCACAAATCCATGCAGTTTATCCCAAATGTTTGGCTGCATCGGCAATTATGCGTTCCTTTGCAGCGTCAAATCATTAAAAATTAAACATTAAAATGAAAGTATTAGTCATTAATGTATCAGCAAATAAGGAGCGCAGTACAACGCTTAAACTTACCAAGACATTTCTGGAGGGCCTCGACGTTGAGGCTTCGGAAGTAGAGTTCGTAACAACCATTGGTCTCAACATCAATCCCTCGATACCCCCATGCTCCCTGCCGAAGCATTCGTCAAGACCGTGAATGGTATTTTTGAAGGTATGATGAAATAATGAATACAGGAACGCTGACTGTCCTGTTTGAAGACCCGTTCTGGATTGGTCTTTTTGAGAAAACTGACAATGAGGGCTTGCACGTCTGCAAGGTGACTTTCGGTGCCGAGCCGACGGACAAGGAGGTGATGGCGTTCATTGATAAGAACTGGCATCTCCTCCAGTTCAGTCAGGCGGTTGAAGCCGAAAGGGATTCTGGGACAAAGATAAATCCCAAGCGACAACTACGCGAAGCCAAGAAGCAGATGCAGTCGCAGGGCATAGGTACCAAGTCGCAGCAGGCCCTGAAACTTCAACAGGAGCAGAACAAGATGGAGCGAAAACAGCGTTCAAAAGCCGAACGCGAAGCCGAAAAACAACGTCAGTTCGACCTGCGCCAGGCCAAAAGGAAAGAGAAACATAGAGGACATTAAATTGGAATATAATTATGGTAAGAATTAATAGTATGTTTAATGTAAAGGATGAGGCTGATGCCCAGCAGGTAAAGCAGATGGCACGGCAACTCATTGAGCAATCGCGTTTAGAAGAGGGCAACCTCTCTTACGACCTTTTCCAGGGTAGTACTCCAACATGCCTGTTGTTTTGCGAGACTTGGCTTGATAATGATGCCTTCAAGGCTCATGTCGCCAGCCAGCACTACACCACCATTATGCCAAGAATCCAGCAGCTCATCGTTGGCAATAAAGATCTTAAGATATTTGAGTATGAATAATTAGGAAAATGAGAATAGAATTAAATATCGGCTCTTTGCTCATTGGCGAGAAGAGTGACTATTGACCGGGAGTCATGAGACAGCCGTCGGTCACATGGTCACAGCTGTGACCATGTGACCTTTCTCTCTTAATAATTATTTAATTGCTTTATAAATGCTTGCATATCAGCATGTTATATCATTATCGTATAATTTTTTACTCCCCTGTGGTCACATGGTCACAGTTGTGACCGTGACCGCTTTTATATGTCGGATATTAGGCCACGCAGGGGAAACATTAAGGTTCGCAGGGAGAAAGCCTAAGGGTAACAGGGAGAAAAACGGCACCTTTCTATCGTTCGCCTATACCCAAATGATTGTGTGCCTATACGCAAACTACCGTTCGTCTATACTCAAATTGAAACGCATTTCAAAACGATGAACAATGTATACTCGCCTCATTACGCCATTAGTTATCTCAATATCCGTCCATTCATCACAAATTCGAGCTGTTTATCCCAAATGTTTGGTAATCCCCGTAACAATATGTAACTTTGCAGCGTCAAACAGAAAAATGTTTTGAATATGAATATACTGACATTAATAATACCGATGCCTTGAACGAGGCATTTGAATTAGGTAAATCATTACAATAAGATGAAAAAGGTAAGAAAGTTGGTTTTTAGGATGGCAGCTGCGGCGGTGGCCGTGGCACCACTTCCCTGCATGGGCCAGGAAGAGCCCGATATAGCGCGAGAGAAGACGCTGCAGGAAGTGACCGTTACCTCACGTTCGGCGCAGAAACGCGTGGACGAGGTACAGATTGGCGTGGAGAAAGTGGAGATAGCCACGCTGGCCAAGGTGCCCCAGCTCTTTGGCGAAAAAGATATCATCAAAAGTCTGCAACTGTTGCCCGGCGTGAAGAGCGAGAGCGAAGGCTCGGGCGGTTATCAGGTACGCGGCGGTACGGCTGCCCAGAACCTGATACTCCTTGATGGTGCCACGGTCTATAATGCCGGTCACCTGATGGGCCTCTTCTCTACGTTCAACGATGACGCCCTGATGAGTGGCGCATTATATAAAGGTATGGTGCCGGCACAGTTTGGCGGCGGCTCTTCATCCGTCTTCGACATCAGCACGCGCTCGGGCGACATGCACGACTATCATTTTGGCGGCACCATCGGTCTGCTGTCGGCAAAGGTGATGGCCGAAGGACCCATGCAGGATGGCAAGTCGTCATTCCTCGTCTCTGGCCGACGCTCGTATCTGGACCTGTTTCTGAAGGCTTCCGATGATTACAAGAACAACACCCTGCATTTCTATGATGCCAACGTGCGCCTGAATTTCCACCTGACGCAGAAAGATGTGCTGGCGCTCTCGTTCTTCCACGGTTTCGACAATATGGGACTGGAGGATATGATGTACATGAAATGGGGTAATACGGCCGCTGCGGCCAACTGGCTGCATACGTTCCACGACGGTCATTATGCCAATACCCGCTTGATATACAGCGACTTCAGTAGCAATATCGGTATGAACGTGATGAGCATGGACTATACGTCGAAGGGCTTTATCCGTCATGCCACGCTGAACCATCAGCAGACGTGGATGCCCAGCGACCGCCATCACGTGAACTACGGACTGGAGGCTACCTACCTGCAGGTGAAGTCGGCCGAATGGGATATGGTGCTGCTCCACGAGTGTGAGAAGCGTAATGCCCTGACGGGAGCCCTGTGGATTGGCGACGACTGGAAAATCAGTCCAGCCCTGCAGTTGCAGGCCGGTGCCCGTCTGCACCTCTTCTCGGCCCTGGGTGGTGCGCCTTACTATCAGATTGATGCCGACGGCAACATCACCGACACCACCAACCCTGGCAGCACGCATATCGTGAAGACCTATGCCGACATAGAGCCGCGCCTCAGCGCCAAGATCAGTCTTAATGACCAGCACAACCTGAAGATAGGCTACAGTCGCACGTCGCAGGATGTGCATGCCCTGAACAACGGGTCGATGTCGATGCCGTTCAGTCGCTACCTCATGTCGAGTAATATCGTGAAGCCCGAGCAGGCCGACCAGGTGTCGCTGGGCTGGACGGGTGTGACCAGGGATGGCGCCTACGACTTCTCGGCCGAGACCTATTATAAGACCATACGCAATGTGTATGACTATCGCGACGGCAAACTCTTCTACTCGGAGATAGAGGTGGAACGACTCATCCTGGGCGGTAAGGGACGCGCCTACGGACTGGAGCTCTGTGCCCATAAGAACAATGGTCCTTTGACGGGATGGATATCCTACACGCTGGCGTGGTCGGAAAACAAGATTGAGGGTATCAACGGCGGACGATGGTACACGGCGTCCAACGACCGTCGCCACGACCTCTCCATCGTGGGTATGTACCAGCTGTCGCCTGCGTGGGACCTGGCTGCTACCTGGCATTACAACACGGGTCAGGCCCTGAGTGCCCCGTCGGCTAAGTATGATATGGACGGCTCTACGTTCTTCTCCTATAGCGAGCGCAACGGCTATCGCGCGCCTGCCTGCCACCGCCTGGACCTCAGCGCCAGCTACACCCGTAAGCACGGTAAGGCGACCCATATCTGGTCGTTTGGCGTATACAATGCCTACAACCGCTACAATCCCTATGTCATCCGCTTTACCAACGATGACAAGAAGGCCTCGGGCACCAAGGTAGAGCAGACCTCGCTCTTTGGTATTGTACCCTCTGTATCGTTCACCCTAAAATATTAAGAGATGAAACAGCTTATATACATGATTATATGTGTTGCGGCCCTGACGGCCTGCACCAAGGAGATTGACTTTGAATTCCGTGATGAGGCGCCTGTGGTGGTTATCGAGGGTAAGGTGACCAACGAGGGCCGTACGGTCGTTATCAGTCGCACCCGCGCCGTGACCGACTCCGTTCATGCGCATTGTCTGCCTGGCGCTGATGTCGTGATGACAGATGGCGTCACGTCGACGCCGCTGACCTACGACGCTGCGGCCGACTGCTACTATTCGCCTGTCGCTGGCGAGGTAGGGAAGACCTATCAGATGCAGGTTGATTTCGAGGGACAGCACTACGAGGCTTCGGCCACGATGCCTGCCGCCGCCCCTGTCACGTCGTCAGAGTTCTCGTGGGTCACGATGATGGGGCAGCGTATGCTCTGCTTCGAATTGTGGGGCGTGGACCCGGAACCCGACGTGCGTAATTATTTCTGGATCAGGATGCATCGTATCTCGCACCATCCACATCTGGAGAACACACGCCAGACGGCACCCTACAGTTGGGACCTGATGGACGACCGCGGTTGTCCGCCGGGCCAGATTTTCCTGGACTGGATGCTCGTCAGCGAAAAGGATATGGATGATGACAAGGAGGAGAACTGGAAGCGTATCCTCTACGATGGTGACAGCGTGTGCGTGACGTTGATGACCGTAGATCCCAAGGTGTACGACTATCTGTATCAGTTGGGCAGGGGACAGCATCACGGCGCCAATCCGCGCAGCAATATCACGGGTGGCTGTATGGGCTACTTTGCCGCTGGTTCCATCACCCGTTCCGATACCGTCGTGTTCAGTCGTGCAGCCATCCGCGAATGGGATGGCTCGTTGCTCTCAAAAATTAATAAAAATACGAAAAAATGATGAGAACGGTGCCTGTACCAGATTTTTTTCGTAATTTTGTAGTCCGAAACAAAAACTATCATCACATTATGAATAAGATTGTACTGATTACAGGCGCAACGAGTGGTATCGGACTGGGTTGCGCACGAAAGTTTTCCGCCAATGGCGACAAGTTGATCCTTACAGGTCGCAACGAGCAGCGACTGGCCGAGATCCGTGACGAACTGACAGGCAAGGGCACACAGGTGCTCACGCTGGCATTCGATGTCAGAGACCGCGAGGCTGCCCGTAAGGCTGTTGAGTCGCTGCCGGCCGAGTGGCAGGAGATTGACGTGCTGGTCAATAATGCAGGACTGGCCTTGGGACTGGAGCCTGAATACGAAGGCAGCATGGACGACTGGGAGACGATGATCGATACCAACGTCAAGGGACTGCTCATGATGACGCGCCTGGTGGTGCCTGGCATGGTGGCACGCAATCGTGGTCATATCATCAATGTGGGTTCTGTGGCTGGCGATGCTGCTTATGCTGGCGGCAACGTGTATTGTGCCACAAAGGCTGCTGTCAAGGCACTCTCTGACGGACTGCGCATTGACGTGGCCAACACGGCCGTACGCGTCACCAACCTGAAGCCAGGACTCGTTGAGACCAATTTCAGCAATATCCGTTTCCACGGCGACAGCGAGCGTGCCGCCACCGTCTATAAGGGCATCAAGCCACTCACTGGCGACGATATCGCCGATGTGGCAGTCTATGCTGCCAATGCACCTGAGCATGTGCAGATTGCCGAGGTGCTGATTCTGGCCACGCATCAGGCCAGCGGCAGTGTGATTGTGAGAAAATAATCGAAAAGGAAATGTCGATTGGCAATTGTTCTGAAGAAAGAGAAAAAATGGAAAAATACAGAATCCTCTTTGTATGTCACGGCAACATCTGTCGCAGTCCGATGGCAGAGTTTGTGATGAAAGACTTGGTCAGTAGGGCTGGTATAAAGCAGCAGTTTCTGATTGAGTCGGCTGCCACATCGACGGAGGAGATAGGTAATAGCGTCTATCCCCCTGCCCGCCGTAAACTGGCCGAGCACAACATCTGTTGTCAGGGGAAGACAGCACGACAGATGACGCGCATGGACTACAACCGCTTTGACCTGCTCATTGGCATGGATAGCTGGAATATCCGTAATATGCGTACCATCTGTGGTGGCGATCCCGAAGGAAAAATCCGTATGCTAATGGACTTCACACGGCGTCCGGGCGATGTAGCCGACCCGTGGTATACGGGCGACTTCGAGGCCACTTGGTGCGATGTCCTTGAGGGCTGTGAGGCGTTGCTTGAGAAATTGAAGTATTAAAAGAAATAAGGAGAAGTTTTTCTACTTCTCCTTATTTCTTAGTGTTTCGATAATCGTGTCGAGGTCGCTGGCAAACTTGGCATAGTCTTCCAGTTTGAAAGGACAAGTCTTCAGTTCCTTACCCATTCCTGCTGGGATGATAGCGTAGGCCTGTTCTTCCATCGCCTTTCCCTTCTCCGTCAGCGACACAATCTGCTGGCGCTTGTCTGCCTTGCCGCGTTGTCTTACCACGATACCTTGTTTCTCCATACGCTGGAGTAGGGGAGTAACGGTGTTCGTCTCGAGCATCAGCCGATGTGCGATGTCGTTCACCGGCTGGGCGTCCTGCTCCCAGAGCACCATCAGCACAAGATACTGCGGGTAGGTGATGCCCAATTCGTTCAGCAGTGGTGTGTACGCTTGCGTGATAAGACGCGCCGCCGAATAGAGTCGGAAGCAAATCTGATTGTCGAGTTGTAATTCTGCGTGCATTCTTTCTTAACTCTTAATTCTTAACTCTTAACTCTTAACTAAGCAAGCATTGCTTCTACGTCCTTTTCAAAGTCCTTGGGCTCAGTGGTGGGTGCGTAGCGCTTGATGGTCTCACCATCCTTTGAGATCAGGAATTTGGTGAAGTTCCACTTGATGTCGCTGTCTTTCTCCACGCTCTTGCTGATAGCCTTGAAGAGTGTCTTTGCAGCTTTCGCCTTCAATCCGTGATACTCCTCTGTGGGAGCCTGAGTCTTCAGATACTCGAAGATGGGTTCTGCGGCAGCACCGTTTACGTCGGTCTTCTTCATGATCTGGAAAGTCACACCGTAGTTCAGCTGACAGAACTCCTCAATCTGTCCGTCAGAACCTGGATCCTGCTCCTTGAACTGGTTGCAGGGGAAACCGATGATTACCAGACCCTTGTCCTTGTATTTCTGGTTCATCTCCTCCAGTCCTGCAAACTGAGGTGTGAATCCACACTTGCTGGCTGTGTTCACGATCAGCAGCACCTTGCCTTGAAACTCTGAGAAATCAATCTCCTTGCCTTTGCTCGTCTGAGCCTTGAAATCATAGATCTTTGCCATATATTTATTTTTTTTCTTTTGTGTTGGAAATCAACAGTTATTATTATTGTTAGTAATCACTATTTCTATTATTCACGCTGCAAAGGTAAGAATAAAAATTTATATCGCAAGCGATTTATCGAAAACTTTAATGTAGTTTAACAATATATCGCCTGCGATATTTGCGTGGTAATTGACTGATTCCCTTGCCTATTCGCAGTAGTTATGGTCTACAACGACCACAATCTCCGTGTCTGCTACCAGCGCCTGTATCTTGTTGCGAATCTCGCTGACGAATGCCTCCTCGTTGCGTACCGACATATCGGGGATGATATCCACAGAGAGGTATTTGTCTTTCTCGGAATAAAAGAACCCGTGTATCTGAGCGATGTCCTGACGGGCAGTCAGCACCTGCATCACCTTCGACTGCAGTTCTGCCCGCTTGTTGTCGCCCGTGGCAATGGCGTATACGCCTACGGTCATGATGATGCCGTATTTCTCGTACATGCAAGTTGATATCTTGCGGGTCAGTCCGTGGATATCATGGGCCGACATGGTGTCGTACACATTGATGTGCAGCGACCCTATCTTGACGTCGGGACCGTAGTTATGCAGTATCAGGTCAAACACGCCGTGCACACCCTCGAAGTCGGCCACCTCCTTATATATCTGTTTGCTGAACTCAGCCGGGATGCTCGTGCCCAGCAGTTCGTTGACGGGCGATGCCAGCATCTCGATACCCGCCTTGATGATGACGATGGAGATCAGGGCGCCCAGTATGCCGTCGAGTGAGACGTCCCACAGCAGCATGACACCCGCAGATACCAGCGTGGCCAGTGTGATGATGGCGTCAAACAGTGCATCAGAGCCAGAGGCAATCAGCGCGTCGCTTTTCAGTTGTTCACCCTTGCGCTTCACGTACAGGCCGAGGATCAGTTTCACCACTATGGCCACCACGATGATGACGAGTGTCACAGAGGTATATTCCGGTTCTGTGGGTTCTATGATTTTCTTCACCGACTCGATGAGCGAGGTGATACCCGCCGACATAACGATGACGGCGATGAGGATGGCACTGAAATACTCGATGCGCCCAAACCCGAAGGGGTGCTTCCTGTCGGCAGGACGCTGCGACAGTTTCGTGCCTACGATGGTGATGACGCTGGCCAGCGCATCGCTCAGGTTGTTGACGGCATCCATCACGATAGCCACACTACTGGCCAGAATGCCCACGACTGCTTTGAATCCAGCTAGTAATACGTTGGCGATGATACCAATCCAACTGGTACGAATGATTTGTTGTCTACGGTCCATATTGCAATTATCTATTTTTTTTTTCCAATCTTGTTTTACGAATCCAACCAGCGCTTAACGGTGGCGACTTTGTCTTTGCTGACGATGATTTCCTCGTCGGGGGCGGCCGTCATGTGGATGCGCATCTTACCAAGGAAATAGGTGGATAGTTTTTTAACAGAAGCGGCACTGATGATAAACTGACGATTCACACGCATAAAGCGCTGCGGGTCAAGCTGGCTCTCTACTTCCTCGAGGGTCATGTTCAGGGTATGATACTTGCCATCTAAAGTGCAGAGGCGCACCACGCCGTCGCGGATGGTGATATGACTTACCTCGCTGACAGGAATTATCAGGAACTCGTCAGCACGATGAGGAATCAGGAAACGCTCACGATAGCGGATGGTCTGACTCTTTACCGACTCCAGCAACTGTGCGATAGCATCGGTGGTGGAGACCGAATTGACTATTGGCAATTGAGAATTGAGAATTGGATTCACCTTTGCCAAGGCCGCATGCAGTTCCTCGCTGTCAATCGGTTTCAGCAAATAGTCGATACTATTGAAACGGAAGGCTTGCACGGCATAGTGGTCAAAAGCCGTAGTGAAGATGACCGGAATATCCTCGGACACCGTTCGTAACGCCTCGAAACTTAGTCCGTCGCCCAACTGGATGTCGCTCAGAATGAGGTCCACATTGCTGTGTGCACCATCTGCAAAGAAAGCGCTCGTCTCAGCATTGCTGGTGCATACGTTCACAATCTCATGCTCACCTTCAAGCATCCTTCTCAATCGGTCGGCATTGCTTTGCTCGTCTTCAATAATCAGTATCTTCATAATAGGAAATTCGTGGTCGAAAGAATCATTATTCAATAGAAATCAGCGGTATGGTTACGCAGTATTCGTCAGAGTACTCGCGAATCTCCACTTTCTGACGCGTCAGCAAGCGATAACGCTCTACGATATTGTGATGCCCCACGCTCGTCGATTCCGCCGTTGTGATGGGCTGAATCTTGTTGCTCACGCAGATACGCTGACCTTCGGCAGTCACATCGATGATAAGCGGATGCGACTGTGTGTGTTCATTGTGCTTGATGGCATTCTCTATCAGCATCTGCAAGACGGCAGGTGGCAAGTTGCCACGATGCGCTGCCACATCGGGCGCGATCCTTACCTGAATACCATCGCCAAAGCGTTGCTTAAGCAATGCTATATAACGGTCAATATATTCCAGTTCCTCTTGCAGCGACACCGTGTCGTGATTAAGATGCGACAGTGTATAGCGATACACCTTTGAGAGATTCATCAGATAATCTGAAGCCCGTTTGGGGTCCACCTCTATCAGGTCGGCCAGGATGCTGAAGTTATTGAACACAAAGTGCGGACTCAACTGGTTTTCCAGTGCCTGCAAACGGAACTTGTCGCGCTCTCTTTCTGCTTTCTCGCGCGAACGCCAGTAATAAAGCGTCACCACCGTAGTAAACAGACAGCAGGCTGTGTAGTCTACCAGCACGATCCATGAGTTCCAAGGCCATCCGTACTGAAACATCATCTCCCTGAACTCCTCGTCGGTAATCAGCCATACGGCATAGTAGAACAACTGTCCGAGCACCGACAGAGCCAGTACCAGCAACACACCATGTAAAAACCTTCTTATCTTCATTTCGCGTACAAAGATACAATTTTATTTTAATATGATAACAGCGGTAGCAATTTTTTCACTTTTCACTTTCACTTTTAAAACCATCCGCCGCCCCAGTCGCCCCAGTCGCCGTCCCATTCCTCATGGTCTTTCTGCTCCTTGAGATTATTCTTGCCGCCCAGGATGTTAAAGCGATAGACGACGCGGAGCATACCGTATTGGTAGATGGCGTTATGACGCGAGTCGGTACGCATCAAGGCATCGATGGTCCGGCTGATATTGGTCTGCTGTCCCAGAATGTCGTTGACTTCAAGCATCACGGTAAGCGCGCGGCCACGAAGGAATGAATGTGACACCTGCGCGTTCCACAGCAGTTCGTTGGTATTCATCTCACTTTGAGCATACCCCCGTCGGCTACTCATGCCAATGTCAGTTGTCAGCGACGTGCCCCACGGAGCAGTCCATTCCAGCTCGGCACCGTAGGAGAAATCATAGGTATTCATATTCCCTATCGGATTCAGGTCGTTTTCTGAGTGTGCATAGTCGAGCCGTCCGTTGAGGGCAATGCTAAGCATATCTTTACGATAAGAGAAGTCAAGACCTGAGTTGAGGTTGATGCTCTGCGTCACCGACTTTAAGTCAGCATCGCCGCCCTCAAAATCGTTGTTGTAGAAACCCACATGGCGAGTATAGTCGCCACCCAGGTCGATGCCTACGTTGAAGAGTTTCTGCTTGCCCAATCCCGTGTTGAAGCCCACACCGCCACCACCATTCCAGTTGCCATTGATATTCATCGGCATGGTGGTGCGCACACCCGTCTTGTTGTCGTAGGTTGTCTTATTATCGATGCTGTTGCGAGTGGCATTGAACCAAAGCCAAGAGTAGACGCCCCGCTGCTGTTCCGCCTTGTAGCTGTTGAAGTTGGCAAAGATATTGTGTGTGAATGAAGGTTTCAGACCAGGGTTTCCCTTGGTGATGACCAGCGGATTGGAATCGTCGGTGATGTCGAGCAGGTTGGGCATGCTTGGCTGGCGCGTGCGTCCGTTGTAGCGCACGTGCAGGTTTGTCTGCTTGTCGAAGTTCCAACGCAGGTTGACACGCGGCGCTACATTAAACACCTTTCGCGTTACCTCAGGATACTCCCTGCACATATACCTATAATTCAGCGTAGTGCGCTGCGGCAGGAAGTCGAGACCGATACTGAAGTTGTACTTCTCGCGCACCTGTCGGAAACTGAGGTTGATAGTCTGGTTATAGTTGCGATATTCCGAGAACTGGCTCAGACGGTTGGCTATGGAATCAGTACCATCGAGCACATACTGCATCTCTTCCATGAAGCGCAGTACGGCAGGGATGTCGTAGCGGTTGTGCTCCATGCTCTGCGACAGGGTCTGATAGGCATCGCTATTGTAGATGAAGGCGCGACGATCGTTCCGACTGTAGCTGTAGTCGTAGGTGTAGCTCAGTTGCAGGTAGGTGCGGTCGGCAATCGGTTCGCTGTAGGTTAACTGTCCCAACAAGCCGAAGTTCTTCGATGGTGTCTCGTAGTAGCGGTTGTTTTTTTGATCGGTGCCCATATTATTATAGGTGATGTTGGCTCCTGACAGTTGTTCGCTCCTGCCATCACCGTAGTTTCCTACGACGCGCAGCGTCAGGTTCCGCCCTCGACTGTTCAGTTTGCGGTTGACCTGCAGTTCACCCTTCAGCGTGGTGTTGGTGCTGTAGCTCATGTTGCGATTAGCGTTGCTGTTCACCATGATGTCCGCCAGCTTGTTGAGGATGGTGTCGTTGGGGTTGGCGCTGTACGAGGCCGACGTGCTGTTGCCTCTTCCTCTGTTGCGCGAGTAGGTGAAGTCTGGGCGGAAAATGATGTTTGTCATCGTGTCGGGTTTCCATTCTATGCGGAAGTTACCCGTTAGTCGGTTGTTCGATGTCATGTTCTTCGAGTAGTCCTCGGTGTATCTGGTCAGCGTGGCGTTGAAATATTCTGTAGATGATGTGTTCACGTTGTCGCTGCCGTCGTAACGATAGCGGATGCTGCCGCCCGTCTCCAGTTTTGGCTTCGCTGTGGCGAAGTTGCCACCTATCTCCTTGCTGCTGCTCAGACCCTGATCGCCCCAGCCCCAGCGACCGCCACCGCCGCCGAAGCCCATGTCCGACACGTTGTTGGCACTACCCAGCAGGGTGGCCTGGAAGTCGTCCTTGAAGTGGTTCACGTTGAAGCGCTCGGCATAGCGGTGCTGTGTGCCCGCTCCCAGGTTCACGTTGCCGTACCAGCCGTTTTTCATGCCCTTCTTCACCGTTAGGTCGAGCACCGTCTCCTCCTCGCCGTCGTCGATGCCCGTCACACGACTCAGGTCGCTCTTCCTGTCATACGTTTTCAGTTTGTCAATCATCTCCGTGGGAATATTTTTCATCGCCACCTCCTTGTCGTTCAGGAAGAACTCCTTGCCGTCCACCAGAATCTTGCTCACCGTCTTGCCGTTGATGGTGATGTTGCCCTCCTTGTCCACCTTTGCGCCTGGCAACTGTTTCACCAGCGCCTCCAGCGTCGAGCCCTCAGGCACGCGATAGGCCGCCGCGTTGTAAACCAGCGAGTCGCCCTGCACCGCCACCTTTGCCGCGTGCGCTGTCACCTCCACGCCCTGCAGTTCGATGGCATCCGCCGCCATCGTGATATATCCGATGTTCACGGCCTTTTTCTTCTGCGTGCTCAGGTCCACGTCAATGCACTTCGTCGCATATCCGATGTACGAGATCTGCAGTGCATACGTCCCCCTCTTCACGTTATTCAGACTGAACTCACCCTGCGCTCCCGTCGTCGTACCCTCTACAAACGAACTGTCGGGCAAGGCCATCAGTTTGATCGATCCTCCGATGACGGCTTCACCCGTCGCCTTGTCCACCACCGTGCCGCTAACATTAAACGAACTCTGGCCGAACATGCAGACGCATCCCAGCAGCGACGCAGCGACCAACGATAAAATTTTCTTCATTTTCCTTTGATTTTAATGGTTATTATTTAGTTATTGTATGGTGCCTCCCAATGCCTTGAAGAGGTTTATTTTTCCTTGTGCTAAATCGAAATGGTCGGTACTCAGCGAGAGGTACGATTGCAGGAGCGACTGCTGGGCGGTGAGCACTTCGAGATAGGTCGAAGAACTGTTTTGCATCACGTCCTTGCTCACTTCATAGGCACGCTCTGCCGCAGCCACCTCCTGTCGTCTGAGTGCTAATCGTTCGCTGCTCAGTTGGCAGGCTGTGAGGGCATCGCCCAACTCTGTTCCTGCCACCAACAAGGCCTGATTAATGGCCACCAGCGCCTGTTCCTGTCGTGCTTTGGCGATACGCAGGTTGGCACGATTCTGACCCTTGTTGAACAGCGGTTGCACCAGCGAACCGATGGCATTCATAAGCACCTGACCGGGATTTACTATCTCGCCAACATTATTCGTCCATCCTGCCGAGGCCGAGATGTTCAACTGCGGATAGAACGCTGCACGCGCCACGTCCACCTGTGCCATCTGTGCCTTCAGGGCATATTCCGCCGCCTTCACGTCGGGACGGTTGGCCAAGGCAAGGAGACTCACCACCCAGCCCCTTCCTATCAGCGAGGGAAGCTGAATGAATTGTTGGCAGGAATCGCTATTATGTATGAACGAGTGACCATTCCCCTCTCTCTGCAAGCATTGCTTGGTGACGGGTTTTCCTACCAGCACCCGCATCGCATTTTCCGTAGTTTGTATCTGTTGCTGCAATGTTTTTTCTTGCGACTGAATATTAAGCCATGTGGCGCGTGCCGCACTCACTGCTGCCTCGCTCTGCATGCCCGCCTCCTTCAGTGCCTGCAGTGTCTCTACCGTCTGTTGTGCGTTACCGATGTTCACGCGTGTCACATTGAGCTGATCGTCCATCATCACCAGTTGGTAATAATATGTGGCCACCGCCGCTATCAGTTGCAGCTTCACCGCCCGCTCCGTCTCTGCCATACTCCAGTAATTAGCCACCGCCGCCCGCTTTTCGCCACGCAACCGCCCTGCCAAGTCCACCTCCCACTGCATCGTCACAGGGATGTTGTACGTCTTCTGCATTGCCTGTCCCTTCGTCTTCTGCAGTTGTCCTTCAGCGCCTACTGTCAGCGATGGCAGCAGCGAGAGCTTTGCCGCTCCCAACTGCGCCTCCGCCTGCACCACGTTCAGGTTAGCCGTTTTCAGATCTGCATTATGCGCCAGCGCCGTCTCTATCAGTTCTACCAACTGCGGTTCTGTAAACACCTGGCGCCAGCCAATGGAGTCCACTATCTGTGCCGAGGCCGTCATCATGCAACACAGCCCCATCATCATCCATATTTTTTTTAGTCCATTCATATACTTTCTTTTAAATTACGTCGCAAAAATACTGTTTTCTCGCGCGATACAGAATAATGATGTGGGTGAAACGGGAAAAAACGGGGCTGAAACGACGAACAAAGAAAAAGCATCCAACTGCCATCACGACAGCTGGATGCCCAATTACTAACACATAACTTTTTTTATTATTAACTCTTAACTTATTCTACACTCTAAGCTCTACACCTTCTTGAATCGCTCCTGCAACGTCTGGAAGATGACAAAGAGGGCGGGCACGACGAAAAGGAGGCCGATGGTGCCGATGAGCATACCGCCTACGGTGCCAACGCCGACTGTGCGACTGCCGTTGGCTCCTGCACCCGATGCGAACATCAGGGGCAGCATACCGAAGATCATCGTCAGCGACGTCATCAGGATGGGACGCAGACGCATCTTGGCGGCAGAGAAAGCCGACTGTATGATGGTCATGCCAGCCTGTCGGCACTGGGTGGCATACTCAGTAAGCAGGATAGCCGTTTTGCAGAGCAGACCGATGAGCATGATGAGACCCACCTGCAGGTAGATATTGTTCTGTACACCGAACAGTTGGGCGAAGAGCAGGGCCCCCATTAATCCGAAGGGCACGCCGAGGATGACGGCCAGGGGGATGAAGAGGCTCTCGTAGAGCGCGACCATGATGAGATAGACGAAGAAGACGCAGACGAGGAAGATGAGGATGACGTTGGAGCCCGTCTGACTCTCCTCGCGGGTGATGCCGCCGAACTCGATGCCGTAGCCCACGGGTAGTTCCTTCTGGGCGACCTCGCGGATAGCACGGATGGCATCGCCCGTGCTGCTGCCCTGCGCCACGGAGCCGGTGACATCGATGCTGCCTATCATGTTGAAACGACTCAGCGACTGCGGCATGTACTCCTTGCGCAGGGTGACGAACTGGCTGACGGGCAACATCGTGCCCTCAGTGGATCGCACAAAGAGGCGGTCGAGCGAATGCAGGTCGGCACGATCTTGTGGACGCAACTGCATGGTAACTTGATAAACTTGGTTGTACTTGTTGAAGTTGGACACGTAGCTACTGCCCAGGAAGGCGCCCAGTTCGTTGAGCACCATTGAGGGTGACACGCCCAGTTTCTTGCAGCGCGACACATCAACATCAACGCAGTATTGCGGATAGTCGATGGCATAGCCACTGTAGGCATCGCTCACCTCAGGACAACTGTTAAGCGCCTCGACGAAATGCTTGGTGACGTCGAAGAACGTACGCAGGTTCTGTCCGTTCTTATTCGTGACCGACAGTTCGAAACCGCCACCACGTCCGTAGCCGTCGATCATGCCTGGTGAGTTGGCAAAACTCTCTGCCTCATGCTCATTGGCAAGGATTGCATTGATTTTCTCCGTGACGCTCCAAGACGTGTGGTCACTGCCTGAGCGCTGACTCCACGGACGTAGCTGCACCTGAATCATCGCCTTGTTGGCACCACCCATACCGGCCACGCCACCCACATCAGCCACCTCTGGCAGTTGTCTGATTTCATTGCACAGACGGGTCATCACCCGTTCTGTCTTCGACATCGTATAGCCCGACGGCGTGCTTAGGTCGACCATCAACGACCCCATATCCTCATCGGGCACGAAACCCGTGGGTACCGTCTTCATCAGCACCGTCAGTCCAATGGATGTGATGCCGATGGCCGTTACCGCCAACCATCTGTGGTGAATCAATTTGAATACCCAACCGGCATATCTGTTCAGCAGGGCGTGGAACGCTATATTATAAACAGTACGTACACGCAATGCTATCGACTTCGGATTGTTGGACTGAGGCTTCAGTATCAGGGCACAGAGCGCAGGCGCCAGTGTCAAGGCGACCAATAGCGAGATACCCACGGCAACAGCCATCGTGAGGCCGAACTGCTTATAAAAAGTGCCAGAGGTGCCGCTGACAAACGACACAGGGATGAAGATAACCATGAAGACCAGCGTGGATGTGAACAGGGCGGAGGTGATGCTGCGCATAGCTTGTAAAACATCCCCCCTTGCCTGTACAGCCTCTACCACCACTATCGAGTCGTCCACCACCGTACCAATCACCAATACCAAGGCGAAGAGCGTGAGCATATTGATGGAGAAACCCACCAGTGCCATAAAGGCAAAGGTGCCGACAAGCGACACAAGGATTCCGAGGGCGGGGATAATCGTGGCACGGATGTCCTGCAAGAAGAGATAGACAATCACGAGCACCAACAGGATGGCGATAATCAGCGTCATGATTACCTCGTGGATGGAGGCAAAGAGAAAATCGTTGGTATTGTCGAACGTCACGATGCGGATATCCTTGGGCATCGTCTGCTCTACCTCTTTTATCAGTTTGTCTATGTCCTGATTGATACGTGTGGCATTGGAGCCAGCCACCTGACTCACGCTGCCCATCACGCCGGGATGTCCGTTGATACTGTTGACGTAGGAGTAGTCGCTCTGCCCCAGTTCAAGGTCGGCCACATCCTTCAGGCGCAGTTCCTCGCCCGTCCGGTTGGAGCGCAGTATCAGGTTTTCAAACTCGCTAACATCCTGCTTGCGGCCCGTATAGCGCAGGGTATATTGGAAGGTGCCGGGGGTATTCTCGCCGATAGAGCCAATGCTCGCCTCCACGTTCTGCTCCTCCAAGAGTGTGGTGATGTCGCTGGGCACAATGCCGTAGCGGGCCATTGCCTCGGGTCGCAGCCAGATGCGCAGTGCATATTGTCCGCCCCACACCTCACACTTGCCCACGCCCTGGATGCGCAGGATGGCGGGGCGCAGGTTGTTATAGAAATAGTTCGAGAGGAAGTTCTCGTCGTAGGTACCGCCAGGGCTCTCTAATGCGAGGATGCGCAACTGTCCCGGTTGTTGTTTCTCCACACTGACACCAGTCTTGGTCACCTCAGCAGGCAACTGTGCCTGTGCCTGTACCACGCGGTTCTGCACGTTCACCGCAGCCATGTCGGCATTGGTGCCCTGCTTGAAGAAGATGCTGACAGATGCAGAACCATTGGAGGCCGACGAGGTCATATACATCATGTTGTCCACGCCGTTGATGGCCTGCTCCAGCGGTGCCAACACACTTTTCTGCACTGTCTCGGCACTTGCGCCTGGATAACTCGCCCACACATTAACCGTAGGCGGTGCTATATCGGGAAATTTCTCTATTGGCAGTCGTGTCAGTGAGATAACACCCACCGCCACCACCATCACGTTGATGACTATCGACAGCAACGGACGCTCAATGAATGTCTTGACTTTCATAACTCTTGCCTCTATCTTTCTTAATTCTTAATTCTTCGCTCGGCTTCGCCGCTTGGCTCCGCCAAGAACTCTTAATTCTTAATTATTTCTCCTTCCTTCACGTAGCCGGCACCTTTGGCCACGATAACATCGCCCACGGCGAGGCCGTTGGTAACAACATAATTATTTCCGTCAGACGTAGGCAGCACGGTGATAATCTTTGATTCTGCCTGTCCGTTTACCACTCGCCAAGCGTAGGTCTTGTCCTGTATCTCGTAGGTGGCCGACTGGGGAATGACGATGACTTGCTTCATCTCGTTGGGAATGACGACACTGCCAGTACTACCGCTAAGCAACAGGCCGTCGGCATTGGGGAATACGGCACGTGCCGATACGGAACCAGTGCTGCTGTCAACCACACCGCTGATGCTCTCTATACGCCCCTTCACAGTGCAGGTATCGCCATTAGCCGTCAACAAAATAACGGGCGAAAAAGCTGCAACGGCCTTATCGAGCGAACCATGTTTGGCAATACGGCTCATCACGTCGCGCTCAGTCAGCGAGAAATAAACGTACATCTCGTGGGCATCGGCCACGGTGGTTAGTCCACTCTGCATGTTGGGACCTACATAATCACCTACACGATACGGCAGGCTGCCCACCACGCCGTCAGAAGGACTGCGAAGCACGGTATACGACAGGTTGGTGCGTGCCGACTGCATCTGTGCCTGCGCCTGCTGTGCCTGGGCTTTCGCCATCGAGAGGTTAGCAGTTGCCGAGCGTAGGTCATAGTCAGACACGACGTTCTTCTTGTGCAACGTCTGCCTACTGTCATAGTTCAGTTGTGCCGTCTCCACGCCAGCCTTCGCCACCGCCACATTCGCCTCGGCAGCCTTTACTTCAGCCTGATACGTCGCCTGGTCAATCACAAACAGCACCTGACCTTTCTTCACACGCTGTCCCTCCTTTACACAAATCTGACGCAGATAACCCTCCACGCGGGGTATAATCTTCACACTCTGTCGTCCCTCAATCTGTGCAGGGTACGACTGCTCCAGAGTAATGTCTTGCTTCGACACCGTCATCGTCTCGAAGCTTGCAGCGGCGTTTTCTTCCTGCTGCTCCTGCTGTCTGCACCCCGTGAGTGCAGCTACAGCTATCAATACAAAACAAATTTTTTTCTTCATATCGTTGGATTTTGAACGCAAAATTACAAGCATTCCGTGCGAAATAGAAGATGAAAGTATGTGAAACGGGAAAAATCGTGGGTGAAGTTTCGTTGCCGTCAACAGACAATAAACACTCATTTTTAGGTATTGTGCACTTTTGTATTTCGCCGTACCTTTGTGCCCTGATAGAAAAAACGGATGTGATGCAGATACAAAAAGACTATACACGCGAACAGATAGTGGAGGTGGCCCGTAGGATATTCCTGAAGAAAGGCTTCGCCAAGACCTCTATGCGCGATATTGCGGCGGGGGCTGACACCGGCGTGAGTAATATCTATAATTACTTCAAGGGCAAGGACGAACTGTTTCGCCATATCGTGAGTCCGCTTATCACGGAACTGGAACGCATGATGCGCGACCATCATGACGTGAGTGACCAGAAGGACTTCCTCTGCTATGCCACGGGACAGGGCAACGGGGTGATGGGCGATCACGTGAAGGAGTATATGCTGCTGATCAACAACCATCGCGACGAACTGAAACTGCTGCTGTATCAGTCGCAGGGCTCCTCGCTTGAGAACTATATCGACGACTATACGGAGGAGTGCACGCGCCTTGTGCTGGATTTCATGGACGAGTTCAGACGCAGGTATCCTGAGTATGGCGCCACGCACACGCCCTTCACCTATCATGTCCACACCGTGTGGATGTTCAGTTTTATCTCTGAGGTCATCAAGCACAACCTGCCTGCCGACGAAATCAGACGGGCCATAGAGGACTATATCGCGTTTGAGTTTGGCGGGTGGCGCACGCTGATGAATGCAAAATAATCAGTTTTAGGTATTGTGGAGGAGCGGAAAAAGTGGTACTTTTGCAGCCGGAAATTTTAAACAGATGAAACATTATAGGAAAATAATAGTTAATTCGGGATTAAAAGTCGGAGAAGACTCGCAGAGATGCGGGTCTTCTTTTTTTTGTGAACAGTTTGAAACTTTGTTCGTTTTTATAAATAAAAGAAATGGTAAGAAGATGTTTTTTAGGCGTAGGCCTTTGCCTGTTTGTAGCCCTGACAGCCTGGGCTCAGGATTTGGCTTACAATGAGAAAAGGGTGGACGAGAGCGCGCCCGACAGCACGTTGAGAAAGGACGCCCCCATCAAACTGCACGAGGTGCAGGTGACGGGACGCAGTAAGCTGAGGATGCTCAAGGAGTCGGCGATGCCGGTATCCGTGATTGGCGAAAGACAGTTGCAGGGCACTGCCAATAACCTGAACGATGTGCTGGCGCGCACCGTGGGTGTGACCATCAGGAATACGGGCGGACTGGGCAGCGCCTCGCGTATCTCCGTTCGCGGATTGGAAGGCAAGCGCATCGGCATGTATATCGATGAGGCCCCGATGTCGCAACTCAGCAATTTCGTGGCCCTCAATGATGTGCCCACGGATATGATTGAGCGCATCGAGGTGTACAAGGGACTGGTGCCCTACCGCTTTGGTGGTTCTGCGCTGGGCGGTGCCGTCAACGTGGTGACGAAGGAGTATCCGCCGCTCTACCTTGATTTCTCCTATGAGGCCGGCTCGTTCAACACCCACCAGTTCAATGGCGTTATCAAGCGCACCGACAGCAAGAGCGGTGTGCAGTTTGGCTTGGGTGGCACCTATTCGTTCTCGAAGAACAACTACAAGATGCGGCTCGACAATATCGACGGGCGCTGGGTGGAGCGCGACCACGACCAGTACAACAAGATTATCTATGGCGGTTCGGTGAAAGCCACGAAATGGTGGTTCGACGAGGTGAAGCTAGAGCTCATCGGCATGCATACCAAACAGGAGATTCAGGGCATCGACATCGACATCCGCGAGGCCTATAACTTCTCGTCCAGCTATGTGGCTGCGCTGAACCTGAAGAAGGACAACTTCTTCCTCGACGGACTGGATCTTGACATGGATGCCGGTTATGTGCTGGGCTATTCGGGCATGAAGGATACCGCCATGCACCGCTACGACTGGGACGGCAACGAGATGCCACCTACATCGGTCTTTGGCGGTGAGCAGAACAAATATCCCAGCGACGGACGCACACGCACCAACGAGGCAACGTTGAAACTGAACCTGGGCTACACCATTGACCTTCACCACGCCGTAAACCTGAACCTCTATGGCGACCATACGTCAATGCACCCCAGCGACTCGCTGATGGACAAGGCGCTGGGCTTCTGTGCCAACTTCCCCAGTAAGATGAACACCCTGACCACGGGCCTGTCGTACGACCTGAGTCTCTTTGGCGGACGCTTCCAGAATGCCTTCACCCTGAAGCACTTCTATTTCTCTTCGTCCTCGCGCAGCATCAACACCTTCAGCGTCAGCGAACCTGAGGCCGTGGATATCTCGAAGAACTACTTCGGCTTCAGCGACGCCCTGCGCTACCGGCTCTCCGACGACTGGATGGTGAAGGCCTCGTTCAACTCTGAGGTGCGCATCCCCACTAGCGAGGAACTCATAGGTAACGGTTTTTCCATCCTGGCATCGCCAGCCCTGCAGCCAGAGCGTACCAGAGGCGTAAACCTGGGCGTGATGTACCGCCACGTGAAGGATGACGGCGGACTATTGGAAATGGAACTCTCGGGCTATCTGAACGAGCTGGACGACATGATTCGCTTTACGCCCGACATTATCCCCACGATGGCGCGCTATCGCAACTTCGGCACGGTGCGCACCAAAGGCGTGGAACTGGAGCTGAAGGGCGATGTATGTCCCTTGCTCTATCTCTATGCCAACGGCACCTGGCAGGACCTGCGTGACGTGCGCGAGACGGTGCCTGGCACCAACGTGGCCAATCCGACCAAGGACCTGCGCATCCCTAACGTGCCCTATCTGATGGGTAATTTCGGTGCCGAGCTCCACAGGGAGAACCTCTTTGGCGGCAAGGGTCAGAACACGCGTCTGCTCTACGATGCCTCGTATATCCACGAGTATTTCTACGACTTTGAGGTGAGCAAGTATCAGGAGCGTAAGATTCCCACCTCTTTCACGATGGATGCTGCCCTGGAGCATAGTTTTATGGACAACCGTCTGACGCTGACCCTGAGGGTCAAGAACCTGACCGACCGCCACGTGGTGTCTGAGTTCAACCGTCCCCTGCCAGGTCGCTATGTAGGCTTTAAAGTGAGATATGTTTTCAAATAATTATTTAATCAAACACACATTTAATCAAATGAAAAAAATCAATTTTGCATTGGCTGCCATGATGGCGCTCGCCTGCGCTTGCAGCAACGATGACTCAACCACAACTCAGGACAACAACAACGAGGGCGACTTCACCGGCGTGATTTTTGCCACCAGCATCACCAACCCCGACGGCAGTAGCGGCAGCGCCTATCTGCAGAGCCTTGGGGATATGACGCCTGGTACCTACGACAACAGCAACGCCATCCCCTTCGGCTTTGGCGGCACACCTATCGTGGCACCTTCGGGCAATATCTATACCTTCCCCGACTATATGGGCAACTCGAAGGCTGAGATTCTGCGCTATAACCTCGACGCTAAAGGCAACTGGGTGAAGAAGGGCGCGCTGGCAATCCCTGCCGGTTCGGCTGCTGCCAATATAGTGGAGCTCAACAGCGAGAAGGCTTATGTCAGTATGCAGGGTATTGGTATTGTGATGGCGTTCAACCCCACCACGATGACCAAGATTGCTGATATCGACCTCAACGCGCTGAGTCAGCCCAATACCAACGTGTCGCCTGGCGCCATGGTGATTCGCGACGGCAAGCTCTTTGTAGGCCTGAACCAGATGAATGCCCAGTGGATGCCTGAGAAGAACACCATCGAACTGGCCATGATTGACACCCAGACTGATAAGTTGGAGAAGCATATCGTCAACGAGTCCATAGGCTTCTGCTTCGCCACCCGTCCTATTGAGCCCAACTCTATCTTCGTGGACGAGAACGAGGATATCTACGTCAACTGTATCGGTTCGTTTGGCTATATCCCTGGCTTCCGCGGCGGTATCGTACGCATCAAGAAGGGACAGACGGATATCGATCCTGACTATGCGATTGCCTTCGACCAGACGGTGGTGGAGGGTCTCTCTACGCAGTATGCCGACTTCCTGGCTGCTGTGTGCTATGGCGGCGACGGCAAGCTCTATGCCTATGCCAACTCGAACGCGCTCGACCCCAACGCCATGTCAAACCCTTACCTGAGCATGACCAACATGCCCGTTATCGTGGATCTGAAGACCAAGACTATCAAGGTCATCGAGGGCATGGAGATCAGTAATCCTCACACCATGGCCATCGGTCTGCACAAGGGACTCGTGGTCTTTGGCAGCGCCAACACCAAGGCCAACGGCTTCTATACTTACGACCCCAAGACGCAGCAGGTCGAAGGACCTGTGCTCAGCGTCCAGGGCAATCCTTGTTTCTTCCATAGTTTTGCTAAGTAAATATGGGTAAGAATCAAATGATAGGTTTCATGAAGGGGACTCGCAGAGATGCGGGTCCTCTCTTTTTGGTGAACATTTTCGAACATTGTTCGTTATTAAATAATTGAAAGGTATGAAGATTGAACAGATTAATGAGTTGTTCGCGCGGTTTGCAGGACAACTGCTGCGCAGGCGCTGGCTGGTGCTGGCGGCCTTTGCGCTGGTGATGATCGTGTCGGTTATCGGCATGAAACGGATGGTGAAGGAGACGTCGTTCGACGACTATTTCATCGAGGACGACCCCATGCTGGTGATGACCGACGAGTTTAAGTCGCACTTCGGCAATGATTACTACGTGGGTGTGCTGACGCAATGCGACAACCATTTCACGAAGGAGAACCTGGCGACGCTGAGGGCCCTCTCCAACGAACTGCTGGACAGTCTGTCGTATGCCGACAAGGTGACGTCGCTGACGGATATCGAGTTTATGGTGGGCAGCGACGAGGGCATGACCATCGAGCAGATTGTGCCCGATGAGATTCCTGAGGATGGTTCGGCGGCGATGGACAGCGTCCGTAAGCGTGCTTTCAGCAAGCCCCACGTGGCGCGCAAACTCATCTCGCAGGACGGCCGCTTGTCGTGGATCATGGTGAAACTGCGTACCTTCCCCAAGGATAGCGTGTGGAAGCAGCAGGGCACGGTGGCTCCCGATATCATCACGGGTCAGGAGGTGGAGCGCATCATCAAGAAACCTGCCTACGCCTCGCTGCATCCCAAAGGCACGGGCATGCCCTACGTGACCAACTGTAAGACCGTGTATATCGGTCAGGAGATGAGTCGCCTGATGATGATTGCCACCATCGTCTGCATGCTGGTGATGCTCTGCATGACGCGCTCGCTGCGTGGTGTGCTGGCGCCGATTATCTCGGTTGTTGGCGGACTCTTTATCACCTACGGCATTGCGGGCTGGACGAAGATGTACGTGGATTCTACCGTCCTGATGATACCCACCATCCTGGCCTTCGCCGTGGCCATTGCCTACAACATCCACATCTTCTCGTATTTCCGCGGACGTATGCGCATCCACGGCGAAAGGCGTAAGGCTGTCATCGAGACGCTCAGGGAGATAGGCTGGTCGGTATTCTTCTGTGGCTTCACCACGCTGGTATCTCTCCTGTCGTTCCTCGTCATCCCCATCCGCCCCATGCATTGCGAGGGCGTCATCAGTTCGATGAGCGTGCTGTTCGTACTCCTCACCTCGCTGATTATCTCGCCCGTGCTGCTGTCGTTTGGTAAAAATAAGCGCGTCAAGGCTGACGTCACCCAAACATCAGACATCAGCCATCAGACATCAGCCCTCCCGCCTGACACCCGCTGGACGGCGGCCATGGTCAAGCTGAGCGACATCGTATTGCGCAATCCCAAGAAGATTGGCTGGTCGTTCCTCGTGGTATGTCTGGTGCTGTGCGTGGGCCTGTGGAAGATTGAGGCGGCGTTCGACATCGAGCGCACCATGGGCGAGGATGTGCCTTACGTGAAAGAGGTAATGGACGTGGGCCGTTCAGAACTCGGTTCGCTGTATTCCTACGACCTCATCGTGGAACTGCCCCACGACGACGAGGCCAAGGAGCCTGAGAACCTGCGCCGACTGGACCAGTTGCAGCAGCAGGTGAATACCTACGACCTGACCAAGCGCACCACGTCTATTCTTGACATCCTGAAGGACCTGAACCAGACGCTCAACGATGGCGACACG
>JAEEGG010005781.1_pt1 | contig 29192 bp, 30 predicted proteins | sample 9134161 | NCBI WGS metagenome assembly JAEEGG01 (sample SAMN16246543, study PRJNA631951) | gut metagenome | biome: gut microbiome; feature: rumen; material: CR-attached | host: Bos | place: Iran: Karaj | collected 2018-10 | reverse complement strand
CGAAGCGAACAGGACACCCGCCAGCAGAAGCAGTCCGGCAATCACGAGAACGGAGTGGACGACCACGTTTTTCTTCAACGCGCTCCATTGCGCCGGGTCCGCCTCCCTGTAAAACTTTTCCGTGAGCCTGACGCAAACCTCATCTGCGGAAAGCTTCTCCTGGCCGAGCGCATCCCGGGCGTCGTAAACATACCCCTTCAATCTCAAGCGGGCATCCGTGTTCACATTGACCGCCGCGGATTTTACAACAAATCCCAGTACAATCATCAGCTGTGCGACGCACAGCAGGACCGCGAACAGGACTTTCCGGATTCTCGACCACGGATTGTCGCATGGTTCCCGCAGGAACAGCCAGGGGAGGATCAACATCGGCAGGAGATATAGCAGAAAAAAACTAATCGCGTTCGTCATCGCAAACTCACGTTCCGTTCGTCTTCTATACCCCGAAACGCTTCCGCACGCACGGACAACCCGCCGGAAACCTTCCTGGTGAGCTCGGATTCGCCGGCAAGGACAATGTTCCGTCTCATTTTTGTGTTCGACATAATCAGCCCTTTCACGGTGTTGCTGATGCAGGGTTTTACGAAAAACCTCTCCGTGGGGGCCTTCCAGCGGTGCGCCCCCGGCGGATGCCGGAGGCGGTAAAACCAATAGCGGGTGTTACTGGAAGATGATCTGGAAAAACTTGTACAGATGCGGTTTGACGCTTGAGGGGTCATGACCCGTGCCGGGCGTCAGGCTGAAAATATGATCCATGCCGTTGTCGGTCAGAATCTTGCTGTAGTCCGACGGCGTATTGCGGACTGCATTGTCGTTTCCTCCCGCGCTCAGCAGGAAGAATTTCGGGGTGTATTCCGCCGGGAACTTCATTTCCTCCGGCGTCATCTGGCCGGGGTGCATGGGAGAATTCGGCACGGGAATAAGTCCGGGTGCGGGGCAGACCGCGCCGACATAGCCGAAAAGTTCCGGGTGACGAAACGCGATGAACATGGATTCGCGGCCGCCCATGGAGAAGCCCGTGATCGCGGCGTTCCTGCGGCCTTTCTTCACGGAGAACGTCTTTTCGACGAACGGGATCACGTCGGTGACCATGTCGTCGATGAAATCGTCGTAGCCTTTGATGGCGGTCATGATGTCAAGTCCGTTGACGCGCGCATGTTCCTTGTTCGTGAAGTTATAGGTCAGGACCACGATCATTTCTTTCGCCTTCCCGTCCGCGTAGAGTTGCGTCAGCATTTGCGGGATGCCGACGACGTCGCGCGCCATCCAGGTCTCGTCGTCGGTATATCCGTGCAGGATGTAGACCACAGGATACTGTTTGTCCTTGGAATAATCGGGCGGCAGCAGGACGTTCAGGTTCGTGTCACGGCCTGCCGTGCGCGAAAAGTAGGTGCAGCGCTGAAATTTCCCGTACGGCGTGATGCCGGACAGGTCGCCGGGCTCCGCGGCTTCCACGGTCGCCCGCGCCCATGCGTAATCCTTCGACGGGTCGTCGCCGTCGGATGAGACTGTTGCGCATGCAGACAGTACCGCCACGCTCAGGATGGATGCCGCTTTCAATAAGTTCTTCATGTTGTACCTCCGCCCGTTTGGTTGTCACGGGCTGTTTGTTATGTTGATTCGTACGAATGGGGTTTCCTATAGCCTGAACTTTCCCGCGTTTACGGCTGCACGGCCTTCCCGTCGCAGTCCAGGAGCACAGCACGCGAATCGCGGTTCGGCGCGTGGAGAATGATTTTATGCTTCCCCTCGAATGTCACAAAGTGCATCCCGTGCCCGCCGTCTTTCGTGTAGAGCGGCTTCGCGATCTGTTTCCACGGCCCCTGAAGTTTTCCGCTTTCCGACACGGCCAGCCAGAGATTGTAGGCGCCGTTGTCATAACCGCTCCAGATCATTTTCAACTGCCCGTCCTCACGGAAAAGATATGCCCCGTCGGTCACATAATTATCCTTGCCCGGATCAGGGTGGTTGTTCGGACCGTCGGAACCGTGGAACAGCAGAATCGGTTCGCCTTCCAGATGCGTGAAATCATCCGAGAGCCGCGCAGCACAGATGGTTCCGTCTGTGACCTGTACCCATTCGTGGCAGAACACCATCCACGGGTCGCCCGCCTCATCCACGTAAAGCGTTCCGTCCAGGCACATCCAATCCTCCGGCGTCACCGGACGCGGCGTAACGGGCTCGTAAGGCCCGGCAGGATTGCCGCTGGTCGAACGGAAGATCTGGGTGCCCCGGTGCGAATCATCTCCGGTTGTCCCGAAGATATAGTAATTGCCCTTCCAGCAATGAAGCTCCGGCGCCCAGAAATCGTGAATGCGCCAGAACGTCCCCTCCTTCGGTATGAATGCCGGATAAGGGCCGCGCCACTGTTCCAGGTCTTCGCTGACATACGTCACGAATCCACGCCCGAATTGCCCGTCCGCCGTGCGAACGCCGCCGGATGCCACAAGGTAATACAGCCCGTCATCATTCGGCAGGATGCAAATGTCGCGGATTCTCAGCTGATTCAAAGGCGATGTGCGTACTTGACCGAGCCCCGGAAACCGGCTGTCGATTTTCGCCAGGGCCTCTTCCGCGATTGTCTTGCGCTTGCCCGCATCCATGAGATCCGGATTCTTTTCCTGCGGAAGCTGCAATCCCTGTGCATTTCGCGGTACCGCATCTCCGGAATCCGTCGCACACGAGGTGAAAAATGCCGCGGCACACGCCAATGCCAGCAGAATCGGGACAGGTTTTACGGAACAAAACGTTTTTCTCATGGACATAATTGCATTTCCTTCCTTGAATTGAGGTGAAACAAACAATCAAATGAAAGGTTTTAGAGGTGTCTTGGGACTTTAGTTCCTGAATTGGAGGGGTTGAGGAATCATAACTTTATTATACCACGCCCCAGGCAAAAAAGCAAATCGGTTTTCATAGCTTGGCTCCTGTTTCAAAATCTCTATAATACATGCTGCCGTCTTTTCTCACGCAAAGGCGTTCATATTTGCCAAAAACACGCGACTTGACACGGATTGACAAAACGGGATCATCCATATTCTGATCCGAATATTCCTGATTCCGATTGGAGGCATGGTATTCTGCGGAACTGATATCAAAGAACTGAGTTTTTTAAAATCACTTTTGTTCATGCCCAAGGTATTCAATAGAGATTTCATATCCTGTTGAGGAGGATAAGCCCCATGTTCTGTATGATATCGTTCCATGCGTTTATATACAAATATTAAATTATCCTGCGTCTGAATGCGTTCCTCTTTTAATTGGAGTTCTCCGAGATCCACCCCGGATCGGGCTCCGGCGCTTTCTCCGCCTCATCCGCCGCCGCACACGCGAATGGCACGAGCAGCGCCGCCAGCGCCAGCGTTTTCAGCAGTTTTGAGGGGATCGAGAGCGTATTCATGCGGACTTCTCCGGCGGAAAAAGTTTGTTTATTGATTCCGAGTCCACAATACTCGTTTGTTGAACTTCACAACGTCAACATACGGAGGGATATCGACATCGTATTCAAATGCGCCCTGTCCTTCCAATACCAATGTCCCGGACAGAATGATCGCATTGCCAGCCGTTTCCTGTTCGATGCTTTTGATGCCCCAGGCACTTTCCGCGTAGTCCCCCTCGATTTTTAATATCAGAAGACTGTGATCTTCTTCATTTTGGGTAATCGTAATGTTGGTAACAACAAGGTTGTTTTCATCAATCACCCTTGTAGCTTTGCATCCGCAAAGAGACATCTCCAGCGCTCCGATCACAAAACAGCACAAAACTTTTTTCAGCGCCATTTGGAGTTCCTCCATTTGCATCGGACAATGCGGCTCAGTGGATGCCGGTCGAACCGAATCCGCCTGCGTTCCGGTCGGTCTCGTTCAGCTCGACGGCGGGCGTCAGGACGACGTCCGGGAGCGCCGCGATCACCATCTGGGCGATGCGGTCGCCGCGCCGCACGGGGAACACGTTTTCCCCGGCGTTGAACAGGATCACGCAGACTTCGCCGCGGTATCCGGCGTCGATGGTGCCGGGCGTATTGAGCAGGGTCACGGCGTGCTTGAGCGCGAGCCCGCTGCGGGGGCGAATCTGCGCCTCGTATCCGGCGGGCAGCTCCAGGAAAAGCCCGGTCGGGATGAGCGTGACTTTGCCGGGCGAGGCCTCGACGTCCACGCGGCTTTTCAGGTCCCAGGCGGCGTCGTCCTCGTGGGCTTTCTTCGGGGCGAGGTCTTCCGCGCCCTCCTGCATTTTGAATCGGACTGTGATCGGCATCGTGAAGCCTCCTTCCGGGTTATGGTCAGCTCTTCAGGTCGATGGAACGGCGGATGCCGTCCGCGATGAAATTGAACGCGGTCACGCACAGGAAAATGGCGAGTCCGGGCCACAGCATCAGGTTCCAGTAGCTCAGGGGATCGGCGAACGCCTGTTTCAGCAGCTCGCCCCAGCTGGCGGAGGGCGCCTGCACCCCGAATCCGAGGAAGCTCAGGCTGTTCTCCGCGAGGATCGCGCCTGCGATGCTGAACGCAAACGAGACGAAGATCGGGCCGGAGACGTTCGGCAGCAGGTGTTTGAACAGGATGCTGTGCAGGGGCACGCCGAGGCTTTCGCAACTCTGGATGTACGCCATCTGGCGCGCCTTCAGCACCTCGCCGCGTACCAGGCGCGAGAGACCGGGCCAGCCGGTCATCCCCAGCACGAAGATCACCAGCAGGATCGACTGGCGCGTGCCGTAGTCCAGCATGATCGACATCAGGATCAGGAGCAGCAGAAACGTCGGGAAGCAGATCACGATCTCCACCAGACGCTGCACGGCGAGGTCGACGCGGCCGCCGCGGTAGCCCGAGAAGAGTCCGATCATCGTGCCGAGCACGAGCTCGATCGCGGTCGCGAGGAACCCGACCGCCAGCGACACGCGCGCCCCGTACGTCATGCGCGCGAAGACGTCGCGCCCGACGTTGTCCGTGCCGAACGGGTGTTGTTTCGAGGGCATCGCGTAGGTGTTGGGCGACGTCTCGAAGGGGCCGTACGGGACCGCCGCGAAATAATACTTCGACGCCGTGTCCTCGGCGGCGGTTTTCCGCCAGTCGACCTGTGTCATCTGCGCCTTCGAGACGCAGAACGGCACGGCGAGCAGGATCAGCACGAACGCGAGCACGGGATAAAGGACGCGTTTGCGTTTCCGGAAGCATCCGTACAAAATAAGCGCGGCCGGGATCGCGAGGAACAGCCAGTTGAACATCTTTTCCACGAAGACTTCCTGCGCGTCCGGGGCGAAGAAATCGCGCAGAGCCGGACTCGAAAGCGCGCCGTCCGCCGCCATGATCAGCAGCGGCTTGCCGTTCACGAAAAGCGGCGCGGCGACGGCGGTCAGGATCAGCAGGATCACGAAGACGAGGCCGGCAACCGCGGTCTTCTCGCAGAAGAACCTGCGGGTCATGAGCTGGCCGGGCGTCAGGTACACGGAAGAATCCGCCTCTTCAGCAATGGGATTCCGCACCAGTTCCTGCGCCTGTTCGTTTTGTTCTGCCTGCTGTTCCATCGTAGTTTTCAGTTGAGGTTAATCGTTTTCCGGGAAGAACGCCGGTTTGCCGTCCGCCATGGAGACATGTATCTTCGAGCAGCCGTGGAACGTGCCGCGCAGGATCTCGTCGGCGAGCGGGTCTTCGATGAGCGTGCCGACGGCGCGGCGGATCGGACGCGCGCCGTGTTCCGGGTTCGCGCCGGAGTTGACCAGACATTCGATCACGTCGTCGTCGATCTCAAGCTTGCGGCCCTGGTCGGCGAGCCGCGCGACGAGTTTGGAGAGCTCCAGACGGACGATCCGGCGGAGTTCCTCGGGACCGAGCTTGCGGAAGACGATCAGCTCGTCGAGACGGTTGATGAACTCGGGCTTGAAGGTCTTGCGCGCGGCTTCCAGCAGGCTGTCGCGGAGCTTGTCGTAGTCGTCGTTCACGCCCGATCCCGTCGCGAATCCGAGCGGAGCCCCGTTCGCGAGGCGTTCCGCCCCGACGTTCGCGGTCATGATGATGATCGTATTGCGGAAGTCGATGTTGCGTCCGAGCGTGTCGGTGAGGCGGCCCTCCTCCATGATCTGAAGCAGCATGTGCGTCACGTCCGGATGCGCCTTTTCGATCTCGTCGAACAGCACCACGCTGTACGGATGGCGGCGGACGCGTTCGGTCAGCTCGCCGCCCTCGCCGTGCCCGACGTAGCCGGGCGGGGAACCGACGAGACGGCTCACGTTGAACTTCTCCATGAACTCGGACATGTCGATCTGGATCAGGGAGTCGGCGTCGCCGAACATGAATTCGGCGAGCGATTTCGCGAGCAGGGTCTTGCCCACGCCGGTCGGGCCGAGGAAGATGAACGAGCCGATGGGGCGGTTCGGGTCCTTCAGGTCGGCGCGGGCGCGGCGGAGAGCGCGCGCCACGGCATGCACGGCGTCGCTCTGCCCGATCACGCTCTTTTCGAGCTCCGCCTCCATCTGGAGCAGACGCTTGGACTCGGTGTCCTGGAGCTGTTCCAGCGGGATGCCGGTAAGCTTGGAAAGCACGCGGTGGATGTCCTCGCGGGTGACTTCCGGCGTGGTCTCGCTGCGGGCGTCCTCCCAGGCTTTGCGCGTGGCTTCGAGCTGTTCGCGGAGCTCGCGTTCGCGGTTGCGGAATTTCGCGGCGTCCTCGAACCGCTGGTCGGAGATCGCCTTCTCCTTCTCGCGCACCATCTGCTGGATGGCGTCCTCGGTCTCCCGGAGGTCGGGATGCTTCGGGGCGTTGGCGATGCGCACGCACGCGCCCGCCTCGTCCATGAGGTCGATCGCCTTGTCGGGCAGGAACCGCCCGTTGATGAACCGGTCGGAGAGCTTCACGGCGGCCTCGATGGCGTCGTCGGCGTAGCGCACCTTGTGATGCGCCTCGTAGGCGGGCTTCAGCCCGTACAAAATCTTGATCGCGTCGGCGATGCAGGGCGGCTCGACCATGACCGGCTGGAACCTGCGTTCGAGCGCGGCGTCTTTTTCGATGCCCTTGCGGTATTCGTCGAGCGTGGTCGCGCCGATGCACTGGAGTTCGCCACGGGAAAGCGCGGGCTTGATGATGTTCGCGGCGTCCATGGCGCCCTCGGCTCCGCCCGCTCCGACGAGCGTGTGGAGTTCGTCGATGAAGAGAATGGTCTTTTTGGAGGCGCGCACCTCATCGAGGACGGCCTTGATGCGTTCCTCGAACTGGCCGCGGTATTTCGTGCCTGCGACCATCAGCGCCAGGTCGAGCACGACGAGGCGTCTGCCGTGCAGGAGCTCCGGCACGTCGTCCGCGGCGATCTTCCGCGCCAGCCCCTCGACGATCGCGGTCTTGCCGACGCCCGCCTCGCCGATGAGCACGGGATTGTTCTTCGTGCGGCGGCAGAGAATCTGGATGACGCGTTCGATCTCATTGTGACGCCCGATGACCGGGTCGAGCTTGTTCTTCTTCGCCAGCGCGGTCAGGTCGCGCCCGAACGCGTTCAGCGCGGAGTGATCGTCTCCGTTGTCATCTTCATTATCGCCGAAGAGCTTTTCATCCGCATCCTCGAACTCATCGTTGTCGCCGTCTTCCCCGTCGTTTCTGTCGTCGTCCTCGTCGTCGGAATCCGGCAGATAATCCGGGTCGAGCGTGGCGAGGATCCGCTGGCGCGCGCGTGCCGGATCGACCTTGGACGCCCGGAGCAGGCCCGCGGCGGCGGTCGCGCCGTCGTTGAGGATGGCGAGGAGGAGATGCTCCGTGCCGATGTAGTTGCAGCGCATCGCGCGCGCCTCGTCGCCGGACATGATGATGATCTTGCGGAGGCTGGCGGAGAACGGCGGCGCGCCGATCTGGCGGATTTCGGAGCCGGACTGCGGCAGTTTCCGCGCGAGGTCGTTCAGCAGATTCTGGAAATCGACTTTCATGGCGCGCAGCACCTCGACCGCGACGCCTTCCTTCAGCAGACAGATGCCGCGCAGGAGGTGTTCCACGGAGATGCAGTCGTGGTTCGACTTCTCCGCGTCCTTCTGCGCCAGAGTGAGCGACTGGCGCGCCCTCGGCGTAAACCGTTTCAATGCGGCATTGACTTCTTCCTGTTCAGACATGTTGTTTTTCTCCCTGCAATTGCCTTTTTCAGCTTTCTGTAGATGATTCGGGACGCGTCGCCGCGTCCCGGTCTGTCATTCTTTTTCCGCCCGTCCGCCGGATTCAGCTCAAACGATCTGAATCATGGCGGCGAAGCCGTGCACACGGCGACCTCTCCTCTCTCCGCCAGCCTGTGAGGGAAATTTCTCTTCCCCGCTGAGGAAGGAGTACGGGGCCGGAACAAGCTTACTTCGTAATGAAGTAGCTGGAGTTTTCCGAAATAAAGCCTTCAAGCGTGTCAGGACAAATAAGGCAATAGAAATAGTCGAAAGCTTCGGAAAGGTCCTTCGGCGCGGTGTTCTTCTGCATATCGAACGTGGATCCGGTTGCATTGGGGTAGTCGATGATGGCGCACACGCGGCCGCTCTTCAGCATATCCTGTTCGACATAGGGCAAACCGAGGTCGCCTATGAGGAGCATGTTGTTCTTCTTGGTGGAGGTGTTCTTTTTCGTAAGGAACGTGATCTTCTTAAGGTCGGCGGTCGAACTGGGCAGACCCGCGAAATTGACGACGATGTCGACCTTGTCGTAGACCTGGTCCAGCTTCTTCTTCATGATCGCGGCATCCGTGGGATCCTCACGCATTTCCTCGCCGGTTTTCTTGTCGACGGCAAGCTCACCGACGACAAGCACGTCGCCGCACGAAATGCCCTTCTCGGACAAGCGGCTCTGGAGCTCCTGAAGGACGAGATAGCTGTCGGACTCGGAGTTGCTGTTGGACTCGTCATCGATCAGGAATGCGGCGGCGCCGCCGTCCGGGAACCGTTCCGCGATATAGGATGCGGCTTTTTCCGCCTTCGCTGTACGGAAGACCCTGGCGTTCCGTTCAAGACGGGCGTCCTCGGATTTCTCCGCCGAAACAAAGAATCTGCTGACCACGGCGCCAAACACGATGAGCGCGCCGAGCCACATGATGATACGGGCGTTGGTTTTCGTACTCATGTTCTTGATGCCCCAGACCATGACGATAAAACCGACCGCCATGACAATATAAACGGACAGGACCGGAAGTTCGACGTCTGCTAAGATCATTGACTGACTCCTTTGCTGGTTTACAGGGCGCGTACAGCGCCGGATATTGTTTGTTCAGGAAAAAACTATACATGAGCAATATATCATACTTTTGGCCGCTTTCAACCTCTTTTTCCTTTTTTTCAGGAAAAAATGGGGTTCCGCACCGGGAAAACCCGTTTTTCGTTCCGCGAAACATGACAATCCTTAACAGGCTTCCGGCGTATTTCAAGATAGGATTTATCATTGGACAGCCCTAAAGCATAAAAGTCTTTTTCCTTTCACTTGACAACAATGGTATTATATGCTATTTTAATGGGAATCAGAGTATTGGCATGGGATAAAAACATGAGCTTATTCAACAGGTTTTTCGTTATCCGCATCGCGGTCACGGCGGCGGTCAGCCTCGCGTCCGCGGCATTCGCGCAGACTGCCGATTCGGCATCGGCGGACAAGCACGACGATATCCAGCGCACGGCGGACCTCGTAAATCTGATGCGGACTATCCTCGACCCGAATCCGGCTCCGGTCCTCACCTCACCTGCGGAACGCGCCGTGTCCGGCAAAACGTCCACCGATCCGGCGTCCCCCGTTGCAACGACCGTCCCCGTTGTCATCATGCCGAACATCGAAATACCCGAAGAGGAATCCGGCCAGCCGGACAAATCTGACACCGACACTCAGGAACCGGCTCAATCCGCCGCCGCGGTTTCCTCCTCAAAAAAAGATGCCGATGAGACCGATTCCGACGACTGTCCGCCTTTTTACTACGTATTCTTCTACGGCGACTATGTCCCGTACTTCGAGGGCTGGTACTATTATTCCGACAGATGGCTCTGGAGCGGACGATGGCCGGCTCCGCCCGAACCGCCCGGATGGATCCCGCCACCGCCGCGTCCCCGGCCTCTTATTCCCGTTCGTCCTAAGGAACCGGGCAACACGATTCCGGTCGTGCCGGAACGCCATCGCATCCCTCGCAAAAACGAAACGGGGGGCGAACCATTGCCAAAGGACAGCAGCATCCCGGTCGCACCGAGTCAGCATCGCATCCCGCGAAAAGAACGCTGACTTTCAGCTCGTTCAGAGCATTCATTGATAAGAAGCCGAAACCGCAGGAAACATCGGCCACGAGCTTGTCCGGCATCCTTCGAAAGGATAATCAGGAAAGAGCGTTCTTGTCTCCAACTGGCGCCCCATGGGGTAAAAATGGGGCAAAACACCCATTTTTGAGCTTAAAATTGGTGGAGGTGAGGGGAGTCGAACCCCTGTCCTGAGAAGGCATAGCGGCAACGTCTACATACATGTTTTGCCTTTGATGCTTATCGTCGCGCCGGGAGCCGGCAAACGGGCTTCTTTGCGACTATTCCGTCTGAAATCTCGTTCCATGGCGGCGGAAAAACCATGAGAACCAGGACGCGGATTGTCGCCTTGTTCCCCCAGCGCCCGTCGGGGAGAAGACGTCGCCGCAGCTAATCAGGCAGCGAGTGCGTACTCTTCGTTCGCAGTTATTGGATTGACCGATGATTAACGAGGCCAACGATCATCCTCGGTATGCAGTTGACGTTCAGCGCGACCAGTCGAAACCGGGACACCCCCGTGCAACAGTGATACTTTAACATACACCGTCCCGAAGCAAAAAGCAAGGAAAAGAAAGAAAAAACACAGAAGAACAGAAGCCCAAAGGATGAAAAAAACACGGAAAAATCGGGAAATGATTTGAAAAAAAGGGGAAAAGGATGTATAGTAATTGATTCCGATGTGGTATATCCCGAATACGACGTCAGGAAAGTCCCGGGATCTGGCAGTTCCGGAACGCCCTTTTTTTCAGGGCATCTCAATTCATTTTGTTTCGGCGGCTTTTCCCGTACGGACAAAGTCCAATTGGTAAGATTCTCGGAGGTTACGTTTTCAGGTAGCCACGCTCGAATCTTCCTGCATTGGCCCTTTTGCCCGTACGTTGAAAATCCATTCGATCCCATGAATTGAAATACCCGCTCATTTGTTGATACAAACTGAACTGAACAAGGAGCAATCCTGAAATGAAAACCTATTTGGCCAAGACCGGCGAAATCGAGCGCAAATTCGTGCTGTTCGACGCCGCGGGCGAACCGCTTGGAAGACTTGCCGTCAAGATCGCGAACGCGCTGCGCGGCAAAGATAAACCGACCTATACTCCCCACGTTGACACCGGCGCGTTCGTCGTCGTGATCAACGCCGGAAAAGCCGTCCTCACGGGCAGCAAGGAAACCGGCAAGAAGTACATCCGCTGGACGGGCTACCGCAGCGGCCAGAGAATCGAAACGCCGGAGCAGATCCGCGCGAAGCACGCCGACCGCCTGGTCCGCGAGGCCGTGTGGGGCATGATGCCGAAGGGACGCCTTGGCCGTGCCCAGTACGCCAAGCTGAAAGTGTACGTCGGTGCGGAGCATCCGCACGCGGCCCAGAAACCCGAACCCGTGAAATAATGGAGCATTGAGATATGGATAAGAAGAACGCCATCGCAGCCACCGGCCGCAGAAAATGCGCCAGCGCCCGCGTCCGCATCGACGCCGGCAGCGGCAAGATCACCGTGAACGGCCAGAAGTTCGAAGAATATTTCGAGACCGAAGCTCTCCGCGGCTACGTGATGCAGCCCCTGAACGTCTCCGGCGCAGCCGAAGCGTATGACATCGACGCCTCCGTCGTGGGCGGCGGCAAGGCCGGTCAGGCCGGCGCCATCCGTCACGGCATCGCCCGCGCCCTCGTTCTCACGGACGAAAACTACAAGTCCGTGCTGAAGAGCAGCGGCATGCTGACGCGCGACTCCAGAGTCAAGGAACGCAAAAAACCCGGTCAGCCGGGCGCGCGCAGACGCTTCCAGTTCTCCAAACGCTAATTGGAGACAGGTGTCATGGACAAAGTACGCGTCGCAATCGTCGGCGCCGCGGGATATGCAGGCGAAGAGCTTCTCCGCCTGCTTTCCCGTCATCCGTATGCCGATATCCGCGTGATCACGTCCCGCCAGAACGCGGGCAAGGACATCGCGGAAATTTTTCCCCGTCTCGCCGGAACCGGCCTGAGTTTCTCCATGCCGGACGTCGAGGCCATCAAATCCGGCTGCGACGCCGCTTTTCTGGCGCTCCCCCATGGTCTCGCGCACGAGTTCGCCGAGCCGTTCATCAATGCCGGACTCACCGTCATTGACATCAGCGCGGACTTCCGTCTGCGCTCCCTCGACCAGTACAAAAAGTACTACAAGATCGACCATCCCGCGCCCGGACTGCTTTCCAGCGCGGTCTACGGCCTCCCCGAACGCTACCGCGAACAGATCCGCACCGCGAAGCTGATCGCCTGCCCGGGCTGCTACGTCACGAGCATCCTGCTCCCGACCACCGCGATCCTGGCGGCCAAGCTCGCTTCGCCCGATGGCATCGTGGCGTGCAGCATGAGCGGCGTGACCGGAGCCGGACGCAAAGTCGATCTGCCGTACATCTTCCCGGAATGCAACGAGAGCGTGCGCGCCTACGGCGTGAGCGGCCACCGCCACCTGCCCGAGATCGAGCAGGAGCTCGCCGTCGCCGCCGGGCTGCCCTCCCTCAGCATGAACTTCATCCCGCACCTGGTGCCGACCAACCGCGGCATACAGTCCACAATCATCCTGGACGCCGCCGAAGGCTGCACCGAGGAAGCCGTGGCCGACGCCTTCGCGAAGGCGTACGGGAACGAACGTTTCGTGCGTGTGCTCCCCGCCGGAAAACTCCCGGATACGAAGCACGTCACGCTCACGAACTGCTGCGAGATCGGCTTCAAACTCGACTCCCACACCGGAAAACTTCTGCTCTTCTCCTGCATCGACAACCTCACCAAGGGCGCGTCGGGACAGGCCGTGCAGGACTTCAACATCCGCTTCGGATTCCCCGAGGAGACGGCGCTGGTCTGAGCTGAAACGCCGCGGAACGCGGCACTCCCCATCGTCAGTTAAAGGTTAATTCAGGACCGGGATTCATTTCCGGTCCTGTTTTTTTTGCGTTTTTTTCAGGTGGAAAGCATTGATTTTTCCGCCGGATGATGCTATTGTTTTGTGAACAGAAAACACACGTTAACCGAGGGTACTTGTCATGACATCGGAAATGACCGGCAATTCTTCCTCCGGAGTACATCCGGATTTCCCGAAATCCATTCACTTCGTCGGAATCGGCGGCATCGGCATGAGCGGACTCGCGCAGATGTATCGCGACCTCGGCTGCGCCGTGACCGGCAGCGACCGCGCGCTCGGCCATCCGGAGAATGAACGCATCTTCGAGGCGCTCCGCAAATACGGCGCAAAACTCTATCCGCAGGACGGCTCGGTCTACGCGGACGGCTACATGCCGGACACCATCGTGTACTCGACCGCGATCGAGGAGGACAACCCCGATTTCAGGTGCGCACCGCCCGGCACGCGCCGTCTCCACCGGAGCGAGGCGCTGTCTCTCGGGATCAAGGCGCTGCGAGGACGCTTCACGATCGCCGTGACCGGCACCTGCGGCAAAACGACCGTGAGCGCCTGGCTGGCGGACGCGCTGGACCGTCTCGGCGGTGATCCGGGGATGCTGAGCGGAGGTTACGTAAAACGCTTCCGCAAGGACGGCGCGGCCGGGAACTACCGAGGCGGACTCGGACGCGATTTCGTGATCGAGGCGGATGAGAGCGACAAAAGTCTGCTGAACTACGTGCCGGACACCGCGCTCATCCTGAACATCGGCACGGACCATTATTCGCGCGAAGAACTCGCCGAAGTTTTCCTGAAATTCTCGCTGTCGGCGCGCTCGTGTGTGGTCATGGAGCTGGCGGCGTTTCAGGAGATCGGCCCGGAAAGATTCCCAGCCGGGAAAATGATCCTCCTTTTCAGCGGCGATCCGGACGCCCCCGTCTCGTGCGCCGGACGCCATGTCCTGCGGCTGGATTCTTACCGCGTGGCGGACGGAAGCGCGTGGTGCGCGTTCAACGGTCTGCCGGAGATCCGCCTCCCGATGCCGGGCCGCCACAACGCCCTGAACGCGCTGGCGGTGCATACCGTGCTGACCTCGCGCGGATACGATTCCATGGACGCGCTGAAGGCGGTGTCCGAGTTCGCGGGCGTGGCGCGGCGTTTTGACCGCATGGGCATCATGGCGAACGGCGCGCAGGTCATCGACGACTATGCGCACAACGTGGAGAAGCTGGCGTCGTGCATCGGCGCGGCGCAGGAGCTCGCTCCGGACGGACGCGTGGTCACGGTCTTCCAGCCGCACGGGTTCGCCCCGCTGAGGTTCATGCGCGAAGCTCTCGCGAAAGCTCTGCCCTCGATCCTGCGCCCTGCGGACGAATTCATCTTCCTGCCTGTCTACTACGCGGGCGGCACGGCCTCGTTCAGCCCGACGAGCGCCGAGGTCGCCGCGACCTGCCGGGAAGCGGCGGGCGAAAAGGCGGGTTCCATTCTGGATTTCGAGGACCGTCAGGAATGCGAACGCCACCTGAAACAGGCCGTAAAACGCGGCGATGTGGTGATCGTGGCGGGCGCACGGGACGAAAGTCTGTCAATTTGGGCAAAAAGCCTGACAAAATACGCTTGACATTTGACAAAAACAGTGATATAATATGGGGTATTTTTTTCTGACGTCCATATTTTATATAGAAAAACCGACACGGCCGGAGTTTTTATGCTGAACAAAATCAGTTATTTGGCGATACTGGCGATACTGACGCTGCCGGGCGCGGCCACGTTCGCACAATCGGGCGCGGTCAAGCGCGACATGGCATATTCGCGCGAGCTGAACGCCCTGGGGCTGTACGACTTCTCGACGCGGTTCCTCACGGAGCGCCTGGCGGAAAACAAGAGCAAGGACATGGCGAATTTCTACCGCGTCCAGCTCGCGGAGACCTACCTCGCATCCGGGAAAAACGAGGAAGCGCAGAAAATCATCGACGGCATCCCGAAAAATGATCCCGCCTACTACCAGTCCCTCGGCACGCTCGGCGTGTACCACTTCATGAAGAAGGACAACCAGAAGGCGATGAAGCTGCTGGAGGAGCTTTACAACCACCTGAAGCGCGAAAAGATCGACCCGTCCGATTTCGAACGTCCCCTCACCGCGCTGCTGAACATCTACTATCAGGAGGGACGCGAAAACGACGCGGCCTCCCTCATGGACTGGACTCGCGGCACCACCTCGGACAAACGCGCCACCATGTACACGAAGGCCGTCATGCAGCTCGCCACAGCGGAGAACAACCGCCGCGCCGAACAGCGCGAAAAGGCGGCGTTTCAGCACAGACTCGCCGACCTGATGAAGGACAAGAGCAAACAGACCGAACTGACCGTCCTCCAGAAACGCATCACCGACCTCACGAAGGAGGTCGTGAACAATCCCGGCAACGTAGGCAAACAGCAGGACCGCGTCAAAGCGTACAAGGATCTCGGCAACATCCTCGGCATGGACCTCGACCGCGTCATGAAGATCGACGAACTGGAACTCGCGCGCAGGAAGACCTCCGGCGAAGTGAAGAACCGCGACAAATGGAGTTCCGGCGACAAGAGCCGTCTCCGCAGAGTCGATCCCAACGACTGGCAGACCGCCGTCCTCGCCTCCGCCGTCGATTTCCACGAGATCCAGTGGGGCGGACAGGACATGCTCACAGCATACGCCACCGCCCAGATCATTCACTGCTTCTATCTGCTCGGCGAATATGAGGAAGCCGGCGAGGAAGTCCGGCGTTATCCCGATCTCTTCGAGGCTTCGGACGAGGCGCTGGAAAAAGACGGCAAGAAGAGCGAATCGCCCGCCGCGGACGCGAAATTCTGGACCGGGCGTTCCTACCTCGCGCTGGCCGAACAGGCCGAGGCCGCCTACAACGAAAAGAAGAACAACGACCTCAAAAAACAGGCTGTCACCTACTACCGGCGCGCGTTCAAGTACCTCGGCAAGCTCGTGAAGTACTATCCGCAATTCAAGGACGCCCCCGCCGCATACAAGGATTTCAAGCAGGCCACGGAAAACGCCATGGCGATCGACACGGAAAAACGCTCCACGTACCAGTCCGAGTTCGCCAAAGTCAAAGCGCCTGAGATGACCAGCGACCAGTCCGCGCTCGTTTCCGCCTGGGCCGAACAGAACTACGCCAGCAAGCAGTACAATCTGGTCGTCGAGGAACTCCTGCCCATCCTCCAGCGCATGGCCGCCCGCTACACGCCCGGCCTCTCCGAACTCGTGAACCGGCTGGTCCTCTCCTACGCCTACATGGGCGAATCCACGAACGCCGTCGTGCTGGGCAGCTACGCGGCCCTGCTCCCGAAAGATGATTTCGTCACGACCTCGCTCCTGAACGCCGGACATATCCTGTGGAAACAGGCCGCCGAGGCGGCCGCGTCCGATCCGGCGAAGGCCGCTCAGCTCAAGGGCGATGCGCTCACGCTCTACAGGCTACTGCTTGAGATCGACATGCTGAACCCCTACGCGGGCGTCGTCTCGCTCCGCGTGGCACGCGAACACCTGAACGCAGCGAGCGCCATCGGAAAGCGTCTGAACGCCTCCAACGATCCCGCCGAACGCGTCGCGCTGAAGAAACAGTGGCAGACGGAGGTGAACAACGCCGCGGCGTCCTACAAGGTCATCATGGAGAATTTCGGCAATAATCCCGAGCTGACCGACGAGGCATACATGAAATACGCCGACTGCCTCGCCATGCAGGACGATTACGAGGGTGCGGCAAACGCACTCCGCAAGTTCATCGCGTTCGGCCCCAGCTCGCTGGCCGTCGCCGCCGTGGTGCAGGAGATCATCCCCGACATGCTCTCCCGCGAGGCCGACCGTATCGCCGAACAGGCCGCGTCCATCCGCGACGAGGCCGCGGGCGACCCCGCGCTGATTGAAAAGGCCGACAAACTCAAGGCTCAGGCCGCGTCGATCTACGACGAGGCGGCGGAAGACATCTTCGCGCTTCGCCGCGACCTCGAAGACGGCGGCAAATACGCGTCCGTCGCGAAGACGCCCGAAGTACAGAAGGTCATCAGCCGCGCGGACGCCCTGCTGCCGTGGCTGTACAACGGCGCGGGAAAATGGGACAAGGCCATTTCCGAGTTCGAATCGTTCGTCCGCAAGCACCCGGACGATCCGCTGGCCTCGGCCTACCTCATGCGCATCGGCATCATCCACATGGACATGGGCCGCGACAGCGAGGCGCAGAAGATCCTGACCACGCTCGTGAACCGGTATCCGGATTCCGCCGAGGCGAAAAACGCCCAGTACGTGCTCGCGCGCACGCTCTACACCGCCGGAAACTATGCCAAGGCGCTCGACATCTTCGACAGGCTCTTCGCCGGGGAACAGGCCAAGAACCTCTCCGTCACGAACCTGCGCTGGATCGCCTCCACGCTTTCCCAGTGCCCCGACGAATCCCAGGCAAAAAAAGCAGCCGAAATCGCGCTGAAAGTTTGCGAACGCCTCATCATGGCGATGCAGGATCCGAACCTTGACGACTGGTTCTCCGAACAGCGCGCCGCCGAACTCAAATCCGACAAGGCCGCCGCCAGGACCGCCGTTTCCCGCCTGGAACAGCGCCTGCACCTTGACGCCGGACGCGCCGCCGCGAAGGCCGGACTGTTCGACAAGGCCGTCGCGGAACTCGAAAAGATCGAAATGCTGGAGAAGGATTCGCCGTATTTCTACGAGATGCATTTCGCGATGGCGGAAGCCCGCGAACTTCAGGGACGCGCCGAGGATGCGCGCGCCGAACTCGCGAAGATATCCGTGCGTGCCAACCAGACCGAGAACTTCGAGCTGTACAACAAGGCGCAGGTCATGACCGGCGAATCCTTCCTGAAATCCGGCGCGATCAACAAGGCTTACGCCTGCTTCAGCATCATCGCCGCCACCGCGTTCCCCGAGGACGAAGACGACGATTCCGCCGAAACAGTGCCGGAAACGGAATCCGCGGCAGGCGAAACGGCAGAAGCGACCGCAACCACGGAGGAAACCGATCCCGCCGCGATGCAGTGGATCGAACAGGCGATTTACCGCACCGCCTACACGGCGGCCCTGCTCGGCAACACCGAGGAACGCGACCGCATGGTCAGAAAATACCGCAAGCATTTCCCCGACGGGAAGTACTCCGCCGAAATCGGCTCCCTCCCGACATCCCAGGCTCAATAATCAAAACATAATCCATACAACGAGGTAACCAGATGAAAAAACTGATGACGCTCCTCACCGGAGGACTCCTGCTGGCGGCAGTCCAGCTCTCCGCGCAGTCCACCGCCGCAGCCAAACCCGTTATCATGACGACCGACGGCGAGGAAATCCGCGCCGCGTCCGTCGAGCTCACGCAGAGCGGCGATTTCCGTTACGCCGAATCCCTGAAGGACGGCTCCCCGAAACTCTCCGTCCGCAGAAACCGCGTCCGCTGGGCGTGGATTCCGAAACCGGAGGAGATCACGGCCGCCGACAAGCTCATTACGAACAAGAAATACGACGAAGCCGCCACCACGTTCGCCGGGCTCGTCAAGCCGTTCGGTCCGCTCGGCTGGGAACCTTACTGCAAACTCCGTCAGGCCGAGGCGCTCGACGCTTCCGGGAAGCAGTCCGAAGCGCTCAAGGTGCTTGAAACGCTGAAGGACTACCCGAACGTCAGTCCGCGCAACGAGGCGGACCTGAGCGCGGCGTACGAACTCCTCATCAAATTCTACGCCAACATCAAGGCGTGGGACAAGGGGCTCGAACTCTCAAAGAAGCTCATGTACGCCGGCGACGCCGCGGCCGTGAGCGCCCTCTTCGCACGCGGCGACATCCTCTCCGCCCGCGCCTCCGAAACGAACTCCCAGGACGACCGACGCGACGCGTTCAACGCCTATGCCCAGATCAGTCTGCTTTTCCCGAAAAACAGCCGCGCCGCCGAAGCGACGTTCCGCGCCTACCAGACGCTGACCGTGCTGAACGACGCCCGCGCGCAAATCTTCGCCGACAAGCTTAAGAAAGATTATCCGAAGAGCGACTACGCGAAGCAGCTCTAATCCTCCTCCCCCTGAATTCATAGTCATCAAAACAAAACTTTCAACATAAGGAATCATTCGTATGAAACTCAATCGCACCTCAGCGTTCCTGACGGCGGCAACCGTGGCCGCCATGGGTCTTCTGCTCTCCATGCCCGCCTGGGCGCAGGAAGCCGCGGAAGCGGCGGCGGAAGAACCGGCGGCCCAAGGCACCAGTTTCCTGCATGTCGTCTTCGGCGGCACGCCCATGGACCTGATCGTCTGGCTCATGATCTTCCTGACCTCGCTCGCCACCCTCGCGCTCATCATCGACTCCTGCGTGTGCATCCGCGCGGTGAAGATCATGCCCGCCGACCTCATTGAGACCGTGAAGAACTCGCTCGCCGAGGGCGACCTGGGCGCCGCGATGGAAGCCTGCGAAGCCACCCCCGGCCCGCTCTCCAACATCCTGATGTCCGGCTTCAACAGCATCACCGAGGGCTACGACGTCGTACTCGACTCCGTTTCCTCGCAGGCCAGCATCGAAACTGAAAAGCTCATGCAGCGCGTGAATTACCTCAACCTCTGCGGCCAGCTCGCCCCGATGTTCGGCCTCATGGGTACCGTCACCGGCATGGTGTCCGCGTTCGGCAGCCTCGGCACCGTAAAGGGCGCCGCCCAGACCGCCGCGCTCGCGCAGTCCATCTCCTCCGCCCTCTACACCACCGCCGTCGGCCTCTTCATCGCCGTCCCGGCCATCCTCGGATTCACGTTCATCAAGAACAACGCCTCCAAGATCATCCTCATGATGGAGGCCATGACCTACGAACTCATCAACACGCTGAAGAACTCCGAAGTCAAGGAACAGTGACCGCACCCGTGAATCCCGCTCAAAGGAGCATCACCAATGGCCAAGAAAACAAGACTCATGACCGAGGAAGCAGCTTCGGTGCCGATCTCCAGCATGATCGACATCGTCTTCCTCCTCATCATCTTCTTCATCGTGACCGCCACGCTTGACAAGGATATGCAGGATGAAAGCGTCCTCCTCGCGGACGCCCCCAACGGACGCCCCGTCGTCAAGCAGGATCCGCGCACCATCACGATCAACCTCCGCATGGACGGCTCCATGACCATCGGCGGCCGCGCCATGACCGGCCCGGAGCTCACCGCGCTGCTGGAGGACGTGAAGCGCACCGCGCCCGATCCGCTGTCGATCCCCATCGTGATCCGCGGCGACCGCCAGGTGCAGTACTACTACGGCGCGAAGGTGCTGGACGCGATCAAGAAGACCGGGCTGTACAAAGTCAGCCTCGCGGGCGTGCAGGAATAACGGAGGCGCATCATGGCAAGAAAAGAAACCAACAAGCTCAATCCGCCGCCGGACGCCAGTTTCCCGCTCTCCAGCATGATCGACGTCGTCTTCCTGCTGCTCATCTTCTTCCTCGTGACCCAGAAACCCGTCACCGAGGAAGTCATGATCAACGTGGAGCTGCCCGCGCCCGACATGTCCACCGTCGCCGCCGACCCGCTCATCCCCATCACCATCGACGTCGACAAGTATTCGCGCGACAATATCGACGAGATCGACGCGCGCCTCGCCGCGCTCAGCGACCGCGACGACCCGAACGAAGTCCTGAAGGACGAACGCCTGTACTATTCGTTCAACGGCTCCGCCCCGATGGAGGTCTCCCGCCTCCGCGAACGCCTCGCCGCCGTCGCCGCCGCCGACGCGAACTCCACGATCATCATCAAGTGCGACCCGAACGTGAAGTACCGCAAGCTCATCCGCGTGCTCGACCTCTGCAGCGAACTCGGGCTGAACTCCCGCCAGCTCGTCGACAAGGTCAAGCCGTTCATCCCCGATCCCCCGCCCCAGCGCGGCAGAAGATGACGCAGAACCGAACCTGAACTGACACCCAACCCTTACTTTCTCCAATCCATACCCTCAACCCATGAAAGGTTTTTCATCATGGAACTGAAAGGCAGCAAGACCGAAAAGAACCTCGCATTCGCGTTCGCAGGCGAATCCCAGGCACGCAACAAATACACCTACTTCGCCAGCAAGGCCAAGAAGGAAGGCTACGAGCAGATCGCCGCGTTCTTCCTCGAAACCGCCGACAATGAAAAGGAACACGCCAAGCTCTGGTTCAAGCACCTCGGCGGAATCAACTCCACCGTCGAAAACCTGAAGGCCGCCGCCGAAGGCGAACGCGAGGAATGGACCGACATGTACAAGCGCTTCGCCGAAGAAGCACGCGCGGAAGGCTTCAACGACATCGCCGCCCAGTTCGAGGGCGTCGCCGCCATCGAGAAGCGCCACGAGGAACGCTACCGCAAGCTCCTCTCCAACATCGAAACCGGAGAAGTCTGGGTCCGCACCGGCGAAAACCGCTGGGAATGCCGCAACTGCGGCCACGTCTACATCGGCACCACCCCGCCGGAAGTCTGCCCCGTCTGCAACCATCCTCGCGCGTATTTCCAGATCGAGGCCGACAACTACTAAGGAGGCGAAGCCTCCACTGCGGCAGTGTCCGGCTGCGCTCGGACACGGGGGAAGCGAGCCTCCACGCAACGGAGGCTCCGTTTTCCCTGCATTCATTCAGGAGTGAGACAGCAAAATGAACCGCATACGGATACACAACACAGACCTTGAAGTCTCGCAAATCTGCTACGGACAAGTCAAACTCGGGCTCAGGCCGGATGAAACCGAGGCCATGCGCCTGCTCGACCTGTTCGCCTCGCTCGGCGGCAATTTCGTCGACACCGCTTCCGTCTACTCGAACTGGGTGCCCGGCGAACTCCACCGCAGCGAACGCGTTCTCGGCGACTATTTCAAATCGCGCGGCAACCGCGACAAGTTCATTGTCTGCACGAAGGGCTGCCACTACGACCTGGAAACGAAGGCCGACCGCGTGACGCCCGCCGACTTCATGGCCGACCTGGAAACCTCGCTCAAGGCGCTCCGCACCGACCGGATCGACCTGTATCTCTTCCACCGCGACGATATGCGCATGCCCGTCGCCACCCTGCTGGAAGTCTGCGAAAAGGCGAAAGCCGAGGGCAAGATCCGTTACTACGGCTCCTCCAACTGGCGCGTCCAGCGTCTCATGGCCGCCGACAAAGCCGCGCGGGAACACGGCTTCGAGGGCTTCCGCGTGAACCAGCTCACCACGCATCCCGCGGTCGGTCTCACCAACCCCATGCCCGACGACACGATGTCCATGTGGAACCGCAATTACGCGGACTACCACCGCGCGACCGGAATGACCGTCATGGGCTCGTCCTCGCTCGCGGATGGCTTCCTCTCCGATCCGGACAACGAACGTTTCGCCGGGACCATGTACGATTCCGGTGCGGCGCGTCTGCTCGCGAAAAAAATCTGGGGCCTCGCGCAGGAAACCGGCCTCACACCCGCTCAGATCTGCATCCGGTTCCAGACGGACTACCCCGGCATTCAGATGATCCCCGTCTTTACCGCCTCCACGGAAAAGAACCTCCGTGAACTCTGCGCCTCCTTCGACAAGCCGTTCCCCGAAGACGCCCTCTTCCGCTTCTGATGTACCGGAAACAAACATGTTTCAAAACAATACTGTTGCTGATCGCGTGCCTCGTGACCGGATGCTTCGGTGTCGGGTGTTTTACCGCCGCGACATGGGATCATCTTGGGGAAACGCGATCGTATCATACGGATCACCATTACGAGTATTCGCAGGACTGCAGCGAGATTATCGAGTATTGGGAAACGAAAACGGAACATGACTGCTGGCCGTTCCTGACCGCTTTTGAAATCTACTGGAACACCTATGATTCCGGAGAGAAGCATGTTCCCGTGAATGAGTCCTACGGGGTCGACGTCAATCAGGAACAGGCATATCCGTCCGGGCGGGGCATTCTGCTCGCACCGAAAATCGGACCGGTCGGCTGGTGTTGGAAAGTGATCTGGCTTCCGTCCGCAATGGCCGTGGATATCGTTTGCCTGCCGGCCTATGCCTATTTTCTCTATCTCTTTATTCATACCCCATTCATCCAGTAAAGGAAACGTTTTCCCGGATGACAGGTTCGCCATCCGGAAACAACATTTCCAAAGCGAATCGGATTGCTTTTTTGTAAAAAAGCAGTACAAGCCGTTCCCCGAGGACGCGCTGTTCCGCTTCTGACCTTCACCTTCCCCGTGCGCGAGCGCAAGCCGCGCACAACCCAAGTGGAGGCACCGCCTCCCCCGAGGACGCGCTGTTCCGCTTCTGATTTCTTTTCCGTTTGACAACGAAACCCGTAAGTGTCATCTTCTGACAACTTGCGGGATTATTTATGCACGATCCGCCCTTTGAGGCGGTTTTTTTTGTCTTTTTTTGGATTCCGGCGATTTAAACTGACACTCTATGGCAGTATTGGATGCTATAGTATTCTCGCAAACACGAAAGAGCATCAAAGCTGTTTTCAAACAAAACCGACAAACTTTTCACAAGGAGCATCCGCCATGAAAGAAAAAACCGCCGCCGCCCTGCACATCCTGTTCGACCTCACAGCCGAAAACCTCGGATTCGTCGCCGTCTGGGCCGTCTCCCTCGCCGTTATCCTCAAGCTCGCCTGCGCCTGAGCGGGACAGAAACAGGAAAATGAACGGAAAGGAATATGGGCATGACCTTCGACAAACTGGTGTATCATGAATCCGCGGGACCGAATCCCGGGAGCGTGCTGACCGTCGATTTCGGCGGGATCGGCGAGCTCATGGTGAGGTCCGGCCTCCGCGGGGAAGTCAACTGGCGCCGCCTCACGCGCCCCGTGCTGGACGTGTTGCGGCTGAAGCTCGACGCCTGCGAGTTCGAGGCGTGGCGGGACAATGATCCCGCGCCGGAAACGAACGGAGCCGAATGGGGAATTGAACTGTTCAACGGCGGAAAGCCCGTGAAGCATGTGAACGGCGGCAGCGTCCTGCCGGAACAGTGGGCCGTATTCCAGTCGATCCTGGAGCTGTGCGGCGCACTCGCGGAGGATCGGAGGCAGGACCTCCTGTTAGGAAAAAGCCGTTTGACAAACAGAAAACACGAACTATATTAACCTGATATTTGTGCGAACAAACCGAAGAAGAACAGAGGACGCATTCAGGCGGAAATGAGGCTGGCGGGACTTGATTTCGAGACGGCGAACGGCTGCGCGGGAAGCATCTGCGCGGCCGGATGCGGCATCGTTCAGGACGGCGAGGAGGCCGAAACGCGCGAATGGCTCGTGCGGCCGCATCCGAGCATGAACTGGATCGCGTCGTTCTGCTACCGCGTGCACGGGATCGGCGCGTGCGACCTGGAGGACGCGGACGAATTCCCCTCGATCTGGCCCGAACTGCGCGACATGCTGCTGTCAGCGGACTATGTCGTCATCCACAACGCGCCGTTCGACCTGAGCCATCTTCGCGCCGTGCTGGAGCTTTACGGCCTTCCGCCGGTGCGGTTTCCGTACGTGTGCAGCCTGACCGCCAGCCGTCGCGCCCTGCCCGAACTCGCCTCGCATTCGCTGAACAACGTCGCGGCGTATTTCGACATCCGGTTCCGCCATCACAACGCGCTGGAGGACGCGCTGACATGCGCGAAAATCCTGCACGAAATCGGGCTCACGCCGCGCATCCCGCGGAAAGAATTCGTATTTCCTACACCGTAGCCAGGACAAGTCCTGGACTGATGCAGTGCGCTCAGCTTCGCTTGCGCACGAAGAGGCGAGGTCTCCACTGCGGCAATATCCGGCTTTTTCCGAGCCGTTTCTGACCGCCTTAACACTCCGGACACATCAATACTCATCTCTGTCCGTTTCGACGCTCAAATCGCGCCGGAAGCGCGTTTCCGGCCATCCCGTATTACAACCAGTTTCCACCCGTGCCCCGACTTTGCCCGGACGCGAAAAGCCGCCGAAATGAATGCCCCGAACTTCGCCAACAAAAAAAGGGAGCCTCAATGAATTAAGTTCGGATGGATTTTCAGCGTACGGACAAAAAGGCCAATGCAGGAAGATTCGAGTGTGGCTACCTGAAAACGTAACCACCGAGGATCTTGCCAGTTGGACTTCGCCCGGACGCAAAAAGCCGCCGAAACGAAATGAATTGAGGCGACACAAAAAAACCGGGGTCCCTTTTGAGGGGGATCCCGGAAGAGAATACCGTAAACGGTACCCGGAAAACCGCGGATTAGACAGTCTTGCCGGAGATGACGCCGTGGCCGTGGAAGGTACGGGTCGGGGCGAATTCGCCGAAACGGTGTCCGACCATGTTCTCCGTGACGAACACGGGAACGAAGATCTTGCCGTTGTGCACGTTGAAGGTATACCCGACGAACTCGGGGAGTACCATGGAACGGCGGGACCAGGTCTTGATCGGCTTCTTGTTGCCGCCGGCCTTTTCCATGCGTTCGACTTTTTCGACCAGATGATAGTCCACAAACGGACCTTTTTTGATTGATCTGCCCATAGGTTACTTTCTCCTGCGTTCGACGATGAACTTGTTGCTCGGCTTCTTCGGGTGACGGGTGCGTTTGCCCTTGGCAAGCTGACCCCAGGGGGACACGGGGTGACCGCCGCCGGAGGAACGGCCTTCGCCGCCGCCCATGGGGTGGTCGATCGGGTTCTGGACGACGCCGCGGACGTGGGGGCGGAAGCCTTTGTAGCGGGCTTTGCCGGCCTTGCCGAGGGAGACGTTCATGTGATCGAGGTTGCCCACCTGGCCGATGGTGGCGAGGCAGTTGATGTGGAACATGCGGACTTCACCGCTGGGAAGCTTGACCTGGCAGTAGTCGCCTTCGCGGGAGCGGAGGACGGCGTACTGGCCGGCGGAACGGACGATCTTGCCGCCGCGGCCGGGGGTCATTTCGATGTTGTGGATCTGGAGTCCCAGGGGGATGTTCTTCAGCTGAAGGGCGTTGCCGGGCTTGATCTCGGCGCCTGCGCCGGAAGCGATCACCTGGCCGACCTTGAGGCCGACGGGCGCGAGGATGTAGGACTTCGTGCCGTCTTCGTAGCAGATGAGGGCGATGAACGCGGAGCGGTTCGGATCGTACTCGATCGCCTTGACGGTCGCGGGACCGGTCTTCGTGCGGGCGAAGTCGATCTGGCGGTAGGCGCGCTTGTTGCCGCCGCCGCGGAAGCGGACGGTCATGCGGCCGACGTTATTGCGGGCGCCGGTGGAGCGGATGCCCTTGGTGAGAGCCTTCTCGGGAGCCTTCTTGGTGAGCTCGGCGGAGTAATCGACGACGCCGATGTAGCGGCGGTTGTTCGTCGTGGGCTTGTAGGTTTTGATCGGCATTTGCGTGTCTCCTTATGCGAGCTCGATCGTGCCCTCGGCGAGGGTGACGATGGCTTTTTTCCAGTTGGAACGGCGACCGCGGACGGGGGACTTTCCGACGCGTTTGAGCTTGCCGGTGTAGTTCATGATGTTCACGGACTTGACCTTCACGCCGTAGATGTCTTCGACGGCGGCGGCGATCTCGGTCTTCGTGGCGCAGGAGCAGACCTTGAAGGAGTACTGGTTCGCGCCCTTGAGGAGCGTGCACTTCTCGGTCATCATGATGTGCTTGATGATGTCGTAGGAGGATTTCATTTTGTCACCTTCTCAATGCGCTTGACGATCACGTCCATGGCGTCCTTGCTGCAAACGAGCATGTCGGCCCAGAGAACCTGATAGGTGTTGACCGCGTTGGCCTTCATGAGGCAGACGGCGGGGAGGTTGCTGGTGGCGAGAATGGAGTTTTCCTCGTATTCGGCGACGACGCAGAGGATCTTGCCGTTGGCCTTCATGGCGTTGAACGCCGCGACGGCTTCCTTCGTCTTCGGGGTCTCGAACTTGAGGTCGTCGACGACGATGACGCCGGCGTTCTTCACGCTCTCGGAGAACGAACGCTGGAGGGCGAGTCTGCGGACCTTGGAGTTGGTCTTGGTCGCGAAGCTGCGGGGAGTGGGGCCGAACGCCACACCGCCGTGACGCCAGGAAGCGTTACGGGAGGAACCGCTGCGGGCACGGCCGAGGCCTTTCTGCTTGAAGGGCTTGCGGCCGCCGCCGGAAACCTGGCCGCGGGTCTTGGTGGATGCGGTGCCGGCACGGCACGCGTTGAGGAAGGAAACGACGGTGTCCTTGACCGCCTGAGAACCCTTCTCGGTCTCGAGGGCTGCATCGGGGAGTTCGTAGACTCCGACCTTTTCGCCCTTCATATTGATAATGTCGAGATTCATATCGTGTTACCTTGTAAGTTTGGGATTATTTCTTGATCGCTTTTCTGACGAGTACGGTGCCGCCGTTGGGTCCGGGGATCGCCCCACTTACAAAGATCAGATTTTCCGCGGCATCGACTTTCACGATGCGCAGATTCTGAACGGTGCGCTTCACGCTGCCGTGCTGACCGGGCATCTTCTTGCCCTTGATGATGTTGCCGGGAGATTCACGGCACCCGATCGAACCGGGTTTTCTGTGCCAGCCGCCGCCGTGACCATCACGACCGCCTTTGAAATGAAAGCGAACCATGACGCCCTGATAGCCGCGTCCCTTGGTAACGCCTGTGACGTCGAGATATTCACCTTCCTCGAAGATGCCGGCGCCGATCTCGGCTCCGATCTCGAACTTCGAATCGTCGGTAATGCGGAACTCCTTCATGATCGCCGGAGCCGTCTTCGCTCCAGCCTTTGCGGCCTGGCCGGCAACTGCCTTGCCTGCATTTTTCGCTTTCCGGGAACCAAATCCGAAAAGCACGGCGGAATAGCCGTCGCGTTCCACATTTTTCACGTCGACAACGACGCACGGGCCAGCCTGAACGACCGTCACAGGGGTCAGCACACCCTTGTCGTCGTACAGCTGAGTCATCCCGACTTTTTTTCCGATCAAACCTTTCATGTTGTTCTCCTTTCAGGCACATGTCCTCAATCGGAAAAGGACCTTGGTGCCGGATTGCCGGCCGATGCCCGAACCGTTCGGACACGGCCTGTTCAGCGGCTGCGGATCAGCCGCCGATCTTGATGGAAATATCCACGCCAGCGGGCAGGCTGAGCTTCTTCAGCTCGTCGACCGTCTTGGCGGTAGGATCGATGATGTCCATCAACCGCTTGTGCGTGCGGATCTCGAACTGCTCCATGGACTTCTTGTCCACGTGCGGGGAGCGGTTGACGGTGAAGCGTTCCACCCGGGTCGGCAGCGGGATCGGACCGGCAACGCGGGATCCGGTGCGGCGGGCGGTGTTGAGGATTTCCGCGACCGACTGGTCGAGGATGCGGTGTTCGTAGGCCTGAAGCTTAATGCGGAACTTCTGGACCTGACGGGGAGCAGATTTGGTACTCATTTTTGAGATTTCTCCACAATTTTATCTTGAATAAAAGTTGGTACGCGTTCGAAATGGTTGGGCTCCATCGTGTAGGAAGCGCGGCCGCGCGTCAGCGAGCGGATGGCCGTCGCGTACCCGAAGAGCTCGGAAAGCGGAGTATTGGCGATGATCTGGACGGTGTTCTCGCGGGTCTCGACCTGGATGACCGCGCCGCGGCGGGAACTGATGTCGCCGATGATGTCGCCCATGTTTTCTTCCGGCGTGGTGACCTCGACTTTCATGATCGGTTCGAGCAGGCAGATGCCGCCCTTGCGGGCCGCGTCCTTCAGGCCCATCGAGGCCGCGATCTTGAACGCCATTTCGGAGGAGTCGACCGGGTGGTAGGAACCGTCGACGATGTCGACGTGGAAATCGGTGAGCGGGTAGCCCGCAAGCACGCCGGTGGACGCGGCTTCGCGGATGCCCTGTTCGATCGGCTTGATGAATTCCTTCGGGATGGCGCCGCCGACGACCTTGTTCTCGATCGTAATGCCGTGGCCGCGTTCCATCGGGGTGACGTTCAGCACGCAGTGACCGTACTGGCCGTGACCGCCGGTCTGGCGGACGAACTTCGAATCGGCGGTGGCAGGATTGAGGATGGCTTCGCGGTAGGCGACTTCCGGCTGGCCGGAGTTGGCTTCGACCTTGAACTCGCGGATCAGGCGGTCCATGATGATTTCGAGGTGAAGTTCGCCCATGCCGGAGATGATGGTCTGTCCGGTCTCGGCGTTGCTGTTGATCGTGAACGTCGGGTCTTCGTCGGACAAC
>JAEEGG010005779.1_pt1 | contig 29198 bp, 25 predicted proteins | sample 9134161 | NCBI WGS metagenome assembly JAEEGG01 (sample SAMN16246543, study PRJNA631951) | gut metagenome | biome: gut microbiome; feature: rumen; material: CR-attached | host: Bos | place: Iran: Karaj | collected 2018-10 | reverse complement strand
CCTGCGGCTGCACCTGCGGTTTCGGCTGAGCCTGCGGAGCGGGCGCGGCGGCCACGGCGGGCGCCGGGGCGGCGACGACGGCCGGAGCGGCCATCAGCCGGCTGATCTTCATCAGCGCGATTTCGATGAGCAGGCGGGGATTGCCGCTCTGCTTGTAGGCGGTTTCGCAGCCGGAGGTGATGTCGAGCGCCTGGAACAGGAAGCCGGGATCGCAGCGCTGGGCCGTCTGGCGGTAGCGCTCGGCCACGGTGGGGGCCAGTTCGAGCAGCGTGGCCGAAGCCTCGTTCTTGCAGACGATCAGGTCGCGGAAATGCGTGCTCAGGCCGCCGATGAAACTCTGGGCATTGAAGCCTTTGCCGAGAATCTCGTCGAAAGTGCGCAGGGCGGTGGCGTAGTCGCCGGCGAGGAAGTTGTCGGTCAGTTGGAAGTAGTATTCGTAGTCGAGGACACCGAGGTTCTTGATCACCTGGTCGTAGGTTACTTCCTTGCCGCAGAAGGCGACCGTCTGGTCGAAGAGGGTGAGGGCGTCGCGCATCGCACCGTCGGCCTTCTGGGCGATGATGTGCATTGCGTCTTCGCTCATCGTCACGCCCTCCTGCGCCGCGATGGTCTTCATGTTGCGGACCATGTCGGCGATGCCGATGCGGTTGAAGTCGTAGGTCTGGCAGCGGGAGAGGATGGTGGGCAGGATCTTGTGCTTCTCGGTGGTGGCCAGGATGAAGATGGCGTGTGCCGGGGGTTCCTCGAGGGTCTTGAGGAAGGCGTTGAAGGCCTGTTGCGAGAGCATATGCACCTCGTCGATGATGTAGACGCTGTAGCGGCCGACCTGGGGCGGGATGCGGACCTTGTCGGTCAGGGCGCGGATGTCGTCGACCGAGTTGTTGGACGCGGCGTCGAGCTCGTGGATGCTGTAGGAACGGCCTTCGGCGAAGGAACGGCAAGATTCGCACTCGCCGCACGGTTCAAGGTCGGGACCGGGATTGCTGCAGTTGATGGTCTTGGCGAAGATACGGGCGGCGCTCGTCTTGCCGACGCCGCGCGGGCCGCAGAACAGGTAGGCGTGGGCCAATTGGCCCCGCTGGATCGAGTTCTTGAGCGTGCGGGCGATATTTTCCTGGCCCAGCAGCGTCTCGAAGCTGCTCGGGCGGTATTTCCGGGCCGATACGATGAATTGTTCCATAGCCTACAAATGTACGAATAAATTGTCTATTTTTGCCGCATGATTTACACAAAAACATTCGACTGCGGCCTGAAGTTCGCTTTCCGGCGCACCCGGTCGCAAGTCGCCTACTCGGCCCTGGCCATCCGCTCCGGCACGCGCAACGAACCCGAAGCCTTCAGCGGCATCGCGCACATGACCGAACATATGCTCTTCAAGGGTACGACGAAACGCACGCCGCAGCAGATCAGCAACCGCCTCGAAGCCCTGGGCGGCGAGCTCAACGCCTATACCGCCAAGGAAGAAACCGTCCTCTACTCGACCGTCCTGAAAGAAGACGCCGCCAAAGCCGTGGACCTGCTCTTCGAGCTGGCCTTCACCTCGACTTTCCCCCAGAAGGAACTCGACAAGGAGCGCTGCGTGGTGATCGACGAAATCAATATGTACAAGGATTCCCCGTCGGAATGTATCTTCGAGGAATTCGAGCGCCTGCTTTTCGGCGAGAGCCCCCTGGCGTGGCCCATCCTGGGCACGACCCGCAGCCTCAAGAAGATCGACTCGGCGGCCCTGCTCGACTATGTCCGCGGGAACTTCCTGCCCGAGCGGATGTGCATCAGCATCGTGGGCAACTTCACGCCCCAGCGGGCCGAGAAGATCGCCCGCGACGCCGTCGCCAAATACATCCCCGCCGACTATCGTCCGGCGAAAGCCTGGTCCCGCCCGGAGCCCGTCTCCGTCATTGCCCCGGCCCCCGTTTTCCGGCAGGAAGTCGCCAAGAAGAACCACCAGATCAACTGCATCATCGGCACCACGGCCTGCTGCTACCACGACCCGCGCCGCATGGAACTCATCCTCCTGGCCAACCTGCTCGGCGGCCCCGGCGCCAATTCCCGGCTGAACCAGAAGCTGCGCGAAAAGAACGCGCTGGTCTATGCCGTCGACGCGTCGTTCACCCAGTTCGCCGACAACGGCTCCCTGCTCATCTACTTCGGCTGTGAGAAGCCGAACCTGGCGCGCTGCATTACGCTGGTCCACGGCGAGCTTGCCGCCCTCCGCGACAAGCCCCTCGGCGACCGCGCCCTGCGCGCCGCCAAGAAGCAGCTGCTCGGCCAGCTGGCCGTCTCGGCCGACAACGGCGAGGCCCAGGCCCTCTCGATGGCCAAGGCCATGCTCGTCTTCGGCGAGATTATGTCCGACGAAGAGGTGCGCCGCCGCATCGAGGCCATCACGTCCGACAGCCTTCGCGCCGTCGCCGCCGAAGTGCTGGCCGAAGACCGGCTTTCGACCCTGATCTTCAAGTAAGCGCCCTCCTGGAAAAAGAAAAGCCCGGCGGCAGGCCGGGCTTTTTTGTTGGGGCGTATATCCGATCAGAACATCGCGACCAGTTCGTCGTTGGTGTAGGCGTCGGCACCGTAGCAGGTCTTCAGGTAGGCCAGTCCGCCCTGATAGTCTTCTTCGGTGAAGGAGTTGGTGGCCTCCTTGGCGACGACCACATCGTAGCCGAGGCAGTAGGCGTCGGCCGAGGTGTGACGGCAGCACATATGGGTGTGCAGGCCGGTGATGACGACGGTCTGCACGCCGAGTTCCTTGAGCAGAATATCGAGTTCGGTCTGGAAGAATCCGCTGTAGCGGCGTTTGGGAACCACGTAATCGCAGGCCTTCGGCGTCAGTTCCGGGATGACTTCGGCACCGGGCGTGCCGATGATGGCGTGGTCGCCCCAAATCTGCAGTTCGCGGTCGATGCCAGGACGGTGGGCGTCGTTGCAATAGACCACGGGGACGCCTTTCTCGCGGGCTGCGTCAAGCAGACGGGCGGTAGCGGGTACGATGGCGCGGGCGCGGTCGCAGCCGATGGCACCGGTGACGAAGTCGTTGAGCATGTCGACGACCAGGATAGCGGGTTTGTTGAGTTTCTCCATTTTACGTTTTTATCAATGTGGTTTGCTGATTTCAAAAAAGGCGCATCCTTCGCAGCCGCCTTCGGGGCAGGCGGCGGGCCGCTCTCCGCGTGCCGCCGCCGATGGGTTCCGTTTGCGCCAGAGTCGCATTTCTTCCTCCTTGGCGCAGATGATGCCTTGCTCCCGCAGCGCTTTGTTGTGCGCAATCTCTCCGTCGGGGAATTTGCCGTCTTTCTTGAAAAGAATGGTAACGGCCATTCCTGCGACGCCGATAGCGAGCAAAAGGAGTGCCAGGAGGAAGACTTTCATATCAGATCTGTTTGAAAGCGGGTACGATCGGATGGTCGCCCACCGTGATTACAGGCGGAATCTGCAGGACCTTGAAAGCTGCGTTCTTCTTGAGACGGACGATCCGTTTGACAAGGGCGGCATCGGTGCCGGCGGCAATCACATCTTCGGGTGAGCGCTCTTCCTCGCAGAGGGCATGCAGCACCGGATCGAGCAGTTCGTATTCCGGCAGCGAGTCGGTGTCCTTCTGGTTCGGGCGGAGTTCGGCGGAGGGCGCCTTGGTCAGGATGGACTCCGGAATCACTTCCTTCCCGTGGATCGTGTTCTCGTAATGGGAGAGTTCATAGACCTGCACTTTGTAGAGGTCGGCAATCACCATCAGAGCACCGCACAGGTCGCCGTACAGCGTGCCGTAGCCGGTAAAGAGTTCGCTCTTGTTGGACGTGTTGAGCAGCAGTGCGTTGAACCGGTTCGCCCAGGTCATCAGAATCGTGCCGCGGATGCGGGCCTGCAGGTTCTCCTGGGCCACGCTCCACTTGCCGAGTTCGAAAAACCGGAACATCTCGATCATCGCCCGCTTGTAGATTTTCTCGATGGGGACGATGTCGTAGCCGATGCCCAGGTTGTTGGCCAGCTCTACCGAGTCGGTGACCGAACTCAGGGATGAGAACTCCGAGGGCATCAGGATGCCGTGGACATGTTCCGCCCCGAGGGCATCGACGGCCAGGGCCGCTACGATGGCGGAGTCGATGCCGCCCGAGAGTCCCAGCACGGCCGTTTTCATTCCGGCACCGGTAAAGTAGTCGCGGAGTTTGCCTACGATCAGGTCGTGGACTCCGGCAATGTCGCGTGTGGGTTCCAGGATCATGGCTAGCAACGGATGAAGAGGTCGCTGACCGGCTCGTTATGGTAGATGCGGTCGATGACGTCGGCGAACATACCGGTCATCGAGAGTACGGTAAACTTCGAATTGTCCTTGTCCTGTTTCAGCGGAATCGTGTCGGCCACGAGGAACTCCTGGATGGGGGAGGCGTTGATGCGGTCGTAGGCCGGTCCGGAGAGGATCGGGTGGGTGCAGACGGCACGTACGCTGAGGGCGCCGCGTTCCATCAGCACGTCGGCGCATTTGGTAATGGTGCCGGCCGTGTCGACCATGTCGTCGACGATCACGACGTTACGGCCTTCGATTTCGCCGATGGCCGTCATGCTGCCGATGACATTGGCCTTCGAACGGTCTTTGTGGCAGATGATCAGCGGGGCGTTGAGGTGCTTGGCATAGACGTTGGCCTTCTTGGCGCCGCCCATGTCGGGAGAGGCGATGGAGAGGTTGTCGAGGTTCATGGCCTTGATATACGGGATGAAGATCGAACTGGCCCAGAGGTGGTCGACGGGAATGTCGAAGAAACCCTGGATCTGGGCGGCGTGGAGTTCGCAGGTCATCACGCGGTCGCAGCCGGCGGCGGTAAGCATATTGGCCACGAGTTTCGAGGCAATGGAGACACGGGGGCGGTCCTTGCGGTCCTGGCGGGCCCATCCGAAGTAGGGAATTACCGCAATCACCTTGTAGGCCGATGCGCGGCGGGCCGCGTCGATCATCAGCAGAAGTTCGAACAGCGAGTCGGCCGGCGGATTGGTGCTCTGGACGATGAACACGGCGGAACCGCGGACGCTTTCCGTGTACTGCGGCTGGAACTCCCCGTCGCTGAAGACGGTCAGCTCGGAATCGCCGAGTTTCGTGTTGAGTTTCTGGGCGATCTGCTCGGCGAAGGCGTGGGAGCCGCTGCAGGCGAAAATCTTGAGTTTGTGATCGTATTCTTGCATGGGGTGGGAAGTTTGGATGGTAGTTTATAGCTTGTTGAGGATATTTTCGATGTAGTCCAGGATTTCTTCGCGGCCCGCTCCTGTTTCGGAGGAACTGCAGAAGGTGGGCGGGAGTTCTTCCCAGGTTTCCGCAAGCACGGCGGCGTTGCGGTCCACCTGTGTCTTCAGCGCCACGGGGCCCATTTTGTCGCATTTGGTGTAGATCAGGGCGAAGGGGATGCCTTCGGCACCCAGTTCGTCGATGAAGTCGCGGTCGATGGCCTGGAGGTCGTGGCGGGCGTCGAGCAGGACGAAGAGCAGGACGAGGTCTTCGCTGTTGAGGATGTAGTCGCCGATGATATCCTGGAGTTTCTCGCGGCCTTTCTTGCCCATCCGGGCGTAACCGTATCCGGGCAGATCCACCAGATACCAGGAATCGTTGATCAGGAAATGGTTGACAAGCTGCGTCTTGCCGGGGGTCGCGGAGGTGTGGGCCAGGCCTTTCTGGTTGCAGAGACGGTTGATGAGCGACGATTTGCCGACGTTGCTCCTCCCGATGAAGGCGAATTCCGGATGACGGTTTTTCGGCTTCTGGTCCGTACGCTGGCTGCTTCCGGCAAAGAGGGCCTGCTTGATGATCATGGTCGCAGAGGATTTATAGGACAAAAGTACGAAAAAATCTCGAGGATTTTCCGTATATTTGTCAACAGGGAATTGTGAATATGGAGGAGAGAAAAACCATCGGTCTTGCGGCCTTGCAGGAACAGGTGAAAAAGACGCTCGAAGGCGTTTTCTTCGAAACGCTCTGGCTGCAGGCCGAAATCAGCGAACTGAAGCAGAATCCTTCCGGGCACTGCTATATGACACTTGTAGAAAAGGACCCGGAGTCAAATGCGCTGCTTGCCAAGGCGCCCGCCATCGCTTGGGCTTCGTCCTGGCGGATGATCCGGCCATATTTCGAATCGCAGACCGGACGGCTGCTGGAACCGGGTCTGTCGGTGCTGGTCCGGGTCCAGGTGAGTTATTCCGCGCTTTATGGCCTTTCTCTGGTGGTATATGATATCGATCCCTCGTTTACGGTGGGTGAGTTGGAACTGGCCCGGCAGCGGACCATCGCCCGGCTGCAGGAAGAAGGAATGTTCGGGATGAACGCTTTGCTGCCGCTGCCGGCCCTGCCGCGCAGGCTGGCCGTGATTTCCAGCGCGACGGCGGCAGGTTACCGCGATTTCTGCCGGCATCTCGACGAAAACGAGTATGGGTTCCGTTTCCGTTTGCATCTGTTCCCCGCGCTGATGCAGGGTACTGAGGCGCCTGCGAGCATCATCGCGGCGCTCGACGCCGTGGCGGCAGAAGCGGAGAGCTTCGATGCCGTGATGATCCTGCGGGGCGGCGGCGGGGCGATGGATCTGGTCTGTTTCGACGACTACGACCTGGCCGTCAACATCGCCCAATTCCCGCTGCCCGTCCTGACGGCCATCGGCCACGACCACGACTTCCACGTGGCGGATATGGTGGCGCATACCCACGTAAAGACGCCGACGGCCCTGGCCGACTGGCTGATCGAGCGCTTCTCAAGTGAAGACTGGCAGGTGGACCTTCTTCAGCAACGGTTGCATCTGGCCGTCCGTGCCAAGGCGGAAGCACAGCGCGGGGTCCTCGAATCGGTACGGCTCCGGATCGCGCACGCCGTGGAACTTCGCCATGGCGAAGCCTTCCACGCTCTCGACCTGTTGCAGCAGCGTCTCGATGCCGTCAATCCGCAGCGCGCCCTCGACCGCGGCTTCCTGATCGCCCTCAAGAATGGCCGCCGCACCGCCTCCGCCTCCGCCTTCGCTCCCGGAGACCGTCTCTCCCTCCTCTTCCGCGACGGCACCGTCGAGGCTGAAGTATCGGGTATCGATTTGAAATAATGGGGGATTTTTTGTATATTTACGAAATTGAATGACAATCAATGGAACAAAAAAAGAAATACGAAGAAGTCTTTGCTGAGCTCGAGGCGTTGGTAAAGAAAATCGAAGATCCCGAACGAGACCTTTCGTCCATCGGAACGGACGTCAAAAAGGCGATGGAACTCATCGCCTGGTGCCGCGATTACATCCGCGGCAACCAGGAAGAAATCGATAAACTGATGCACCCGGCTGACCTATGAAAATTTGGAAGAAAGACCCGTGGCTCGAACCGTTTGGAAAGGTGGTCGAGCGCAGAAACCAGCAGATTATTATCCGCAAGCAGGAGATCGCCGGGTACGGCAGGCCGCTGAAGGATGCCGTCAACGGCGCGATGTATTACTGCCTGCACAGGGAAGACGGCGACTGGGTGTTCCGCGAGTGGGCGCCCAATGCTACGAAGCTGTTTCTTCTGGGTGATTTCAACGGCTGGCGCCGCAGCGAGGAATGGGCGCTCAAACCGCTTGGCGGCGGGAACTGGGAACTGCGCGTTCCCGGCGACCGGATCGCCCACGGCGACTTGTACAAGTGGTATGTCGAATGGCCCGGTGGCGGCGGGGAACGCATTCCCGCGTATGCTACGCGCTGCGTACAGGATCCTGAAACGAAGGTGTTCTGCGCCCAGGTCTGGGCACCGGAAAAGCCGTACCGCTGGCGGAAGAAACGCGGTCCGAAGGTGGCCAATCCGTTGATTTACGAAGTGCATATCGGGATGAGCGGCGAGGAACAGAAAGTCGCCTCGTTCACGGAGTTCCGCGAGAATGTGCTGCCGAGGGTCATTGAGACGGGGTACAATACGCTGCAGATCATGGCTTTGCAGGAGCATCCCTACTACGGGAGCTTCGGCTATCAGGTGTCGAATTTCTTCGCCTTGAGCAGCCGCTTCGGTACGCCCGAAGAATTCAAGGCACTGGTCGATGCGGCGCATCAGGCCGGCATCGCAGTAATCATGGACGTGGTCCACAGCCACGCTGTGAAGAACGAATTGGAAGGACTCAGCCGTCTCGACGGCTCCTATACGACCTATTTCCACGAAGGGCCGCGCGGCGAACATCCCGCATGGGGCTCACGCTGTTTCGATTACGGAAAGGGGCAGACGCTGCATTTCCTGCTTTCGAATCTGAAGTACTGGATGGAGGAATACTGTCTCGACGGCTTCCGCTTCGACGGTGTGACGAGCATGCTCTACTACGACCACGGCCTGGAACGCGACTTCAGCGGCTATCCCTGCTATTTCGACGGAGGGCAGGACGAAGATGCCATCACTTACCTGGGCCTGGCCAACATCCTGGTCCACGAGATGAACCGCAACGCCTTCACCATCGCGGAAGATATGTCGGGCATGCCCGGCCTCGCCGCGCCGCTGCGCGACGGCGGCATCGGCTTCGACTACCGGATGAGCATGGGCGTGGCCGACCACTGGATCAAGTGGATCAAGGAACGCGACGACTGGCACTGGAGCATGGGAGAGATCTGGTACGAACTCTCGGGCAAACGGGCCGACGAACGGACCATCAGTTATGCGGAGTGCCACGACCAGGCGCTGGTGGGCGACAAGACCATCATCTTCCGCCTGATCGACAAGGAGATGTACTATTCGATGAACCGTACTTCGCAGAACCTGGTCGTGGACCGGGGCATCGCCCTGCACAAGATGATCCGCCTGGTGACGCTCGCCACGGCGGGCGACGGTTACCTGACGTTTATGGGCAATGAATTCGGCCATCCCGAGTGGATCGACTTCCCGCGCGAAGGCAACGACTGGTCGTTCTTCTATGCCCGCCGCCAGTGGTCGCTGGTCGACAATCCCGACCTGCGCTACCGCGGCCTTTGGGAATTTGAAAAGAGAATGCTCGCCATAGCCCGTGAGGCCGGCCTGCTGGCCGTTCCTCCGAAGTGCCTGCGCTGCGACGAAGAGAAGAAGATCCTGATCCTGCAGCGCGCCGGGCTGGTCTTCGTGTTCAATTTCAATCCGGAGCAGTCGTTCGACCATTATGGTTTCGAATTGGAAGGCGGCAGTTACGAGGTGATGCTCGACAGTGACGCGTCGACGTTCGGCGGATTCAGCCGGAACGACGATGCGGTGACGCATCTGACTGTCACCGAAGGCGGTTCCGAAATCCTGTATCTGTACGTTCCGAGCCGTACGGTGCAGGTACTCCGAAAGAAATAAAGTGTTTATATTATATTTTTCTATACCTTTGCAAGATTAAAGTTTCCAAGGAAAATGTCTTATTTGCAATTCAACAAGGCTGAGCTTGTGAATCTCGAGTATTCGCTCAAGAGGGAACTGCTGGCGACCAACCGTACGGGCGGTTATTGCAACACGACCATCGTGTGCTGCAATACCCGCAAGTACCACGGTCTGATGGCCGTGCCGGTCGAGCGCTTCGGCGGGCACCGGTATATGCTCCTTTCATCGCTCGACGAGACGCTGCTCCAGCACGGGATGCCGTTCAATCTGGGCATCCACTGTTACGGGGACATCTATGAGCCCCGCGGGCACAAATACATCGTCGATTTCGAGATGAATCCTTTCCCGGTGATTACCTACCGGGTGGGCGGAATGCTCTTCAAGAAGGAGATTCTATTCGTGGTGGGAAGCGACCAGCTTCTGATCCGTTACACCCTGCTCGACGCCCATTCGCATACGGTCCTGCGCCTGAAGCCGTACCTGGCATTCCGCAGCATCCACGAACTGACCGTGGCCAACGGAGAAGCCGACACGCATTATACGCCGGTTGAAGGCGGCGTAGCATTTCGTTTGTACCGCGATTTCCCGACGCTGAATCTCCAGTTGTCCAAGCCCTGCGATTACGTCCACGTTCCGGACTGGTACCGCAACACGGTGTACAAGGAAGAATACCGCCGCGGTTTCGATTGCATGGAAGACCTGCTGGTCCCCGGCTTCTTCGAGATGCCGCTGGCCAAGGGCGAGAGCGTCGTCTTTTCGGCTTCCACCGAACCGGTGGCCCCGGCGAACCTCAAGGCCCAGTTTACGCGGGAGGTCAAACGGAGGATGCCCCGCGACAATTACGACGAATGCCTCAAGGCGGCTGCCGAACAGTTGTTTGCAGTCAAGGACAAATATACGCGCATCTGTACCGGATTCTCGTGGCACGAGATGGGCGGTATGCGTGAGACCTGCCTGGCGCTGCCGGGCCTGACACTCTGCAACAAGGGTGACGCGAAACTTTTCGAGAAAATCCTTTCCGACCTGATCATAGAGCATGAAGACGACTTCCTCAAAGGCAGCAACCAGGTGGAATCGCCGCTGCGGCTCTTTGAGGCTGTTCAGCAGCTTGCCCGCTTCACGGGCGACGAGGCCGCTGTCTGGAAAAAGTACGGCAAGTTCCTCAAGAAAGTGCTGGAGAGTTATCTGGCCGGCCGTCCCGAGGTTCAGGTACACGACAACGGCCTGTTGTGGGCTTCCAAGCCGGGCGTTGCCCTGAGCTGGATGAACGCCTATGTCGACGGCAAGCCGGTGACCGAGCGCCGCGGCTACCAGGTGGAGACCAACTGCTTCTGGTACAATGCGGTGTGCCATACCCTGGCGATGGAGTCCCGCTTCGGGAAACCGAGCCCGTTGACGAAACGTCTCGCCGAAGTGAAAGCCTCGGTCGAGAACGTCTTCTACGACCTCTTCTGGGTGGAGGCCCGCCATCACCTGGCGGACTATGTGGATGAAAACGGACAGAACGTCTTCACCCGGCCCAACCAGCTGTACGCCTGCTCGCTGGACTACAGTCCCGTATCGGAATCCGTGCAGGCCGAAATCCTGCATGCCGTAACGCGTGAATTGCTGACCACCCGGGGCATCCGCACCCTGTCGCCGAAGAATCCGCTCTACCGCTCGCGGTATGACGGCAACCAGATCGAGCGCGACACCGCCACGCATAACGGTTGCACGCGTCCCTGGCTGCTCGGCCCGTATGTGACCGCCAGTTTCAAGCTCTTCGGCCCTTCGTTCGTGCGGAAGGCCCGCGAACTGGTCGATGCCTTCCAGGAGGACATGAACGTCCACGGCATCGCAGCGGTTGCCGAGATTTACGACGGCGATCCGCCGTATTTCCCGCACGGCGCCATCAATTCCGCGCTGAGCGTGTCGGAAATCCTTCGGGTTAAATATTTGATTGAACAATATAAGGATAAGGAGGAAACACGATGAGAGTCCTGATGTTCGGCTGGGAGTTTCCGCCGCATATCGCAGGCGGCCTGGGAACGGCCTGCTACGGAATGACCAAAGGTCTGGCCCACGCCGGCGTGGATGTGCTCTTCGTGATGCCTTCCGCCAGCGGCGACGAAGACCAGAGCGCCGTGCGCATCATCAATGCGAGCGACGTGGCGGTCTATGACAATTGCCAAAATATCGACGAGTTCCTGAGCAAGGTCCAGTTCCTTCGCGTGGGCTCGAATCTGCATCCTTACATCGACCCGACCGACTTCACGGAACTGGTCGAGGAAGAACAGCGGAATCAGCGCGAGGAATTCAAGTTCTGGTTCCGCCAGAAATACAAATTCTCCGGCAAATACGGCAAGAACCTGATGGAGGAGGTCTCCCGCTACGCGATGGTGGCCGGTGCGATCGCCGCCGAACAGCAGTTCGACGTGATCCACGCCCACGACTGGCTGACCTATTATGCCGGCATCGCCGCCAAGCGCGTGTCGGGCAAGCCGCTGGTGATCCACGTCCACGCGACGTCGTTCGACCGCGGCAGCGCCGACAACATCGATACCCGCGTGTATGAGATCGAGCGCCGCGGTATGCTCGAGGCCGACAAGGTCATCACCGTGAGCGACCTGACGCGCAACATCGTCATCAACAAATACGGAATCGACCCGGCCAAGGTCGTGACGGTGCACAACGCCGTCGATTTCTCGGGCCGGGAACGGATCGCCGTGGAGCGCGGTGTGAAGGAGAAGGTCATCACCTTCCTGGGACGCATTACCTTCCAGAAAGGCCCCGAATACTTTATCGAGGCAGCCGCCAAGGTGCTCAAGGTCTGCCCGGACACCCGTTTCGTGATGGCGGGCAGCGGCGATATGATGAACCGATGCATCCGTTACGTTGCCAAACTGGGCATCGCCGACCGTTTCTATTTCACGGGCTTCCTTCGCGGCGACGACGTGCAGAAGATGTTCGCCCTTTCCGACGTCTATGTGATGCCTTCCGTCTCCGAGCCGTTCGGCATCTCGCCGCTCGAGGCGATGAAGACCGACGTGCCGACCATCATCTCGAAGCAGTCGGGCGTAGCCGAGGTGCTCAAATATGCCATCAAGGTGGACTTCTGGGACGTCAACGCCCTGGCAGACGCCATGTACGGACTCCTCAACTATCCGGCGCTCTCCTCCCTGGCCGCGGAGAAAGGGCGTGAGGAAGTCGACAACCTGAAATGGGACAGCGCCGCCGTCAAGGTCCGCCGCGTCTATGAATCGGCCATTGAAGGAAAATAAAAAAAGTACAATATGAATAAGTCAGTCTGTTTCTATTTCCAAGTCCATCAGCCCGACCGGCTGCGGCAGTTCCGCTTCTTCGACATCGGCAACGACTACCACTACCTGGACGATTTCTCCAACCGCACCATCGTCCGCCGCGTGGCGGAGCGCTGCTATCTTCCGGCCAACCGGCTCCTGCACGACCTGATCCTGCGCCACAATGGCGCTTTCAAGGTGGCTTTCTCCATTTCCGGTGCCGCCATCGAGCAGTTTGAGCGCTACGTCCCCGAAGTGATCGACAGCTTCAAGGCGCTTGCCGCCACGGGCTGCGTGGAGTTCCTCTCCGAGACCTATTCCCACTCCCTAGCTTCGCTCGCTTCGATGACTGAATTCAAGAAACAGGTCAAGCAGCACGCCGACCTGACCAAACGCCTGTTCGGCGTCAAGCCCACGGTGTTCCGCAATACGGAACTCGTGTATTCCGACGCCATCGGAGCCGCCGTGGCGGAGATGGGCTACGATGTGATGCTGACCGAAGGTGCCAAGCACATCCTGGGCTGGAAGAGCCCGGACTTCGTTTATGTGAACGCGATCAATCCGCGCCTGAAACTCCTGCTCCGCAATTTCAATCTGAGCGACGACATCGCTTTCCGTTTCTCCGACAAGGGTTGGAACGGCTGGCCGCTGACCGCCGACAAGTTCGCGGACTGGACGGTCTCTACGCTGGAGAAAGGCGACGTGCTGAACCTCTTCATGGATTACGAAACCTTCGGCGAGCACCAGCGCAGCGCGAGCGGCATTTTCGATTTCATGAACGCCCTGCCTGAGGCGGTCCTTTCGCGTGGCATCGATTTCTGCACGCCCTCCGAAGCCGCCCGCCGTTATCAGCCGGTGGCCCCGCTGCACGTACCGTTCCCGATCTCGTGGGCGGACGAGGAGCGCGATACCAGCGCCTGGCTCGGAAACGAACTGCAGGAAGAGGCTTTCAACAAGCTCTACGCCCTGGAAGCCGACGTGTACAAGACGAAAGACGAGAATCTTGTCAATGCGTTCCGCAAGTTGCAGGAAAGCGATCATTTCTACTATATGTGCACCAAGTTTTTCTCCGACGGAAGTGTCCATAGTTATTTCAATCCCTACGACACGCCGTACGAGGCCTTCATCAACTATATGAACGTCCTGGCGGACTTCGAACTCCGTGTCCGTGAAAAACTGAAAGTCAAGAAAACCAAATAAACGCCGATGGAAGACAAATACACGATGCCCGACTACCTGTTCGAGACAAGTTGGGAAGTTTGCAACAAGGTAGGAGGCATCCATACCGTCATTGCCACCAAGTCCCTTTACCTGGGGACCTCCTTCAAGAAAAATCATCATATCCATATCGGTCCCGACGTTTGGCGGGACATTGACCAGAACCCTGAATTCACCGAAGATCCCGGTCTGTTCCGTTCATGGCGCCGGTCCGCGGCGGAAGACGGTCTCCGCCTCCGCGTGGGCCATTGGAACGTGCCCGGCAATCCGGTGGCGATCCTGGTCGACTTCACGACCTTCATCAGCCACAAGGATGATATCCTGACCGAGTTCTGGAAGCGCTTCGGCGTCGACTCGATCAGCGGCGGCTGGGATTATGTGGAGTCCGCCCTCTTCGGCTATGCCGCGGGCAAGGTCATCGACAGCTTCGTCCGTTACTACGTCAAACCCCACGAGAAGGTCGTGGCGCAGTTCCACGAGTGGATGACCGGTGCCGGCCTGCTCTACCTGAAGATGTCGAACCTGCCGATCGGCACCATCTTCACCACCCACGCCACGGTCATCGGCCGTTGCGTGGCCGGCAAGAACATCCCGCTCTACGACAGTCTGGAAAGCCTGAATGCCGACCAGCTCTCGCACGATTATGGCGTGGTGGCCCGCCACTCGCTTGAAAAGGCGGCGGCCGTGGCCTCCGACGTGTTCACGACGGTCAGCGAAATCACGGCCCGTGAGTGCCGCCAGTTCCTGGGCCGGGCCTGCGACGTGATTACGCCCAACGGTTTCGAGAACAGCATCACGCCCGATGCCGACCAGTATCCCGCCTGCCGGGCAGCCGCCCGCCGGAAACTGATCTCCGTGGCTTCCGCCATGGCCGGCGAGGCTTTCCCTGCCGACAGTGTGCTGGTGGCCATCAGCGGTCGTTACGAGTACGCAAACAAGGGAATCGACGTGTTCCTGGATTCGCTGGCCCGGCTTGACAAGGGCGGCTACTCCGGACGCCCGATCCTGGCTTTCGTCATGGTTCCTTCGGGCAACAACGGTCCGGACAAGGAACTGCTGGCCAAACTGGGCGGCAACGACAGCCGTTATACCACCCAGACCAGCCATTACCTGATGGACGACTACGACATCGTGACGCGCCGGTTGCGCGAACTGCAGCTGAACAACAGCGCTGGCGCACGGGTGAACGTTTTCTTCCTGCCGACGTACCTCAACGGTGACGACGGCGTCTTCAATATGCGCTATTACGACCTGCTGGTGGGCATGGACCTGACGGTATTCCCGTCCTACTATGAGCCGTGGGGCTACACTCCGCTCGAATCGCTGGCGTTCCGTGTACCTACGGTCACCACTTCGCTGGCCGGCTTCGGCCTGTGGGTGGAGGACCACTGCGAGCAGCCGCATCCGGGCATCCTGGTCATCGAACGCAACGACTCCAATTATGATAGCGTCGTCGACAACGTCGCCGCCCGCATCAGAGAGGTGTCCGAATTCGATTCCGCTGCTTTCGCGGCCTGCCGGGAAAATGCCGGCAAGGTGTCCGAGATTGCGCTGTGGCGCAACAATATCGTCTACTATAAGGAAGCCTATAACGCCGCCATCGAAAAAGTCCAGGCTTCGCGCAAGGATTTCACGGAAATCCCCGACGACCATCATCAGCCGGTTACCCGCTACGCGGCGGGCCATCCGGCCTGGTCGAGCGTGTTCATCGGCCGGGAGCTTCCCGAACGGCTGAAGCATCTCGAAGCGCTGGCCAAGAACCTGTGGTGGTGCTGGAACCAGAGTGCCATCGAACTGTTCCAAAGCGTCGATCCCGAACTCTGGAAATCCACGGGTGGCAACCCGCTCCTGCTTCTCGACAAGATTCCGCTCAAGCAGTACCGCCAACTGGAGCGTGACACCGCGTTCCTGGGCCGTCTCGACGCCGTGTATGCTGAATTCGAGGCCTATATGGCCGAGAAAGCGAACCGTCCCGGAGCCCGCGTCGCCTACTTCTGCATGGAGTACGGTATCGATACCTCGCTGAAGATCTATTCCGGCGGTCTGGGCATCCTGGCCGGCGACTACCTCAAGGAAGCTTCCGACATGAAGGTCAATATGACCGCCGTCGGCCTGCTCTACCGCCACGGTTACTTCACCCAGCGGCTCTCCGCCTTCGGCGACCAGATCGCCGACTATGAGCCGCAGGATTTCACCAAGATCCCGGCCTATCCGGTCCGCGACGACAATGGCAACTGGGTGACGGTGAGCGTCGCTTTCCCGGGACGTAACATCAACGCCCGTATCTGGAAGGTGGAGGTGGGCCGTACCGACCTCTTCCTCCTTGATACCGACTATGAGGACAACCTGCCTGAAGACCGTCAGGTGACCCACCAGCTCTACGGCGGCGACTGGGAGAACCGTCTCAAGCAGGAGCTCCTGCTGGGCGTGGGCGGCATCCGTGCCCTGCGCGCTCTCGGCGTAGAAGCCGACGTGTACCACTGCAACGAAGGCCATGCCGCTTTCTGCGGTTTCGAGCGCCTGCGCGAATACATCCAGATCGACAACCTTTCCTATCAGGAAGCCCTCGAGGTGGTGCGCGCATCTTCGCTTTTCACCACCCATACCCCGGTTCCGGCCGGTCACGACGCATTCCCTGAAGACCTGCTCCGCATCTACATCTCGCACTATCCGGAAAGGATGAAGATCGACTGGCCGACCTTCATGAGCCTGGGCAAGATCCACGTGGAGAATCCGCTCGAGAAGTTCTCGATGAGTTTCCTGGCCGCCAATCTCTCGCAGGAGATCAACGGCGTGAGCTGGCTGCACGGCAAGGTGAGCCAGAAGATCTTCGCGCCGATGTGGCCCGGCTATCTGCCCGAGGAACTGCACGTGGATTCTGTGACCAACGGCGTCCATTATCCCACGTGGACGGCGCCGGAGTGGAAGGAAATCCACGCCCAGGTCTTCGGACCCGAATTCCAGACGCACCGCTATGACAAGCGTTGTTTCGACGGCATTTACCAGGTGCCCGACGAGAAGATCTGGAAGACCCGCAACCTGCTACGCAAGCGCCTGATCGACAAGGTGAAGGAAGTGATGGCCGATACGCGGCTCACCAGCCACTATTCGCCCCACGAGATCGTCAAGATCCGCAAGACGCTGCGCGACGACGTGCTGACCATCGGTTTCGCCCGCCGCTTCGCCACCTACAAGCGCGCCTCGCTGCTGTTCAGCAACCTCGAACGCCTGGCCGACATCGTCAACAATCCCGACCATCCGGTCCAGTTCCTGTTCGCGGGCAAGGCCCATCCGGCCGACCGGGCCGGCCAGGACCTGATCAAGCGCATCATCGACATCTCCAAGATGCCGCAGTTCATCGGCAAGATCGTCTTCGTGCCCAATTACGATATTTCGATCGCGAAATTGCTGGTCCAGGGCGTCGATGTCTGGATGAACAACCCGACGCGTCCGCAGGAAGCTTCCGGCACGAGCGGCGAGAAGGCCGTGATGAACGGTGTCATGCACTTCTCCGTGCTCGACGGCTGGTGGGTGGAAGGCTATAAGCCGGGTGCCGGCTGGGCACTGAAGATGGAGCGGACCTACGATAACCAGTCGTTCCAGGACGACCTCGACTCGTCGACCATCTACAATATCCTCGAGACGGAGATCGCCCCGACCTACTATGCCCGCAACGCCGGAGGCCTGCCCAAGCAGTGGATCGAGATCATCAAGAACACCGTGGCACAGGTGGCCTGCAACTTTACCACCAACCGGATGCTTACCGACTACTGCAACAAGTACTACGAGCCGCTGAAGGAGCGCTCTGCCAAACTGCTGGCCGACGACTTCAGTCTCGCCCGCGACATCGCCTTCTGGAAGAAGCGCGTCCGCCGCGAGTGGGAGCACCTGGAGATCATTTCGTACACCCGTCCCGACAACGTCCGTTCCTCCCTGACCATCGGCCAGAACTATACTTCGGAACTGGTGGTGTCGATCGGAGACCTCGACCCGGCCGACATCGGCGCCGAGATACTCCTGACGGAGCAGAATGCCAAGGGCGAACACCACATCGTGGCGATCTACGACTTCCAGCTGGCCGACTTCCACGACGGCGTGGCCACGTACCGGGCTTCCATCGTGCCCGAGATGGCCGGTATGTATGAGTCGGCCGCCCGGCTCTACGCCAAGAATCCGGACCTGCCGCACCGGCAGGATTTCGAACTGGTGAAATGGCTGTAGCGGCGACCGGTTTTTTCGACGGCGTACATCTGGGGCACCGGCAGGTGATCGATCAGTTGTGCGCCGTCGCCCGTGAGCGGGGGGAGGAGAGCGTAATCGTGACCTTCTGGCCGCATCCGCGCAGCGTCCTGCAGCAGGATGCCGACCGGCTCCGGCTGCTGACGACGCTGCAGGAGAAGAAGGAACGCTGCCTGGCCTGCGGCGTGGACCGTTTCGAGGTCCTGCCGTTCACCCGGGAATTCAGCCGCCTGTCCGCCGAGACCTTTATCCGCGATTACCTGGTCGCCCGCTTCGGCGTGACGGCGCTGATCCTGGGCTACGACCACCGGCTCGGTCACGACAACTTCGACACGCCGGAGCAGATGGCCGAAGTCGTGGCGCACTGCGGCGTGACGCCGATCCGCGTCCCGGCCGTCGCCATCGGAGCGGGGGCTGTGAGTTCCACGCAGATCCGCGATGCCCTGACTGCCGGCGACGTGGCCCGCGCCGAAGCGATGCTGGGGTATCGCTACGGAATGTGCGGCGTCGTGGTGGCGGGCAACCGCATCGGCCGGACCCTCGGCTTCCCGACGGCGAACATGCAGCTCTACGAGCCTTTGAAACAGGTCCCGGCCAACGGCGTTTACGCCGTCTGGGCCGATGTCCTCGACCGGCGCTACAAGGGTGTCTGCAACATCGGGACGCGCCCGACCATCGGGATGGGCGATGCGCGGACCATCGAAACGCACATCCTTGATTTCGACGAAGATATTTACGGACTGGACCTGCGTGTCACCTTCTGCGCGCGGCTGCGCGACGAACGGCGGTTCGATTCGCGCGAAGCGCTCCGGGAGCAACTGACCCTCGACTGCCAAAAGGCGTCGGAGATTCTTGTTGCATATTGAAAAAAAGTGTATCTTTGCAGAAATATTGAACGTTGAAAGGGTCCCGTTTCGGACGGGATTCTTTTCTTTTTAACTTTTGCAACATGGGACAAGCACATTATGTCACACAGGAAGGGCTCGACAAACTGCGCGAGGAACTCGCGGCGATGATTGCCGAGCGGCCTGTCATTTCGAGAGCCATCGCCGAAGCGCGCGACAAGGGAGACCTTTCGGAAAACGCGGAGTATGACGCCGCACGCGAAGCACAGGGCATGCTCGAACTCAAGATCAGCAAAATGCAGGACCTGATCGCCAACGCCAAGGTCATCGACGAATCGAAGATCAATACCGAACAGGTACAGATGCTGACGAAAGTCAAGCTGAAGAACCTGGGCAACGGGGCCGTGGTCACCTACACGCTGGTCGGTGAGAGCGAAGCCAATATCATGCAGGGCAAGATTGCCATGACCACGCCGATCGGCCGTTCGCTGATGGGCCACCGCAAGGGTGAAGTGGTCGAGGTGACCGTTCCCTCGGGCGTCATCAAGTTTGAAATCCTCGAAATCTCGATTTAAGTTTATGGCAAGCATTTTCAGCCGGATCGCAGCCGGTGAGATCCCTTCGTACAAAGTGGCGGAAAACGACCGCTACTATGCCTTCCTCGACATCAATCCGATGGTGGAAGGCCATACCCTGGTCATCCCCAAGCAGGAGGTCGACTACATTTTCGACCTCGATGCGGACACCTACGCCGGCCTGTGGCGCTTCGCCGCCGAAGTGGCCGCCGCCATCCGCGCCGCCATCCCCTGCAAACGCGTGGGCGTGGCCGTGCTGGGCATGGAAGTTCCCCACGCGCACATCCACCTGGTTCCGCTCCAGACGGAAGGCGACATGGATTTCCGGAAGGAAAAACTGCAGCTCACCCCCGGCCGTTTCGCTGAAATCGCCGCGGCCATCAACGCCGAATTCGAGAAAGCCCAAGCATAAGCGTATGAAAAAATGGACCGTCTGGGCCCTGGCCCTCTTGCTGCTGGCCGCCTGTGAACAGGCGCCCGTGGCCCGCATTACCGGCACGGTGGAAAACGCCAAGGATTCCGCCGTCGTGCTCCAGAAACTCAACTTCAATCGCCTGGTGCCCGTCGATACCATCCGGACCGACGCCGCCGGCAACTTCTCCTACAAGGTGAAGCTCACCGGCAACGAACCGTACTTCTACTACCTGTATCTGGGTGAAGCGCCCGTGGCTTCGATGATCCTGCTTCCGTCCGACCGCGTAACCATCCGCGTGCCGGCCGCCGGACCGTTTGAGATCGAAGGGTCCGAGGAATCCGCCCTGCTGAAGGAAGTCAACGCCTCGTTCGCCGAGACGGCCGCGCAGATGAACAACCTGATCGGCCAGCTCGACGAAGACAGCGACGAAGCGACCGTGCGGCAGGTCAACGCCGGCGTGAGCAAACTCTACGTGGACTACAAGCGCAAAGCCATCAAATACGTGATCAGCCATCCGCGCTCCATCACGTCGGCCGTCGTGCTGTTCCAGCGTTTCAACGACAATCTTCCGGTCTTCGGCCAGGAGTCCGACGCCATCATCATCAAAACGATCCAGGATTCCCTGGCGACGGTCTATCCCAAGTCCGAATTCCTGACGGCGCTGCGCGACGAGATCGACAACCGCGCCCGGAACCTCGAACTGGCCAACCGCTTCAACGAAGCCTCCCTGATCAGCTTCCCTGAACTGGCCCTGCCGGATGTCGAAGGCAACATCCGCATCCTCTCCGAACTGGAAGGCGGCGTGATCATCCTCTCTTTCTGGAGCGTGGGTCAGGAAGAACACAAGATGTTCAACGTCGAACTGGCGGAGCTCTATCGGAAGTACCACGACCGGGGTCTGGAAGTCTACCAGGTCAGCCTCGACATCGACAAGCCGTCCTGGGCCGCGACGGTCAAGAACCAGGCGATGCCTTGGATCAGCGTCAACGACGGTCTGGGTTTGGATTCGCCGGCCGTGATTGCCTACAATATCGACCACGTCCCGTCGATGTTCGTCATCGACCGGGAAGGCGGCATCGCAGCCACTGACCTGTTCGATCAGGACGCGCTCGACCAGCTGATCCGGAAGTTGTTATAAGACGGCCTTCTTGCTGACTCCGGCGACGAAGTCCTTGAGGTAGAAGGGTTCGAAGTACGCAATGTCTTCGAACTCTTTTTTTTGCAGCGCCTCCCGGGCGGGCGTGACCATGGCGGATGCCAGAGGATAGCAGGTCTGGAAGGAGGCGTTGGGATGGGTGCAGACCGGGCGGAATTTCTCGGCGCCGGGGCCGATGAACAGGACGGTGCCGGCTTCGAGCAGGTCCTGATAGCTGTTTTCGTCGAGGATGACGGCCTCGGTTTCGGAGAGCCTGTGGCCGGTGCCGTCGAAGACGGCGGCGTAGACTTCCATCCGCCGGGCGTCGAGCATCGCAACGATCCGGTCGAAGGACCCTTCGGCCTGGAGTGCGAGGATGCGCAGGGTGTCGACCCCGATGAGCGGCTTGCCGCAGCCGAAGCAGAATCCCTTGGCGGTCGAGACGCCGACGCGGAGGCCCGTGTAGGAGCCCGGCCCGGCGCTGACTGCGACGGCGTCGAGGTCGGCGGCCCGGAGGCCGGCTTCCTGCAGGATTTCCTGCAGATAGGGGGCCAGTTGGGAGGCGTGCATTTTGGGCGTCTCGTTGATGCGTTGCGCCAGAATGACCGGGCCGTCGGAGACGGCCGCGGAGCAGCATTCCGTGCTGGTTTCCATCATCAGGATCTTTTCACTCATCGTCTTGCGTATTGTCGGACGGTCTGACCCGTCGGTTTTCTGTCAGTTTCTTTTCAATCGCTTCGGACGGCCCGGCGACGACGCGTTCGTCATCGGCGAGGCCTTCCCGTATTTCGATCCGGTCGCGCTCCTGGATGCCGGTGACCACTTTCCGGGCCTGGACGGTCCGGCCGGCGCCGAGCACCCAGACGAACTCCTCCCGACCGCGGGTGAACAGGCAAGCCACCGGGAGCGTCCGGCAGTGGCTTTTCCGCTCCGTGATGATGTCTACGGCGGCGGACATGCCGGGGAGGAACACCACCGAATCGGGCATCAGTTCAATCCGGACCTCAAAGTTAGTAACTTGATTGAAGCGTTCATCCATTTTTTTCGCGGAATTGGCGATTTGGGTCACCAGGCCGCGGCATTTCCGCCGCGGGTAGGCGTCGAGGGTCACCGCCACGCTGTCGCCGCAGGCGATGCGGACGACGTCGCTTTCCCCCACGTCGACCACGACTTCCATCCGGCTGAAGTCGGCGATGCGGAGCAGTTCCGTTCCGGCCATCTGGCTGGTTCCGACCACGCGTTCGCCTTTCTCCACGTGCAGTTGGGAGACGGTGCCGTCGACCGGGGCGTAGATGATGGTTTTCTGGAGATTGTCGCGGGCTTCGCGCAGGCGGGCCTCGCCGCTGCGGACGGCGTACTCTGCCTCGCGCAAGCCGCTTTGCGCGATGTCGAGTTCAGTCTGGACGCTCTGGAGTTCCGCAGCGGATATGGCGTTGAGTTCGAAGAGTTTACGGTCGCGTTCGTGGTTCTGCCGGGCCAGGCGCTCCTGCGCCCGCTGCCGGGCGTATTGGGCGCGCAGGCTGCCCAATGCGGCGGCCGCCTGCTCGACCTGGGAGCGATACAGGTCCTGCCGGATCTTGAGCAGCACGTCGCCGGCTGCGACGTGCGCCCCTTCCGCGGTGCAGATTTCGACAATTTCGCCCGAGACTTCCGGGCTGATGCGCACTTCCACGACCGGCCGGACCGTGCCGGAGGCCGGGACGGTCTCCACCAGGTCCTGCCGCAGCGGATGCACGGTCGCGACTTCGACCGGCGGCTCCCGGCGGAAGAGCAGCAGGAGGAGGAACAGGCCGCCGGCGGCGGGCAGGAGCCATTTCCTGCGTTTCAGGGCCTGTAGTGTTCGAGTAACCGGAGTTGGAAGAGATATTGCCATTTGGCTTGGAGATAATCGGACATCGCTTTGAAATGCTGGTTGCGGGCCAGGACGTAGTCGAGCGCCGAGGCCGCTCCCAGGTCGTATTTGGCCTCGGTGACCTGGAGCAGTTCCTGCATCGCGTCGAGCGTCTCCCGGGCGGACAGATAGTGCTGGCAGGCGTTTTCCGCTTCGATGGCGGCGGTGCGGATCTCGTCGACGATTTCCACGCGGGCCCTTTCGGCTTCCAACTGGGCCGTCTCCAGCGCCAGCCGGCTCTGCCGGGTCCGGGTGAGCAAGGTTCCGGCGCTGAATACGGGAATGCCCAGCGTGAAGGAGAGGGAAGGGTTCCGGTTCTCGTCGAGCTGTGTACGGAAGGGCTCTTCGGCCGTACTGCTATAGTAGGTGCCGTAACCGGCCGTTACCGTGAGGCTGGGCAGGAAGCCGCCCCGGGCGGCGGCGAGCAGGTGGCGGCGCTCCGCCACGGTCGCTTTCGCGCCTCGCAGACGCGGATCCTTCGTCAGGTAATCTTCGATCTGCGTGGTCGGTATCATCGGGACACGGACGGCCAGCGTCTCCTGGCCGAAGGGTTCGGCCGCCGCGAAATCGCTGTCGGGCGGCAGGTTCATCAGGCGGGTCAGTTCGAGCGTGGCCGTCCGCACGCGGCAGGAGGCAGCGACCATGGCGGCCTTCTCCGAGGCGCTCTGCGCCTGCATTTCGGCCAGCGCACTCTTGGGCTGGCTGCCCGCCTCCACCAGCCGGGCCGTCCAGTCCTGCTGCTGCGAAATTGTGGCATAACTCTCCTGGCTGTAGGCATAGATCTGCCGCGCCAGCATCAGCTGCAGGAAGGCGCGGGTGACGTCGATGGTCAGCCGTTCGCGCAGCTCCTGCGCCGTCGCCCGGGCCGCTTCCACCGCCTTGCCGGCGGCCAGGCGGTTGTAATGCCGGGCGGTGCCTTCGAACAGGGCGACCGATGCGTTGAGCGAGGCGCCCGTGGCGTGCGTGAGCTTGTTGCGGATGATCACCAGTTCCTGCATATCGACGCTCCGGCCCCAGTTGAAATCCTGGCCGACCTGCAGGCGGAGGGCGGGGAGATGCCCGAGCCAGCCGGCCGTCAGTTCCGTCTTGCGGACGGCGACGGCGAGTTCCTGTTTCCGGATGTCGAGATTGTGTTCCAGGGCATAGGCCACGCAGCGCTCGAGCGGCCAGGGTTCCTGGGCTGCCAGTCCGGTGGCAAGAAGGCCCGGCAGCAGGGCCAGCAGATATTTTTTCATCGGATCAAGAGGGTCTCTCCGAAGAGAGACCCCGGTTGTTGGTCAAACTGTCGGCCGGTCCTTTTTGATCAGGAAAAGGGCTCCGATGAACCGGGCGATCACGCCCAGTACGTAACCGATCGTGTAGAGTGCGTCCTGTGCTCTTTTATCGACGCCGCCCCAGACCAGGGCGGCTTCCTGCATATCCAAGATCCTCATGGCTAACTCTCCTTTGCTGACGATGAGTTACCCAGGAGTCCGTCCTTGAATCCCTTCAGGAAATTGGGCAGGTAATCCGCAATCGTGTCGATGAGATTGCGGATCTTTTCGAAGATGTTGGTGAAGAAGTTGGAGCCTCCACCCCGCAGCAGGAGTTCGGAAGAATGCAGTTCTCTCAAACCCCGTCCAATCATAATTGTTTCTTCCATCGGTTGTTGTTTTATCGGTTTGCTTCCATCCTTACAGGTGTCTGGAAATGACCTTGTTCCGTGCGCACGGATTTTTATGTTCTGACGATTTTGTCGGCGATGGCGGCGTTGTCGGCCTTGTGGGTGATCAGCATTACGGTTCCGCCCTCGTCGCGGAAGCGGCAGACTTCCCGCAGCAGGCTCCGCTGCGATTCCTCGTCGAGCGAAGCCGTCACTTCGTCGAGAATGAGCAGATTCGGCCTGTGGTACAGGGCCCGGGCCAGGGCAATCCGCTGCCGCTGACCGCCCGAGAGCATCCCGCCGCGTTCTCCGATTTTGGTAAACAGGCCCAGGGGCAGTTCCCGGACCATCGGGCCCAGGTCGAGCGCTTCCAGCAGCGCGACGACCCGCTCGATGTCGGGCGACGGCTCCAGGCAGGTGATATTGTCGAGGATCGATGCGTTGAGCAGCTGCGGCTCCTGCGGCACCAGGGCGGCGAACCTCCGCCATGCCTCCAGCGAAAACAGACGGATGTCGTGCGGGCCCAGGCGGATGGCGCCGCCCTGGACCGTATAGTCGCGCATCAGCAGCGAAGCCAGCGTGCTTTTCCCGCAACCGCTCGGCCCCTGGATGGCCGTGATCCGGCCCTTTTCGAGCACGCAGCTGAAATCCTGCAGCAGCACGGGGCAGCCCGGATAGGAGAACGTGATATGGTCGAATACGATGTCGGCGCCGGGCGATGGTCGGAACGAATCCACGCCGCTTTCTTCCGGCGGCAGCTGGGTGATGTCGCCCAGCCGTTCATAGGCGATGCGGGCTTCCGCATAGGCGTCGTTGAGGTGGACCAGGTCGCCCAGCGGCGTGGAGAACCAGGCGGTCAGCGAATAGAACGACACCAGGGCGCCGACCGTCAGCGAGCCCGCGAATATGTAGAAGGAACCGACTGTCAGCAGCGTGATGGTCAGCATCTTGGCGATTCCGTCAACGGCTGAGGCGAAGCCGTCTGCCCAGCGGCCGCCCCGGAAGATCTTCCGGGTCAGCGACAGGTATTCCTTTTCGATGCCCCGCAGGAGCCGCTCGCCGTTGCCGTAGTGCCGCATCACGCGGACGGCCGCGATGCCTTCCACCGTTCGCTCCTCGAAGACGGCGGACTGTCCGATGATATCGCGGTTCACCTTCCGGTTCACCCGGTCGGCAATCAGGTAGAGCAGCAGATAGACGGGAAGAAAGGTGAGCATCAACAGGGCCAGTCGCCAGTGCATGGTGAACATCAGGATGAACGAGACGGCCAGCATCAGGACGCCGGTGACCAGGGTGGACGTTCCCTCGATCAGGAAACTGCGGACCTTGCCGGCGTCCGAGACCCGGGCGTGGAGTTCGCCGGTGCCCCGCCGTGCGAAGAAGGCGGCCGGCAGCCGGAAAAGGTGTTGCAAATAGCCCAGGATCAGGCGCGTATCGAGCGTCAGGCTCAGCCGGAGCGCGTAGAGGACGCGTCCGTAGCCGACCAGCAGCGTGCCGGCCATCACGGCCAGCATCAGGGCGCCGGTGCGCAGGAGCGCGGCCGTGTCGCGGGCCGGAAGGACCCGGTCGATGATATGTTGCAGGAACAGCGCCGTGCAGAGCCCGGCCACGATATAGACGACCGAGCCGGCCAGCATCAGGCCGTACTCTTTCCAGGACAGCTGCCCCAGACAGTGGAACAGAGAATGCCGTTGCGGCCGGGCGGCTGTCTCGCGCGCTTCCCGGCCGTCGGGATCGGGGCGGAGGGTCACCAGATAGCCGGTCCACTGGCCGGCGAGTTTTTCGGTGGACATCCGCAGCGATTTTCCGCGTTCCGGGTCCATGATGCGGGCGGTTTTGGGTGAGAGCGACTCGAGCACCACGAAATGCAGGTCGCCCCGGGCGTTGACCACGTGGAGGATCACGGGTTCGGCCAGCCCGTACAGCCCTTCGATTTTCTTTTCGTCCGATTTATAGGCGGCAGCCCGGAATCCGATCTCCCGGCAGGCATCGAGGATGCCCTTGATGCTGGTGCCGGCCTGCGACGTCCCCGACGCTTCCCGGACAAGGGTCAGCGGCACGGCCACGCCGTAGTGCCGCGCAACGGAAGCGATGCAGGCGGCGGCGCAGTCGGAGATGTCGTGCTGTCGGATGGCTGTTTTCATAGGTCTTCAAAAAAAGGAGGGAGCTCTCCTTCACGTGTCTTCTCGCCCATAAGACAATCCCGCTCACGCTCCCTCGCGGATTTATAGGAAAAAAATGACCGACAGGACGGACAGGGCAAGGGTCGCCGTCAGCAGAATTGCATAGAGAAAGCCGGAAGAATTTTCGGAAAAGGGCAGAAGATGGGCCACAGTCCCGTCCAGGTCGGTCATGCGTTGTATGCGGTCTTCAGGTTCCATTTGCGCAGGTCATTTTCCAAGCGCAAAGATGGACATCGGACGGGGAATTCATCCGACGAAACGGCAAAATCGGCAGCCGGGCGGGAAAGTGTGGAAATTTAAATTTGTCCCTGCTGGAAAAGCTCCTTGAAATGCGGGAAAACCTGTTTGGACAGGTCGAGGAGGGCAGGGTAGAAGCGGGACTCCTCGAGCTTCTCTTTCGGGATGAAATCCAGCAGGTTATTGGCGGAATCGACAAAGTAGACGACCACCGAGATCAGCAGCGCGAAAATACAGAAAGTCATGACGATGCCCAGCAGTTTGTTGAGCCAGCCGAGCATCGAAATATTGATTATTTTTTCGAGCATCTTGCCCAGCAGGTTCAAAAGCAGGGCAATTGCAAAAAAAATCACGATGAAGGAAACGGTTTTCGCCCAGAAATCCGAAATCTTCACCCGCTCGACGATCCATTCGGCGACCGGCGTGGCGAAACGCAGCGAGAGACGAAGGCCGAAATAGATGACGGCAAATGCGACCAGCTGCTTGACGAGCCCGTTCTTGATGCCGAAATAGAGGACCGGGAGAAAACAGCAGACGATGACGATGTCGATGACGCCCATATCAATATTTACTTTGCGTGCCCAAAATTAGTGAATTATCGTATCTTTGCAAATTCTAAAAATGATCAACCGTCTGTTTGCAATGCGCTTTGCCGAATATAAGAAACTGGACCTCGTGGCCGTGGGCAACGAGATCCGTGAAAAGTGGGAAAAAGAGAATACGTTCCGCCATGTGCTGAAAATGAGCGAAGGGGCTCCCGCGTTCATTTTCTTTGAAGGGCCGCCGTCCGCCAACGGCATGCCGGGCATCCACCACGTGATGGCCCGCTCGATCAAGGACGCCGTGTGCCGCTTCAAGACGCAGACGGGCTACCACGTCGAGCGCAAGGCCGGCTGGGACACGCACGGCCTTCCCGTGGAACTGGGCGTCGAGAAGAAACTCGGCATCACCAAGGCCGACATCGGCACCAAGATCTCGGTGGAGGAATACAATGCCACCTGCCGGACCGAGGTGATGAAGTACACGAAGGAGTGGGCCGCCCTGACCGACCGCATCGGCTACTGGGTCGATATGGACGATCCGTACATCACCTATGACAACCGTTACATCGAGACCTTGTGGTATCTGCTGAAGAAGATCTACGACAAGGGTCTGCTCTATAAGGGATTCACCATCCAGCCGTACTCGCCGACCGACGGTACGGGCCTCAGCTCCCACGAGCTCAACCAGCCGGGCTGCTACAAGGACGTGTCCGATACCACGGCGACCGTGCAGTTCGAAGTGGTGCGCGACGCTGCTTCGGAGCGCTTCTTCGAAGAAGGGCTTCCGCTCTGCATCCTGGCCTGGACCACGACGCCCTGGACCCTGCCTTCCAACGTGGCACTCTGCGTAAACCCGAAGGAGAGCTACAGCAAGGTTAAGGCTGTGGATGGAAATACCTATTATATGGCAGACGCGCTGCTCCATACCGTGCTGGACCAGCTGCTGACCAAGGAGGATAAGGAAGCAGGCAAAGCATCCTTTGAAGTGCTGGAGAGCTTTAAAGGTACGGATCTGGAGCGGAAGGAATATGAGCCGCTTTACGACTGTGCCCGCGCAGCTGCGGAAAAACAGAAGAAAAACGGCTTTTACGTGGTCTGCGACGAGTATGTCACGATGACCGACGGTACCGGTATCGTACACATCGCACCGGCTTTCGGTGAAGACGATGCGAATGTGGGCCGCAAGTACGACCTGCCTTTCGTGCAGATGGTGGATGAGAGCGGTCATATGAAGGAAGAAACTCCTTTTGCCGGCATGCGCTGCAAGCCTACCGAGAAGGAGATAAAGGCAGGCGCGGTGAGCGCGGATCCCGAGGTGCTGAAGGATCTGAGCGCACGTAAACTCCTTTTTGCGGCGCCGAAATTTGAACACAGCTATCCGCACTGCTGGCGCTGCGATACGCCGCTGCTCTATTACGCGAGAGAGAGCTGGTATATCCGCATGACGGCGGTGAAGGAAAATATGATCCGCAACAACAACAAGATCCACTGGATCCCCGAGAGCATCGGCAAGGGCCGTTTCGGAGACTGGCTGGAGAATCTTCAGGACTGGGCGATCTCCCGTAACCGTTACTGGGGCACCCCGCTGAACATCTGGGAGTGCGAATGCGGCGAGTTCCATTCCGTCGGAAGCCGTGCCGAGCTGGCGGAGCTGACCGGCGATCCGAAGGCGGCCGAGGTGGAGCTTCACCGTCCTTATATCGATGAAGTGAC
>JAEEGG010005777.1_pt1 | contig 29200 bp, 33 predicted proteins | sample 9134161 | NCBI WGS metagenome assembly JAEEGG01 (sample SAMN16246543, study PRJNA631951) | gut metagenome | biome: gut microbiome; feature: rumen; material: CR-attached | host: Bos | place: Iran: Karaj | collected 2018-10 | reverse complement strand
CCGACAAGCCTGCCAGCGACGAGCGGGTGAAGACGATGACGGAGCGCATAGAGCGCGTTCGCCAGTTGGCGGGCGACGAGGTGGCCAACAGTTACCTGCCCGTGCTGGAAAAGACGAAGGAGGAGAATCGCAAGCGTAATGAAGAAAGAAGCAGCCTCTCCCCCGACCCCTCTCCTGAAGGCGAGGGGAGTAAAGCCGGCAAGAAGCAAGCCGCAAAGCAATCAACAAAGCAAGAAAAGCGCAAAGCAACAAAGGCGCAAAGCAAGAAGGCTGCGAGTAAGCGAGAGCCTGCCGCTGAATAATTTTCAATTTTCAATTCTCAATTATCAATTTCCGAAATGAGTCAACTTTCCCAAGGATATGTAGATAAGGTGGTGCGGTGGAGCACGAGCGGGGTGGAGCTGGACAAGATGCACATGTCGCTCGACCAGAAGTTCCGGGCGCGGCTGTGCCTGGAGTGCTACCGGCTGTTCACGGAGAACCCTGCCGTGCCGGTGCGCACCATCGTGAAGAACATTGCACGGCGCGACTACCGCACGCTGGCCGACAATGCCCGACTGGGCAACGAGGAGGCGGCAGAGATGATGCAGGCGCTGGGCATCAGCGTGAACCCCGACACGGGGGCTATCTCGGTGCGCTCGGAGACGAACCTGTCGAACGACATCTGGCTGGTGAATCAGCTGGTGGCCCGTCTGAACGTCTCGAAGAAGCACATCCACAAGGCGATGTTCGAGGACAACATCTCGTGGATGATGAACTACGGTCGCAAGACGGGCACGTGGCAGGCGGTGAAGCAGGCCAACCAGGACCTTGCGAAGATCAACAACGACTTCAAGGACGACGACGACCCGCAGGAGCAGATGCCGAACACGAACATCAACATCACCGGCGACGTCAGCGTGGTCAAGAGCGACCGACAGAGCCTTTCGGACGAGGAGCGCGAGAAGCTGCGCCGCAAGTACGGACTGACGGAGAAGGAGCTGACGCAGGAGCTGGAGGAAATCAACGGCGTATGGCAGGCTCCCGAAGAGGAAGAGGAAAAGGATATCTTTGTAGAAAACGAACAGAAATAATGAAACATGCAAACACCCTTTTGCAGCAGGCGGCAGACCTGTTGCACAGTTGCGACGAGATAACGGCGGTGGAGATACACCGCAAGCAGACAGAGCGTGCCAAGGCGGTGCGCATACTGCACCAGTTGCAGCGCTACCGTCGCGGTAACATCGGCTTCGACGATATGGGCTACACCACCAAGCAGATAGGCATAGCCATCGACACCGCCATCCGCGAACTGCGCAGCCACTTCCGCGACATCAATGCACCAACCACCGATGCAGGCGGGTTTTAATACGAACACGGAGTTTTTTTGAACACGGATTGAACGGATTGAACGGATTTTTTCTTTTCGACCACGAAGGCTGCGATTAAGCGAGAGCAATGCCAAAATCGCTTTTGAGCATTGCCGAGCGTGAGCAGGCTCAACGAATGGAATGAGTTAATTAAACGAATTGAACGAATTATGAAAACAGCAGCTTACATCATCATGCTTGCGCTTTGCGCTGGCACCGTAGTAATGAACTACAAATTGAACGGACAGCCCCGAAAGGAGCAAGTGTATAACTACAAGAAAGGCTTGTATGGTGCAATCATACTGGCCGTTCTTACATCATTGATTTATTGGTTATGAGGATAATCGAGAACCCGAACCCATTGCCGACCACTGAGCATGTCTGCGAGAAATGCCAATGCAAGTTCGAGTACACCGAGCAGGACGTGATAAAGCACCACGATAGTGACGCAAATGGTCGTATCGGTGGCACGCACTACTACTGCTATCAGGAGTCAGTGAATTGCCCGAATTGTGGCGAGCCTTACATCATCAAAAGCAAGTAATGGCGATATGGATTTTCAGATAGACAAGATATACAACGAGGACTGCCTCGAAGGCATGAAGCGCATCGCTGACGGAGCGGTGGACTGCATCATCACCGATTTGCCGTATGGCACCACGGCCTGCGCATGGGACAGCGTGATACCCTTTGAGCCGCTGTGGGAGCAGTTCAAGCGAGTGACCAAACCCAATGCGGCGATTGTGCTGTTCGCTACGGAACCATTTACTTCAACGCTGATAATGTCGAATATCAAGATGTATCGACAAAAGTTGACGTGGTTAAAGACACGACCGTTCAATGTATTCAACGCAAAGAAGCAGTTTATGAATTGGACTGAGGATATCTGTGTATTCTATCGCACCTTGCCGACATTCAATCCTCAGTTTTGGGATGACGGCACGCCTATAAAGAAAAAGATACAGCGCAACCACCATGACAGGAAAAATGGCACACTCGGGCAAACTGGCGAAAAAGAAGGATTTATATCGGTTTGGGGAGGAAACCATCGCTATCCGAAATCCGTGCTTGAGTTTTCAAACGTACATCACGGAAAGAATGCCTTTCACCCCACCCAGAAGCCCGTTGACCTCTTGCGCTACCTTATCCTGACCTACTCGAACGAGGGTGACACCATCCTCGACGCGACGATTGGCAGCGGCACGACGGCAGTGGCGGCACTGATGGAGAAGCGCCACTTCATAGGTTTTGAGACCAACAAAGAATACTTCGACATCGCACAGCAGCGCATCGACGACGTGCGGCGAAATCCGACGCTATTCTAAATCCGTTCAATCCGTGAAATCCGTGTTCGGAAAAAGAGACTGTAACAACAATACAGAAAAAAGATAAAGACTATGACAAAGAGACGTAAGAACAAGAACCAGGACTGGGACGACTGGGAGGATGCGCCGGACGACGTGACGGTGGCTGAGGGCAACGGCGACCAGTTCCAGGTGCATCTGGAGGACTATGTGATTAAGGAGAAGGTGTCCGCCTTTGTGCGCCACTATGTGCCGTGCTCGGAGTACGACGAGGGCTACGAGGCGCTGGACGAGGCGCAGTTGCGCGACTTCTTCAAGGCGACGGTGTGCGGACTGGGCGACCCCCTGCGCCTGTATATCGACGACCTGAAGATGGCGGGCTTCACGCTGGAGGTCAGCGACGCCACAGGACAACTGGCCATGTTTGTGAGGAGGAGAGGGTGAAGATGGCTGATGGATGATGGCTGATGGCTGATGGCGGTGTCCGCAAGGACTCGGGCAAAAGCAGTACCTTAGCAGTCAGAAAAAGGCCGCGAAACCTTCTACGAGGTAAAAGCAGGTCGCTTCTACGAGGTGAAAGCAGGTCGCTTCTACGAGGTGAAAGCCATTTTTTAATATATTTAGAACCTTGCCGTGTATAGGTCAACGGACAAACGATTATGCTGGAATATAACGTACAAGTAAACAATGGTGTCGAAGCGTTCGGCACAGGTGATCAGAAAACCATTACGGTGAACGAGGCTCCCAAGTCCGTGTCGCTCGACTTCGTTGCCGAGGAAATCCACCACGCCAACGAGCTCATTCCAAAGCGTGCCGTGCAGGAGGTGCTGGCTAACTTTGCCGACGTGGCAGCCCGCCTGATGTCCGAGGGCTTCGCCATCCAGTTCGTCAAGGACGGCAACGTGGTGCTCCGCCTCTATGCCGACATGCACATCAAGGGTGGTAACATCAACCTCGCCCGTGCCAAGGAGCTCGACCCCGCAGTGACCGAGATTACCACCGAGAACGCAGGCGACCTTGTGACCAAGGCAGGCATCGCCATCCGCGCCAAGGCAGAGGTGGAGCAGACCTTCACCGACATGCTGCTGTCGTACAAGCCGCAGTTGCAGCGCAAGGCAGTAGTGGAGAAGCAGAAGGTGGAGCGCAAGGACGGCACTGGCACCAGCAACACCGGCGATGGTGGCAACACCGGCGGTGGCAACACCGACACGGGCGACGACCTGGAGGGATAAGCCTCTCGGTTAATGGTTAAGGGTTCACGGTTAAGAGCCGTGGACTCTTTTCAACACGACAACGAGATTTTTTCAGACAAAGGCGATATGGAGATTAAAGGAAAAGTACATTGTTTCTTCGAGCAGTCGGGGACGTTCAAGCGAGAGTTCATCAAGCTGGGCATCCCTGCCGAGGACTACGACATTCTTGATAATTTTGGCGAAACAGACCATACGGACGATTTGTTTGCAGAAATCGAAAAGGCTTACGACGGGAAACCCTCGCTGTTCGATACGATTGACGCAGAGAACGACCTCATTATGGCTTTCTTTCCGTGCATCCACTTCACGGGCATTTCGCAGATGTGGTTCGACATGCACCACCGCGACTATGCCAAGTGGGACACTAAGCGGATGATTGACTACATCTGCAAGAAGAACCAAGACCGTGCGTACTTTTTCGAGGTGCTGAACAAGTTTGTCGGTGTCTGCCTTATGCGGAAAATCCGCATGATATTCGAGAACCCCATCATGGGTCAAACCCATCTGCGAGTGTTCTTGAAGCAGCCCGATGTGCGTGACTTCAACCGCATGAAACGTGGCGACTATATGATTAAGCCGACTGGCTATTGGTTTTGGAACTGCGAGCCGACACACGGCGAAACCTATCAGAACGACAAGGAGCGCATCGAGCCGATGAAACTGCCAAAGGCTCCAAAGGCGGGTCAGTGTAGCGAGGAACGCTCGCTTATCTCTCCCGACTATGCCCGCAACTTCATCTGCGACTTCATCATCGGCAAAGCGCAAAAGGGCGTAGTCAGTCAGTTATCGCTCTTTGAATAATCCGTGAAATCCGTGTAATCCGTGGTCTAAAATAAAGCAAAATGTCAGACGCAAGGGATATTTACTTAAACCGAACACAACAGCGCATTTTCTATGCTGCAGCCAAAGACGTGAGGCTGTTGGCTGCACGTCGTTTCGGTAAGACGGATGGCGGCATAGGACCGCGTATGTGGGCTGTGGCCAATTCGATGCCGCAGGGCGCAGGGGCTTTCCTCGGTGTGAGCAGAAAGCAGTTGTATGCAAGGACGGTGCCTGGAGCCATTGCCGCCATCGAGCGTTTCTACGGCATGAAGGAGGGTGTGCATTTCGGTTGGGGTAAGCCGCCAAAGGGCACGCCGCCGTGCATCATCCGTCCGAAGTCGTATGAGAACTGCATGTGGTTTGCTAACGGGTGGATTTACCACCTGGCCAGCATGGCGACGGTTGGCAGTGTTAATGGAATGACTTTGAACACACTGATAGCCGATGAGTGTAAATTCATTCCCAAGAAGAAAATCGACGAGGAGGTGATGCCTGCGCTGTCGGGTATCGTGCATCCGATGGGACTGCGGTCGTTCTCTGAGGAAAACCCGTTCTACAAATCGACGTTCTACTGCTCGGACGCCTCGCTGACCAACCGTGGCAACTGGCTGTCGAAGGAGGAGGACGTGCTGGACCAGGTGATAGACCACGGCGAGATGAAGGGCAGGACGTACCGTGAGGTGCAGGCGGAGCTGGACGAGTACGCCGACCGCGTGATGTTCTTCAACGAACTGTTGCGCTCGGCGAAGAAGGGCGGTCACAGGGTGCAGGTGGTCAGCAGCGACACCCGTGAGCGCATCCGTGCCGTTGCCGCTGCCGTGGAAGCACGCGAGGGCGGTTTCAGGATTATCCCGCGTCAGTATCAGGTCGATAACAAGCACACCATCGAGATGCTGTTGGCGTATAAGCTCATCGACGAGCAGGATGCCGAACTGCTGTTCGACTACAAGTACCTGATTACCGAGGACGAGCACTTTGAGATGATGGCCATTCGCGGCTCGAAGAAGTATCAGCAGCGCATCGACACCCTGCGCCGCAACTGCTTCTACTTCGTCCGTGCATCGTCGTTAGACAATATCGACATCCTGGGCGAGGACTACATCCGGCGCATGAAGCGCGACCTGCCCCCGCTGGTGTTCGCCATCTCAATCCTGAATATCCGTCCGAAGAAGAGCGGCGAGGGCTTCTACTGCAACTTCGACCCCGACCGTCACACCTACATCGACGATGACTGCCCCGCCATCGACAAGAGCTACGCCATCAAGCAGGGCAAGCAACTGGTGGGCGGCACGCTGTACCCGACGGAGTACGAGAGTCCCGACTTCGACTACCTGTCGAACGTGAAGGACTGCACGCTGGACGGCGACCTGGACCCGAACCTGCCGTTGGAGATTGCACTGGACTACAACAACCTGATTAACTGGGTAGTCGTCGGTCAGCTCTACAAGCGCATGGGGGTAGAGACGCTGAACGTGCTCAACTCGATGTTCGTCAAGAACGGCGGCATGATACAGGACCTGATACGCGACTTCGACCGCTACTACACCCCGTTCAAGAAGAAGAACAAGAACATCAACTACTACTACTCGCACACCGCCAAGTTCAAGCTCCACGGCATCTCGATGGATGACATCAAAGATACGGTCATCAAGGAACTGCGCAAGTACGGGTGGAACGTCAACGCCGTAGATATCGGCCAAGCGCCCTCGCACATGCAGAAGTACAAAGACATCAACGAGGCTTTCGCAGGCTTCGGTTATCCCGCCATCGCCATCAACGCCCAGAACAACGAGCCGCTGACCGCCGCCATCGAGCAGTGCGACGTGAAGCTCAGCTACGGTCACAACGGCACCACGTTCAAGAAGGACAAGGGCGGTGAGAAGTTGTCAGTCGATTCTCAGGATGCAACGCCAGAGGAGTTAAGAACGGACGGAACAGATGCTTTTGACGAGCTGTATATGGGCGTGAAGCACTTCAGGAACGGCAACTACTCGATGCTGATGACACCGGGAGGGATGTAGTGATGTCCGCCATGAATATATTAAAGGTGGTAAATTTGCCCGCAGAAATAGAAAATACAAAAACGACATAGACTATGGCAAACAAGAAGAAAACAACAACGCCCACGGCGCCAGCCGCCATTCCGTCGGACGGCATGGTGCAGGGCGACGCCTACAACCCTATCCATCAAGTTGACAACCTGAAGGACTTCCACAAGGAGGCCGAGCGGCTGCGTGGCGAGGGATATACCGAAGTGCCGGGATTCCTCGGTGGTGGTCGCGGTGGCAAACTGGGCATCGACTACGCCGACTACATCAACGCGAAGCTGGCCTGCGACGCCACGGCAGGTACGGCGGGCAAGGGTCAGTTGCCATTGCTGCATGTATCGAGCGGCTACGCACAGCCCGTCACGGCCCAGAACGGCCACAAGGGGTCGTACATCGTGTGGGGTGCCGACAACCGAGTGCCCAACGTCGTGTCGCTGCTGTGCTCGCTGTCGCCATACACCGCCGCCGCGCTGAAGTTCAACATCGACCTGATTACGGGCATGGGTCCGAAACCGATGTACCAGTATTCGCAGTACGTCGGCGGCAACCTGCTCAACAAGCAGATCAGCTACGAGTTTGCAGGTACGCTGCTGAAGGGTTGGAAGATTGATATCCTGCGCCAAATCAACGACCTGAAAAAGGATAGTGTGTCCGGCGGTTCTCCGTCGGGTAACGGCGGCAACGTCACCCTCAATGACCGCGTGCTCGGTGGTTCTGCCACCGAGGAAGTCTCCGAATACGAGCAGGCCCTCCGCGAACGTCTGGCCGAAATCGAGGCCGACCTTGCCGTGTGGGAGCAGACGATGAAGGAACTGAACGGCGACCCCGAGGCCACGAACCCAGCCGAGCAGGTGGGCTTCCTCGGTCGCAACAACCTCCTGCAGACCTTCCAGCAATTGTACGCCGATATGTTGCAGTTTAACATCTGCTTCCCCGAAATCGAGTTGCAGCAGACCTACATCGACCCCGACACGCAGCACGAGGTGAAGTCGTTCAAGTGGAACCCCAAGGTCGTCGGCATCCGTTGGCGCAACGCCAAGACCATGCGTCTCGAACAAATGGACTCTCAAAACAATATAAGATATGTGTACATCAGCAACCAATGGCTTTCATCGCCTGAACAAACCATCCCAGCGCAGGACAGTGATTTCAAGATCGACGCCATGCCAGCGCTTAACCCTCAGTCTCCGTCAGCCGACCTCGAACGAATTGCACGAGACGCCCGACAAGCTAATGTTAGCAAAAAGCGTCGACCCACTCATGTAGCCCTCCCCGTGCGCTATAATGAATATGGTCATCCCTACTACCCCGTGCCGGCATGGTACTCGGTGTTCTCGGGCGACGTCTATACATACGCCTCGCTGCTCATCAGCGACCGCAAGAAGCGACGCGACAATGCCAATGTCATCGGGCGCATCCTCTACGTCAGCGACGAATACATACAACGAATGTATATTCAGCGCAAGCTCGACACCGTTGAACAGCGCAAGGAGTTCTTCCAGAAGGAAATCGTCGAGCCCATCAACAAATTCCTGAAGAACCGCGACAACATGGGCGAGCCGATGCTGGCCTACACGTTCAAGGATGCCGACGGCAAGGTGTATAAGTCGTGGGAGATTGTCGAGGTTGTGGATAACGACAAGTCGCTGGCCGAAGCCAACAAGGAGGAACTGGCCGAAATCTCCAGCATCATCCTCTTCGCGTGGGGCGTCGACAGTCAGCTCATCGGCAACACGCCCGGCACCACCACCCGCAGCGGTGGAACCGACCTGCGTGAACGCTACCTGCTGAAACAGGTGAACACCGCCCTCATGCAGCGCCTCGTGCTCAACGTCATGGATGTCGTCACCACCCGCAACCGTTGGGACCCGCATCTGACGTGGACCATCCAGCGCGAAGTGCTCACCACCCTCGACAACAGCAAGACCGGCGTCACCACCGCCGAGACCAGCGAGTAGTAATATGGGCGGGCTTGCCAGCCCTTGAAATTTGATTTATAATTTTTATTTATAATTTGATTTAAAATTGCTGCGCCCGGAATATATTCTAAATAAAATTTTAAATATCCATTTTAAATAAAATTTCGAGCCGCAGGCGACCCAACATCATACATCATACATCAAACATCATCCATCATTATGCTAATAACCACCATCCAAGAGCTCCGACTCATCTACCCCAACCACGCCTTCGACAGCATCGACGGCATGGTTGGCTTTATTGACAACAGCGAGCACGGCTTCCTCGAAGACAAGCTCGGCACGCCACTGTACGAGGCGTTGTGTAAATGGTACGACGAGAACCACGTGACGCGCACCAGCGTCACCGACTACCAGACAGGCTACTGGAACCGCCTGCTGCTCATGGCACAGCGCTGCGTAGGTTTCGACGCCCTCGGTCGCGCCGCAGGAATGCAGGGCGTCAGCGTAAATAACGCCGGCATCAACCAGATGATTGCCGAAGACTACCCCAAGGCCGACACCACCGCCGTCGATACCTACCGCAAGACCGCCTTCACCGAGGCCCTGAAGTCCTGCGACTACATGCTCGCCGAACTCGAGCGTTGGACCACCGACAGTTCGGTGCTCGGCGATTCCGTCGCCGAGAGGGATGCCATCGTCGCCCTCTGGGCCAAGTCGCGCTACTACTACCTCGCTGCCTCGATGCTCATCCCCAGCGCCGTCGTGCTGCAACAGTACCTCGACTTCGACGAGTCGCGCGAAAAGTTCATCCGTATGCTGCCCGACCTGCGCTACATCCAGGAGGAAATCATCGCCAACGCCATCGGCGAGGAGTACCTCGATCACCTTATCAACGTGTCGTTGCGCACGGCGGGCGACGCACAGCCCATCACCACCAAGTCGCCCGTCGAGCTGCGCATCATCCACCAGCTGCGCCGCGTCATCGTCGCATGGCTCATCAGCCGCACCAAGGTCATCAAATACGACAAGGAGCAGAAAATTCAGGCCCACGACGACGGCGTTCGCAAGATGCAGGACGCCTGCGACTTCATCCGCAGCCACCAGGAGGACATCCTCACCGCCCTCGGCGACGACACCAGCGCCTTCACCGCCTCGCCCCTCTACGTCGAGCCACAGCCCGCCGCCGACGCCGCCGCGAATCATGGGGACTGTCCCCACGATAGCAGCGCAGCGAAGATTGGAGGGACTGTCCCCTGTGATGCGCATTGCCCCGACAAGGGCAACCTCTCCATGCTCGTCACCCCGCCGCTGCTATAACGGTTATTGGTTAATGGTTAATGGTTATTGATTATGTTTAGATTAGATAATATCCTCGAACGCTGGGCGGAGCTTTACCGCCCGCTGAGCCACGACAAGACCGACCACCCGACGTACTTCCGCATCGGCATGATTGGCGACAACTCGTACTTCAACCGCAACTTCAACAAGATGGACGGCGCCTGCATGGCCTACGCCACCCACATCGACGCGGAGCTCGCCCAGCAGAACCCAAAGGCCATCTCCTACCGCCACGTCATCTACTTCATGCAGAAACAGCCCGCCGCCACCATCGAGAAAACCCTGATTACCGACGAGGAAGGCGCCTGCGAGGCACGCTTCCGTACCGACGACATGGTGCAGGACCTGATGGCCGTCCTCTTCACGCTGAAAGGCATGGCCAACGGCAAGTCGCCATCGCCCGATGCCGTCGCAGGACTGCCCGCCGACATGCTCCAGTTCCTGCGCGACACCGCCGCCGACCCGCAATACCGCGAGGGACTGCGCGGCATGAAGCTCGACGAAGCCCACTGGGGCACATTCCCCTCGCCCAACGGCGCCGTATGGTTCAACGGCTGGCACATCTGCGGCTTGACAATCGAACAAATCATGCCCCGCCTGCTCTGCGTGAACCAGGAACGATACGTTCAAAACGATTGATGCGCATCACACACCCCTCTTGATGCGCATCATTGCTTTTTAGCCTTTTTTGGACTCAAACATTTCGCACGGGGTGCGTCAAAGGTTTGAAGCTGCCCGGAAGGACCTCGTGAGCCTCCTCGGGCGGCTTTTTTGTAGCACACGGCGAATGCCGATGTCCGTTAGTTAGTTGCAATTTGATATACCTTTGTCGTATCAAAAACAAGAATTAGACTATGGCAACAATTATTGCTGGCGAAGAAGGAAAAAAACTATTCCCAATGCGGTACATCGCCGACCTGTTCAAGGAGCAGACCTTGCAACAGTTGAAGATAAACATGATGACGCAGAGGATATGGCCGTTCGAGGTATATCCCGGCTATCGTGTCGTCAATCAGCGTCGCAGTATGCCCAAGAAACAGGGCGGCGGTGGCAAGAACGCTTGGGTATCGACAGGCGAGGGCTTCAAGTCGTTCGAGGGCACGGTGGTGGAAGCCGACGAGGACACGGGCATGGTCACGATGTCGTTCCGCTACAACGACTACATGCAGTATGTTGACATCGGCGTCGGTGCGTGGGGCAAGGCCGAGGACATTGAGCGTAACCGCAAGGTACGCTACAGAACCCGCTATGCTAACTGGGTGCCCAGTGGCGGCAAGACACACCGTCCAGCCATTCAGCCTGAGTTGAATCACCTGATGACGCGACTGGAGGATTACGTCAGCGACTTCTACGGCAAGAAGTACGAGTTCAAGATGCTCGACACGTTCCAAGACCTCACGCTCTACGTGGGATAATCATTAACCAACACGAAAACGACATACCACTATGGCAAAGAAAAAAGAAGTTGTTATCACCTGTAACGCCACCAACGTCAAGGCCGTCATCGAAGGCTTGGAGCGCGGTATGGCTGCCCTGGCTGCTGAGGAAGAGAAACTTTTGAACGTCATTAAGCAGCGCGGCTATGCAGAGGACGCAGAGAAGAAGCGTCTGAAGGAATTGGAAAAGGCGATGGATGCCATGCGTACCAACATCCAAAAAAACAAGGACGAGCAGAAGAAGCTGGCCGAGGTGATGAAAGATTTGTCTGGTGCCAAACTGAAAGACTTGAAGAAAGCCTTGCAGGAGGGTAAGAACGCACTGAACAATATGTCGGAGCGCGACCCGAAGCGCAAGCAGTTGGTGGACGACTTGAAGCGCATTGAGGCGCAAATCAACAAGAATACTGGTGCCACAAACAAACTAACAACATCGCAGAAGGGCTTCAGCAGTGCCATTGCCAGCACGGCCAAGAACCTTGCCACCTACATGGTTGGCTTTGCAGGTTTCAACAAGGTTAAGAGCCTGGTGGAAGAAGTGTTCCGTTCCAACCTGAAACTGTCGGACTCGCTCGCTAACATCCGCAAGGTGTCGGGCTTATCGGGCGAGGCCATCAACGAGTTGTACCGTAATATCTCGAAAATCGACTCGCGCAACACCATCGAGACGTTGAATAACCTCGCCTACACAGGTGCTAAACTCGGTATCGGCCAGAACTATGGTGTACAAGGTTTGACGGGTTTCGTCAAGGCAGCCGAGCAGGTGCAGATGGCACTGGGTGAGGATATGGGTGAGAAGGCACTGCCCGACCTGTCGAAGATGGTGGAGGTGATGGGACTGATACCGAAATACGGCGTGGAGCAGTCCATGCAGAAAGCGGCATCGGCCATCTTCCAACTCGGTGCGACATCTACCGCCACGGGTACGAACATCGTGGAGTTCTCAAAGCGCTTGTATGGTTTGGCTAATGTCAGCCGTATCAGCACGCAGGATTTGTTGGCATTAGGAAGCGCCAGTGATGCGATGGGACTTATGCCCGAAGTGTCAGCTACGGCCTTCAACAAACTGTTTACGTCTATCCAGCGTCAGCACAACTTGATTGAACAGTCGCTCGGCATGACCAAGGGCACTATCAAGCAGTATTACGACCAGGGCAAGACGATGGATGCCATTGTCGAAATCTTTGAGCGCATGAACCAGAAGGGCAACCTGAACCTGCTGGGCAATATCTTCAAAGACCTCGGTTCCGACGGTGCCCGACTGGTGAACGTAATGGCTACAATGGCCGACCGTGCCGACATCCTGCGCAAGCACCTCGAAACCAGCCGCGACGCATTCAAAGAGGGCGAGGCGGTCATCGGTGAGTACATGATACAGAACCAGACTGCTGCTGCCTTGGTAGAGCGTGCCAGCAACCTGTGGGCTAAGGCATTCGTCAATCCCGAAGGTGTGGATATGGTCAAGGAAATGGCGCAGGCATGGTACGACCTCTCAAAACAGATGACGCAGAGCGATGCGCTGATGGGTTCACTGCATACCAGTATCGAACTGATTGCAGGTGCTATCAGTACACTGATTAAGCTACTCCCCGTGCTCATCCGCTTTGGTATCATATTTGCCACAACCTTTGGCTTTAAGGGACTGATAGCCGGCATCGGCGGACTGGTGACGGCATTCCGTACATTATATACAGATATAGCACTGGCCACTGGCGCTATGGGCAAGTTTAATGTGATGATGAAGTCAAATGCTATCCTGTTTGCCATTTCGTCATTGATAACTGCTGTCACGCTGTTCAACGATTACAGCAAGGCCGCCGAGGAAGCCGCCAAGCGCGAGGCCGAGCGTCAAGCAAAGTTGAAAGCCGCCTTTGAGGAATCGAAGGAGGCCGTACAGAATGTCGTCAAGCCGCTGGAGGTGTATAAGAAAGCACTCGACGATGCCTCGCTGTCGGAAAAACAGCGCATGGCATTGGTTAAGCAGTTCAAGAACGACTATCAGGATTATCTCGACTACCTCGGACTGGAAATCAACTCTGCCGTTGACCTCGCCAAAGCCTACGCTCAGGTGGTCCGTGTGATGAAGCAGAAGAAAGCCTACGAGGAGCGTGAGTCGTACCGCCAGCAGCAGAACGGCGAGAATCGCATGAACCGTATCGAGAACCAGGCAAAGGTGGAGGGTGCAGCCCGTTCCTTTGGACTGACCGATGTCGATAAGAAGTGGCTGGAGCAAAATCAGTGGAAAGGCACAAACCAGTTGTATCGAGAACTCGTTGAAAGGAGGATGGGCGCAAAAGCAGCCAGCCAAGACGGTTCCGACGTTACTTTTATATATATTGACGACAAGTTGATCAATGCAGGGACGCCGTTTGGACCACGCGCCAAGAAGCGATACAAAAAGATGGGCAGTGATGAACTCTATGAGTCTATCGACGCATACATCACTTCGTTCCGTACTGAGCGTGATACTAACAGACAAATCGACAAGATGTTCAACACCGAATACAAGGACATCGACCTCGAACATTTTAATATCGACGAGTTCAACGACCGCGTACAGCGTGCCCGTTGGAAGCGCAAAGGCTCTTTGGAAAACGAAAAGCCCGACAAAGGCGCTGCCGCTGCTGCCCGTAAGGCCGCTCAGGAGCGCAAGCAGGCTCTGCGCAAGGAGATGGAAGATGCGCAGAAGGCCAGCACCGGCATCATATCGAAGTTAGAGGAATACTACCGCTTGCAGGAGGCGGCCATTCAGGAGGCTCGCGCCGACGGACAGCTGACGGAGGACCAGGCGAAGGAAATGGTGAGGGCGCTGAGCATCGTGAAGAACGAGAGTCTGGCGACCGCTCGCCGTGCCGTGACGACGGGGAACACGGAGGCGTGGGACGAGATGAAGACGAAGGTGCTGCCCAGCGTGCTGGCGGACACCAGCGACGTGAGCCAGAACCTGCTCTCGACCATTCAGCAGGTGGCGGTGGAAAAGTTGCACAACGACCTGCAGAAGTTCAACGGCGGCAAGGACGTGATGGGCTTGGACAGCCGCGCATTCTTCGACCAGATGAACGCGAAGGCTGCGGGCAACACCCGTGAGGCTGCCCGACTGCGTGCCGCCATCACCAACGAGGTGGAGAAGGCGTTGAAGCAGTATCATTTCGTGGAGCTGGCGCAGGACAAGATGCGCAAGGACCTGGAAACGATGGGCTTTATGACCGAGACTTACGAGCAGTGGGCGAAGCGTATGCAGGAGGGTATCAAGGAGAAGCCGGACACGCAGTTGCCGAACGGCGGAACCATCAGCGACAAGGACGCCTACAACAAGATGGGTCAGAAGTTCGTCGTGCAGCGCGACATTGCCTACCGTATCAATATCGAGAACGAACGGGAGGCGCTGGACTGGTTGCAGCAATTCTCGAAGGATGCCGAGGGCAACATGGAGGACTGGACCTACGCATTCCCCGAATTGCAGCGGTGGTTGGACCTGATTAAGACCCGCGACGAGTCGTTGCGCAAGGATGATATCGTCGGTGCCCGTCAGGCGGAGAAGGCCATCGAGGAAAGTTTGCCGGCCATTCAGCAGTTCTATGGCAACCTGATGCAGTACGAGGGTGCATACTACGATGCGTTGAAGAAGCGCGACGACTTGCAGAACAAGCGGCTGAACGAGTGGTGGGAGCATTCCGACCAGAAGAAGGAGAACGACCGGAAGCTGCGCGACATACAGATTTACGACTTCCAGTATAACACGATGCACGAGGGTCAGGGCATGGGCTACATGATGGGCTTGACGAACGACGTGAGCCAAGACCCAGAGGTGTTGCACGAACAGGCCGTGCTGGAAGCGAAGATTGCCATTTGGAAGAAGGCCAAGGAGGAGCGCGAGGCCAATCTTATCTCCGAGGAGGTGTATCAGGAGCGGTTGAAGGCTATGCAGGATCAGACGATGGCCTACACGCAGAAGGTGATGGACAACATCAACAAGCGCATCAGCCGCATTCAGGCTTTCGTGAAGCCCGTAGAGACCGCCGCCAACACCATCGGCAAGAAGTTGGGCGACATGATATTCAACATGCAGTCGGAGGAGTCCACGTGGGAGCAGATATGGAAGAACATGGCGCTGGCTATGGCCGAATCGCTGCTGACGATGGTTGGCCAGTATGCGCAATACCAGATACAAAAGGCCGCCATCAACAAGTCCGAAGTGCTCGACGAAGCCGGCAAGGCACAGGCCATCACCATGCTCAACATCAGTAGCGGTGCCGCCAAGACCATCGGTACGTTGGGTTGGTGGGGTATCGCACTGATTCCCGTCATCACGGGCCTGCTGATGGGACTGCTGACGTCGGCGCTATCGACGGTCAACAGTAGCGACAGCGGCACCAGCACATCGACGCCGAAGACTAAGCTCGTCAGCGGTATGCTGACTTACGACAAGGGCAATGTGGACAAGTTTGCCGGACGGCGCAAGCTGTATGACGACGGAGAGACGCAGGTGTATGGCCGTCGCCGCTACCTGGGCGAGGACGGCAAGGTATATACAGCCACCGCCGAGCCTGCGCCGAAGGACGGACTCGTGACGCACCCCATTGCCACCACCGTGCAGGGCCAGCCCGCACTGGTGGCAGAGAACGGTCCAGAAATAGTCATTGGCCGCGAGACGACGAAGGCCATCATGATGAACGAACCACAGCTTATCAAGTACCTGGCTGACTACGGCAAGACCGGCGGCTTCGCTGGCGGCTACAGGCCCTTCGACAGCGGAAACGTCAGCGAAGTGTCAGCCCTCAGCCATCAGCCCTCAGACGTCAACGGCATCACCGATGCCGACGCCCGCGCCTTGGTCGCCGCCATCACCACCTTCAACCAGACCGTGCAGCAGATGCAGCAGAAGGGCATCCCCTGCTACATCAACAAGTACGGTCGCGGCGGACTCATCGACGAAGTGAAATCCGGCATGAAATTCATGTCGAAGTACGAAGGCTGACGCGGTGCCATCGGCGCGGCATGTCCGTCAAGAAATTTTCGCTTGACGTAACTTTGCAGTAACAACATATAAAAAAGGAATATTATGGCAACAACAAACAGCTATCCCAGTTACTTGCCCGAGGACTTCAAGGGTTTGGAGTCGATTCAGGAGGGCAACCAGCGCTACTACTACAAGCGCTCGGCAGACGGTAAGAACAACATGCTTTACGGTGCTATCATCGGCAAGCGTCACATGGTCATCCGCTATCCCGAGGGCGGCACCATCACGCCTGGCATCCCCATCCCTGCCGGTACGGTGGACACGGCATCTATTATCGACGGTGCGGTGCAGATGGAAGACCTGAACGATGACGTGAAGGACACGATGATGACGGGCAACGACCGCGTGACACAACAGGACATCGACAATTTCAATGTGTAACGACCTAATTAAAGAAACAATTATGACAAGTACGACAACAAAGCCTGTGGCACATGCACCAGCGCCGCGCGGAAGACGGAAGAAGACCCACACGAAGCCCGCCGTGCCACGTGCGGCACAGCAGGCAGAGAAAGTAACCGAGACAATGTATCAGTCGCTCACTGCACCAGGAGCACCGAAGGCATCGCCGCAGGGCTACATCATGGGTGCTGCGATGGTGCTGAAACTGCTCATCGACCAGGCCGTAGCGCAGGGCGAGGACCGCGACGCACTGAAGGCGCAGGCACTGACCTACATCGCTGCAATATAAAGCAAATCATAGTTTTCGAGGGTGAGAGTCCCTCATAAGTTTAACCAACACATTTTTCTAAAAGTTATGACAAAAGAAAAGTACATGGCCCTGGCCGATTTTCAGACGCTTTGGACCAATTCATTGAAGCCTTACATCGTAGCCGGTTTCATCGGCATGCTGGCAGGCACTGATGCCAATGCCAAGAACCTCGTTCTGGCTGACGGTACCAACATCGCACAGGCAACGTTCATCGCTGCCACCGAGAAGGGTGCCAACAGTGGTGTTGCTACGCTCGACGCAACGGGTAAGGTGCCCAGCTCACAGCTGCCATCGTTCGTTGACGACGTAATCGACCTGCTCGATGCCGCCGAGACCGCTCCCGCAGAGTGTGCCGCTGGCGATCAGTACTACAACACCAGCTCGAAGAAAATCTTTACCGCTACTGGTACTGATACTTGGGGCGAGACGGGTGCTGACCCCGAGCAGGGTAAGATTTACATCACCCTCGACGACAACAAGACCTATCGCTGGAGTGGTACCACAATGGCCGAGATTTCTGCCGGCCTGGCTCTCGGTGAGACTCAGGGCACTGCCTACGAGGGTTCTAAGGGTGCTGCCAACGCAGCTGCTATCGCTGCCCACACTGGCAACAGCGACATCCACGTGACCACTCAGAACAAGAGTGACTGGAATGCTAAGTACGACAAGCCCAGCGGCGGTATTCCTTCTACCGACATGACTGAGGCCGTTCAGACCTCTCTCGGTAAGGCTGACACTGCTCTGCAGAGTCACCAGGACATCACTGGCAAGGCCGATAAGGTTAGCGGTGCTACCGCTGACAACTTCGCAGGCTTGGATGGTAATGGTAATCTGAAAGACAGTGGCAAGTCTGCTTCTGACTTCGCTACCGCTGCTCAGGGTACTAAGGCTGACAGCGCTATCCAGTCTGTCAAGGTGAACGGCACTGCTCTGACTCCCGACGCCAACAAGGCCGTTAACGTGGAGTTCGAAATCCCCGAGCGCGTTACCGCTGCCGACCTCGCTACCTTCGTAGTGTAAACCAATCGTGGGAGGGGATTTCTTTTGACTCACAAAGTTATCCTGTTCGGACTTCCCCTCCCGCTTTTTCTTAACTCATAACACAAGAAAAACAAGAAAGCTATGACAAAAGAGAAATATATGGCGTTGGCCGACTTCCAAACGCTTTGGTCGGATAAACTGAAGACGTATATTGTCGGTACTTACGCCACGAAGACGGCACTGCAGCAGGAGACAAACCGTGCGTCTTTTGCCGAGGCCCAACTGGCGTCAGGCACGCTGTACCCCGTGAACATGGACACAATCACGCCGTCGAGCACGTTCATCAAGAACAACGTGCTGGGTATCAACGGTGTCATCTACCGCGCCAAGAACGCTACGAGCGACCTGCCCGTGACGCTGGTGACGCAGGACGGGGCATTCGTCTATCACGAGATTAACGGCCACAAGTCCTACGTGGTCGATGACCCGGAGCTGAACTCGGACTGGGAGATTTGGACGGACGCCTCGATGGAGTACTGGCGCGAGTCGCTGGACAATGCGCTGAGCGACGAGATTACGAATCGTCAGTCGGCGGTAGCCAACGAGAGGAACCGCGCCATGCAGGCCGAGACGAACCTTGCCGCCGGTACGCTCTATCCCGTGGACGCTGACAGCATAACCCTAAACTCGACGTTCCAGAAGAATGCCGTGCTGGGCATCAACGGCGTGATGTACCGCGCAAAGAATACCACGTCGGAGCTGCCTGTGACACTGGTGACGCAGGACGGCGCGTTTGTCTATCACGAGATCAACGGCCACAAGGCGTATGTCGTCGCCGACCCGACGGTGAACAGTGACTGGGAGGTATGGACCGACTCGTCGATGGAATACTGGCGCGAGTCGTTCGACGCCGCGCTGGACGCCGAGGCCGTGGCACGCATTGCTGGCGACAACGGAATAAAGAACATCATCGGCATCGAAACGGACTATGAGTTCGTGGACTTGGGCCTGCCAAGCGGCACGCTGTGGGCGAAGTGCAATATAGGCGCGACAGAGGAGACTGGCTATGGTGGCTTCTGGCAATATGGCAAAGGTGCTGCTGACTTCTTCGAGACGGCGGGTGAAGATATGTATGCTGGAAAGGAAGACCCGCTATCGTTACAATACGATGCAGCTGCACAAGTAATGGGCAACCCGTGGCACATGCCGACAAAAGCGCAGTTCGAGGAGCTGATAGCAAACACGACATACACATGGGAAACCAACTTCAATGGTTCTGGTGTAGGCGGTGCTAAGTTCACGGCAGCCAACGGGAACTATATATTCCTGCCTGCTTCTGGTGTGCCTTATGATGACGGAACAATAGACGACCGCAATAATTTAGGCAGTTACATGAGCAGTACTCCCGCAGATGGGGTAACGGGAAATCCATATTGGTGGTGGTATCTTGATTTATCAACGCAGAGAAGTCCTCGAATCCATGTAGAAGCAACAACTGGAGAGTACGCTGGGCTGTCTGTCCGTGGTGTCAAGAGTACTATTAAGAGCCTGCTCGACACCAAGCTCTCACTCGCCAGCACCATTACCTACAACGGTACGACGTACACCGTCCAGCAGCTGTTGGAGAAGGTGGCATCGCTAATGTAACGCGACAACAATCAAAAGTATTAACATCATAAAATTTCGACAATTATGACAGACTTGAGTATGCAAAGCGCTCTGAAGGCGATTATGACCGGCCTGACGACGCAGGGAACGGCCACCGTTGGCCAGAAAATCATGCTCTTCAACGAGCAGAACAACCCGATAGGTAAGATGCAGGCGCCCACTGGTCAGCAGGGGACGAGTATTGTGTTCGAGGAGAACGACTCGGCAACATCGTCCACGGAGCCGTCGGACACCGCTTCGACCCTGACGATGGGTAAACTATATCTGGTTGGCCCAGCATCGGGCACGAAGTATCAGTGGATAACCATCGAGAACGACAGTGTCGACCCCGCCACGTATTCGTGGTTAAACATCGGCACGACCAATGTTGACCTCTCGCAGCTCGCCACGTTCGACATCAGTCTGAGCGTTGTGGCTGAAGCCCTGCTGTACCTCTATAAAGAGAACAAGGCTCTGCGTGAATTGCTTTCAGGTAAGGATAATGCGGTGCTGCCTGTGGTGAAGGCGCAGAGTGTGGAGTGTGACGACATCCTGACGCTGGGCGTGCCCAATGTGCTTTACAGCGGTGTGGCTGGTGCTCCGAGTGCTGCCAACGTGCCTGACAACTGGAACGAGGAGACCATGACCGTGTGGGATGGTTGTCCCCGCAAAATCGGTCAGCAGTATGTTGACAAGGTGAGCAAGAAGATTTATTACGCTGTTGAGGTGACAGGAAGCACCAGCGACTGGGTAGCACTGAATTAAAGTTTAAGAAGTTTAATGGTTTAAGAAGTTTAAGATTATGAAACAGATTGAGCAATATAACGACGCTGCCAGCTACAATACTGCTGGCAAGCCTACCACCGAAAGTCGCGTGGCTAACATCAAGGAGGGCAATATCTCTAAGTTTGACGGCGTGAATGTGCCGACTACCGACACACCTGTGTTTGGTGATGCTGTGTATCTGGACGGGAACGGCAACAAGATAGCTATCCGCAAGGAGGTATATAACCGTAGCCTCGTGCCTGCATCGTGGACATACAAGGGTGTTTTCCTGGACTACCACAAGGACGGGCGTTGGCGCACGTTCTTAGGCAACTACAGCAGCCTGCCGTCGCTGAAATACTGCGACGTGGTGCAGTACCAACTCAATGCGCCCACACTTGACGGGGCAGAGCATACGCAGACTATCGGGCTGTGGCTGAGTAACAATGATTACGCATCTGCTACGACCATCAGCTTTACCTACACCGCCACCGCACTCTCGCAGGTGGTTGCTGCCCTCAATGCTGCCATCGACGCAAAGAAGACGGAGGTGAGCTTCAATCAGGACGTGTGGGCATATCTTGCTGATGCCGACAACAACAAGGTTAGCACCGATGCTGATGCCACGAAGATTATTGTGCAGATTGATACATGGAACGATTATCGTCAGTACCAAGTACAGGGCGGTACACTCATCATCTGGCGCGACATGCCCGCCAGCGACAACTATCGCAAGGTGAATGGCAAGAGCACCAACTATCGCGGACTGATGAACTTTGAGGGTGCCGCTTCTCATTGGAGCACCAATGGACGTACACCAGACGCCAATGTAGCCGTACACAGCGAGGCTGGTAACACCGACCCGATGACACTCGCAGCATTCCAATCCTCGCAGTACGCTGTCGAGATTCGTACTTACTACGAGACCTACGATGCCTATCTGCGTGGCGAGTTCGGCATACAGGCTCTGATGAAGGTGGGCGCGTTTGCACTGCCTGATGGCGAGGCGTTGACGGCTAAGTATGGACCGATGATGGCTCCCACGAAGAGCGGCGGCACCAAAGCAATGTACCCCGCACTCAACTGGGCATACCAGCAGGACGGACACCTGTGGGACGTGGACGAAGGTGTGCTGATGATGGAAGACAGTAATCTCGCTGTCATCAACGCTACGCAGACCAAGGCTGGCAAGGTAACACTTGCTAACAGCTCGTACAGGTGGTTCGCCGAGAGGTACAACGTCTATTACGCTTGGTTTTTCTACGGTACGATCCGCACCCTCGACAGCGTCAACGTCGTCAACGCGTATCAGGTTGGGGCCATCGCGCTTTTATAAAAATTAAAAATTAAAAGGTCTTCGCCTATCCGTAAGGTAGGCGAAGCCTTTAAAAAATTTTCAAAAATGGATTATAGCCAATTCCGCGACTACGGTGAGTATTTAGAGTATTGCGCCGAGCAAGCGGCATACAAAGCAGAACGTGAATATGAGCAACAAAGCCAACAACTCAAAGGAGAGCATTCTGTGTGACGCGAAGGAGTTGATGAAACTCTACGACAGCGTGACGTGGCATCTGCCAAAGGCGCGGCGCGAACACAGTGCGGTGCGGCGGTTTGAGGATGCGGGCTATGCCATCATCCACTACTGCACCATTGCTATGGAGTTGAAGGGCGAGAACGAGCAGCAGCGCAAGCGTGAATACGTGGAGCATCTTATCGGTTCGTTTGGCGAGATGCTGGCAGCCTTTGACATCCTCATGGACATGAAGGATATGACCCAAAAGAAGAGCGATGCCGACAGTAAAGGCGAGATGTACCTGTTCTCCGACTCCGCTAAGCTCGCCATCGCCCGACTGCTGGAACGCATAGAGACAGGCGCAAAGAAGTGGCGTAACTCTATCAGATAATCAAACTCTATTGCGTCAGGACGCAGGAAGAGGTCGGGCGACAACGCCAAGAAGTCCGCGTCAGAACAGAAATAGTAAAAGGGAGCACGGGTGTCATTCACACCATCTTCAAATGTTGCTCGGATGCTCGAACAGGTGGTTCGCCGAGAGGTACAACGTCAATAACGCTTGGAATTTCAACGGTACGAACCGCAACCTCAACAACAACAACGTCAACAACGCGAATCAGGTTGGGGCCATCGCGAATTTATTAGAAAAAGTTATCACGCAAAGATGAGTTTGAAAGAAGAAGAAAGGTTTGTCAATCTTTACAGGCTGATGAAGAAGACAAGGAAGAATAAACGCAGAGGAAAAGACTCTGTGGAGTTCGAGGCGAACTGGGCACCGCTGCTGGTGCGTGCCCTGAACGACCGTGACGACCGCACGCTGCGCATCCTGCACAACTATACCTTTCTTGCGCCGCGCCCTCGCTGGCGGGAAATCTTCGCCACGGAATTTGGTGGTCGTATGATAGACACAGAGGTTTGCGAGGTGGTAATCCCCGAAGCCGACAAGATGCTGTCGCCATTCACCTTCAACAACCGCAAAGGTATGGGATCTCAGGCAGCCATCAATCAGCTGATGGAGAATATCTACGAGGTGACGGAGGGTTACACCAAGCCTGCACGGATTGTCAAGATAGACTTCAGCGGATATTTCCCCAATGCCGTATGGCTGATAGCAGAGAAGTGCATCGACGAGGTGATAGACCGCACGAAGCTGGACGAAGAAACAAAGGCGTATCTGAAATGGCTGACGATGATCAGCATCCACTGCAACCCTGCCGCTCATTGCGAATTGCGTACAGCCTCGTATCTTTGGAAAGAGCACATTGCACCCGAGAAGTCTATCCGCACCAAGCCGGAGGGTATAGGTGCTGCAATAGGCAGACTAATATGGCAGACAGCAATGGGGCTGTATATCAATGACGAGATACTATGGCTGACCGAAGAATGCGGCATCGAACTCGTGTGCTTTGTTGACGACATTGTGTTCATCGTACCAAAGGATCGTCACTATTATCTCCTGTCGCTACTTCCCGAACTGCGTCGCAGGCTGGCAAAGAAAGGTGTAACGCTGAATGAAAAGAAATTCTACGACCAACCCTACTATCACGGCTGCGAGTTCCTGGGTAGTCATATTCGCCCGAACCGCATACACCTGAACAATAAGACCTATAATAACGCCATCAGGAGTATCGAGAAGATGAACGAAAACAGATACAAGGACATCGACGCAATGGTGGATGTATTCAATAGTTACAGCGGGCTACTGAAGAACCGCACCGACTATAAGCGATTGATGGAACTGAGAGACAAGTTATCACCCGAGTGGTGGCAGTGGTTAGAGTGGGATAGTAAGCGGAAATGCATCACCTATAAACAAGGCTATTCGCCTAACGAGATATTAAACAATAAGTATCACTTAAAATTAAAACATTATGACACAATCAGAAATTATCGAGCAGAAAAATGCTCTGTACAGCGAACGCAACACGTTGGAATCGCAGCTTAGCAGCGACGACTACAAAACCATCAAGAATGCCGAGGCACAGGCAGCCGGCAAACCCTTGCCCTACGACCCCGACGCGCTGCACGCCAAGCATCAGGCATGGCGCGACCGCATCAACGCCATCGAGGACGAGATAGCCGCGCTGGATGCCCTGGAGCCGGAGGATGAAACGCCCACGCCGGAGGCCGAGGATTAACGGCGGCGGCGGGATTGAATGACGTCTAACCCATCGGGGCGTTCGGTATGTCCGTAGAAAATTAACACGTTCTGCTTACATTACCGCAGGAAGCACAGCCGAACACGTGGCTGACCAGCGACACCGCACAGAACGTCGAGAGTTGGGTAACGCCAACCACGCCCTGTGAAACAAGAAGAGGAGTCATCGCGGCTCCTCTTTTTTGTGCTTACAATGCTCCTGATATTCCCGACCTCGCTGCCGTCGTGACTTGACACCCAGCTTCAGCAAGTCGAGCCAAAGCTGCTTGTTTTCCTCCGGTGTAAAATGCGACACAAATTTCTTGCATCCGTGGTCATAGTTCAAGTCGCAAATGAGGTGCTTCTTCCTCGCCATACACCAATTCGTACTGAACGGCCATGTCGGAGACTTACTCCGCAAGTGCTGGCAATTATTACAGCACCGCTTTGAAGTCCATCGCTCACGTTCTTTCGGGTCGTTAATCATCATCAGTCCTCCTTTGGTAATCCAGGCAGTTGCTCCAGCGTGTCGAGCACAAGGTAGTGGTTCGGGCCACCGATGCACGACGACGTGAAGTAATTCCCCTTCGATGTCCTAATCAGATAAATGTCGTGGTCTGTGCCACCTGCCGCCCCGTTCGGTTCTGGCATCCATCGTGGCATGTCCTTCTGCAACTCGCGGCGCACCTCTTCACGCAGCACGTCCTTTGCCGTCAGACGTTCCTCAATCAGAATGTGGTCGCTCTTGTAAGGCTCCAACTGTTGCACGTTGATAATGTCCGTGTCGTAGATGCCCTTCTGATACAGCATCTCCACGGCCTTCTTGAATCCATCGGCTATCACCAAGAACGGATAGTCGCTTCTATTTGTCTTGATTTCAAATGCTTCCATATATCTAAACCTTTAAATTATATTTTGGCTGTCATCGTCAGTCCTCCTTAATACAAGTTGTTGATGTCGTTGTGTAAATCTCCACGTACTTCTTGTCCTCGCAGTCCGTCTCAATTCTCCTTATTTCCTGAGTTTACTTCAATCAGATGATCCATCGTGACATTCCTTGCGCCGTCGCCGCACTCACGGTTCAGCTCGTCGAAGCGCTCGGCACACGTCTTGATGATGTCACGGACAATGGGGTAGCGCATCATGGCGAACACAATCTGCGCCGAGATGTTCGTGGGGCTGCCGCTGATGACAAAGTGGTTCCCCTCGTGTCCGATGAACATACACGTCGCATCGGACCCCTGCAGCGAGTCCAGAATCCCCTGCACCTCGCCAAACTTCCTTTTGATTTCTTCGTTGGTCATAATCTTATTTCTCCTTGATGTTTAGTTGGTTCTTCAGCCATGTTATGAAGTCCTTCACGCTGGTATCGACGTTGATAAGCCCACCGTTACACGGTCTTTTAGCTCGGCTGGCAAAGTCAATCATGTTGTTGGCCTGCTCGTATTCGCCCGTCAGCTCCACCGTCGGAAACGTGTAGAGCCCCAGCGCCTGCATCACCACGTTCAGCGTTGCCTCCGTGTCGTGCTCAATTTCGCTGAACGGTATCGGCGTGATTATCTGCCCCAGATCCTCGTCGTCGTGACTGATCATCCGTGTCAGTTCCAGTGCCCGTGCCGTGTCGAGCCTATCCATGTCTATCACCGTCCGCTTGTTGTTGCGCTGCGTCCTCGCCATTGCCTCCAAGTCAATCGTCTGTCGGCGAAACGCCTCGTTCATCATTGCTATCTGGTTGTTCATACTAAAAGCCCTCCTCAATTTTAATGGTCATCTGTCTGCCGCAGTCGGGGCAGGTGAGGGTGGTCTTGTGGCTCACGAAGAGTTCGGGCACCGAGACGCCGAGGGCGTCGGCGATGCTGATGAGTTTGTCGGACGGTATGCCGCGATCCATCAGCTGATTCAGCGACGACTGCTGTGCGTAGCCCACCCTGCGGGCCAGTTCGCTCATCTTGATGCCGCGCTCCTTGCAAAGTTCCTTGATTCTATAATCGTTACTTGTCATAATAATAAGTTTTAGTTGTAGTCATAATAACTTTTCGGCTGCAAAGATAATAACTTTTTTCGTATCTGCAAGCAGAGAAACGAAACCTTTTTCGCTTATACACGAAATATTTAGCACTTTTTAAGTAATAACTATTGCTTTTACGATAATAATAATATTTGTTAAGACTAATAACCTTCCTTGTTGTGGATAGAAACTTTTTAGTAACTTTGCCGACGCGAAACTCATAGCAATAAATCTTTTTATCTTTTACAACATGGCAACAAGCGGCGATAAGCAGAAAAGTTATTACTACCGGTTTGACACCAGCACGGCGCTGGGCAAGCGGTTCCGTAGTTTTTGGAACGAGTTGATGAAGGCCGAACGGGCTGCAGACAAGTTTGCGGCGAAGGTCGGCGCCAAGACATTCTATCCCAACATGCGGATGGTGGCGGGCGGCGTCGATGCCGTGTCGTTCCCAGACGGCGTGCATCCCAACCTGAAAGTATGGCGCTCCATCGGCAAGGATGGCGACGGTCTGGAGCTATGGGTACCGAACGTCAAGCAGCGTCGCGGCGTGTATCAGATTCCCGAGGGCGGCAAGTGCCCGTCGCACACCGCCAACCGCATCTTCAGCCGCAAGCCCAACGACAAGGGCGAGGTGAAGTTCATCGAGCTCTACCGCGACGACGAAGAGGCAAAGTCCACCGACCGCCGCTTCAAGCTGTCGTGGGCCGCCAAGGAGAGCATCCGCATCGAGAAACAACGCCTGCTGTTGCCCACCATCAGTGCCGCCGACCTGCTGCGCGTGCTGAGTGCCGACGTGGCTGCCGACGTGCCAGACGACGACCAGCTGCACATCGTCCGCATCATCACGCCAGAGATGTTCGAGTGGCGCGGCTACTACTATCTGAACATCGCCTACCCCTGCCGCGACGAGAATATGGAGGCCATTGCCAACGAGACCTACCGCGTGGCCAACGTCGAGCGGATGCAGGCCGAGCGTGCCATGCAGGAAATGGAGAAACTTAACGACGAGGGGAACTAAGCCATGCCGAACATCTATCTACGCATCCCCACCTACGTCGCCCAGTTCTATCGCGGACTCGACAGCAAGCACCTGCTGGCGGAAAACGAGCCATACGAGTTCTGCATGTTCCAGCACGAATACATCTATCTGAAGAACAACCTGCTGTTGATTCCCGAAGACCAGCAGACCTGCTCGTGGTGCTACTCGCAGCGGGCGTGGAACAACATCATGGCAGGCCGTCCGCCGATGGGAGGCTCGACCATCATCCGCCGCGACCGCACACAGTGGCCCACCAACAACGAGATATGTGCGCTCATCGGCATCAAGTCCGTCAAGAAGATGGAAGCCTACGAGTACCTGTGCGTAAAAATTCCCGACGAGGCCATGTTCGGCGACGAGGTACGCCGCACCAACGGCTCCTACTCCCTGCGCCAGAATGAGGCCATGAAGTTCCAGCGGATGCTGCGCGACGAGTTCAAGCATACCATCCTCGACTGGATTATCCAGGACCGCCGATACTGCAACCAAGTCGGCATCCACCGCGAGATAGGCCAGACCATCGAACGCTTCTTCGAGCGATACTATATATCAATAGGTAGCGGAAAGCGCGAACGCGAGTCGATGTATAAAATGGTGCGCCGCTGGCTGGACGAAGCCCACCTGCTGCCCAACGACCGCGTGGACTTCTCGGCCACCGACATCCATTACGTCACTGAAAAGGAACGCGAGCGCCGCACCAACAACGACTTCCAAAGCGAGGTGAAGACCCTCGAACGCGAGCTCAGGAGCAAAACCGCCAGCAACAAACAGGAAAATCAGCGTGCAAACGAATGTAAAACTACATCTTAAAAGACGTTAAAATATGCAGCAAAACACGCCTTTCTTTGTCCGCTTGGTTTTTCAAAGCAAAAAGATAGCGATTTTCAGCGAAAACGAGATAGAAATATGAACCAAAAATAGAAAAATTAGACTATGATTCAGAATTGCAACGAACAACTATTGGATGACGTCGTGAGGGTAGACCTCGTGCTGGCGTCGGAGTGTAAAATCGGCATCCCCTTCCAGATTGCCCTGACGGAAATGGCAGGAACTCGGGTGGTCGCTGGTTCGGCCAGCGACATCATCGGCGCCACAGGACTCTCGCTGGCCTACAACGTACAGGACGGCGACGATGGCGAAATAGACAGCGCACCCGTGCTCAAACAAACCGACAAGCAGGTGGCCGCAGGCATCGTCGTCACTCACGACCTGCAAGTGCCTGTCACCGCAGGTTTCGAGGCCACGCGCATTGCCGTAGAAGGCTTGCAGACACGGCATTTTCACGTCGTTCTCACCACGCAGGACGGCGTGCGCTACCTGCTCTATTCGCTGCCGAATACCAGCCTCCTGCTGCTCGACGAACAGGACGTCAACCATGCCGCCACCGTCAAGGTCACGCTGCAAAGCATGAGCCACGTCATCCGACTGACCTGAGAACAGTAATTGTCCATTATATATATAAATAAGGTGTATCGCTGCCAGGCGTGGCAGCAAAACTCCATAAGTTTAAAAGTTTTAAGGTAAAAAGAAAGCTGGGGCAAGCCGTCCGCGATGGATAGCCTGCCCTTTTTTCGTGTCGTGACCCTCCGTCGGGTGATCGCCTCTCCGCTTCCCGTCGCCCCCCCCAGTCGGGTGGTCGCTGGTTTGGCCAGCGACGGCGGTCGTGACCGCCTCTCCTCTTCCCACCGCTCCCTCCGTGCATCCCGTCTCCGTTTTCGGCGGCATTTTTGCCCTAAATCCCCCCGAAACCGCCTTTTTTTTATCCGCCCGAAACCCTTCCCTTGTGCGAATTTTGCAAGCAGATTCAAAAATCAAAATTCACACGACATATGAACGGACTATTTGAGATACTCAGCAACAAGGAGTGGATGATTCAGCAGGAGTTCCTGCACAGCATCCTGCC
>JAEEGG010005776.1_pt1 | contig 29208 bp, 25 predicted proteins | sample 9134161 | NCBI WGS metagenome assembly JAEEGG01 (sample SAMN16246543, study PRJNA631951) | gut metagenome | biome: gut microbiome; feature: rumen; material: CR-attached | host: Bos | place: Iran: Karaj | collected 2018-10 | reverse complement strand
GGGAATATACGCTCTACACCTACGGTACCTGACATCTTACGAACGGTGAAACGACGGTTGTCACCATGTCCGCTGATCTTGATAACCACACCACGATAGAGCTGGATACGCTCCTTGTTACCCTCAACGATACGGTATGCTACAGTTACGGTGTCACCTGACTTGAATGCAGGGAACTTACCCTCATTACCGGTAGCAAATGCCTGTTCTGCAATTTTGATTAAATCCATTGTTCTGGAAATTTTCAAGTTTGTCATACGCTAGAGCGACATACCAAGTTACTCTTCCTTGACAGCGATCGCATAAAGCGGCGCAAAGATACTATCTTTTATTTATTTGAGCAAAATAAAATTCACTCAAAATAGAGAGTCAGCACTATCATGCTGTTCTGGACCTTGTCAAGACCATTGCAATACCTGAGCAATGAAGCATCCTTGAGGTCCGTTCGGTTATTATCGAGAATATTGTTAAGTCCGAAACAGAACTTAAGCTCAGGTATCATCTTGAAGAACGGATAGTAGAGGTCAACTCCCATACCCACCTCAAACATCACGTCCGTTTTCTTAACCAGCAGTTCCTTGCCTTTCTTGACTGTAAGATCGACTGTAGGTGCCAGTCCGGTAATCACATAAGGCCTATAGTTATTGAAACGTGCGGCACTTATCTTAAGGTCGAACGGTACTGATAAATAGGTAGACTTGATATACTGCTCCGCCACCTTACCGCTGCGCTGCTCCTTGAACACCACTTTCTTGTCACCGAAATGCATTGTGGGAATAATCCTGACCGATAACCAGTCATTAGCTTTGAGCTCGCCCAGCACGCCCACGCTGAAACCGGGGGTGTATTCGGGGACATCGGCATACCAATACTCGACGCCGTGGTTCTCATTGACATAGGCAGTTCCGTTATTGGCCAGCCTCAGGTCCTGTATGTTGATACCCACCAGAAAACCGTAATGCCAGACTCTGTCATCAAGGAAGGGACGGTTCTGGATCTTGCGCTCCTGAGCACAAAGACGGCTTGCGCCCGTTATGGGTGCAAGCAGAACCAGGGCCAGCATGATTACCGCCCAAAATGTATCACGGTTTTTTGTCATCCCTATAAAAACGATTAAAAGTCGCACTTATTGTAATTTTCGTCAACCCATTTGGTGAAGTACTCAAAAGTGTGTATTTTTGCGCCACAAAAACCTTAAAACATAAGACAACTATGGCATACGTAATTGGTGACGACTGCATCGCTTGCGGAACTTGCATCGATGAGTGCCCGTCAGAGGCTATCTCAGAGGGCGATAAGTATTCAATCAACCCTGATCTGTGCGTAGACTGCGGCACTTGCGCCGGTGTCTGCCCTTCAGAGGCTATCCACCCGGGAGAATAATTCCGCTGGTAAAAGAAATAAAGAGAGGGTCCCTATTTGGAACCCTCTCTTTTATTGTATGCCTCCCGATTTACTTGAGAGCTGCAAGTGCCTCCTTAACGCGACGGAAAGCCTCAACGATCTTATCCTCGCTGGTAGCATAGCTGAAACGGATGCACTCAGGTGAGCCGAATGCGGTACCGCCTACAGTAGCCACGTGACCTACCTCAAGCAGGTACATAGCCAGATCCTCGGCGCTGTTAATCACCTTGTCACCGTAACGCTTGCCGAAGTATGAATCACACTTGGGGAAGAGATAGAAAGCACCCTGAGGATTGTTAACCTCAAAGCCGGGAATCTCCTTGGCAAGAGAAACGATCAGGTCACGACGCTTCTGGAATACCTGACGCATCTTCTCAACATCATCCTGCGGACCGTCAAAAGCAACCTGAGCTGCCTTCTGGGCAACTGAGCAAGTGCCGCTGGTATACTGACCCTGCAGCTTGTTGCAAGCCTTTACAAGCCACTCCGGACCGGCCATGAAGCCGATACGCCATCCGGTCATTGCGTAAGCCTTGGAAACACCGTTGATGACAGCGATACGATCCTTGTCAACGAACTGGGCAAGGCTCTGGTGACCGCCGATGAAGTTGATGTGCTCGTAAATCTCATCAGATACGATGAATACATCGGGATACTTGTTAAGAACCTTGGCGATTGACTCAAGCTCCTCCTTTGTATATACAGAACCGGTGGGGTTTGAAGGTGAGCAGATCATGATAGCCTTGGTCTTGGGAGTGATGGCTGCCTCAACCTGAGCGGCTGTAACCTTGAAGTCCTGGTCAATACCGGCCTTGATTACAACGGGAACACCGCCGGCCAGCTTCACCATCTCGGGATAGCTTACCCAGCAGGGTGAAGGCAGAAGCACCTCGTCACCCGGATTGATGATAGCCATGATGACGTTGCAGAGAGACTGCTTGGCACCGGTGGAAACAAGAATCTCGGCGGGAGCATAGTCAAGACCGTTCTCACGCTTGAGCTTGTCAGCGCAGGCCTTGCGGAGCCACATGTAACCCGGAACGGGAGAATACTTTGAGTAGTTCTGCTCTACAGCCTCAACAGCAGCCTTCTTGACGTAATCAGGTGTATTGAAGTCGGGCTCGCCCACACTCATGTTTACCACATCGACACCCTGTGCCGACAGTTCATTACTCTTTTGCAGCATGGCGAAAGTGGCCGATGCTGCGAGTCTGTTGACTCGATCTGAAATCTGTGCCATTTATTTAGATTGTTTGTTGTTTGTCATATATTCAATCAGATTCTCAGCCGTCTGTGACGTCTTCTGCATCTGACGTTTAAGCTTACGTGTAAAGAGCCATGCCCTGAGTTCGAAAAGCAGTCCGAGCGGGAAGACTATGCCCACCAGCCTATCGGCCCACACCTTCTCAAACGGAGGCTGAACTCCGTGGCTCTGCAGCAGCGGGAATCCGTTAAGCATGTCAAGCTCAACGCGGTCACGGCTGTTGCCAAGTTCCGTTACCAGACTCTCCAACTCCGCACTCAGTTCTGTCATCTCGGTTGAATCCACGCTGCCGAAGAACAGGTTGCGATAGTTGGGAACAGTATTGAGCAGAGCCGACTGTTCAAGCTCCACACTCATACGCCTGATATCTTTCAATGATGCCAGACACTTGGTCCTGTCCGGATCATCGATGACAACATCCTTGCGGACGATGTTACGGTTCACCTTTGTTCCGAACCAGTATCTGAAGAACTCCATTACCACATCCCACTGGAACAGAGTGGAGTCTCCGTTGGCCTTGACCGTCAAGAATACGCTCAACGGTGTGAGCACCATCACGCTGAACCACGTACCCACTATACTCCATTCGCCCTCGCGGTACATCTTATCACCCGAAACCGAAGTGATATAGAACAGGATGAAGGTCAACACCGACACTATCACAGGAATACCCAGACCACCCTTCCTGATTATCGCGCCCAGAGGTGCGCCTATAAAGAAGAAGATGAGGATTGACAGCGAGTTGGTTATCTTTTTCATCCATTCTATCCAGTGGCGGCGTATGGTCTTGTCACCATAGTACATATTGGAGCTTTTGATAGCCAGATCACTAGCCTGTGTCTGTATCTTGGAGCGCATATCACTCTTTATGTCAACCTGCTGATTACGGCTGGAAACCGCAAAAACGCTGTCTGCATTGATAATCTTGGATTTGAGATTCTCAAATGCAACCGAATCAGCCTTCTGCATACGGTATGTAGCAAGCGCAGTAACCTTGAACTCGGCCATATTGCCACGTCCCACACTGTCCTGATTGCCGGACAGGGAGTCAATGGTATGCTTGATCTCGTTCATGTTCTTACTCATGGCCTGCGAGCTCACCAACCCGTCGGGAGCCTCCTTCATATCTGAATTGAACTCCAGAAGGATATGCTTCTCGCGGAATCCCTCACGACGGTAAGGTTTACCCTTGCTGTCTATATCTTTCTCCTGGCAGAACTGCTCACCGCTGAACAGATGCAGGTAGAGATGCTGCTTATCGGCCGTGGTCTCCATATATGCGGAGTCCGATACAATCACGCTCAGATTCTCATAACCGTCACGATGATCGTAGATTGTCACATCATACAGGGCGCCGGTACTGAAATCCTTATGCTTTACATACATGTTGAATCCCTGGATCTGGGTATAGAAGACACCTTCAGGTATATCCAGTTCCGGATTCTTCTCATTTATGGAGAATATCAGCGCATACAGGTTCTTGGCTGCACGCGGTACCGTCACGTTCTGGAAGTAGAATGACAAGCCCGCCAGCAATACGCTGAAAATCATGACGGGACGCATGATTCTGAGCAGCGGAATACCCGATGTCTTCATGGCCAGCAGTTCCAGACGTTCGCCAAAGTTTCCGAACGTAATGAGCGATGCCATGAGGACGGCCAACGGCAATGCCTGAGGCACCAGCGTCAGCGCAAACTCCCAGAAGAAACTTGCCAGCGTCACAAAGTCGAGACCCTTACCTACAAGATCCTCGGCATAACGCCAGACCACATTCATGAGGAGCACGAAAAGACAGATAGCAAACGCCGCCACAAAGAGCAGCAGAAAGCTTTTAAGAATAAAGATATCCAGTCTTTTCGGTCTCATATGAGATGCAAATTTTTCCAACTTGCAAAGGTAGGAAAAAAACGCATGTAATATGACCCGTTAGGAATATTTCAGGATTTACAGGCCGCAACGGTGAAGAGCCTCGATTGAGGTATCCCAGAGGCTGCGTACATCCTCCTCTGCATCTGAATCTGCAAAGTCGATTATTTCAAGTGAATAGTTGGATGTCAGATCGTTTTTAAGAATTCGCATTTCAAAGTATATTCCCGGCTCGTCATCCATCCAGTGAAAACGGACATAAGTGTTCTGGCGACAGTTAATCAGTTCCGCCTCACGTGATTCATGCTTACCCCAAATGAAACTGAAGGTCTTGCCATCTGTGCGTACATCATCGGCAAACCATGATGTAAGTCCCGGAGCTGTAGATATAGCCTCCCATATCATCGGTACAGACTGTGTGCTTAGTCCATATTCCAGTACGACTTTCGTTTTAGCCGGTATGTTTTTATCTGTAGCCATAGCATTAAACTCTCATGTTCTAATTGCAAAGAAATATTAAAATCTTTTAATTTCCAAATGTATAGGGGACATTTTTATAACAAAAATATGGAGTTAAAAAGTTGCAGGTATCAAAAAACGGCATTACCTTTGCACCCGCTTATCAAGCGATGGCGGGATAGCTCAGCTGGTTAGAGCGCATGATTCATAATCATGAGGTCCCCGGTTCAATCCCGGGTCCCGCTACAGAAAAGAAAGAGAGGTTTTACGACCTCTCTTTTTCTTTTCCTCCGCGGGCCCCGGGCTTGAACCGTGGACCTCTGGTCCCTTTTTTTAGTTCGCCACAGCGAACGGGGCGGCCTCCGGCCGCTCTCACCCTCCGGGTTCGCCCCAATACTATTAAACCTGCGTATTTATAAATAATTAAGGTGGGGGTTACGGGAAAAAGTGTAATTTTGCGGTGCTTTTGCTAAGTGGAGTTTACAATTTAAGCAATTATATATGGAATTAATGGAGCAGATTATTGCGCGTGCTAAGGAGAACAAGCAGCGCATTGTGTTGCCGGAGGGTACTGAGGAACGTACTCTTAAGGCAGCCGACAGGGTTCTTGCCGACGGTGTGGCAGACCTTATCATCCTGGGTAGCAAATCAGAGATTGAAGGACTCGCTTCACAGTGGGGTCTTAAGAACATCTCAAAGGCCACTATCATCGACCCGGAGAACAACCCCAAGAAGGATTTCTATGCAAACCTGCTGTTCGAGCTGCGCAAGAACAAGGGCATGACCATCGAAGAGGCACAGAAGAAGGTACTTGATCCCCTCTACCTGGGTTGCCTCATCATCAAGAACGGCGATGCCGACGGTCAGCTTGCAGGCGCACGCAACACCACAGGCAACGTGCTCCGTCCCGCACTCCAGATAATCAAGACCGCTCCCGGTATCTCAGTTGTATCAGGTGCGTTCATCATGATAACCAAGACCCCGCAGTACGGCGAGAACGGCATCATGGTATTTGCCGATTGCGCTGTTACTCCGGTTCCCGATGCAGACCAGCTGGCACAGATTGCAGTTGCATCAGCAGGCACAGCGACCGCAGTTGCAGGATTCGCCGAGCCCCGCGTTGCAATGCTCAGCTTCTCTACCAAGGGTTCAGCCAAGCACGAGGTCGTAGACAAGGTTACCACCGCTCTGCAGAAGGCCAAGGAGCTGGCTCCTGACCTCAAGATTGACGGTGAGCTCCAGGCCGATGCCGCCATAGTACCTTCAGTAGGTGCAAGCAAGGCTCCGGGTTCAGAGATTGCAGGTAAGGCAAACGTACTTGTATTCCCCAATCTGGAGGTAGGCAACATCGCATACAAGCTGGTACAGCGCATTGGTAACGCCGAGGCCATCGGCCCTATCCTTCAGGGTATAGCACGTCCCGTGAACGATCTGTCACGCGGCTGCTCAGTTGATGACGTTTATAAAATGATCGCCGTTACCTCAAACCAGGCAATGGAAGCAAAAAAAGCATAACATAAGATGAAGATACTGGTACTGAACTGCGGCAGCTCGTCAATCAAGTACAAGCTGTTTGACATGGATAAGAACGATGTCATTGCACAGGGCGGAATTGAGAAGATAGGCATGAAGGGTTCTTTCCTCAAACTCACCGATACTAACGGCGAGAAGGTTATCATTGAGAAGGAGATCCCCGAGCACACAGTAGGTGTAAAGTTCATATTCGAGGTACTTACCGGCAGCCAGTACGGCGTTATCAAGTCTCTGGATGAGATCAACGCTGTAGGTCACCGCATGGTACACGGAGGTGAGAAGTTCAACAAGAGCGTCATCCTTACCCCCGAGGTTCTGGAGGCATTCGCAGCCTGCAATGACCTTGCTCCCCTGCACAACCCTGCAAACCTGAAGGGTGTAAACGCTGTAAGCGAGCTCCTTCCCAACGTTCCGCAGGTTGGCGTGTTTGACACCGCATTCCATCAGACCATGCCCGACTACGCATACCTCTATGCAATTCCCTATGAGCTGTATCAGAAGTATGGCGTTCGCCGTTACGGTTTCCACGGAACATCACACCGTTTTGTATCAGGCGAGATCTGCAAGTACCTTGGCATCAAGCCTGAGGGTTCAAAGATAATCACCTGCCACATCGGAAACGGCGGTTCTATCACCGCAGTAAAGGACGGCAAGAGCGTTGACACCACCATGGGTCTCACTCCTCTGGAGGGTATCATGATGGGAACACGCAGCGGTGACATCGATGCAGGCGCAGTAACCTTCCTCATGGAGAAGGAGGGACTGGACAGCACCGGCATGTCAAACCTTCTGAACAAGAAGTCAGGTCTGCTGGGCATTTCAGGTGCTTCAAGCGATATGCGTGAGGTTACCGCTTCAATGGAGGCCGGCAACGAGCGCGCTGCACTTGCCAAGAAGATGTACGCTTACCGCATCAAGAAATACATCGGCGCCTTTGCTGCTGCAATGGGCGGCGTTGACGTAGTCGTATTCACCGGCGGTGTAGGTGAGAACCGTCACGAGGTTCGTGAGGCCGTATGCGAGAACATGGAGTTCCTGGGCATCAAGCTTGACAAGGAGCAGAACGCCAAGATCATGTTCGGCAAGGACGGAATCATATCAACCCCCGACTCAAAGGTCAAGGTAGTCGTACTGCCTACCGATGAGGAGCTGATGATCGCTCAAGACACTCTTGCTCTCACTAAATGATAGCGGAGAACTGAAATAAAAAAGCTGCCTTTCGGGGCAGCTTTTTTTTATTTATTGTCACCTCCTTCGAGGTAATTATTCATCGTAAGGGTTTTGCCGTCAAACACGGCGTAGGTGTATTGCGTGATCCAGTCACCAAGTATAAGCAGACGGCTTGAATGACTCAGCATCAGATCAAGTTCTATGTGACGGTGTCCGAATATGAAGAAGTTTATGTCGGGATGAGACTTGAGATACTCCTTTGCATAGATGACCTGAAACTCCTTATCCTCACCCAGATACTTGTCCACTCCGTTCAGACGGTGTTTCTCCATGCTCTTTTTTGCCCAAGACAGGCCGAACCACATGCTCCAGCGTGTGGGCAGCAGGGAATAGAGGAACTGGCATACACGGCTGCGGAAGATACCTCTCATAAAGCGGAACGTACGGCTGGGATCCCCCATTCCGTCACCATGAGCCAGGAAGAACTCCTTACCCATGATCTCGACCGTTACAGGTTCCTTATGGAGTATGACGCCGCATTCGCGCTCCAGATAGCCGAATGACCAGATATCGTGATTGCCTATGAAATAGTGTACCTCGACGCCGCTGTCCGTAAGCTCGGATATCTTGCCCAGAAAACGGGTGTAGCCTTTGGGTACGACATACTTGAACTCATACCAGTAGTCAAACATGTCGCCCAGCATGTAGATGGCCTGGGCCTTGTCCTTGATATCATCAAGAAAACGCACCAGACGTCGTTCCTGCATCCGCTTATGGTCAATAGCCCATGAGCCCAGATGTGCGTCAGAGATAAAATAAACCTGTTTCATATCAGTCCCAATTCAAGTTTGGCCTCCTCGGACATCATATCCTTGTCCCATTCAGGTTCAAAGACCAGATTGACCGTGGCTGATTTGACGCATTCAAGACCCTCGACCCTGAGACGGACATCCTCAACGATGAAATCCGCCAGAGAGCAGCCAGGTGCCGTCAGCGTCATGTCAATGACCACATTGGCGTCATCATCGACATCAACCTTGTAGATCAGGCCAAGATTGTATATGTCAACGGGTATCTCAGGATCATAAACGGTCTTGAGTACCTCTACGACTTTCTCCTCTATATCAAACTTCTCACTCATCTTCAACTCACAGCCGACCATGGTCGGCATAGCTGTAATATCCGCCGTCAGTGAATATCACATGATCCAGCAAAGATATATCCATCGTGTAGCACGCCTGACGGACAGCTGTCGTCAAACCGTCATCCTGACGGCTGGGTATAAGATTGCCCGACGGATGATTATGACACATCGCCACGGCCGTAGCCCTGCGCACAATCGCTTCACGAACAATAAGGCGGACATCGACCGATGCGCTCGTCAGGCCTCCCTGACTTACAAGTATGCTGTCCACCACCCTGCCGGCCTGGTTGAGCAGCAGCACATGGCACTCCTCGACCTGCTTATCGGCCATGACGGGATAGAACCAGTCATAAATGTCTCGCGACGTCCTTATTACGGGCTTACGCAAAGGTTTCTCTTCCTTACGGCGTCTGCCCAATTCACATGCGGCCAGGATTGTTATTGCCTTGGCCTCACCTATTCCTTTAAAAGAGCAAAGCTCCCCGACGCTAAGTTTTCCAAGTTCGGAAAGACTGTTGCGGCAGGAAGCCATCACTTTTTGGGTCAAAGCCACCACCGAATCTTCAGTGTTTCCAGTGTGTATTAGAATCGCCAATAACTCAGCGTTTGTAAGCGCGCCTGCGCCTTTTTGCTTCATCTTTTCACGGGGGCGATCCTCTACGGCCCACTGCTTAAGATTCAGCTTGTCTGGCTTATTCATCCATTTCTTATGCCTTTACGCGGCCCTGGTATGATCCGTCGCGGGTGTCGACCTCGATCAGCTCACCTTCATTGATGAACAGAGGTACGCGAACCTCGCAACCGGTCTCAACCTTAGCGGGCTTAGTAGCATTGGTAGCCGTATCACCCTTAAGGCCGGGTTCTGTATATGTAACCTTGAGCACTACCTTAACGGGCAGATCTGCAAACAGGATCTCACCTGTGTTGGCGTTGGTAACAACATCAACAACCTCACCCTCCTTGAGGTAATCAACACCGTTGATGAGGTCCTTGATAATGGTTACCTGCTCAAAATCCTCCTGATTCATGAAAATATAACCCATCTCATCCTGATACAGGTACTGATAAGGACGACGCTCAACGCGAACATCCTCCAGCTTGAAGCCAATCTGGAATGTACGCTCCAGTACGCGGCCGTTAACCACGTTCTTAAGCTTGGTACGTACGAATGTGTTTCCCTTACCGGGTTTTACATGGAGAAAATCAATGCAGAAATAAAGCTGGCCCTCCAAGTTGATGCAGGTGCCGATCTTAATGTCTTGACAAAGAATCATAAAAGTCTGTTTGTTCTATTATTAATAAAAATCTTTTCGCATTGCAAAAGTAGTGCAATGAGACAAATAGACAAAACTTTAGACAAAAAAAGAGATGCAATTTGCATATTATGAAAAAAGAAACTACCTTTGCCCTCCGATTTCCAAAATCAGACAGAAAACAATAAAAAATATATAACGATGAAAAGAACATTTCAGCCTTCTAACAGGAAGAGAAAGAACAAGCACGGATTCCGTGAGAGAATGGCCACTGCTAACGGCCGTCGTGTACTTGCTTCACGCAGAGCCAAGGGCCGCAAGAAACTGACAGTATCTGACGAGTACTGCGGAACCAAGAAGTAATCCTTGATACAAAGGTAAAATAAAGAGGGCCGGACATTCAGTTCGGCCCTCGTTGTTTATTCCAACAAACACCTCCATCCTTTGCACCTTTTACTCCAAAATGATTATTTTTGTGAGTTGAAACTGATTGAATCGAAAAATGGCGGACAACAAGTTAAATAAACGACGCGGAATACTGATAATCCTGCTCAATGTGCTGGTAATGATTGCCATTGCCGTGATATTGCTGCTTGTCACATTCAGATGGATAAAGTCATACACCCTTCATGGGGAATACATAGCCGTACCTGATGTTTCAGGTATGTTTGAAGAGGAAGCCGGAAAGACACTTGCAGCCGCCGGCCTCAAGTATGAGGTGCTGGACTACAAATATGACAACATGATGGTTGAGGGCGGCGTCATAGAGCAGAAGCCCAAACCCGGCGCATACGTAAAGGACGGCCGCAAGATATACCTCACCCTCAACTCCGGAAAAGTACCCATGAGAGCCGTTCCGGATGTGGCCGATAACAGTTCACTGCGAGCCGCCGAGTCCAGACTGACTGCCGCAGGATTCAAGCTTGGAACGACGGTTTACATAGACGGTGATCAGGACTGGGTTTATGAGATAAGGTATCAGGGCGAAAAGATTGAAGCCGGAAAAGAGATACCGGAAGGTTCCCTGCTGACTATTGTGGCAGGCAACGGAAACCCGGTTGAGCACATTGAGGAAGTTGATTCGACTGCCGTTATTGACTCAGATTTCTTTGAGTAATCCATATGACAGACTTCGAAGACGAGATAGAAGAGTCTTTGGATGACCTTGAGCCCACTCCAGACTCAGCGGAACTGTACGAGCATTTCCGTGTCGTGGCCGACAAAGGGCAGAGTCTGCTTCGTGTAGACAAGTGCCTGTTTGACCATCTGGAGCACTCATCACGCAACCGCATACAGAATGCCGCCGATGCCGGAATGGTGATGGCCAACGGCAAGCCGGTAAAAAGCAATTATAAGGTAAAGCCGCTCGACGTGATAACGGTCATGATGGACCGTCCGCGTTACAACAGCGATATAGAGCCCGAGGATATTCCTCTGGATATTGTGTATGAGGATGACTGTCTGCTGGTGGTAAACAAACCGGCAGGTCTGGTGGTTCATCCCGGATGCGGAAACTTTCACGGTACACTGGTAAATGCCGTGGCATGGCATCTCAGGGATAACCCCGATTATGACCCCAACAGCCCGCAGGTGGGTCTGGTACACCGCATCGACAAGGACACATCCGGTCTGCTGGTGGTAGCCAAGACACCCGATGCAAAGACATGTCTGGGAAAGCAGTTCTTTGACAAGACCACCAAACGCGCATACCAGGCTCTGGTATGGGGCGTTCCCAATCCGGCGGAAGGCAGGATTGAAAGCCAGATAACCCGCAACCCCAAGGACCGCCTGCAGATGGCTGTGTCATTTGACCCCGAGGTAGGCAAACACGCCGTTACCCATTACACGGTTCTGGAGCGTTTCGGTTACACGTCACTGGTGGAGTGCCGTCTGGAGACCGGGCGTACTCATCAGATCAGGGTGCATATGAAACACATAGGACATCCCCTGTTCAGCGACGAGCGTTACGGAGGTGACCAGATACTCAAGGGCACCACTTTCAGCAAGTACCGTCAGTTCGTCCAGAACTGTTTTGAGATATGTCCGCGCCAGGCACTGCATGCCAAGACATTGGGATTTGTACATCCCAAGACCGGAAAGGAGATGTTCTTCAACTCCGAACTCCCGGCCGATATGCAGACGCTGATAGAAAAATGGCGGGACTATGTAAGTTCAAGAGATTTTGAAAAATAACATATAAAGAATGAAACGCAAGATTGCAATCGTAGCAGGCGGCGACTCAAGTGAGAATCCCGTATCACTCCGCAGCGCCGCAACCATCCTTGAGTACATGGACAAGGAGAAGTACGAACCCTATATCCTGGAGATTGAAGGCAAGAACTGGCAGGTACATGTCAGTGAAAGCATATCGGCCCCGGTGGACCGCAATGATTTCAGCTTTACCTGGCAGGGAAAGAAGACCGTATTCGACTACGCATACATAATCATACATGGAACTCCCGGTGAGAACGGAGTGTTCGAGGGTTATCTCAGACTCATGCGCATACCCTTCTCCACATGCGATGTACTGCCGTCGGCACTCACCTTCAACAAGTTCGTGCTCAACAAGACCATGAAGAGCTGCAAGGTGAATGTGGCCGATTCACGTCGCCTGCGTAAAGGTGACAAGGTGGATCCCGACAAGATCATCAGCAAGGTGGGTCTGCCCTGCTTCATCAAGCCCACAGACGGCGGTTCAAGTTTCGGCACAACCAAGGTCAAGACCCGCGAACAGATTATCCCTGCAGTTGAGGAGGCGTTCAAGGAGAACAACGAGATCATGATTGAGTCATTCATGCAGGGTATCGAGGTTACCAACGGTTACTTCAAGACCCGCAAGCGTGAGGTCAAACTGCCGGTTACCGAGGTGGTTCCCAAGACTGATTTCTTTGACTATGACGCCAAGTACAACGGCCAGGTTGAGGAGATCACTCCCGCCCGCATATCGGATGAGTTGCGTGACCGCATCCAGGACCTGACAGCCAAGATCTATGACCTGCTGGGCTGCCACGGAATAATCCGCAACGACTATATCATTACTGACGGCGACAAGATCAACCTGCTTGAGGTGAACACCACCCCGGGCATGACCGCCACCAGTTTCATACCGCAGCAGATCAGAGCAGCCGGTCTGAATCTGACTGATGTACTTACAGAGATAATTGAGGACAGTTTCTGAAAATGAAAAAGATAGAGATTCCTGCCGAATTTGAGAAGATGCGGTCTCTGGAGGACCATGAGGTTCGCGGCGCCGTACTCTCATTGCTTAACGACCCTGCCTTTGTAAAGATAGTGAAGGGCGTTGTCAAGGGTGTGCCTATCTGGGTACACAAGCTCTACACCAAACGCTTCAGGACAGTCAACAGTTTTCAGCTGGGAATGATCTGTCCGTTCCTGGTCAGAATCCTTAAGAAAGCCACTACCGGATTCACCAAGGACTTCTCGGCACTTCCCGACAATCATCAGGATTACATCTACCTGTCAAATCACCGTGACATCGTATTGGATTCGGCCTACCTGGATTACATACTTCTTCTGTCCGGCAAGAAATCAGTGGAGATAGCCATCGGCAACAATCTTCTGATTCATCCGTGGATTGAGACTCTGGTACGTCTCAACCGCAGTTTCGTAGTGAACCGCTCCGCCACAGCAGCTGAACTGCTGGAATCATCAAAGCTGCTGTCCAAGTACATACGTTTTGTCATTGAGGAGAAGAAGAGTCCCGTATGGCTGGCTCAGCGCGAAGGCCGTGCCAAGGATTCCGATGACCGCACCCAGAAGAGCGTTCTCAAGATGCTGGCAATGTCCGGCCCCGATGACATGTCACTCTCAGAGAGACTGCAGTCACTCCATATCTGCCCGCTTACCATAAGCTATGAGTATGACCCGTGTGACTGGCTCAAGGCCGCCGAGTTCCAGCTCAAGCGTGACAACCCCGATTACGTAAAGAGCGAGCAGGCCGATCTGGACAACATGAAGACCGGCATATTCGGATTCAAGGGACACCTGCATTATCAGGTATCGGCCCCGATAGATAATGAGATTGCCGCTCTTGACAGTTCAGTGCCGCGCAACCAGTTCCTGGATCAGGTTGCACAGATAATTGACAGGCACATTTTTGAAGGTTACCGTATCTACCCCTGCAACCGCATTGCATTGGATATGCTCCGTGGTGACAATGCAGAGGCCGATAACTACACACCCAGGCAGAAGCAGGCTTTCCAGAAATATCTGGACGGACAGCTTGCCAAGATTGATATTCCCAATCCGGACTGGGATTTCTTAAGGGAGCGTATACTTACTATGTATGCCAATCCTCTCATTAACCAAAAAAGCGTAACAGAGCAATGAAAAGAACCACCATGTTACTGACCTTGGCAGCCGTCGCAATGGCAGCCGTCATATCCTGTGATCCGTATCGCGAGGAGAAGATTGAAACCATGTTCTCCGGTTATATGACCGGAAACACTGACAGCGAAGGATACGTAGCCGTTCTCACCAACGATTTCGGTACTCAGTACATGGTTCGTGAGAAGTCGGAGAAGCTTGTTCCTGACACCACATACAGACTGGTGGTTTCGGTAGCACTTGACGAGGACCTGACAGCACGTATCATCCAGATGGCCCCCACCATCTCATACAGAGCGCCCAAGGACGTCATCGTGCCGGATTCTCTGCGTGTAAAAGATCCTCTGGAGATTATCAGCTATTACATCGGAGGCGGATACCTGAACGTCAATCTGGGCATCAAGGTTTCAAAAGAAGACGCACGGCACAGACTTCTGTACACATATAAGGACAGTCTTGGCAGCCCCAAGTTCACCATTTATCACAAAGCTTACGGTGATGAACCGGTATATACCAAGCATGCCTATGTCTCTATTCCGCTTTACGGATACGGACTGGCTAAAAATGACACAGTCTTCCTGAGCAGCAACGGCTACAAGGAAGACTATGACTATACGCTGGTTTTCAAATAAACCTTATTTCAGTCCCTCAAGGATTTTCTTAAGAACGACGGTGGCCGATATCTCTCTGTTGGCCGCCTCGGGTATTACCAGTGAGCGCGGGCTCTCGATAACGTCATCGGTAACGATCATGTTACGGCGTACGGGCAGGCAGTGCATGAAGAACGCATTGTCGGTAACAGCCATCTGACGGTCACTGATAGTCCAGCTGCGGTCCTTGCTCAGAACCTCACCGTAATGTTCGGGGCTGGCGCATGACCAGTTCTTTCCGTAGATGAAGTGTGCGCCCTCAAAGGCTTTCATCTGATCATACTCTATTCTGGCACCTGCGGTAAACTTGGGATCAAGCTCATAACCTTCAGGGTGTGTAATCACTACATCATAACCGGCTGCAACCATCCACTGTGCGAATGAGTTGGGAACGGCCTGCGGCAGAGCCTTGGGATGCGGAGCCCAGCTCATTACTACCTTGGGACGCTCAACGGTCTTGTGCTCCTCAATGGTGATCCAGTCAGCAAAGCTCTGAAGCGGATGTCCGGTAGCGGCCTCCATTGAGAATACGGGACGGCCTGAATACTGGATGAACTGGTTGAGGATCTTCTCCTCATAGTCATCCTGACGGCTCTCGAAACGTGCAAATGAACGTACGCCGATGACATCGCAGTAGCAACCCATTACGGGGATAGCCTCAAGCAGATGCTCGGACTTGTCACCGTCCATGATGACACCGCGCTCAGTCTCAAGTTTCCAGGCTCCCTGGTTCACATCCAGGACTATAACGTTCATGCCCAGGTTGAGAGCAGCCTTCTGTGTGCTCAGACGGGTACGCAGGCTGGAATTGAAGAACACCATCAGCAGGGTCTTGTTACGTCCCAGCTCTACATATTTGAAACGGTCTTTCTTTATCTCAAGGGCCTCCTGCAATGCCTGATGCAGATCACCCAGATCCTTAACGCAAGTAAAATGTCTCATCGTCAAAAGGGTTTATTGTCTTGTCTGGCCGTCACCGCTGATCAGCCATTTGTATGTTGTAATCTCTTCAAGTCCCATAGGACCACGTGCATGCATCTTCTGTGTGCTGATGCCTATCTCGGCACCAAGTCCGAACTGTGCACCGTCAGTGAATGCGGTGGATACGTTCACATAGACGCAGGCTGCATCGATGTACTGCTGGAACTTACGTGCATGCTCGGCGTTCTCTGTTACAATGCACTCACTGTGATGTGAAGTGTTGACGCGTATGTGCATCAGGGCATCCTCATAAGAGGGAACGGTCTTTATTGACATGCGGTATGCCAGAAACTCCTTGCCGAAACTCTCATCAGTAGCATGCTCCAGCAGCTGTGCGGGATACTTTCCTTCAAGAGCGGCGTATGCCTGCTCATCGGCCTCAATGACTACGTCCTTATCGGCCATGCGGATGCAGAGCTCAGGCAGATCCTTGAGGCGGTCGGCGTGTATTACCAGAGAGTCAAGCGCGTTGCAGACGCTGACGCGGCGGGTCTTGGCGTTGAATATGATATCGGCTCCCTTCTTAAGGTCACCCTCTTTATCGAAATATGTGTGGCATACTCCTGCTCCGGTCTCGATGCACGGGATCTGAGCCTGCTCGCGAACCGACTTGATAAGACGTGCGCTGCCACGTGGAATCAGGAGGTCAACCATTCCGACTGCCTTCATAAGCTCGGTGGCAGCCTCATGGCCGGCGGGAAGCAGTTCCACTACATGGGGATCTATACCCTTCTGCTCCAGGACACGGTGAATCAGGTCAACTATGGCGCAATTGGAGTCATATGCATCGCTGCCGCCCTTGAGTGCGCAGGCGTTGCGCGACTTGAAGCAGAGTGAGAAGACGTCAAAACTTACGTTAGGACGGGCCTCATATATGACGCCGATGACACCGAACGGTACACGGACACGAGTCAGTTTCATGCCGTTGGGACGTACACGCTCGTCGATAACCTTGCCTACCGGGCTCTCCAGCTCAGCGACATGGCGCATATCGGAGGCGATACCCTTGAGGCGGTCCTCGGTGAGCAGCAGGCGGTCATAAACAGGGTTGCTGCGGTCCATGCGGGCCAGATCCTTGGCGTTGGCCTCAAGCAGAACGGCAGAATTGCTCTCAATGGCATCGGCCAGTGTGAGCAGCAGGTCATTTATCTGATTCTCCTCCAGAACGGGAAGAGAGTATGATGCATCTTTAAGGAGTTGTAGGGTATTCTCTATCATGGTTACTTTTTTGAAGCATGGAAACGTGTGCAGCGGGCATTCTCGGGATCTGAGAGAACCTCGATGAGCACATCCTGACGGCGGCCGTTGGCTATGCGTACCTCAATGCCGTCGGCGGCTACACCCAGGGCGGTCTTCATCTTTGTCATCATGCCGCCGCGTCCGTATTGGGACTTTGTACCGCTGATGCATGATGAATAGTCGTCATCGGCATAGACATCATGGATGAGTTCTGATCCGGGTTCGTCGGGGTTACCGGTGAAAACACCGTCCACATTACTCAGAATCACCAGGATCTCGGCCTCCATCATACGGGCCACAAGACCTGACAGTTCATCATTATCAGTGAACATAAGCTCCTCGACTGATACAGTGTCATTCTCATTGATGACAGGTACCACACCGTTGTCAAGCATTGCGGTCATACAACGCATCTGGTTGGCATGGAGAGTCTCGTTAGTAAAGTTCTCCTTTGTGGTAAGTATCTGTCCTACTGTGATTCCGTACTCCTGGAAAAGGTCATAGTAATGCTCTATCAGCTTGGCCTGGCCTACTGCAGCAAAAAGCTGGCGGCTGGTCACGCTCTTTTCATCCTTGAGCATGGGTAATGCTCCACGGCCTGATGCCACGGCACCTGAAGAGATAAGCAGTACCTCAATACCGCGATGTCTGAGCTCGGCTATCTGATCTACCAAAGCGGCCATACGGGCCAGGTCCAGACGACCGTCCGGACGGGTAAGCACATTGCTGCCTACCTTGACAGCTATACGTTTGGGGTTATTCATTGTTCCTGTAAAAGTTGCTCAGCACGATCCTTGTCCTCAGGGTTCACCAGGACACTGACCGGACCGGCCATTGCGGTATATGTTGAAAAAATAGCACTCATGGAATTGTTCATGATCATGGCTGGTATCCCATCGGCCTCAAGACGTGACCTCACTACCTCTGCTTCAAAGGCCTGACCTTTGAAAACGCATACCAAATTCTGTTTTTCATTCATGATTACTTGGATTATCTATTGTGAACTCGCAAAGTTAATGATTTTTCCATACCTTTGAGTCGATATGTCACTCAAACGCTTAGTTATACTCTCAATATTGTCTGTAAGCTTCCTTGTAGCACGTGCTTCAGATTTAAACGACGCCGCCTCCCAAGACACCATTTGGTTTGATGACGGCGCCTGGTATGCAGGTGAAATAGCCGACTCCATGTTCAACGGATACGGCAAGATGGTCTATCCTGACAGCACCGTCTATGAGGGAGAATGGAAAGACGGCCTGTGGAACGGAAAAGGAGAGGTATCCTATCCCGACGGAGATACATACAGCGGCAACTTCAAGGAACATGAATTCAGCGGTTTCGGCACCTACATCTATTCGGACGGCGCCAAGTATGAAGGCTACTGGGAGAACGGAATGTTCAACGGCAGCGGCACCATGAACTATGCCGACGGAAGCACCTATGCAGGCGAGTGGGAAAATGACAAGAAAAACGGCTTAGGTGTTTTCTATGACGCTCAGACAGGAGCTCTGCTCAAGGGTAATTTCCTTATGGACATGTACATCGGGCAACAGGATAACAGCTACAAAAACACCAGTGCCCTCAACAACAATAACAATTTCGGTTGGGATGAGTCTTATCCGCATAACTCCCGTCCCGAATCATGCTGGCATTATCCGGGCGATTCATATGTCAGCATAACATACGGAACAAAGCAGATGCTTTCTCTTCATGCGGATTTCAGCATCTCCAAACGTATCTTTGCCGGATTCTCACTGGGATTCAACACAGCCTCTCACAGAATAGGTGAAGTATCTGTCACTTATGACGAGGATACGGGCGAAAAGAACATCCTGATAGATTGGGACGAGTTCATGGATGAGATCCTGACAGAGAACACATACAATATGTTCCGGCTTAACGGCGAATTCGGAGTCAGCTGGGGCTGGTTCTCACTGGGTACTGCCATCGGTGTATCCCTGAGAAACACTGTCCGTAACTGCCGCAGCCTCGAGCACAACCTCAGCTACTATGAACCTGGAACCCTTTACTATCGTGAAAAGGTTACCGGAGCAAAGTTCGTTTACGACATATTTACAGATTTCGTTTTAAGCCGTTCCATTCCACATCTCCATTCCTGTTCCATGCGTACCGGCTACAGCAACATTGACGGTTTTTACGTAGGAGCAGGTATAACCTTCTGATCAATTGCCTATGTCACTCCGTAGTTTGCTTGTCCTGTTACTATCAGTTGCCGCCAGTCTTTCAGGCTATGCCTGGAATCCCGCTGACAGTTTATCGGCCGATACCATATTGATGGAAGACGGTTCTCTCTATATGGGGCAGTATGACTCGCTGTTCAACGGCAAGGGAAGGTGTATTTATGCAGACGGAACGGTCTATGACGGCGAATGGAAAGACGGAATGTGGGAAGGCTATGGCACAGTGGTTTACCCCGACGGAGACGTTTATCAGGGTGACTTCCTCAATAATCTCAAGGATGGCAAAGGCACATATACCTATCATACCGGCGCCAGATATGAAGGAGAATGGAAGAATGACAGATTCAACGGTAAGGGACTGCTGGTTTTTGAAGACGGAGGCAGGTATAACGGTTCCTGGAAAGATGACATGAAGCACGGATACGGAACACTGAACTCATATGACGGCCAGCTCATCACAGGTTATTTCTATAATGACGAATACCTTGGATTGCCGTCTGACACCGAAATCGCACAGGACAGCACCCTCACACCTGAACTCAAGGAATGGGGATTCCAGAAAGAAAGCATAGAGAACCTGAGCATGTCAATGGGCATTTCCTACTCCAAAGAAAACATCCTGACCGGTTCTATCTGGTTTGAAATGTCAGACCAGTCCTACATGGGTTTCTCATTCGGTCATAATGTGAATCCGCCTATCAGAGGAAAAGAGGGCTATTATTCGGCTATCATTCCGCAGGACGTTCATATGACAGGAGTATATGTTCACTCCTTCTTTACCTGTGATATGGGCCTCAAGTGGAAGCAGTTCTCTATTGCAGGAGGTGCAGGCATCTCTTTCAAGACCGCATACTATAACTGCAAAGCCAACTTAAGCGAGGATTTTTACACCACACCCTTTATTGAACAGGGCGATTGTTATTACGTAAAACTGCCCGACAACATCTCATTCGCATACCGGGCGATGATAAGATACCACCTGGAAACAGACAAAAAACCCAAGGTATCGGTGTACCTTGGGTATGGAAATGCAGAATCCCTGTTCCTGGGAGTGGGATGGAAGATTTAGACCAGGTGTCTTACAAGATCCTCCCTGTCACCGTACAGATAATCGATAACAGGCATCTCAATCATTGTATAGCAACCGGGCTTCTGAAGCATTGAAGCGCGAGCGGCGCAAACCAGAATCTGTCCGGTAAGAGCCGGGTTGTTGATTTTCATATCAAATTCGAACAACTGGTTCTGGGTCTTGCCCGATACACCCTTGCGGGTAAGGTTGACACCGTGTCCCATATCCTTGAGAGCATCGACTGACTCAACCTGCATTACATGGGTCTCATCATTTACAAAGTAGGGATCAGCCTTGATTGCAGCGGCAACATCCTCAAAACGGTAGCCGTCAAGAATCTCAACATATACCATGCGGCGATGAATTCCTGTACCTACGGGAATAGTCATTGAAAGAGCAGCCTTTACACCGGGAATGGCCTTTACTGCAACTGAGTGACCCATTGACATTCCGGGGCCGAAATTGGTATAGCTTACACCCTTGGGGGCCATGGCCTGCATGAGGGCGCGAACGATTGAATCCGATCCCGGATCCCATCCTGCAGATATCACAGCAACCTTTCCGGCATCCTTGGCAACCTGCATAAGACGCTTGCGTGTCTCAGGGATGAGTGTATGGATATCAAAGCTGTCAATTGTATTGATACCTAAGGGAAGGATCTCCTTTGCATATTCCTCAGTCTTACGTGAAGGAACGCACAGAATAGCAACATCAGGCTTGGGAAGTTCTGAAATATTCTTTACAATCTTATAACCCTCAATCTCCTTGGGGCAGTCTGCTGCACCGTTGCGGCGAACTATACCTGCAACTTCAAAATCAGGGGCAGTCTCAAGAGCCTCAAGCACGTATTTTCCAATGTTTCCATAGCCTACAATGGCTGCTTTAATCTTTTCCATAAGGTTTGTTTTTTGATTATGGCTGCGAAATTATTAAAAAATCTGCTCTTATGTATACGCGCACGTGCAATAATCAAGCGTTTGGCGCGTTTAAATACAGTAACTGAAAAAACATACAAAAATGATAGAATTCATTCAGGGTAAAATCGAGGAGCTCACTCCTACTCAGGCAGTTCTGCTCACACAGGGCGGAGTTGCATATGATCTGAACATATCCCTTTACACATATTCCGCAATACAGGGTAAGGAAGATACACGCCTTTACGTTTATGAAGCAATACGTGAGGATGCATATATCCTGTACGGTTTCAGCGGCAAGCAGGAACGTGAGCTTTTCCTTATGCTCATCTCAGTTCCGGGCATAGGCGGTGCATCGGCCAGAATGATTCTTTCATCATTCTCACCTTCTGAACTGATAGGCATTATCAGCTCCGGCAACGACTCACTGCTCAAGAAGGTCAAGGGAATAGGCGCCAAGACCGCACAGCGTATCATCGTGGATCTGCATGACAAGATTGCCAAGACACAGTCCGATGAGATGCCGCTTGACCTGCAGACCGGGGTACAGACCGGACAGGTGGCAACCGAGGCCATCACAGCCATGGTAACCCTGGGATTCCCGCAGGCCGCATCGCAGAAGGTGGTACAGGCCATACTCAAGGAGCAGGAAGGTCTTACAGTGGAGGCTGTTATCCGCGAAGCACTGAAACGCATCTGAACAACATCCTGAAAACTTGATGATTAAGGGAAGAAACCTTGCTGCAGCACTGCTGCTCATGGGCTCCTGCTTGTGCGGGGGCCCCAGCTGCCTTTATGCACAGGGTGTCCAGAGGACTCTTCCCAACCCCGAGAACATAACCGAGGAGATTACCTATGATGAGGATGACGAGACATTCAGACTCGGATACAAACTGGGTGACTATTACATCGAGGTTCCCACGGTAATGACTCCCAACGAGTACAACCGTATGATGATGCAGCGTTCCCTGCAATCATTCTACCGTGACAAGTACAACGAGGAGAAGAAGGCTCAGGGAGACAACAAGTTTGACTTCACGGATATGAAGTTTGACCTGGGACCCGCCGAGAAGATATTCGGCCCGGGCGGAGTTCAGGTCAGGACAAGCGGATCAGCAGCCATCAAGTTCGGATACAACCGCAATAAGGTGGATAATCCCGCCCTCTCTGTCCAGAACCGCACCACAGGCGGTTTTGACTTTGACGAGCAGATAAACCTGAACATCAATGCCAGAGTCGGTGACAAGATCAACATGAACCTCAACTACAACACCGAGGCGACCTTTGACATTGACGCCAAGACAATCAAACTGCGTTACGAGGGTAAGGAGGATGAGATAATCCGACTTCTGGAGGCCGGTAACATAAGCTTCCCCACCAACTCGTCACTCATTCAGGGCGCATCATCACTGTTCGGTGTAAGATCGGACCTTCAGTTCGGAAAACTCAAGCTGCAGATGGTTCTCTCACAGAAAGAGTCGACATCATCATCTGTAAGTTCACAGGGAGGACAGCAGATAAACGACTTTGAGATTGACGCCAGCAGCTACGACGAGAACCGTCACTTCTTCCTGGCCCATTTCTTCCGTGACAGCTATGACGCCAACATGGCCATGTTGCCCAGTATAGTATCCGGCGTTCAGATAACCCGAATCGAGGTCTGGGTCACCAACAAGAAGAGCAACTATGACAACCCCAGAAACATCGTAGCTTTCACAGACCTGGGAGAGAGCGGTCACATAAGCAACAATATCTGGAACGCTCAGGGCGGACCGGCACCGGCCAACGCAGCCAATGACCTTTACAGCCGTATCGTCAACAATTACTCATCGGCCCGTGACATCGACCAGGTGGCAACCACACTGGGATCATTCCTGGAGGGAAGCACTGACTATGAGAAGATATCAAATGCCCGCAAGCTGAGTACATCGGACTACACCCTTAACAGCGAGTTGGGTTACATTTCACTTAAGAGCGCCCTTGCATCCGATGAGGTGCTGGCCGTGGCGTTCGAGTACACTTACGGCGGTAACAGCTATCAGGTGGGTGAGTTCTCATCGGACAAGACAGATCCCAGCGAGACGCTGTTTGTAAAACTTCTTAAGTCCAACTCCAACTCTCCCGGAAGCGGCACATGGGACCTGATGATGAAGAACATCTACTCCATCACCCAGGGCAACATCCAGAGCGCCCAGTTCAAGATGGGCATCTACTACAACAGCGACAGCACCGGAAGCCGACTGACTTATATACCGGAAGCCGAGCTCAAGAGCACTCCCCTGCTGCGTCTTATGAACCTGGACCGTCTGGATGACAACAACAACCCCCATCCCAACGGCAAGTTCGATTTTATAGACCGATATACGATTCAGGCCTCAAACGGTAAGATCATCTTCCCGGTAGTGGAGCCGTTCGGAAGCCACCTGCGCAAGGTGATTGCCAATGATGCCGTGGCCGATAAGTATGTATTCCAGGAGCTCTACGACTCCACACGCGTGGTGGCCAAACGCATAGCCGACAAGGACAAGTTCATGCTTGTAGGCCAGTACTCGGGAACCAGCAGCAATGTCATACAGCTGGGTTCTTACAACATCCCGCGCGGATCAGTGAGAGTGACGGCCGGAGGAACGACCCTGGTGGAGAACAGTGACTATACCGTGGATTACAGCATGGGTACGGTAACCGTCATCAACCAGAACATAATAGATGCCGGCACAAGCGTCAATGTCCAGCTGGAGAGCAACACCGAGTTCAGCATGCAGCGCAAGACGATGGCGGGAGTCAACTGGATGTATGATTTCACACCCGATTTCCAGATGGGCGGTACATTCATGCATCTGAATGAGAAACCCCTGACCAGCAAGGTTACCATGGGTGATGAGCCGCTGGTCAACACCATGTACGGACTCAATCTGAACTGGAAGCATGAGAGTCAGGCGCTTACCAACATCATTGACAAGATTCCGTTCGTAAACGCCACCCAGCCCTCCAGCATCAACTTCAAGGCTGAGATGGCCGCCCTGCAATCGGCCGTATCAGATAAGGTACAGGGAAGCGCATCATACATAGATGATTTCGAGGCTGCCGAGAGCGGCATAAGCATACTGCAGCCGTCAGCATGGTCTTTATCGGCCGTACCAAAGGGTATGAAGGGATACGGTCTGTCCGGACAGGTCGAGGCCGGATTCAACCGCGCCCTGCTCAACTGGTTCACCATTGACCCGCTGTTCACGCGCCGTAACTCACCGCTTACCCCGGCCCACATCAAGACTGACCTGGAGCAACTCTCCAACCACTATGTACGTGAGGTTTATGAGCGTGAGCTCTACCCCAACAAGGAGTCCACATCAAGTGAGTCAACCACACTCCAGATACTCAATCTGGCATATTATCCCAATGAACGCGGACCGTACAACCTGAATCCCAACCTGGATGCAGACGGTCATCTGCCCAACCCGCAGGATAACTGGGGCGGCATCATGCGCCGTCTCACGACCACTGATTTTGAGGCTGCCAACATTGAGTACATAGAGTTCTGGATGCTGGATCCGTTCATCTACAACCCCGGTGCCGCCGGCGGTGACCTCTACCTGAATCTGGGTGAGGTATCCGAGGATGTGCTGCTGGACGGCAAGAAGTTCTTTGAGAACGGACTTCCGGTTGACGGAGACTCAGCCAAGTGGGCATCAACAGTTTGGGGTAAGGTACCTACCGGCAAGAGTCTGGTTTACGCCTTTGACAACAACGCAGCCGACAGCCGTGACCGTCAGGATGTAGGTCTGAACGGACTCTCATCAGAAGAGGAGCGCAGTTGGCCGGCGTATGCATCATATCTGAGCCAGGTCCGCGCCAAGGTTAAGCCTGAGGTTTATCAGTCAATCTATGACGACCCGGCCGCCGACACCTATCATTATTATCGCGGGGCCGATTATGACGATGCGCGTCTATCAGTGATGGACCGTTACCGCAAGTACAACGGCACCGAGGGCAACTCACCCAACTCGGCCGAGAGCGGAAGCCGCTATGACCAGTCTGCCCGCACCACCCCTGACGTGGAAGATGCCAACACAGACTACACCATGGATGAGTACGAGAAGTTCTTCCAGTACCGCGTATCACTGCGTCCCGGTGACCTTGAGATTGGACGTAACTATATCTCCGATATGCGCGAGGTCAAGGTCAAGCTGCGCAACGGCAACACCGAGACCGTAAACTGGTATTGCTTCCGTATACCTATTAATGAATATGAGAAGGCCGAGGGCGGTATACGCGACTTCAGCTCCATACGTTTCATGCGCATGTACCTTACAGGATTCAATGAGGAGGTACATGTACGTTTCGGCTCGCTGGAACTCATGACCAGCCAGTGGCGTAACTACGAGCAGCCCATATACAGCGCCACCAACCGCACACCTTCCATATCAGGCAAGTTCTCGGCCACATCGGTCAACATTGAGGAGAACGGTGACCGCGCTCCCGTGAACTATGTGGTTCCTCCCGGCGTGACACGTATCCTTGACCCCAACCAGGTACAGCTGGTTCAGGACAACGAGCAGGCCATGAGCCTCAAGGTTACCGGTCTTGGAGCCGGCGAGGCACGCGGTATCTACAAGAAGAGTTCACTGGATCTGCGCAAATACCAGCGCATCCAGATGTTCAGCCATGCCGAGGCCGTACTTCCTGATGACGGCGCACTGCGTAACGGCGACATATCGGTATTCATACGTTTGGGTTCAGACTACTCTGGCAACTACTATGAGTATGAGATTCCGCTTGACCTTACTCCTGCCGGACATTACAGCGGCACCAATGAGAATGACCGCCGCATGGTATGGCCCGAGCGCAACATGCTGGATATCGACTTCAACATACTCACCCAGGTCAAGAACAACCGCAACATACAGAAGAACCTGGGTGCCATAACCGCATCGGACGTATACAGCGAATATGACCCCAACCATCCCGAGAACCGTATCACTGTTGTAGGAAACCCGTCCATCGGCAACATAAGGGCCATAATGATAGGTGTACGCAACAACTCCATGAGTGCCAAGAATGCCGAGGTCTGGGTTAACGAGTTGCGTCTGGTAGGTTATGAGAGCAAGGGTGGTATGGCCGCACTCAGCACTCTGGGACTGAAACTATCCGACGTAGCATCGGTCGATCTGGCAGGACAGATGAGCACCGCCGGATACGGAGGCCTGGAACAGAACGTAAGGGAACGCAGGACCGATGATTACTACAAATACTCGGTAACCACAAGCACCAATTTAGGACGTTTCCTCCCGGAGCAGTCGCACATATCGGTACCCGTCTATTACTCATACACGAAAGAGAAGACATCACCAAGATACAGTCCTTATGATACTGACCTGCTTCTGGATGACGTAATCGAATCATACCCCGAAGGCTCGGCCCGCGACTCCATAAAGAGCATATCACAGGACCTCAAGGAGAGCCATAATTTCAGCATCTCCAACGCCAAGGTCAACATAAGCAGTGATACGCCCATGCCTTATGATCCGGCCAACTTCTCATTCAGTTTCTCCGAGAACGTAAGTGACCGCAGCAACAGCACCATTGATTACGAGCATGATGACAACTGGAGGGCAGCGGTTGACTACAGTTACTCGCCCGGACTGCCCGGCTGGTCTCCGTTCGCAGGCATAGGTGATTCCAAGTGGTTAAGTCTGATAAGAGACACCAAGATAGGCCTGCTGCCGCAGAGCATATCATTCAACGCCGGTCTGCAACGCAATTATCACGAACTGCAGGAGCGTGACCTTGAGGGGTCCGATGGCATCCCCGTCATATTCTCACAGCAGTTCTACATGAACCGTGACCTCTCCGTCACCTGGAATCCGCTGCAGCTGCTCAGACTCTCATTCAGCGCCAAGTCAAGAGCAGAGATTGAGGAGCCGTACACCGTGGTAAACAAGGACCTCTACCCCGACCAGTACGAGCTTTGGAAAGATTCCGTCAAGATGAGTCTTAGGAACATGGGACGTCCACTTGATTACAATCAGTCATTCAACGCCTCATACGGCATACCATTCAACAAGATTCCCGTTCTGGATTGGATTACAGCCGATGCAGGATTCAACTCCTCATATTCATGGAACCGTGGTACCACATATGCCGACGGCACCAACTACGGTAATATCATAGCCAACAACCGCACCATCAACATTACCGGCCGTTTCAACCTGACTAACCTGTATAACAAATCTGCTTATCTGCACAGAATAAACAACCGTTATTCATCAGGTCCTTCATCAAGCAGCAGCGCCTCAACCCGCAACAAACGCTTCCAGCAGGAGGTGACACTGCTTCCCGGCGAGCGGAATGTGATTGTCCATTCACTCGGCACACTTAATCCTCTGCTCACCGCTACTACCGCCGACGGCCACACCGTAAAACTCAAGTACCGCAAACTGAGTGCAGACAGTGTTCTGATCAAAGTCAAGGATACCACCAACGTTGTGCTCAGGATAATCCAGGATCCCGATCTGCCCGCACGCAGAAAGAGGTTCAACCTGAAAGAGGGTAAAGAGTTAGGTCTGCGTACTCTAATGATGGTACGTAACGTATCGGTCACATATCGTGACAACTACTCCATGTCACTACCCGGATTCATGCCCAACTCACAACTGTTCGGACAGAACAACACGACCGGTCTGATGGCTCCGGGTCTGGATTTCGCTTTCGGTCTGACAGGTGACGACTATCTGCGCAAGGCCATGAACAACGGCTGGCTGCTGAGCAGTGACAGCATAGCTCACACCGCGACATCCAATGCCACAAGGGATCTGCAGATCAAGATGACCATAGAACCCTTCCGTGACTTGAAGATTGACGCCAACGCCAGCTGGAGCAAATCGGCCAACAGCCGTATCCAGTATATGTATGCAGGTATGCCTACCAACCGAGGCGGCAATTTCAACATGACCACAGTCAGCATAGGAAGTGCCTTTGAGAGACATTCCTCCAGGAACAACTATCGCTCGGCCGGTTTCGAGCGCCTGACCCGCGCCTTGCCTGTTATGCGTGACCGCATTGAGTCGCAGTATCAGGGTGCCACCTATCCGCAGCGCAGTTCCCTGTCCGGTCAGACCTATAATCCCGCCAACGGAGGTGTTGACATGTACTCATCGGATGTACTGATACCTGCATTCCTTGCCGCATACACAGGACGTGATGCAAAGAAAGCATCACTCGACCTGTTCCCCAATGTGCTGAGCATTCTGCCCAACTGGTCATTCACCTACAGCGGACTGAGCAAACTGCCGTTCTTCAAGAAGCATTTCAAGAGCTTCAACCTGACACACGCATACAAGAGCGTCTACTCAGTGGGCAGTTTCAACTCCTTCAACAGTTACATGGAGTATATGAACGGACGCGGATTCATTGAAGATGTGACCAGCGGCAATCCCGTTCCGAGCACCATGTTCAACATCAGCTCCGTATCAATCAACGAGACATTCGCACCCTTGTGCGGTGTGAACATGACATTCCTCAATGACATATCGGCCCGTCTGGAGTTCCGCAAGACCCGTGTGCTCACACTCAGCACCACAGCCGTTCAGGTGGTAGAGACCACATCCGATGACATTACCGCCGGTGCAGGCTACAAGATAACCGGAGTGAAACTGTTCGGAGCCCAGAGCGGAACCGGGCGCAACCAGGTAAGCAATGACCTTAACATGAATCTGGA
>JAEEGG010005773.1_pt1 | contig 29215 bp, 24 predicted proteins | sample 9134161 | NCBI WGS metagenome assembly JAEEGG01 (sample SAMN16246543, study PRJNA631951) | gut metagenome | biome: gut microbiome; feature: rumen; material: CR-attached | host: Bos | place: Iran: Karaj | collected 2018-10 | reverse complement strand
AGGACGCACCGAATGAGACGTGCGGTTACCTGCTGGGTATTAGTGGCGAGGATGGCGACGTAGTGACGGAGAACTACTGGATGGAGAATATCGACCACTCCCCTGAACATTTCTCTTTCGCCCCGAAGGATCAGTTTGCTGCGTTGAAGTACGCTCGTCAGAACGGTCTGAAGATTCTCGCCAACTGGCATAGTCATCCAGCCTCGCCCTCTCGTCCCTCGCAAGAAGACCTCCGCCTAGCGAATGATCCCACCATCCGCTACGCTATCCTCTCTCTCCACGAAGGCGTCCATCTGAATTCCTTCAAGATTCTGAATGGCGAGGTGGTGGATAAAGAGGTACACTTATAAAATATAGAGCGAATATTTGTTTATTCGCTCATATATTCGTACCTTTGCAACCGTATTAAAGTGATTAGGTTTATGAAAGTAATCAATACAATTAAGGCACCTGCTGCCATCGGCCCGTATAGCCAAGCCATCCAAGTGGGGAATCTCGTTTACACCTCTGGTCAGATTCCCATCGATCCCGCAACTGGAGTGTTTGTAGAGGGTGGCATCAAAGAACAGACGCGCCAGTCGCTCACCAACATCAAGGCCATTCTTGAGGAAGCTGGTCTGACAATGAGTAATGTGGTGAAGACGACAGTATTTATGGCCGACATGAACGACTTTGCCGATATGAATGCTGTCTATGCAGAATTCTTCGCAGAGCCGTATCCCGCCCGTTCTGCTGTCGCCGTCAAGACTTTGCCGAAAGACGCATTGGTGGAAATAGAGGTGGTGGCAGAAGTGGCATAACGCAACAAACAAACAAAACAAACAAGACATAAAATGGGAAATAAGATTGTTTTAGTAACTGGTGCCAATAAAGGCATCGGCTTCGGAATTGCGAAGCATCTCGGCCTGAGTGGCTGGAAAGTAGTGATTGGCGCACGCGATGAGCAGCGTGCCACAAAAGCCATCAATGAGTTGGAAGTTCAGGGCATCGACGTGCTCGGATGGGTGAATATCGAACTGAAAGACCTCGCCAACATCGAGCAGGCCGCCAAGGAGATCAAAGAGAAATATCCAGAGCTGACGCTCTTCGTGAACAATGCCGGTATTCCTGGCGATATGAGCGTGGACAGCGAGCATACAGAGATTAGTGTCATTCGCGAGACGCTCGATGTGAATTTCATCGGCACTTTCGCCCTCACAAAAGCGCTGATTCCTCTGATTGCTAAGAACAATGGCCGTATCGCCAATATCACCGTTCCTTCAGAGATTAGTCCCTATTGGCACCCGTTGGCTTACGTTGCCAGCAAGGCAGCACAGAATGCGATGATGGGTGTGATGGCCATTGAATTCCAACAGAGCAATACGCCAGTGGAGATCTTCTCCGTTCACCCAGGACCCACAACGACAGACTTGAACGGCAACATGGCTCTTCCCGGCTTCCACGATATTGAAACCGTCGGCCAGAAATTTGCTGAACTCATTAATGACGGTCAAAACCATCAGGGTGAGTTCATCGAACTTTATCCGATTGTAAAAGAGGATTAATCTTTTGTGGCATCCTGAATCACCAATCCTGCGAGCGTAAAGCCGAAGATGGCGGTGATGTGGGCGAGCGAACCATTTGTCTGAGGTTTATCAAAAGGCGATGGTTCCTCGCCTTCATCTGTTGGGCAGCCTCGATTTTCAAGTAGTTCGTCGCTGTAAACCACATGAAACTTTTTCTCAGGGAACTGTCCGTAATGCTTGAATTTCTTACGGATGGCGCGTGCTAGTGGGTCACCTTCTACCTTCCAGAACTCCGTCACCTTGATGCGTGTGGGATCCAATTTCAGAGCAGCACCCATCGACGAGAACAACTTGGCATTCGTCTTGCAGGCAAGGAGGATAAGTGCCGCCTTATCCTTCAGCGAGTCGATGGCGTCGATGATGTAGTCATAACTATCGAGGTCAAACTCCTCAGCAGTTTCTTGAGTGAAAATTTTCTGGAGGGCAATTATTTCTGCAGACGGATTGATGCTGAGCAGACGCTCTTTCAAGGCTTCCACCTTTACCTGTCCTACGGTCTTCGTTGTTGCCATCAGCTGGCGATTGATGTTGGTGATGCATACGCGGTCCGAGTCCACAATCGTCAACTGTCTGATGCCGCTTCTCACCAAACTCTCAGCGCACCACGAGCCTACACCGCCCACACCAAAGATAATCACGCGTTTCTGGGCGATGCGTTCCATCACCTCATTACCCAGTAGCAGCTCACTCCTACGAAATATTGCATCTTGAATTGCCATTTCGGCTGCAAAGGTACTGCTTTTCTTCTAAAAACCCATCTAAAAAGTTTCAAAAACGTTTAAAACGACTCACTAAACCTTTTTTGTCTTTATTCGTCAAACTAGCAATTAAGAACAAACGACAAGATGAAAAGAAACCTATTATGGATACTGACCCTGATGATGGCCAGTATGTGTTATGTAGAGAATATCACCATCCGTTATAATGGTGCAAAAGCGGAGGTACAGCAGAATACCAAGGACAGCGTGAGTGTAATCGTCGATGGTGCAAACGTAAACATCGAGAGTATGTACAAAGATCATAAGCTCACCGTTCGCCTGACGGGCAAAAGCGATAACGGACAACTTATCCTGAAGACCGCTGGCAAGGCTAAAGTGGAACTTGACGGTCTGACGCTGACCAGTCAGGAAGGGGCACCTCTCGACTTGAAGAATAATGTCACGCTAGGGTCAGGACACAATGTGACATCACATTGCTCTACATTTATTGATATTTTGTAAGAAAGGTCTTAGAATCCAGAACCTCCATTTCACGCTTCCAGTCATCAAGGCAATCCTCGTTTAGGATGCCGACCATTTTGCGAATTTTAGCTTTTTGTTCAGCCCTTTTCGTATGCAGCGTCTTTTCCTCGCCCTTGTAAATTAAGGTGACGGCATCAAGAACCTTTTGCCAAAGCGAGACATCCGCTTTGGCAAACTGATCCAAGATCTGCATCGTGTTCGCACGTAAATCAATTGCTGTCATCTTATTAATCTTTTGTTTCGTGTGCAAATATAAGAATAAATCTGGAAACAAGCAAGAAAAAGAAAGAAAACTTGCAATAATCAAAATAATAGTGCTCACGATGTGTTAGATATTTTGTGAGAGAAAATAGTTTACATATTTGATAATGCCAAAAGACAGGTTGACTCATTACGATTTTGCGTATAGCTTAGGAAACAATTGTTTTCTGCCTAGGAAAAATTTGCTGCCTGCCTAGGGCGCAAAAACGGCAAACCTATGCAGAAAATGAGAGCACGAAAAGAATCATTTGAAAATTCTATACAGTCAGGCGAAGGTACTTTAGTGAAGACAGGAGCATTCTATCTTTTGAGAAGTGGCTTCTGTAGAATGATAAGAACCAAATATTGGGAAGCAACGAGGTTGGCTACGACAGGCATTCAGCTACAGGTAAGCGAGCAGTATTCTCACTGTAAGCGGGAATACTGCTCACTACCAACGTGAATACTGCTCGCAAAAATCCCTCATCCCTCACATAATAGCCGGGAATGCCTTTGTACAAAGGGTTGAGGCATGTGAGGGATGATTTTGATCCCTCACAAATCCCTCACATAACCCTCACATCATCCCTCACTTTTTAAGCAGCCCTCAACGGAATCACCTCATAATAAAGTATATGCGAGTGATCCTTGAAACTGAAGCCAAGAGCCGAGACAATCTTACCCAGACGGACCTTGTTGCCAATAGTGTTCTGTAACGAAGGATAATCCTTCTGGATGATCTCGATGAGTTGGTTGCAGTTCATCGTCTTGGGCACCTCATCCTCGTTCGGCTTGCGGAAGCAGGCTGCAAACATCTCTCCGATGTCCTTCTGCTCCATAAAATCCTGATTCAACTGCTGGATGCGGGCCACTTCATCATTGCTGTACCAATAATGCGCCTTCAGCTCTTGCAGTTCATAGACCACTTGTGCATACAATTGTCCGTAGTCGATGTCGCCAGCATTGTCAACCATCTGACCATCAGGAATCCTGATGCAGATGTATCGACGTGAGCCCGTTGCATCCTTCAGCGGATGGCGATTGTTAGTGGTAGCCACAAACGAGGCGAATCGAGGACGATCTTCCTGAGTGCGTCCGAAGATAGGACGGCCGTTCACCTTGCTGACAGACAGCGTCTGCTTCAGCGATGATTGCTGAGAGGGACGGATGGCGTCCAACTCATCGAGGTTGACGATTAGATTGTTCGTCAGCGCCATCTCCTTGTCGAATTTATTAGCCAAGTTCAGATGGTCGAGATAGTACTGGCGCAGGTTCTTTGGCAGCAGTCGACGCACGAAAGTTGTCTTTCCGCAACCCTGACTTCCAATCAGCGTGGGTACGCACTCGTTTCCATGCAGCATGTCCATCTGCAGCCAATGGGCAACGGCAGAGCGCTGCCAGATGGTGAGATAGTTCAATTGCTCAGAACTGATGCCTGGGATTCGGCTGAAAACCTTTGCAATATGGTTCTGACCATCCCAAGTTGGAAGATTCTTGAGGAACATCTGCACAGGATTGTGTTCAGGCACCTCTTCCGATTGCACATACTCCGTTATCTCCGTCTTAGGACTGCCCTTCTCCAGCACGTTCTCACGCTTGGCACGAATCACGATGCTGTTCAAGGCCGCCTGCGTCAGAGGACGGTAATCCAATTCAGCCTCAGCAACTGAGGCGCTTGAGAGACTGTCGAAGATCTCGACAGTGTTGCCTTGGGCTTTGTTGTCAGCCTTTGGCAGTTCAGCAAATTCTACCTTGCCGTTGAGGATGTTCCTACGGAATCGGTAGTTCTCCATGAGGAATCGCTCGATTGCGAGCGTTGCCTCCTGTGAAGCAGCAAATGCCTCACTGTTCATACTTATGTTCTCCGTCATACTATGATTGATTAATAAAATTGTTCCTGCTCCTTAAAGCCTTCTCCTTAGGTAGTAATATAGCGCGCTTTCCACAGCGTGCGTTTCATGGTGCAAAGATACAAAATAAAAATGGCATTTGCAAGTTTTATCCCATTTTTAGCCTTACAAGTTCTAAATTTGCGTGCTTTTTTCGATTTTCTGACAAATGTATGTCCAAAACCGTGTTCTTATGAATAGAATGAGTATAAGTTGATGTGATAGATGATGTGAGGGATTTGTGAGGGATTCCAAACATCCCTCACATCCCTTAACCCCTTTGTATATAGGCATTCCCAGCAATTATGTGAGGGATGGAGTGATTCTATTGCAAAACGCAAATACCATGCTTATGGTATATAGAATGACATAACGAGGGGATTGTGGGAGTGTGGAAATCGCCGTACCTTTGCACCGTCAAACAAATAAAACGTAAAAAGATGAAAAGGATAGCATTTACAATAGCATTGTTCTTGAGCCTCGGACTGAGCAGTGTCTGGGCAGAGGAGAATAGTACTAATAATAATGTACGCACGATAAAGGCTCCGCGCTTTGCACGTCCGTTGGTAGAAAAATGGATTGAGGAATACGCTAAGACTGAGCCAGGCGTGAAGTTCCAGATAGCCAAGGGTCAGGAAAATATTGACCTCACGGTTACCATTGATAATCAGGAAGCCGACACAAAAGACTTTTGCCATTTGTTATATATAGGAGAGACAGCTGTGCTGCCTATTACTGCCCGCAGTTCTGAGGCAGCACGGCTGTTGGAGGGCAAGCACCTGAATGCGAAGAAACTGAAGCAGCTCTTCTTCCTGAACGAGGACTTTGATGAGGATGTGAAGAAGATAAAGGCTTTCGAGAATATTATTATCTATAGTGGTAGCAATGCTTCATCAATAGCCTCATCGTTTGCCCACAACTTTGGCGAAGAAAGCAGTAGTTTCAGAGGCAAGCGTATCTCTGGTGACGATTTGTTCTTGAACACCGCCGTTTCGAAAGATCCCCTCGGTGTGACCTTCAACGCCCTATCGAACATCTTCGACCTGAAGAGCCGTCATCTGAAGAGTGATCTGTCGCTCGTAGGTCTCGACCTGAAGAAGGACCTCGAAAGCAGTTTTAGTGACAACGGAACGCTCGACGATGTGCTCAACATTTTGGAGAATGGCAAGCCTGCGGAGGTGACCATCGAAAAGGTTGGCGTCACATTTAACGATGCCGACGAAGCAGTCAACCGCTTCATGCAATGGGTGCTTGTGAATGGTACAAAATATAATCACGAATATGGTTTGCTGAACCTTGATAAGAAAGAGACGAGTGTCCAGATAAATAAGGTAAAGAACACATTGACAGCACAAAAGTAAGATTGTTTTTAGGTTAAAAGGTAAGGAAAGGATAATTCTTATGGTAAAGAGATTGTTTATTGCAACACTCGTTGCAATCAGTCCCCTTTATGCGCTGGCGCAAGGGCTGATAACGGGTCACATCAAAGACGCTCGCAGCGGTGAGTCGCTGATAGGAGCATCGGTGATTGTAAAATCGGAAAAGGGTAAAGGTGTCGTGACAGATGTCGATGGCAACTTCTCTTTGCAGACGAAGGTGGAAGCCCCGCTGACTTTGAGAGTAGAATTCGTAGGTTATCGTCCGTTGGATGTGGACGTCTACGACTTCGAGGAGCCTGTGGAAATTGCACTCATCGATAATTCCAATAAGTTGGACGAGGTCGTCGTGATAGGCTACGGTACACAGAAGCGCAACCAGTTGACGGGTAGCGTGACCACTGTCAAGGCCGATATCTTCGAGAAGGCACCAGCGCCCACGCTTGACGGAGCCTTGAGTGGACAGGTTGCAGGACTTGCAGTGACTGCGAGCAGCGGACAGCCAGGTGCTGACAGTCATATCCGTATTCGCGGTGGCAACTCCGTCAACGCCTCGAACGAGCCTCTTTACGTAGTGGATGGTTTTATCTATTTCAAAGACGCAGCCAACAACAGCACAGGTATTGGCGCCATCGAAGGTAGCCTGAACCCGCTGGCCACCATCAATCCCAACGATATCGAAAGCATTGAGGTATTGAAGGACGTTTCTGCCACAGCCATATACGGCTCACGTGGTGCCAACGGTGTGATCCTCATTACCACAAAGAAAGGAAAGTTGGGTGAGAGCAAGGCCCACATCGCTTATAACTATAGTCTTGGCGTGAGTAGTGCGGCCAAGAAGCTCGATTTGCTGACGGCCTCAGAATGGGCACAGTATCAGAAAGATTACTTTAGCAATAAAGGTGGTTATTCAGATACTGAGATTGCAGCCTTGGGCAAGGGCACCGATTGGCAGGATGCCGTGTTGCGCACAGCCATCCAACAGACTCACGAACTGAGTATCAACGGTGGAACTGAGAAGAATCGCTATGCCTTCTCGGTAAACTATACTGACCAAGATGGTATCATCCTGAACTCTGGGTTCCAACGTTATAATTTCCACACCAACGTGGAGTGGGAACTGCAACTAGGTCTGCATTTTGGCGTCAATGCCACCTATGGCCGTTCGAAACAGAGCGGACTGACCACCACCGAGGAGAAGGTTTTTAATTCATCACCCTTCTCAGCAGGCATCACTAACAGTTTCGTTTATGCCCTGCTGATGCCGCCTGTGGTGAGTGTTTATAATACTGATGGCTCGTACAACTTCAGCAACCCTTACGAGTATGCCTACTTTGCTATTGGCGACCATGCTGCCAACCCTGTTTACGACTTGAAAGAGAGCGTGGCTGAAAACATCAACAACTACCTGTTGAGCAACGTATGGGCTACCTATAAGATCGGACACCTCACGCTGAAAGCCACCGTGGGTCTGAATAGCGAGAAGCTCACCCAGAACTACTTCTCTGGAGCATACACCTCTTTGGGTCTCGCCACACAGGGAATCGGTGGTACGGGTAACCGTCAGACCGACGTATGGCAGCAGGAGTACACCGCCACCTACGAGCGTGATTTCGGTCACCACCATATCGAGGCTTTGGGTGGCTATACCCGCCAGACCTCTACGTCAACCTATAGTGCCATCCGTACCAACCATTTCACCAACGAAAGTCTGAAGCAGTATAATCTGGGCGACGGCTCTGAGATCTATACACCGCATACTGGTATCAGTGAGGCTTCACTCAACTCGATTATCGCCCGTTTCAATTATACGTTGAACGATCGCTATAACGCCACCGCAACTTTCCGCGCTGACAATAGCAGCCGCTTTGCTGCTAATCATCGTTGGGGCTACTTCCCCTCATTAGGTTTGTCGTGGAACGTTGATAAAGAGAACTTCTTGCGCCGTATCCACAGCATTGATTACCTGAAATTGCGCCTCTCAGGTGGTTTGGTGGGTAACCAGGAGATTAGCGACTACGCTTTCTCTACCAGCTACGCAACAGGTTCCTACGGTGGTAGCAGCAGCTACTCGAAACAGAACGCTGCCAATGATAACCTGAAGTGGGAGACTACTGCAAGTTATAATCTCGGTATCGACCTCGGCCTTTGGAAAAATCGTGTGGACATTGTGCTCGATGCCTACTATAAAAAAACCAGTGACTTGCTGCTCGTGGTGCCGATGGGCTTTTCAGTAGGTGTCACCACCCAGCTACAAAACGTGGGAAACGTTGTGAATAAAGGTATAGAGTTTGCCGTGAGTACGACTCTCATTCAGCGCAAAAACCTTCAATGGAACGTCTCAGCCAATGTCGCTTATAACCACAACGAGATAACTGATATGGGTGCGACGAACAATGTCATCCAAGGTTCAGATAATCAGCAAATCCTTCGCAAGGGTGAGGCTCTCGGCTCGTTTTATGGATTGAAATTCATCGGCATCGTGCAACAGGGCGAGGACGTGAGCCAACTGCCTACCGTCAACGGCCTGACGCCCAAGCCTGGCGACCTGAAATACGAGGATACCGATGGAAATAATCGCATCGATGGCAATGACCGTGTGATTCTTGGCAGCATTCAGCCCGACCTTGTTTACGGTTTCTCCACACAGCTCACATGGCGTAACCTCGACTTCTCAGCATCCTTTGCCGGAAGCTATGGCAATGAGGTGTACAATGCCTTGGGTCGTCGTCTGGAACTGACCAACGATTCCTATAATGTGCTCAGCACCGTCAAGGACTCGTGGACACTAGAGCGTGGTGGCAACACCCTGCCTCTGGCCAGCAATGCCCGTCCCTTCGGCTATATCGACAGCCGCTATGTGCAGAGTGCCAGTTATCTGAAACTGCGCAACCTCACCATCGGCTACCGTCTGCCTCAGATTAAGAGCGTTCCTGTTGGCATCCGCGTTTATGCTACCGCAGCCAACCTCTTCACCATCACCTCTTATAAGGGCTACGATCCCGAGGTGGCCAGCGGCACCGATGCAGGCGCATATCCCTCATCGCGCAGCTTTGTATTTGGAATTAACATAACATTATAACAAATTAGAGTATTAACTAAAAGTAAAAAGGAGATTTAAGTATGAAGAAGACAAACATTTTACTCAATGCCGCTTTGGCAATAACCCTTTCGTTTGGTTTTGCATCATGCTCAAGTAACGATGAAGACATCGACAACAGTAGTAATAACAACCAGGTAACCGACGAGAACGTTGTGGCCGACGATGCCAGCGCACTTTCGCTCGTCAATGGCGTCTATAGTCATTGGCAGCCCCTCTCGTCATCGTTCTCTTTTATCATCGAGTTGAACAGTAATAAACTCATTTCTTTCGAGGGTGAAGAGAGCGAAGCAGGTCCTGTGAACAGCCGTTTCGAGCAAGAGCCCACCACCTGGTATCAGGTTAAGATATTCAACCATCTGCTGCTGGGTATCGCTCAGGACAACGAGGCCATTACCACCATCGAGAACTCGCTGAAAGCCGGTAAGGTGTCTCAGGCTGGCTTCAACGCTGCTGTGGGTAAGGCTAAGTTCCTGCGTGCGCTGGCCTATCTGAAGTTGGCACAGTTGTGGGGTGAGGTACCTGTATTCACAGAGAAGGGCGGCTCTGCTACCGAGCGTCAGGATCTGAACACAGTATTCAACCAGATTGTTACCGACCTGACTGATGCTGAGTCATTGCTGAAGAATTACGACGGCGATCCTCGCGTGCCCTCTCGTCAGGCTGCTCAGGCCTTGCTTGCTCGTACCTATCTCGTTTGGGGTGACAATCCTCTCTCTGCTGCCGAGGTGCAGGCCATTGCTAACGGACAGGCCGATCCTCAGTTCTCGAAGACCGACAGTCGTCTGCAGAAGGCCATCGAATATGCCGATAAGGTTATCAGCAGCGGTCTGTTGAAGCTCGACCCCGAATATAACAAGCTCTATGGTCGTGACTACGAGAGCAACAAGCGCGGCACCAACGAGCACCTCTTCACCATTGCTCACGATGGTGACAAGATCGATGCCCAGGGTAACCACCAGACACACTGCTCGTGGACTTTCCCCTTCCAGAACGGTGAGAATGGTAATGGCTATACCCAGAACCACACCGAGGTGGCTGATGACAACCTCTACGATGACTGGAAGGCAGAGCAGCCCAATGACAAGCGTCTGGCCGAGACTTACTTCGTGGAAATCAAGAACCCTGCTGATGGCAAAACCTACCACTATTACTCTCCCGTCTACACGCCCATCAACGGTAAGGGTGTAGACCAGAGTTACGAAAACAGTGAGAACCTTGAAATCACCAAAAACAGCGTGGATCGCATCGAGATTCGCTATGCTGAGGTACTGCTCATCAAGGCTGAGGCTCTTGTGCAGTTGGGTCGCAATGCTGAGGCTGCCGAGCCATTCAACCAGCTTCGCACTCGTGCTGGCATTGAAACCGTCAGCGCTCCAACCTTCGAGCAGATCAAGCGTGAGTGGGATTACGAGTTTACTTACGAGCAGTTCTCAGTGCTGAACAGCTATCGTTGGAAGGATCTTATCAGCAGCGTGAAGAAAGTTTCTGGTTACAAGCACTTCGCTGATGATTGGAAGACCGCTCTTGGCAATACCTACAATGCTGATCAGGAAGCCTACTTCACCAAGGTACACAACCATCTCGTGGCCAAGTATAACAACGTTCGTGGTAAGCACTATCGCCAGCCCATCCCTACTGGCCTGCATGGCGAGGATCTCGGAATCGCCCAGAACCCTGGTTACTAATCGCCAATAGGGTATCATATAAGGAGCATCCGTCAGGGTGCTCTTTTTTATTGCCGATACATACCCCAAGTATGGTATGCAGAATGCCGTGTTTGTGCGATTGTGGGGGTGGGAAAAACGCCGTACCTTTGCACTGTCAAATTAGAAGTAATAAACATATAAGGATTAAGGTTATGAAGAAGAATGTAAAAGGATTGTTTTTGGCTATTTTCGCTATTGCGCTGACTGCTTGTAACAGTAACGACGACGGCGTTTTGGCAGGTATTGAGATTCCAGGAATTACCATCACCGACGATATAGACTGCTGCTCGGCCGAAGAGGCTCTGCAGGTGTACAGGTTCCTTCAGACGGTGAAGATCGTGCCGGAACTGACAACGGAGATTGACAGCAAATACAACGTGTATGCCTATACCAAGACAGGTACGTTCCACACGGGTTACAACGAGATTTACTTTGTCGCCACAAAGAAGTCGACGGGTAACTACATTAAGAATTTCGAACTGACGAACCTCACACCGCTGATGCACATGGTGAAAATGGATATGTATCACAGCACGCCCGTAGGTCCTGCGGCAGCAAGTTTCAACGATGGCTATCTAGCTGTGAAGCGCAGTTGGGTATCGTTCGTGATGAACACCAGCGAGGCAGGCTCGTGGACACTGTCTTACGACGCACAGGTACTGGGCTGCAAGGGCGGCATCGAGAAGAAAGACATCGTGGTGAATGCGTTGCCCGACGGTCAGGTGTGGCTGAAATCGTTCAAGATTGGATCTGACACATATTACATCTCATTGGTGAATCCCATCGACTTTAAGACAGGCACAAACGAGATTCAGGCCTATGTGTCGAAGAAGAGCGAGAAGGCAACTAACCCCTATCAAGTGGCCACAGAGACCTTCACAGTGGACATTGATCCACGTATGCCTGATATGGGCAACCACACATCGCCTGACAACACGCCGCTTACAAAGCAAAGCGATGGCAGTTATGCAGGCACCATCAATTTAACAATGACAGGACTTTGGCGCATTCACCTAACTGTGCGCAATGCTGAAGGCACAGTAGTGGCTGGCGGTGACGACCAAAGCGACGGGTACAGTTCATTATTCTGGGATGTAACGATATGATTATAGGAATCACTTTGCTATCAACCATATTGATGTCAGATACGACCGCCACTGAGCCACAACGACTGGACGAGGTGGTGGTCGTATCTCGTGCACAAGGACAACGGCGTTCGGTAAAAGGGCAGGTAGCCTCGATAGACGAGCACCTGAAAGAATTGAAGAATGTCAGTCTGGTACGACGCGGCTCGTATGCTTGGGAGCCTGTTGTGAACAGTATGGCAACAGAGCGTGTTTCGACCACCATCGATGGCATGAAGATTTTCTATGCCTGCACGGACAAGATGGATCCCGTGACGAGCTATGTGGAGAGCGGCAATTTGCAGAGTATCCTGTTGAACTCAGGCCTGAATGGTAATCCGCAGGCTACGGGTAACATCGGTGGTTCACTGGACTTGAAGCTACGGAAGGCAGGATTTAATGGTGATGCCTTCCATGCTGGTGCTGATGTTGGTTATGAGGCTAACGGCCATTTGCAGGTGTATGGTGCTGATGCTTCGGTATCTACCAAGTCGTTTTACACCAACGGTGGCGTCTTTTATCGTCACGCAGACAACTACAAGGAGGGTGGTGGTCGTGAAGTCAATTTCTCGCAATTCCAGAAAGTGAATGCCTTCGATAATTTCGGTTTCCGACTCTCCCAACAAGATGCCATAGAGGGAACTTTTATCTTCGACCGTGCTACCAACGTAGGTTATCCCGCGTTGAACATGGATGTGGCAAAAGCTGAGGCTTTCATCACATCGTTGTCGTATAGGCGACAGTGGGACGAAAGGCTGGTGCAGTCGTGGGAGACGAAGGCTTATTACAACCATATCACCCATATAATGGACGATACAAAACGTCCAGACGTGCAGATACATATGGATATGCCGGGTAAGAGTTGGACAGCGGGCCTTTATAGTCTGGTGCGAGCTGCAAAAGGTATTCACGAACTGACAGCCAATTACGACCTGTATTACAATCGTCTGTTTGCCGATATGACGATGTATCCAGGTGGTGCAGCACCGATGTATATGGTAACTTGGCCTGATGTTGGGACGTTGAATACTGGTGCTGCGCTGACAGACCACATCCGCCTCAATAGTGTATCGTCATTCCACCTTTCTGGAAAACTCTCGTGGCAGCACCAACGACTGAACAACGACGAGGGTTATAAGGCGCTGAGTGTCTTCTTCCCAGGTATGAAGCAGCAGTATCATCAGACGACGGGCCGCATCGCCGCTAATTATCAATTATCCATTGTCAATTCTCAATTGTCAATCGGAGCAGGCTGGGGTAGCAGAGCACCTACGGTGACAGAGGCTTACGGTTACTATCTGAACAACACGTTCGACCAATACGACTATATCGGCAATCCACGATTGAGAAACGAGAGCGCCATTGAACTCAACACGAGCTATCAATTATCCATTATCAATTCTCAATTATCCATTGGACTCGACGCCAACGCCTTCTTCTTTACGAACTACATTATTGGACAGTTTGAGCCTCGTCTCAGTGCGATGACTGTCGATGCTGAAGGTGTGAAAGTGTATGGTAACATCTCGCATGCTACCATCGCCAACTTTTCGCTGACTTCACAATGGCAGATACAGCCTTGGCTGACGTGGAATGCACGGCTGGGCTATAGCTTAGGACGTGATGATGAGGGTGTGGCGTTGCCCCTAATCTCTCCCTTTGTCTACAACACTGGTCTTAGCATCCGTTTGGGGTACTTTCAAGGGAAGGCAGAACTACAGGGTAATGCGCGACAGAATAAATATGGTAAAAAGTATGGCGAAACGCCAACAGCCGCTTGGACAGTGTGCAACCTGTCAGCCACTTATGCATGGCCTCATATTACCCTGCGTGCAGGTGTTGAGAACCTGTTGGATAAGCGCTATGCCACCTATGCCGACTGGTGCGATATTCCGCAGAAGGGACGCAATATATATATGAATCTTTCGTTTGAATTATAGTATGAAGAAAACTCTATTATGGATAGGCGCACTCGTGGTGGGTGCGATATTAGGATTATTAGGCATATCGTGGCTCAATGAAGTCATGAACTTTGTGGCGACAGTCTATACAAGGCTGTTCCAGTTGTTGGCTGTGCCTACAATTGTGTTGGCAGTGATCACTACCTTTGCCACGTTTGGTTCTAAGGGCTCGGGAAAGATCTTTGGTCGTACGTTGACCTATACCCTGCTTACCACCTTTGCCGCTGCCGCTGTGGGTGCAATTCTCTACGTGCTCATCGCCCCAGGCAATCTGCCCATAGATTCCGTTGCTGGTGTAGATCTGAAGTCCTTATCTCAGGAGTCGGGGCTTTCAAATCATTTCCAGCCGTCTGTCACATACTCGGAGCATATTCTCAGCGTCATTCCTAATAACATCGTCAAACCCTTCCTCGAAGGCAATGTGCTGTCCTTGCTTCTGCTGGCATTTGCTATCGGCATTGGACTATCAAAACTGCCCGATTCTGAGAATAAAGCTGTGGTAATAAAGGGACTCCTTGGATTGCAGGAACTGCTTTTCCTGCTTATCCGTTGGCTGATCTGGACTTTGCCATTAGGCATCGTAGCCTTTTCTGCCCAGTTGTCAGCGCAGGTGTCGGCAGGTGTCGTGGCCGATAGTATTGGCAGGTATGTGTTGGTGGTCTTAGGCGGCAATGTCATTCAGTTCTTTATCGTACTACCGTTGTTTCTCTTGGCGCGAGGCCTGAATCCCGTCTATGTGCTAGGTCGGATGATGCCTGCCGTTTTGATGGCTCTTTTCACCAAGAGCAGTGCTGCCACCTTGCCTGTCACGATGGATACAGCAGAGAACCGTCTGGGCATCCGTAAGAATGTAGCCCGTTTTGTGCTCCCTATCTGCACTACTATTAATATGAATGGTTGTGCCGCCTTTATCCTCGTTACCTCGCTCTTTGTCATGCAGCAGGGTGGCACACCACTTACCGTCGGCACCATCCTTCTGTGGATTCTAATTAGTGTTATTTCTGCCGTCGGCAATGCGGGTGTTCCCATGGGCTGCTATTTCCTCACCCTCTCACTGATGTCGGGAATTGGTGCACCCATCGCTGTTTTAGGTATCATCCTCCCTATTTACACCATCATCGATATGGTGGAAACAGCTGAGAATGTATGGTCGGATTCGTGTGTAGCAGCGCTGGTGGATCGTCAGTTTTTAGTTAAGCATATCTTTTGATAATTCTAAACATTTTTCTCCGTTAGATTTGTTCCTGGTGAATTTCAACGTTGATGGAGACACTTATTTCGAACTGAAAGCTGACAATGTATTGGCTAATAATGGCATTACAAAACTCATCAGCCTCACCGGAACGGTAAGCCGGTAAAACTGGCTTATAAAGAAAACAAATAATCGTTTTTAACTACTTCTGTTGTTTTTTGTTGAAATCATCAAGTTGCTTGAAGCAATGACGGTTGATGATTTCTTCTAAACGGCGGTCATGGTTGTGGTGGATAGTGGGCTCTTTGCCACCAAACTCCATCATTTCACCATTCTCCTGAGTATAAGGATGCCAGTCTGGGAGTCTGGCACTATTGGGATTGCCGTCGTGGGCAAACTTGGCCCAGACGTCGCTCATCGTCGTGGCCCAACGCTTGTTTGCCTCGAGGGTTTTAGCCGATAGCTGGTTTGTGTAGTGATGAAGCACATCGAAACAATATTTCAGTTCTGCACCATGAGCAGAGCCTTTGTCGCCCTCGTTGACGGTATACATATAGACATAGGTATCGGCCTTGCGCTTGCCGCCAATAGCATCGGTCGTAATGAGGGTCTTGGGACGGAAGAGCCAGTCGATGCACAATAGATCGGTGGGGAAAACACTTTGTCGTCCAACCGGAAGTTCTTCACAGTTGTTATTGACGTAGGCATCGCAGAAAGCACTGATGTAGGCGTCGGTTTCGTCACCAAAGGTGCGCTGCAGTTCGGCACGGGCTTGCTCGAAGGAAATTTTCTGACTATAGCGTGAGCGCTGCAACTCGTTGAAAGTGGTGCCAATCATGAGGGGAATATCGTCGCTGATTTTAGCGAAGGCAGGCTGGAAGGGCTGTTGCAGGAGCACCTCGCCATCAGGGGTGGGGCCGAAACCCCACATCATCGGTGTGCCAGGACGACGGGTGCCGATACTGGCGGCCATGGCGCGCTGACCGGCGGCGTAGAGATCTTTATAGGATACGTTCTTAATCTTGTCGATGTTTTTCTTGTTGATGCCAAGTTCCTTGAGTACGGCCTCGCCCAGTTCCTCGGTCATAGACTTGGTATTGACATTGAGGATGGTGCCACTCATGATGATGGCCTTATGGAAGAGACCTTTGGCCTTGGGCATGCACATCAGTGTGCCCACCTTACCGCCACCGCCGGATTCGCCAAAAATCGTGACATTATTGGGGTCGCCTCCGAACTTAGCGATGTTGTCGCGTACCCATTCGAGGGCTTGTACGGCATCGAGCATACCGACATTGCCTGAGTACTTGTATTTCTTGCCACAGGTGGAGAGATCGAGGAAACCGAGGATGTTGAGACGGTGGTTAATGCTCACTACGACGACATCTTTCCTTGCCAGACACATGCCGGGATCCCATTCGGAGGTGCCAGAGTCGAAACCGCCTCCGTGGAGCCAGAACATGACGGGCTTCTTGGCCTTTACATCAGTTGTCCACACGTTGAGCACGCAGCAGTTCTCCGACATCTGCTCTTCGGTCATGGGGCGGCTCTGTTGCTGCATAGTCATCGGCCCCCATTTGTCACACTTACGCACGCTCTTCCATTTCTTCACGGGCTGTGGGGGCATGAAGCGTTCAACTTTGGCGTAGGGGATGCCGAGCCAGGCCATCGTGCCTTCTTGTATAATGCCGCTCACGGGACCACAGGTGGTGTTGATGATTTCCTTGTTTTCTTGGGCCGATGCCATCGTGAAAGTCATCAGCAGGACGGTGAGGATCAAACTAGGTTTCTTCATTGATGTTGGGTTTAGGGGTGTTATGGGTAGATGATTATCGACCCGCCATCGCTCTGGCAGTATTTGCGGAGCAGCTCTTGTATAAACTCGGCATTGGCGACGACATGCTCGCGGTTGCCGTCGTAACCATTGATAAGCACTACGAGATGAGTGGTGGCGAGGGTGAGCTTAGTGCGCTCATGGTCGCTAGTGGGGGTTCCCACACCACCTATGGCATCGCGATAGACTGGTAGGCCTGCGATGTTTAGAGGCCCACGTCCGATGCCTTCATAGGGTTCTCCCTCGCGTCCGATGCCCAGAGTGAGGGTGTCGCCCACGAACTTGTCGGCATCGAAGCCCCCGATGCTATAGCCGAAGGCGATGGAAGCAAGGTTGACGAGGTCGACGAGGGTGTCGATCTGATAGAGCTCCTTACCTTGGAGCATGCGCCGGATAAGTTGCTCGCTGGCGGGGCGGTAGCGCGAAGGATCTTTGCCACAGGCCTTGTAGACGCGTCGGGTGGCGGCGATGCCAGACTGCTCCTTGAGGCTCTCAGTGGAGAGCTTCTGGCGCAGACGGTCTTCGAGGGCGTGGATTTCCTGCCACAGTTCTGCGCTGTAGGGGGTGTTATGCACACGAGCATCTACCGCGGCTCCTACGAAGCCAGGGCAGACGCTCGCTATCTCTTGCGAAACGAGGATGTTCATATATGTAAAGTATGGGCTACTTTACTGGTCGGGATCGCCCTGATAGTGGAAGGGCTTCACTGCGGGATTGGTGCCCAAGTCGGCTGGTTTGACAACCGTGCTGCGGATGATGCCGTCCTTGTAGTTTTTCTGCATGGGGCCCACGTTAAGCAGCAGGTCCTTGTAAAGGACTGTGGGATAGACGATTCCGAACATGCCGATACCTACGCGCACACCTTGTGGATAGATGTTGTTGAGAATGTAGGCTGTGCGGAAGAAAGAATGGTTGTAGATCTCCAGACGGTTGTTCTTTTTCAACGATTTGAGCAGATCCTTGTGAATCTTGGCGGTGTCGGCCCTGCTGAACACATTGTTCAGATTGTTTACCTGGTCGTCGATGTCATCACCCTGGATACTGTCGTTGGCCTGGATACATTGTAGGATGTTGTCGACCATCTCCATTTCCATCTCCTCCTGGGTGGGCTTAGTCATGAGGGCTACGATGAAGAGGAGAATGAGGATGCCGCCGAGAATGGCGAGTTTGCCAAGGCAACTGTGATAGAAAGCCTGGAGTGGCGACTCGTTTTTCTTAAAACCTCCGTTGCTTGTTTGATCCATAATTGTTGATTGATTTAAATTTTAGTATTGTGAATTAAATTCATAAATTCCTGACGGGTCTTTGCCTGGTTGAAGGCACCGCAGAAGTCACTGGTGGTGGTGATACTGTTCTGTTTCTCCACCCCCCGCATCTGCATGCACATGTGACGGGCTTCGACCACTACCATCACGCCCAAGGGCTTGAGTGTCTGCTGGATGCATTCCTTGATTTGAAGCGTCATGCGCTCCTGCACCTGCAGACGGTGGCTGTAGATATCGACTACGCGGGCGATTTTCGAGAGCCCTGTGATGTAGCCGTTGGGGATATAGGCCACATGCACCTTGCCGTAAAAGGGTATCATGTGGTGTTCGCAGAGCGAGAAGAAATCGATGTCCTTGACGATGACCATCTGAGAGTAGTCTTCCTTGAAGAGAGCCTGTCGTAATACTTCGTGGGCATCCATCTGATAGCCGCGAGTGAGCACTTGCATGGCTTTTGCTACGCGCATGGGTGTCTTCTCAAGACCTTCGCGCTCGGGATCTTCTCCCAGCAAGGTGAGGACTTCACGATAATGCTGGGCCAGCTGCTCTAAACCTTCGCGGTATTCTGTTTCCGGATTCATGGATCGTCTGTTGTTGTGGTTTGTGGGGTGGGATTGAGATACGGCACGGTAATCTTTCCCTTGACGATGATGGCTGACTGATAGCCGAGCTTCTTCACAGCGTTGAGCATTTGGTGAGCTTCCTCGTACGTGCGATAGTTACCCATACGACAAATCCATCGTGGGGAATAGAAATGCACATATACGGGCTCGCTTGGGAAGAGGGCGTTGATTTCACGACCTGTACGTTCTGCCTTGACACGGGCGTCACGGGAGTTACCACCAGCGAAGACCTGTACACGATAGCCGTTCACCTTATAGCCCTTGAGTACCTTTTTGCGGGGCTCGGTGGTAAAGGTTGTGTCTGGGGTCAGTTCAGACTGGGTGGTTATCTGCGGGCGCTGGCTCTGCTGAGGTTTCTCTTTCTCCTCGGCCTGCTTTTGGGGGGCGAGGGTTCTCTGAGTGGTCTGAGTGGTCGGACTATTCTGATTACCCTGATTACCCTGAGTGGTCTGAGTGCTCTGAGGATTAACATTCTGCGGACCATTCACAAGGTCGTCGATTTCCTTTGACTGTGTGACGGTCACTTTTCCTTCACCGGCATTGCTCTTCTGGAGCCTTTGGGTGAAAGTCTGTGCGTTGGCTGCAACACAGCCAACACACAGGATTACTATGGTTATTAGCCGTTTCACTTCTTCCAGGCGTCAATGATACCCTTGAAGTCGGCTGCCTTCAGCGAAGCACCGCCAATGAGGCCTCCGTCGATGTCGGGCTTTGCAAACAGTTCAGGGGCGTTCGATGCCTTGCAGGAACCACCGTAAAGGATGGTGGTGTCGTCGGCAACAGCCTGACCGTACTTCTCGGCGATGATTGAGCGGATATAGGCGTGAATCTCTTCTGCCTGCTCAGCGGTAGCGGTGAGACCAGTACCGATGGCCCAGATAGGCTCGTAGGCGATGATGATCTTACGGAAATCCTCTTCAGAAAGGTTGAAGACGCTGCCTTCGAGCTCGGCCTTTACCACCTCGTTCTGCTTGCCTGCCTCACGCTCTTCCTTGCTCTCACCGATGCAGAAGATCACCTTCAGATCGTTCTTCTGAGCCAGGATTACCTTCTCTTTCAGGATCTCAGGTGTCTCCTTGTAATATTCACGACGTTCGGAGTGTCCGAGGATGACATATTGTGCACCTGTCGACTTCACCATTTCAGCGCTTACCTCACCAGTGAAGGCGCCTTTCTCCTTGTCGGCGCAGTTCTCAGCTCCCAGACCGATAATGTCCTGATCGAGGAATTGAGCGATGCTTGCCAAGTGGATAAACGGTGTACAGATGACAACGCCACAGTTGGGCTTGTCAGCTTTCAGTGTCTCATTGAGTTCTTTTGCAAGAGCAATGCCGTCCTGAAGATTCATGTTCATCTTCCAGTTGCCGGCTACAATTTTCTTTCTCATAATTTTTACTTCTTTTTTATTTAAAGGGTTTATAATTTTTTTCTTTCGTCTGATCCATTTCGTCCAGGCCCAGAGGCGGTCTGCGATGGTGAGCAGCATGAGCGGTAATACAAACCACATGAGCAACTTGGCAATCTTGCCTGGTACGCTGTCGCCAGGCATCTGGCCTGTTTCGCAGTCCTCGAGGCGCTGCGCTAACTGCTGCTCCTTGGGCAGACTGTTGTGACTCCACTTTCGAATCACAGTGCCCTGTCGTAAGAGCATCAGACCGGGATTGCTGCGGATCATCGTTTTCAGCGTTGTCTCGTCGGTGGTACAGAAGGGATATTCAGCCCCTGTCATGTCGCGCCAACGGTTTCGTGCCTTGTCGGTGCTGGCGGTGAGGCAGTAGAACGGATAGCCGTTGTCCTGACAATATTCGTACACCTGATTGATGCGATCGAAATAGCTGTCGTTGGCATTTTCCAGATGTGGCGAAATGAGCAGGAAGGTATAGCCTTCTTTAGAAAGCACTTCGTCGGTAATGTCGCCATCCTCGGTTGCAATGGTGAAGTCGTGGATAGGCGGCACGTAGCCCTCGGCAGTCTGGATGGTCTTCGAGTCGATGAAGGTCCAGGTGGAGTCGGGGTAGTTGTCGACGGTGAATTCCTGCCGCTGTCCGTCCTTTTCCATGAGGAAAGTGGTTTCGAACTGTGGCAGCGGGGCGCCCTCCGGCACTGTCATACCCTCCTGGATGTTGGCTCCCACGTGATAAGGACGGAAGTCGAACATGGGGAGGTCGTAGAGGCAATAGCCTGCAATGAACAGAATGAACAGGGCCGCGTAGTTGAATACGATCCACTGATTCGTTTGGCTGATCATGCGCGCCATGTCGAGAGGCCACCAGGTGATGACGACAGCCGCGACGAGCAACACCACATTCTTCCAGAATGTCTGCCAGTTGGTGAGCACGAGGGCATCGCCAAAGCATCCGCAGTCGCTCACTGGGTCGTCGATGGCGAGCCACAACGTGATGAGTGTCATGACAACCATCACACAGAGAGTGATGCGCGATATAAGTCGTCGCCGGATGGCGAAAAGCAGGCAGATGCCGATGACGAATTCCGCTGCCGACAGCAGGACGGAAGCAGAGAGAGTCACGAAATCGGGCACCAGCTCGCGCAGGTTAAGAGCCCCGAGGTAGTCGTTGATCTTGTACTGTGTACCCAACGGGTCTACCGCCTTGACGAATCCTGACAGGATAAATGTCAGGGCGAGCAGCAGTCGGGCCATGTTGACAAGAATCTTCCTCATGCCAGTTTTATCATTCCAAAGACCGCGTAGTTGATGATGTCCATATAGTTGGCGTCGATTCCCTCAGATACGAGTGTGTCGCCTCCAAGGTTCTCGATTTCCTTAATACGTTCTATCTTCGTGAGAATGAAGTCGGTATACGAGCTGACGCGCATCGAGCGCCAGGCCTCGTCGTAATCATGGTTCTTGCGCTTCATGAGTTCCAACGCTTCGTGGGCATATTGGTCGTAAAGACGCATGGCCTCGTCGTTGCTGATGTCGACGATATCGGCAAAGCCCTTATTGAGTTGGATAAGCCCCACGATGCCGTAGTTGATGAGCGCGATGAACTCAGGGCGTATGCCTTCGCCCACCAACGATTCCTGCTTGATTTCGAGTGAACGGATGCGCTTGGCTTTGATAAAGAGCTGGTCGGTAAGAGCTGTGGGACGCAGGATGCGCCACGAGGCTTTATAGTCGTGGAGCTTCTTCTCAAACAGGGCGCGGCACTCAGCGATGGCCTGCTCAAACTCTTTGTTCGTCTTCTCAAATCGGTCCATGGTTACTTCATCTCTTTCTGTTTCTTGTGGATATAACGGATTTTGGCACCAAGCACTTCCGACTGTGTGCGCAGCGAGTCACGCTTCATGCGGGTGAGGGTGAGCATCGTCAGTTCCTCGGGCGTGGCACGCAAGGCCGCCTTGTCACGCTCCACTTTCTCCTGTTGGTAGACATAGTCGTGGTTTACGGCTTGCAACAGACTATCGGTTGTCGCCAGTTCCAACTGGGCTTTCTTCAACTCGATGTTCTGGTAAAGCTTGAGAGCCTTCTTGCGTGTATCGATGGCGTTGGGGAATAACTTACGCAGGCTGTCGATCACCGTCAACGCCTCATTGTATTGCCCTTGCTCATAGCAGGTGCCTGCTTTTTCGAGCATCTCCTCGGCCTGTTTCTGAGCTTTATTTTCCCCACACGACGCAAGTAACAGGGCGCCCAGCACGCACAAAACCAGTCTCCTTAATGCCATATCTCTCGTATTTCGCTGCAAAATTACACATTTTTTTAGACATAAGTACATTAGAACAGATATTTTTTTGTTTCTTTTGTTCTTTTGTTTGAAAATTATCGTAACTTTGCAGCAAATTTGTGAAAAAGAACTAATGAAATTATATACTGACGAAGAGTTAGCAGCTATTTTAGACCAGGAGTTGTTCCATCAGATCAGCGAGGCGGCAGACCGTCTCGGGGTGGATTGTTATGTGGTGGGAGGTTATGTGCGTGATATTTTTCTCGAACGCCCTTCCAACGACATCGACGTAGTCGTCGTGGGCAGTGGCATTCAAGTAGCGGAGGAACTGAAGCGGATGCTGGGGCGTAAAGCGCACCTCTCCGTATTCCGTAACTTTGGCACGGCGCAGGTCAAATTCCGTCAAAAAGGTAAAGAATACGAAGTTGAATTCGTGGGAGCCCGGAGGGAGAGCTACAGCCACGACTCACGTAAACCGATAGTGGAAGACGGAACCCTCGAAGACGACCAGAACCGTCGTGACTTCACAATCAATGCAATGGCTATCTGTTTGAACAATAGCCGTTTCGGAGAACTTGTCGACCCTTTTAATGGGTTGGCGGATCTCGAGGATGGCATCATCGCCACTCCTCTGGAGCCCGATATCACCTTCTCCGACGATCCATTGCGTATGATGCGCTGCATTCGTTTCGCCACACAACTGAACTTCCAGATTGAGGACGAGACCTTTGTGGCCCTGGAGCGAATGGCCGACAGAATCAAGATCGTCAGCGGTGAGCGCATCAAGGACGAACTGAACAAAATCATCCTCTCGCCAGTGCCTTCAAAGGGCTTTGTCGATTTGCAGCGTTGTGGTCTGTTGAACATCATCCTCCCTGAGCTTGCAGCTCTCGATATTGTGGAGCAGAAAAACGGCAGGGCGCATAAGAATAATTTCTATCATACGCTTGAGGTGCTCGACAATGTTGCTTCAAAGTCTGATAATCTTTGGCTGCGTTGGGCTGCCATTCTCCACGATGTGGGCAAGACCAAGTCGAAACGTTGGGATCCCGCTATTGGCTGGACTTTCCACAATCATAATATATTAGGTGCGAAACTGGTACCTCAGCTATTCCGGAGGCTCATGCTGCCCTTGGATATGAAGATGAAATATGTGCAGAAACTCGTCGACTTGCACATGCGTCCCATTGCCATTGCCGACGATGTTGTGACAGATAGTGCCGTGCGCCGCTTGCTGAACGATGCGGGCGAGGATATCGACGACCTGATGACACTCTGCGAGGCAGATATCACCTCGAAGAACGAAGGACGTAAAAAAATGTTCCTTGAAAACTTCCGGATGGTGCGCGAGAAGCTCGCTGATTTGAAGGAAAAAGACTATGTACGGCTATTGCAGCCCGTAATCGACGGCAATGAAATCATGGAACTGTTCCATCTGAAGCCTTCACGCGAAGTGGGTGTTCTGAAGCAATACCTGAAGGATGCTGTCCTCGACAACCGCGTCGAAAACGAACGCGAACCCCTCATGCAACTCCTCATGACAAAGGCCAAAGAAATGAAATTGATATAGAACGACTAAAGACAAAACTTATGAAACGATTGCTGCTAACATTTTTCATTTTTCAATTTACGCTTCTGACTTTCTCGAATCCTGTCGATGAATTGTTGGAAAGAATAGATAAGGGCGCTTCGGCGAAGTTTAAGACCGAACTGGTGAAGAGCGATAAAGACTTTTTCGAACTTGATCAGAAAGGTCAAAAAGTCGTGGTGCGAGGTAATACCTGGGTAAATATCGCTTCGGGCATCAACTGGTATCTGAAATATCATGCCGGTATCCATCTCTCTTGGAACCAGATGCAGGCGAAGTTGCCCGCCGTGCTTCCCGCGGTGATAAAGAAAGAGCGTCACGAGACCGACCTCACACTGCGCTACGACTTCAACTATTGTACTTTTAGTTACTCCATGGCCTTTTGGGACTGGAAGCGCTGGGAGCAGGAAATCGACTGGATGGCGTTGCATGGGGTCAATCTGCCCTTGGCCATTGTTGGCGAAGAGTGCGTCTGGCGGAATATGCTCTTGAAACTCGGTTATACGGAAGAGGAGGTCGGAAAGTTTATCGCAGGTCCCGCGTTCCTCGCCTGGTGGGAAATGAACAACCTCGAAGGGTGGGGTGGACCACTGCCGCTTTCCTGGTACAGTCGTCAGGAAAAACTTCAGAAACAGATATTGGCCCGTATGAAGCAGCTCGGCATGCATCCCGTTTTGCCCGGTTATAGTGGCATGGTGCCCCATGATGCCAAGGCGCGTCTTGGACTGAATGTTGCTGATGCGGGTCTCTGGAATGGTTTCCAGCGTCCTGCGAACCTCTTGCCCACTGATCCCCGTTTTGCGGAGATTGCCAAACTCTATTTCGACGAGCTGACCAAGCTCTTTGGCAAGGCTGATTATTACTCGATGGATCCTTTCCACGAGAGTAACGACGACGCCTCTATCGACTACGCCAAGGCAGGTGAGGCGATGATGCAAGCTATGAAACGGGTGAATCCTAAAGCCGTCTGGGTGATTCAGGGCTGGACGGAGAATCCCCGTCCGCAGATGGTCGATGGTATGAAGGCAGGTGACTTGCTTGTGCTCGACCTTTTCTCGGAGTGCCGGCCTATGTTTGGCATCCCAAGTATCTGGAAACGCGAAGAGGGTTACAAACAGCACCACTGGCTCTTCTGCCTCCTTGAGAATTTCGGCGCCAATGTCGGTCTCCACGGCCGTATGGACCAGCTCATCGACAATTTTTACCAGGCATATACCCCCCAAAAAACTCCTAACACCCAACACCTGAAAGGCATTGGCTTTACGATGGAAGGCTCTGAGAACAACCCGATTATGTTCGAACTTATGAGCGAGTTGCCTTGGCGGCCAGAGAAATTCAAGAAAGAAGATTGGGTGCGCCAGTATGTCAGGGCCCGTTATGGGGTGGAGGATCCCATGATTGAACGGGCGTGGTTGCTTCTGGCACGTACCATATACAATTGTCCTGCGGGCAACAACCAACAGGGTCCTCATGAGAGCATCTTCTGCGGACGGCCTTCGCTGAATAACTTCCAGACATCGTCGTGGTCGAAGATGAAAAACTATTACGATCCATATTCGACTTACGAGGCTGCACTGATGATGAACAGCGTGGCGGAGAAATATCGTGGCAACAACAACTTTGAATATGATCTTGTCGATATTACCCGTCAGGCCTTGGCCGATCAGGCGCGCCTGCAATATCAGCGTACCATTGCCGATTACAAGGCCTTCGCCAGTAGAGAGTTCGAGAGCGATTATCGCCGTTTCCTTCTGATGCTGCTACTGCAGGATAAACTCTTAGGCACACGTCCGGAGTTCCGCTTGGGCCACTGGACACAGAAGGCCCGTGATTGTGGCGCAACCCCACAGGAACAAGATCTCTATGAGTGGAATGCCCGTGTACAGATTACCACTTGGGGTAATCGCTACTGTGCCGATAAGGGTGGTTTGCGCGACTATGCTCATAAGGAGTGGCAAGGACTGTTGAAAGATTTTTACTATATCCGTTGGAAAACCTATTTCGATGCCCTTGCTGATCAGATGAAGGCACTGCAGAAGCCACAGCCGGATTTGCTTGGGGGAGGTCCCAACGCCACGAAGACAGCTGCCGAACTCTTCCAGATGGCTCTGCCTCAGGAGATTACCCTCGATTACTATGCTATCGAGGAGCCCTGGACGCTACAGCGTAATCCCTACACCGTTGCGCCTGAAGGCTCTCCGGTCGATGTCGCCAAGGAAGTGATGGATATGCTTAGACAAAATAATCCATAGATAATTGCGTATGAAACAGTCCAATCGTCTTTTATCCTTAGATATCCTGCGAGGCATTACGGTAGCGGGGATGATTCTCGTCAACAATGGCTGGGGCGAGTCGTTCGACATGCTGGAGCATTCAAAGTGGAACGGCATGACGCCATGCGACCTTGTCTTCCCCTTCTTCCTCTTCATCATGGGAATCTCGTGTTATCTCTCTTTGGTGAAGTCAGATTTCAAACCCACGCCGCAGGTCATTCGTCGTATCATTAAGCGTACTGTGCTCCTGTTTGCCATCGGCCTCTTTATCAACTGGTTCGACCATGCCATCGAAGGCGATTTTCTGTGTTTTGGCCACCTTCGAATCTGGGCAGTCTTGCAGCGCATTGCCCTTTGTTACGGCATTGTGTCGCTCTTTGCCCTGTTCTGCAATCACAAGTACACCATTCCCGTCGTCATCGGCCTTCTCGTAATCTATGCCGCTATTCTCGTCTTTGGCAACGGCTATACCGAGGATGCCAGTATCAATATTCTGGCGCAGGTCGACCTGAACCTCTTCGGCTACGATCATCTCTATCATAAGAGTCCCGTTGATCCTGAAGGTCTGTTGGGCACCATCTCCTCCGTTGCTCATGTGCTTTTGGGCTTCTATTGCGGAAAGCTTATCCGTCAGAAAGTGACCGTCTCTGATAAGGTCATCGCTCTATTCGTGGTGGGAACCATCCTCGTCATCGGCGGTTATCTTCTCTCTTACGGTCTGCCTCTCAACAAACGCATCTGGAGTCCCAGTTATGTGATGGTTACTTGTGGCCTTGCTTCATTATTGCAGGCTTTCCTGATGTATGTCATTGATATTCAGCAGAAATCGAGTTGGACAACGTTCTTCCATGTCTTTGGTGTCAACGCCCTTGCCCTCTATGTCTCCAGCGAGCTCCTCGCCATCATTTTGGGCAACCTCGGTGTCTCCGAATTGGTCTATAACGCCATCCATGCTGTGATTCCGCCTTTGAAATGGGCCTCCCTTGTCTACGCCCTTTATTTCGTTGGACTCAACTTTGTCCTCGGATTTGTATTATACCGCAAGAAAATCTACATAAAGTTGTAATACGCATAAACTTTGTTAAAATAGTTGTCCCGTAATATATCATTAGATATATTTTTCGTAACTTTGCACCTTGAAAACTACTTTGCACCTAGGAAGTTTTCGAGGTGCTATTGGTTTTGATACGTATTAAACAAAATAGTTTTTAAGTATGAAAAAGAACAAATTTTTGATGTTTGCTGCCGCAGCTGTGCTGTTTGCATCATGCGGTGGCGGCGGCGGTCGTCCTACCTTTGGCGACAACGAGTATCCGGTCGTGGCTGTCGGTACGTCGAGTACCGAGATGCAATCTTCTTATCCTGCCACAATCAAAGGTGTGCAGGATGTGCAGATCAGCCCCAAGGTGCAAGGTTTCATTACTCAGATTAACGTGAAGGAAGGTCAGACGGTCGGTGCCGGACAGGTACTTTTCGTTTTAGACAATGCGACTTATCAGGCTCAGGTACGTCAGTCACAGGCTCAGGTGAATACAGCGCAGGCTTCCTGTAACACAGCAAAACTGAACTTTGAGAATGCTCAGAAGTTGTTTGAAAACAAGGTGATTGGCGATTTCGAATTGCAGTCGGCTACCAATAGCTATGAGAGCGCAAAGTCTTCGCTGGCATTGGCTCAGGCTGGTTTGGCTTCTGCCAAGGAGATGCTCAGCTTCTGCTATGTAAAGAGTCCCGCTGCCGGTGTGGTAGGCACGCTGCCTTATAAGAAAGGTACTTTGGTGAATACCGCCTCGGTGCTGACCACCGTGTCGAACAACTCGCAGATGGAGGTTTACTTCTCACTGACAGAGAAGGACGCGCTGCTGATGGCGCAGGCCGAGGGCGGTCAGAAGGCTGCCCTGGGTGCTATGCCTAACGTGAAACTCCAGTTGGCCGACGGTAGCGTCTATGCCCACGAGGGTAAGGTGACGAAGATGAGCGGTGTGATCGACCCTGCCACGGGTTCGATTCAGGTAATCGCCCTCTTCCCCAATCCTGAGCGTATGCTGAAGAGCGGCGGCTCTGGCTCGATCATCATCCCGAAGAGCAACTCATCGGCTATCGTGATCCCGCAGGCATGTGTCTCGGAGGTGCAGAACAAGAAGTTCGTCTACCTCCTGGGCAAGGATAACAAGGTGAAGTACACCGAAATTCAGGTAGACCCGCAGACCGATGGTAACAATTATATCGTGACCGACGGTCTGAAGGTGGGCGACAAGTTTGTGACCAATGGTATCACCAAGTTGACCGACGGTATGGAGATCGTTCCCATCACGCCGGAGCGCTACAAGCAGAAGATTGATGAGCAGGCTAAGGCCATGAGTGCTGGCGACATCGTCGATGCGATGAAAAAGTAAAAAGGTAAGAAAGTAAAAAGGTAAAAAACATGACTTTTACGAATTTTATCAAACGCCCGGTGCTGTCGACGGTGATCTCTATCCTCATCGTCCTGCTGGGCTTTATCGGACTGGTATCACTGCCTATCGAGCAGTATCCGGATATTGCACCGCCAA
>JAEEGG010005772.1_pt1 | contig 29217 bp, 24 predicted proteins | sample 9134161 | NCBI WGS metagenome assembly JAEEGG01 (sample SAMN16246543, study PRJNA631951) | gut metagenome | biome: gut microbiome; feature: rumen; material: CR-attached | host: Bos | place: Iran: Karaj | collected 2018-10 | reverse complement strand
TAATCGTTTCTTCCGTAGTCCAAGCCTGTTGAATTTTATCCTTCTCATTGATCAGGTCAGTAAGAATAATGCCATTTTTGATGAGCAAATTGACTATGTTGCTCTCATAAACCTGATATTCCTTGGACAGCCTGCTGTAAATTGTCTTCTTTTCAAAGAATTCAGACCTTAGCTTTGCATAGGTCTCCTCTTTATATTCCAGCCAGGCCTGATAGACAGCCTTCTCCGTATCACCCGCCTTGGACTTTACAAAATGGTTCACGTCGATGACACTATTATTGATCAGTGCAAAATACACGTCATAGATCGGTATCACAATATCAGAGCTGGAAGAATTTTCCCTTGCAAAATACTCCTTTTGATTTACGATTTTGCTCGCCACAAGACCCGCCAAATGCTGTTCAAGAACGCCATAGACAGCCTCCGTCAGATTCTTGTCAATGGTAAGATAAACATCTTCCCCTGAGCTTGCCTCCCTGCGGTCCGTGATCGAAATCACCTTACCCATATGATCAACGACAACCGTTTCATAGCCCTTACTGCCCTGAAGAGTCGTCTCCATGTAGCTCTCAATGCCCATCTTTCCAACAACGTCACTGATTCCATAAAGCCTATCGCACTTTCCTTCTTCCACAAGCTTAGCATTCAAATCAGTCATCTCGTCAGAAGAGATCTTCCCGGTATAGCCAAGCACGTGTGCAAAGTAAACACTGTCCACGTATCGTCTGACAGTATCCTCTTCAATCGTGACGCCTGGCAATTCCGAGGAATTTTCCATCAATGCCGCCACTGTCTCCTGTGAAACGTTGGTTGCAACGGTGGTACCCAAATACTTGCGAAACGAAGTCAGGCTCATGTTATACCGTATGTTAACGAGCTTTAGCCACTCATCATTGGTATATCCTTTGCCTGGAATAAAATCGCTCTTTTTATCATTGGGAATCTCATAATCACCGATGGCAAAGGTCTTTTTCCTGCTTAGAAAATTCATGACGTCGATAGGTTCGGAGGATCGTTCCTCCGCCGTCAACTGATCAATATAAGTTCTTCCATAGACGTCCGCAAGAAATCTAAGCTTTGCATTTCCCGTTACGGAATACTCAAATTCTCCGTCTTCACCTACGACAATCTTGAAATCGGATACCACGTGATCTCCATGCTTTTCCACCATCTTTACCAAGCGATAAATCACTTGATTCATATTTTGATTCTTCATGGATCCGGATTCAAACACGTCCTCCATTTTCACGGAATAGGCGAGCTCATTATAGGCCAATAAATTTCCGTTGCGGTCATAAATGTTTCCCCTTGCGGAAGCTATGTCGCGGGTTTTCTGCGTCATTAAGATAAACTTCTCCAAGTATTCTTCCCCGTGAACCACCTGTAGCTGAAAGCAACGATGAATCAAAATGGCACAAAGGCCAAGAACTACCACCATCAAAAACGTGGATCTGCTCGTTATGAAATTAATTATTCTTCTGCGAATCAGATCTAACAAGCTTAATACTCCCTCTTTCTCTCCCACGCCCGAATAGCTTCATTGATCTTAAGAATCAATGGATAAAGTGCCAATGTCGCCACCAAGGTGATAACCATTTCGGGAAAAATCACGTGCAGGAAATAATACGGAAATTCCAGTTTACCCCAAAGTAAGAACAAAAAGACATAGGACAAGAGTCCGTTCGTCAAATCACTGACTGTAATCAGTGCCAGTGGCAGCTTAATGTCCTCGGGATAAAACACTTGTGAAAACTTTCCGTTGAGAAAACCGATATAGACGAAAAGCAACGCGTGAAAGCCAACAATACCGCCAAAAAATATGTCATACAGCAAACCACAGATGAATCCCACGATCATTCCTGCGTTTTCGCCCTTCATAAACCCCTTGGAAGCCGTAATAATGATCAAAAGGTTCGGAAAGACGTGAAGCGGCAACGCGGCGGGAAAAACGGCGGTCTGCAATAAATAAATAAGCAGAATCAGAATTCCGGTCGACAGAATGCTCAACATGGCCTTATTTCTCCTCTATGGTCTGCTTTTGATCCGTTATGACCAACACCTCAGATAAATGTTCAAAATCCACTGCCGGAATCAAGGACCCGGATTTCGTCAGATTATTATTGTCATTGGAAACCGTCAGAACATACCCAATCAAAATTCCAGGCAAAAACTTATCGCTGATGTCCGAGGTGACAATCTTATCCCCCGCCTGTACGGCTCCCTTAGAATCCACAAGCTTGGAAAAGTAAATCACGCCTTCATTCATGCCCTTAAGGCTTCCTGATACTATCAGATTGTCTTCCGTCGCAAGCGTCATGCCACTGACGTTTGCATTATCGGAAATAATGGCAGTCACCCTCGCCCAATTCGGCCCGACGCTGCTGATTCTTCCGACAAGGCCTCCTCCGGCTATGACGTTCATGTCCTCCTGAAGGCCCTGCTCCGTCCCCTTATCAATGATAAAGGCCGAATACCAGTTGCCAGAATCCCTGGAGATGATTCTGGCACCCACCTTGTGATATTCCTCATACTGCTCATCCAGTTCAAATAACTGACGAAGCTTATTCAGTTCATATTTGTCCTGCTGCAGCAAGGTGTTTTCCTCCGTCAGGAGGGCAACCTGCTCCTTAAGGCTCTGATTTTCCTCCAGCAGGGTCTTTATTTGGGCAAGCTGATCCTTTCTGCCGGAAAGCCAGCTTCCCGCTTCTCCGATGCCCTTTTCAAAGGGGATCAGCACATAACCGACAATGCTTCCCAGCGGCTTATCCAAAAGATCCGTCGCAAAGGTAAACAGCATCAATACGGTACATAAAATTGTTAAAATAAAGAGGAGATATTTACTCGGCAGAGTAAATTTCTCCCCCTTCCGTTTTACAATTGGGCTCATCTACTCATCCCTTCGATTGCATATGCTACCGTTTTGTAATTGTCTTCCCTGATGATCTTTGCCAGTCCCAGCGCAACACTTGCAACAGGCTCTTCTGCCTGATTTACCTTTAGGCCCGTGCCGCTTCCTAGTCTTTCTGCGAGATGATTTACCTGCGAAGCTCCGCCCGACAGATAAATGCCTTTGCGGAAGATGTCAGCCGCAAGCTCTGGCGGCGTTCTTTCAAGAATAACCTTAACATTGTCAACGATAGTATTAAAGTGTTCCTCCAAGGAATCCACGACAAGCTTCGTTGGGATGGTACGCTCTACGGGAAGTCCCGTGACAATGTCACGTCCGTAGACAACCGCTCCCTCTTCCTTTTCCTCTAAATTTTTCAGATTGATTTTGATATTCTCGGCTGTTTTTCCACCGATGATTAAGGAAAACTCCTTGCGAACGGCAGCTCTGATGGACTCATCAAACTTTGCGCCTCCGACCTTGATCAAACGGCTAAGGACAATGCCTCCTAAAGACAAAATGGAAATCTCCGTCGTCTCATATCCAACGTTTACGATAATCACGCCCTGAGAATTCTTCACGTCCACGTCCTGTCCGAGGGCATCTGCAACTGCCTTCTCCACGACCATGATCTTCTTCGCCTTGACGCCGGCATCCTTAACCAGATCATAAAAAGCCCTCTTTTCAACCTCCGTAACGTCCGTCGGCACGGCAACGTAAAAGTCTGCCGGTTTTACATACCCCTTCTGCAAATCACCGATAAAATACTTTACCAGCGTCTCCATGTTTTTAATGTCTGCAATGACACCATTTGACAGCGGATAAGAAATCTGTATGTTACTCGGTGCTTTTTCATACATTTCAAACGCAGAATTACCATATGCAAACAGCGTATTTTTATTTTCGACGGCAATCATGTTTTTTTCAATGACTACCTTGTCCTCATTTCGGTCATAAATTTTTATGTTATTTGTCCCAAGATCAATTCCAAATGCGTTGAAAGCCAATGTTCCTTAAGCTCCTTTCTAAAAATCTTCGCAATAAAGCTCTATGTAATACCAGTTACGTAACACTAAGTCCAAGCTTACCATTTTCACGAAAGCTATAATAAACGTTGTCTCCAATAATGACGTGATCCAGCAGCGGAATTCCTAGTTCCATGCCCATTCTCGCAATTCTGGCCGTAATTTCCAGGTCAATGCTTCCCGGGCTCGGATCACCACTGGGATGATTATGGAGTAAAATAATATTGACGGCCTCCGCCTTCAGAGCCGTAAGAAAAATATCTCTTGGGCTGGTAACGGAAATGTTTACGCTTCCCTCAGAAAGCTTCCGTTCCTCTAAAATCAGACCCTTCGTATCAAGGCAAAGCAAATAGACACATTCCGTCTTGCGGTGTCGAAGCTTTTCCATGTAATACCTTGCAATGGTTTCAGGCTCCTTGACGTTTAAGCCATTTTTTGCAACTGCTCTCGAGATTCTGATTGCAAGCTCCGTGATGCTCTTTAGCTTGACTGCCTTGACCTCGCCAATCCCCTTGACCCGTTCCAATTCCTCCAGGCTCAAGTCATGCAGTCCCAAAAGGCCCGTCCTCGGATATTTCCCCAGGGCAAGGACTTCCTTTGCCAGCTCCAATGCAGGCTTTTCCCTCGTCCCAGTGCGCAAAATAATTGCAAGGAGCTCTCCCTCCGTCAGATTCTCCGGTCCAAACCGCAGAAACTTTTCGTAAGGCATTTCCTGCTGCGCCACTTGATTCTGTTTTTGTTTCATTCGACCCCTTTCCCCTTCTGACCCCTTGGGCTGAATCGAACAAAACCCCACGTTCAATCATTTCATGCTTCCAATGTTCCCACACTTCTATATGGTATCACAAATTAAAACAGAAGTATACAAATTTTATCTTCTTTTTTTCGCGAAAGTTCGACGTTTGCTTTTTTGTCTATATTACAACCAATCCTTTTGCCTTAAGGCTCTGTAAGGATCGCAAAATGCCATATTTCGCGTGCGGCCAGGTAAGTCCGCCCTGAAAATATACGGCATATGGCTCCTTGATGGGGCCATCTGCGGAAAGCTCAATGGATGATCCGGAAACAAAGGCTCCCGCCGCCATAATGACCTTGGCGTCATACCCAGGCATGTCCCATGGTTCGGGCGTTACGTGACTGTCTACGGGTGCAGCTGCCTGAATGCCCTCGCAGAAGGCAATGACACCCTCTGGCTTTCCAAAGGTGACGGCCTGAATAATGTCATGTCTGCTCTCCGTGCCATTGGGAATCACGGGGAATCCAAGTCTCTCATAGATATTAGCGGCAAAAATAGCCGCCTTTAGGGCAGATGCCGTCACGGTCGGTGCCAGGAAAAAGCCTTGATAGAACTGAGGCAAAATTCCCAGGGAGGCGCCAACCTCCTTCCCAAGACCAGGGCTGGTCAAGCGATACGCTGCATTTTCAACGCATTCCTTCCTTCCGGCGATATATCCGCCGATGGGTGCCAAGCCGCCGCCTGGATTCTTAATTAAAGATCCTACGATCATGTCTGCTCCAACGTCAGAGGGTTCCTTTGTTTCCACAAACTCACCATAGCAATTATCTACCATGCAAATGACATCCGGCTTAATCGATTTAACGAAGGAAATGAGTTGTCCAATTCGGTCAACCGACAACGTAGGCCTTGTCTGATAGCCCTTTGAGCGCTGAATGGTAACCAATCTTGTCTTTTCATTGATTGCCTTTCGAATGTTTTCATAGTCAAACGCTCCATCTGGAAGTAAATCCACTTGACGATAGCTAACGCCATATTCTGCAAGGCTTCCCTTCGAAGGGCGAATGCCTATCACTTCCTCCAGCGTATCGTATGGTTTTCCTACCGGTGAGAGTAATTCATCCCCAGGCCTAAGATTGCTCATGAGTGCCAGCGCCAGCGCATGTGTACCACAGGTGATCTGCGGGCGAACCAGCGCATCCTCCGTGTGAAAGGTGTCCGCATATACTGCTTCTAGCGTATCCCTTCCCAAGTCATTATAGCCATAGCCCGTTGTCCCTAACAGGCAGGCCTCACTGACCGTATTTTTCTGCATTGCGCCAAGCACCTTTAGCTGATTGATCTCGGCCACCTGATCAATTTCATCAAATCGTGGTTTTAATTCCGTAAGGATTTTTGTGCCAAAATCATAAACCTCTCCTGAAATTCCCATGGACATAAATGCGTCCTTTGTCGTCAACATACTTTTCCTCAACTTTCTAAGGATTCTTGTAATTCTCGGGATCGGACCTAGAGTGTCTTTCCGGTAACCTTTTGACCCGGAAAGGCACTCTAGGCCCTCCCCGAGGGGTATGGAATCCTTTTGTATCTATTCTTTTTCTCATCAACAAATATGCAGATTTTTTAGCGTGATAAGCATCGCGTTTCGTAATTTGGCGTCATCATAGTCGTAGTCGTTTTTGTTAAGCCAAATGGCGTCTTGCTCGCGGCGGAACCAGGTAAGCTGGCGCTTTGCAAAATGACGGGTACTGAGCTTGATTTGGGCAATGGCTTCGTCCAAAGTACACTCACCAGAAAGATAATCCAAAATCTCTTTATAACCAAGGCCTTGCATGGATGTCATGTTTCTGGTACAGCCAAGTTCCTTAAGGTGCTTTACCTCATCTACAAGACCTGCCTTGATCATTTCATCCACGCGCTCCTCAATTCTCGCATAGAGTCTCTCTCGAAGATCATTTAGCACAAAATAAGCACTGTTATAAGCACGGTTCCTCTGACGCTCCGTCTCATTATGCGCCGAGATCGGCGAGCCAGTTAAATGATAATATTCCAAGGCCCGAATCGTACGTTTGACGTTGTTTGCATGGATGGCCTCTGCAGAAGCCGGATCTACAGCCTTTAACATGTCATGCAAGGCCTTTGGCCCCTCCGTCCTCGCCTTTTCCTCCAAAAGTCTGCGATACTCCGCATCCTCCTCATTTTCCGTGAATTGAATGTCACGAAGCAGTGCCTGAACATAGAATCCAGTTCCTCCGACCACAATGGGAATGTGTCCTCTCTCATAGATTCCCTGCAGTGCTTCCTTGCAGAGAGTCTGAAAGATCACGACGTTGAATTCCTCCCAAGGCATCAACACATTGATTAAATGATGCTTCACGCCCTGCATTTCCTCCGGCATAATCTTCGCCGATCCAATGTCCATGTACTCATATACCTGCATGGAATCCGCAGAAATGATTTCCCCATCAATTGCCTTCGCCAGTTCAATGGAAAGCTTCGTTTTTCCAACTCCTGTCGGGCCTGAAAGAACAACCATGGGAGGCAAACTCATTCCATCATTCAGCTTAGTATTCATCTCTCCCATACCCGTCCCTCCTTTCATACTTGCCCTCTTACAAAGCGAATTGTAGAAAGACAATCCAAACCCATCCCCGAGATTTTATACAATTCGCTTAAACTTCTTTTCCATCTCGTACTTAGAAATCGTGATAATGGTCGGCCTGCCATGTGGACAGTTATAGGGATTATCCAGCGTAAGAAGCTCCTCAATCAGTTCATCCGCCTCCTCGCGGCTTAGTCGATTGTTTCCCTTAACGGCAGCCTTACATGACATCGTTGCAATTTTCTCCTCAACAAGCCTCGGATTTTGCCTGCTGACGCCTGCCTCTAATTCATCCAAAACAGATAAGAACAATTCCCTCTCACCGCAACCGTAAAGATCCACGGGTACGCTTCGAAGAGCATATTCATTGCCTCCAAATTCCTCGATCTCAAAGCCCATGCGCTCAAAAATTTCACGACACTCTCGAAGAATGACCTCTTCTTGTCCAGTCAAACTGACAATCACAGGCGGGAACAAAACCTGCGACAGCATTTCCTTCTCACGATACCGCTTCATAAACCTCTCATACTTTACCTTTTCATGGGCGGCATGCTGATCCAAAATGCAAAGCTTGTCCTGATACTGAAACATCCAATAGGTGTCAAACACCTGACCAATGATTTGATACTGCGATTTATTGCTTTTAGTTAAAATCCTTTCTTCAAACAAATCCAGCTGCTTCGGCTTTTCCACCATGGCGGCATTCAGCGCTTCCTGCTCCGGCTTTTCTGCGATAATGCCATTCTCCGCTTCCTGCTCCGGCTTCTCTGCGATAACGTCATTCTCCGCTTCCTGCTCCGGACTTTCTGCCATGTTCCTGGCAAGCACCGTCTCTTTTAAGACTTCGAATGGCTTCTCATCCTCAGCCTCTTTTTTCACGCTGCCGCTTGCTGGCTCTTCAGGGATCTCAGAGGTCTCCGTAAAAAAGTCATCTGCCTTTGCTTTCGCAGTCTCTTTTGGTTGATTTACCAATGCTTCCGACGGTTTTGAGATCGCTCTGACCCGCTCCCAGACCGGGCTATTTTGAAAGCCTTCCTGCCTTTGCACGTCCGCTCGATATACCGTCTCCTCACGAACGTAGTTTTCCAGCTTTCTATTATGCTCAAAGGGCTCAGCAACGCGTATCTTTGCCATTTCCTCGCGATGTTTTTTCTCCTCCCGCTGAATCTCCTTCTCGCTGATTAAGCGATCCTGTGGGATCATTTCCCTTTGCACCAAGGTATTCTTTACTGCCTTGGCAATAAAATCCGTCACCTCAAAATTATCCGAAAACCTTACGTCCATCTTCGTTGGGTGCACGTTGACGTCAACTCTTTCCGCCTCCATGGCAAAATGAAGCACACAGAACGGAAATTTATGCTGCATTAAATATTCTTTATAGCCTTCTTCAATGGCCTTTGCGATAATTCCGCTGCGAACAAAGCGGCCATTGACAAAATAGGTCTCAAAATTACGGTTTGACCTGACAAGAATAGGCTTTCCTAGATAGCCATCCACCAAAAGTCCTTGCTCCCGATACTGAATGGGAACCAAGGAATTCGCAATTTCCCTGCCATAAATCCGATAAATGACCTCCTTGAGATCTCCGTTACCTGAGGTGTGAAATCTCGTCTGCCCGCCTAAAATAAATTGAAAGGAGACGTCCGGGCGCGACAAGGCCATGCGCTCCATCAGATCCGTAACGTATCCTCCCTCGGTCGGCGGCTGCTTTAGGAATTTCTTTCTCACGGGCACGTTGAAAAACAAATTCCGCATGACAAAGGTGGTTCCGTCAGGTGCCCCAATCTCCTGAAGCTCCCCCGGGATGCCTCCCTCAATGCAAAAGCGAACTCCCGTTAAGGTTTCGGAGGTCTTCGTAATCAGCTCCACCTGCGCCACGGCAGCTATGCTGGAGAGCGCTTCACCGCGGAATCCAAGACTATGAATTTTAGACAAATCCTCCGCCGTTGAAATCTTGCTGGTTGCATGTCGCAAAAAAGCTTTTTCAACCTGTCCCTTTTCCATGCCGGAGCCATTGTCCGTCACGCGAATCATGCTAATTCCGCCATCCTTAATCTCAACGGTGATGGCATTCGCGCCCGCATCCAAAGCATTTTCCACCAGCTCCTTCACGACACTGGATGGTCTCTCCACAACTTCGCCAGCCGCTATCTTATCAATCGTCTCCGAATCCAACACATGTATTTCAGCCATGTTCGGTTCTCCTTATATAAACTACTTTGCTATACCCTGCTCTATTTTCCCATGAATCGCTTTCCAGAGCTTTTAGGCTATTTCCCCGTCCACCGATTCTTAAGCTTATTCTGCAACCGATATAAGGTATTCAGTGCATCGAGCGGCGTCAAGGTCGTCACTTCAATGTCCATCAGCTCCTTCAGCACGTCTTCATCCGTCACCGTATCAAAAAGGGAAATCTGTCCAAGATCTAACTCATCATATTTCACTGGCTTTTTCGTCTTTCCGTCTCCCTTGGTATCAACGGCGATACTTTGAACCTTCTGTGTAATGTCATTATCAGAAAGCTGCTCTGCAATCTCCTTTGCACGGTCAATGACCATGTCCGGAACGCCGGCCAGCTTTGCAACCTGAATGCCATAGCTCCTGTCAGCGCCACCCTTCACGATCTTACGAAGAAATACAATGTCATCCCCGCTTTCCTTTACGGCAATACAATAGTTATTAACATTGTGCATCTTATCCTCAAGCTCCGTCAGCTCATGATAATGCGTTGCAAACAATGTTTTTGCCCCCAAGAGCTTTTTATTGCTGACATGTTCGATGACGGCCCACGCAATGGATAGTCCGTCAAAGGTGGAAGTTCCCCTTCCGATCTCATCGAGAATCAACAGGCTGTTTGCCGTTGCATTCCGCAGAATGTTCGCCACTTCATTCATCTCCACCATGAAGGTCGACTGGCCACTCGCCAAATCATCCGATGCTCCGACACGCGTAAAAATACGGTCCACAATTCCAATGTCCGCACTCTTTGCGGGCACAAAGCATCCGACCTGCGCCATCAGCACGATCAAAGCGCTTTGTCGCATGTAGGTCGACTTACCTGCCATGTTCGGTCCCGTAATAATGCTGATGCAATGCTTGTTATTGTCCAGGAAGGTATCATTTGCCACAAACAAATCTCCCGTCAGCATTTGCTCGACAACGGGATGCCTGCCATCCTTAATGTCGATTACGCCCTTTTCATTCAGCTTAGGGCGTACGTAGCGATTTCTCTCGGCAACCAGTGAAAGGGAACAAAATACGTCAAGCTTTGCAATGGCCTTTGCCGTATTTTGAATGCGTGCCGTCTCCATCGCTATACTGTCACGAATTTGGCAGAAAATGTCATATTCCAGCGTCTGCAGCTTGTCCTCGGCATTGAGAATGGTGTCCTCTAGCTCCTTTAATCTCGGCGTCGTATAACGCTCCGCATTTGCCAGCGTCTGCTTACGGATATAATCCTCCGGCACCAAATCCTTATAGGAATTTGTGACCTCAAAATAATAACCAAATACTTTGTTATACTTGATTTTCAGTCCCTTAATTCCCGTTCTTTGACGATCCTCCTCTTCAAGCTGTGCGAGCCATTGCTTCCCATCACGCTTTGCACTGCGAAGCTTGTCAATGTTCTCATCAAAACCATCGCGGATCATCCCGCCCTCACGAATGGTCAGAGGCGCTTCCTCATCGATGGACTGCAAAATCAGCTGATAAATATCCTCAAGTCCGTCAATTTCCTCATGGCAATTTGCCAGCTCCTTACAGGTAAACTCCTGTAGCACCGTCCGTATGTGCGGCAGCATTTCCAGGGAATTCCGAAAAGCCAGCAAATCCCTCGGATTGGCCGTCTTATAAGTAATTCTTGCAAGGAGGCGCTCCAAATCATAAACAGGATTTAAATACTCCCGAATCTCATCCCTCGACACACTGCTTTTGCAAAGTGCCTCAACGGCATCCAAACGCTCCTCCATGGTCTGCTTATCGATTAGCGGCTGCTCGAGCCAGCTGCGCAGCGTTCTTGCACCCATGGCCGTCTTTGTCTTGTCCAGCACCCAAAGAAGGGAGCCCCTTTTCTGCTTTTCGCGCAGGGTCTCCGTCAATTCCAGATTTCTTCTTGTTGAGCTGTCAAGAAGCATGAATTTATTTGTCAGATAGGGATACAAGTGTCGAAAATGGCTTAAATCCGTCTTCTGAGTATCGTAGAGATACGCCAACAGTGCCCCCGCGGCAACCAATCCCACGGGAAAATCCTCCACGCCAAGCCCGATGAGCGTATTCACCTTAAAATGCTTTTGCAATAATCTTTTACAGCTGTCATCGTCAAAGAAATGCGCATCCAGAGGATTGATTGCCACGTGAAGCCTGTTTCGAAGATCCTCAAGATCCATGCCACTCACCAAAAACGCATCATTACAAATGATTTCTGAAGGCTCATATTTCATCAGCTCATCCGTGAGCTTTTTCAAATCCTCAACCTCTGTCAGATAATAATCTCCCGTGGTGGCATCTGCTACGGAAAGTCCAATTTTCGTCGGCGTATAAGCTACGCAAACCAGATAATTGTTTTTGGATTCCTCCAGTGATTGCATGTTCAGATTCGTTCCCGGGGTCACAATGCGGACAACCTCACGCTTTACAAGACCCTTTGCCAGCTTCGGATCCTCAACCTGCTCACAGATGGCAACCTTGTAGCCACGGCTCACCAGCTTCGTGAGATACCCCTCCACGGCGTGAAAGGGAACGCCGCACATCGGAGCGCGCTCCTCCATGCCGCAGTCCTTTCCCGTAAGGGTAATCTCCAATTCCTTCGATGCGACCAATGCATCATCAAAGAACATTTCGTAAAAGTCTCCCAGACGATAAAACAGGATGCAATCCTTGTACTCCTGCTTGGTCTCCATGTATTTTGTCATCATCGGGGTCATTTCACCCATGGCCTTATCTCCCGTTCCTTATAATCATTTCGTCTCTTGAACAAGCTGCTTTGCGCGTTCTATAGCCTCATCCACGTGATCGGCAAAATTCTTTTCACCGATCTTTTTGTCAAATTTTGCTTTCTGGAATACCTTCATGGGCTGATCATTGACATGAGACATCACGATCTGAATTCCCTTTTCCCTGCAATCCTCATAGAGCTGCTCAATGTGATGCAATGCCGTTGCATCCATCGCCGTGACGCTCCTCATGCGAAGAACCAAAACCTTGGTATCTTCCTTACAGGTAATGTTGACGATTTTTCCGGCAGCGGCAAAAAACATGGGACCGGAAATCTCATAGACCTGAACGTGTGCGGGAATGGAAAGAAGGTTTACGCTCTCAGGATCATTCTCCTCGTCAATTTCTTTCCAGCCCTCTACCTGTGTTACGTCACTCATCCTCTTCATAAAGAGCACGGCCGCAAGTACAATGCCTACTTCAATTGCCACCACAAGATCAAAGACTACGGTAAGGAAAAAGGTAGTCAGCAACACCAGAATGTCACTTTTCGGAGAGGATTTACAAAGATGTACAAAGTTTCTCCAACCACTCATGTTATAAGCAACCTGGAACAAAATGGCTGCAATACAGGGCATGGGAATTAGCTTTGCGAGCGGCATCAAAAACATCACAACAAGCACCAGGGACAACGAATGAACCATACCTGCAATGGGGGTTCTTCCGCCGTTTTTAATGTTGGCAGCCGTTCTTGCGATGGCACCCGTTGCTGGAATTCCTCCAAAGCAAGCGGAGCCAATGTTTGCGACGCCCTGTGCCATCAATTCCATGTTAGAACGATGCTTGGATCCGATCATGCCGTCTGCAACCACTGCGGAAAGCAAGGACTCAATTCCTGCGAGCAAGGCAATGGTCACGGCATTGGAAACCTGACTTCTCATGAGGTGCAAATCAAAAATTGCGGTAGTAATCGAAAGTCCAGGAAGACCCGTCCGAATGTTTGCAAAAGCCTTGCCAATCGTATTGACCTCCAGATGACACAGTTCAACAATGGCAGCCGTCACAATGACTGCAATCAGGGAACCCGGGATCTTCTTAAAAAAACGTGGCCAAATAATCAAAATCGCAAGGGCTAAGGCGCCGATCAAAATAGACTGAAGACTCCCCGTGGAAATGTTTGCAATCAAAGCCTCAACCTTCTCTGCCGTCTCAATTGGCTTTTCTCCGTGCAGATAGGTGATTCCAGCAAAATCCTTAATTTGTCCAATAAACAGCGTCACTGCAATGCCTGCGGTAAAGCCTGTCGTTATTGTATAGGGAATAAATTTCAGCAGATTTCCAAAGCGGAAAAAGCCCATGAAAATAAGCAGAATACCTGCCATGATGGTGGCAACGGTAAGCCCTTCCATACCATCCTTCGCGACAATTCCTGCGACAATGGTGGCAAAGGCAGCCGTAGGACCCGCAATCTGTACGCGGCTTCCTCCCAAAAACGAAACAAGAAAGCCTGCGATAATGGCCGTGTAGATACCAGCCTCCGGTCCAACGCCGGACGCAATAGCAAGCGCAATGGAAAGGGGCAATGCAATAATGGCAACAATAACGCCCGCAACCAAGTCCTTCGCAAACTGTTCCTTTGTGTAAGACTTCATGACGGAAAACAACTTCGGTTTTAATTTCTGATCCATGTTAATTCAAAACTCCTTTTTCTTTCGTCCCCTCAAGAGGATCTTCCATTCTCCCCAAATAATAAAAGCCCCTGCATTCCTCTAAGCGAACCCTTACAATTGTGCCGACCTGCCCTGGCAAGCCTGGGAAATGCACGATTGTATTGTTCGATAACCTTCCCGTAAGTAAGACCTGTCCCTCTGTAGCGTTCAGCTCCCGCAGCGCCTCTTCGGAATTGCTTCCGTCGTTGACTTCCTCAACCAAGGCTTCCTGTATCTGCCCCTGATATCTTTGTACGCGCATTCTGGCGGTCTCCTGAACACATTTTAAAACCTTGTCAAAGCCCTCGCGAACCTGCTCCTCCGGAACCTGCTCCATGGCGGCTGCAGGCGTTCCCGTGCGCTTTGAGTAAACAAACGTAAATGCATTGTCATATTGCACCCTGCGAATGACGTCAATGGTGTCCTCAACATCCTCAGCCGTCTCTCCGGGAAATCCGACAATGATGTCCGTCGTGATTGCAATCTCAGGAATTTCCCTACGAATTTTTTCCGCAAGCGCAATATATGATTCCTTCGTATATCGGCGGTTCATGGCCTTCAGGATTCTGTCAGAGCCAGACTGAAGCGGCAAATGAAGATGCTTACAAATCTTTTTCGATTCCTTCATCACCTGAATCAGCTCGTCCGACAAATCCTTCGGATGAGAGGTCATAAAGCGAATTCTCTGCAGTCCTTCGATTTTTTCCACTTCCCGAAGGAGCTGTGCAAAGGTAATCCCATCCTCTAAATTCTTTCCATAGGAATTGACGTTCTGACCAAGAAGCATGATCTCTACGACGCCATCCTGCACAAGGCGTTCGATCTCCCGCAGAATCTCCCTGGGCTCTCTGCTTCTTTCTCTTCCGCGAACATACGGAACAATGCAATAGCTACAAAAATTATTACAGCCGAACATGATGTTGATGCCTGATTTGAAGGGATATTTTCGAAGCACGGGCAAATCCTCCACAATGCGATCCGATTCCTTCCAAACCTCAATCAACATATGCTTTTCGTGATAGGTTCGATATACAAGCTCAGCAAACGCATACAAATTATGCGTACCAAAGATGAGATCCACAAAGGGATAGCTCTCCTTTAGCTTTGCTATGACGGTTTCCTCCTGCGTCATACAGCCGCAAAGCGCAATCTTCATGTTCGGGTTTTTCTTTTTATATCCATTGAGAACGCCAAGCCTTCCATAGACCTTTTGATTGGCATTGTCACGCACCGTACAGGTATTATAAATTACAAAATCAGAATTTTCCTGCTCTGAAAGCTCAAATCCTGTCATTTGCAAAATTCCGGATAACTTTTCAGAGTCCCTCGCGTTCATCTGACACCCAAAGGTCACGACGCAGGCAGTAAGCGGGCGCCCCAAACGCTTTCTCTCCTGATCTACCGTTTTCCGAAGCTTTGCCATAAAATAGTACTGTCTTTGCGGCTCTAAGGATGGCGGCCCCATGCCAAGATCAATGGCTTCCAAATCTACACGTTCGTACATTTCCATCGTTCCTCTTTCTAAACATACTCCTAAAAAGTATACTCCACGAGTCGTTCCATTTCAAGCCCCACTTTTCTTCTCTGATAAATATTCTCGAGGTCTGTTTTGTTACCCTCACGCCCAGAACATATTTTCATCTTTTTGAATCAATTCCGTGCAGATTTTAGGTGCCAGTGCCCAAATGCAAATCAGGTTTGGAATTGCCAAAAGTCCATTGGCAACGTCAGAAAAAAGCCATGCGGCATGCAGTGAGAAAATCGCTCCCGCAAGTGGCAAAATACCATATCCCACCTGAAAGATCAAACGATATTTTTCCGAAAACAGGTAGGTAAATGCAGCCTCTCCTTGTACGGCCCATCCAAGAATCGTAGCAAACGCAAAGAGAGCAATGCAAACGCTAAGAAGGACGCCGCCATATCTTCCAAAGGCAGATTCAAAGGCGGCAATCATAAGGTCTGCCGGGTTAGTGACGTCTGCCAGGCTTCCATTTTTCAGAAAAATGTTTCCCTTAGAAATCATTGCCGGAATTCCGCTACAGGCATACGCGATTCCCGTTATCGTACAGATGACAATCGTATCAAAAAATACGGCCGACATGCTGATCAGCCCTTGTCGATAGGGATCCTGCTCAGAAGAAGCTGCTGCGCTAATACCTCCCGCCCCCAGCCCTGCCTCATTCGAAAAAACACCTCTGCAAATCCCCCATCCAAAGCTTTGGGTCCAATGAATTGTTAAAATGCCAAAGACTCCTCCGCTTGCTGCTTTTGGAGAAAATGCGCCAATCAGAATTGTTGAAAGCCCGGGCAGTAAATTTTGGTGATGCATGACAATAATTCCAAGACACCCTGCAAGATACAAGGCGCCCATGGCCGGAACCAAATAAGTGGATATCTTTGAAATGAGCTTTATCCCTCCAAGAACGGCGAAAATGGTTAAAATAGCTACCATTAGTCCAATCAGACCACGATTCCATGCCATACTGGCATGCAGCGCCTCCACTATGGAATTCGCCTGTACCAAATTTCCCATCCCCAAAGAACAGATTACGGCAAACGCAGCATAGCATACGGCCAAAGCCTTGCCAGCCCTTTTCCTTGGGAATGCCCTTTCCAGCGTCATCATCGGTCCGCCAAGCGGCGGCTTTCCCTCACGCTTTTTCCGATACTTTACGCTGAGCGTACTTTCCACAAGCTTTGTCGACAGGCCTAGAAACGCTGAAAAAATCATCCATGGCAAGGCACCGGGACCACCAAGAAGCATTGCGCCGACAACGCCTATGATGTTACCCGTGCCAATCGTTGCGGCAAGCTCCGTCGCCAAACAAGAGAACGCGGAAATCTCATCACCTCCGCGCCCTCCAGACTTTGCATTTTTACCCAGAGCCATGGAAATTGCCTTGGGGAGCCTTCGAATCGGCAATCCGCGAAGCAATATCATCAAGTATGCCCCCGTTCCCAGAAGGCAGACCAAAAGCGGCGGTCCCCAAATCCAATCCCGTATGCCTTGTAGTCCCTTTATGATTTCCTCTGACATGCTTTCTCCTCACACAATGCTTATCACATTGTATGATGCTTCTTTTGCAAAAGAACTAACCGTTACGACTTTCGCATTTGTCAAAGCCTGGATTAAAGGCATAGAAGTTCTTTTCATTCAGCTTATCCGTTGTCAGCCGAAGCGCCTCTCCAAAGCGCTGATAATGAACAATCTCCCTCTCACGAAGGAACTTGATCGGTTCACAAACGTCAGGCTCCGTGATTAATCGCAAAATATTGTCATAGGTCGTGCGTGCCTTCTGCTCCGCTGCCATGTCCTCACTCAGATCCGTGATAATGTCACCCTTGCTTTGGAATTCGCAGGCATTAAAGGGAACGCCTCCGGCAGCCTGAGGCCAGATACCAAGCGTGTGATCTACATAATACTTATCCAAGCCGCTCCGTTCAATCTCTTCCATGGATAGATTTCTGGTCAGCTGATGAACGATGGTTGCCACCATCTCGAGATGTGCAAGCTCCTCCGTTCCGATATCCGTGAGAACTCCTGCGACTTCTCTGAAAGGCGTTGCATATCTCTGTGAGAGATACCGCATGCTCGCGCCCATCTCACCATCCGGTCCGCCATACTGGGAAATAATGATTTGCGCCAGCTTTGCATTTGGCTCCTTAATCTTTACAGGAAATTGTAATCGTTTTTCATAGCTCCACATTATTCACAGCCTCCTTCCCAAGGCATCGGCGCAGCGCCCCATTCCCAAGTTTTCTCACAGTTTGCCTCCTCCATGGTCAGCGGATAATATTTCTTCGAAAATTCCTTACAAAGCTGTTTCTTAATCTGTGCATAATGACGATAATATTCCAGCGCCCTTCTGTCCGTTGGATGCGTATCTAAAAATAGCGCCAAATCCACCAAGGTAAAGTCCACTACCCCAATGTTAAAAAGGAGCTGCTCCTTGCCATTCATTGAACGCACCTCCTTCCCGTGAAGGGCTTATTCAAATCCGGAAAGATCGTTCCGCTACGGTAAGCCTTTTCAAGGTCATCATATACCTTATCAAAATGCTGCCATTTCACGTACGCCATGGCCAGTGGCCATTCCTGAAGCTTCACGTCCGCCGAAAAATCCTGATAATCCTGCATGCTCGCATTCCTTTCTGCCAAGTCAATATATGATATAAATATGCATCTTCCCCAAATTCGTGCTCCTTGCCGGCGGCTCTTAATGAATATAAGTCCTTTGGCGACACCATCCCTTCGGCCTTAATGAGTTGGAGTCCTTTGGCGATGCCATCCCTTATAAGCGTCGCCGGCATGGACAAATATGAATTTAAAAATATAAAAGGGCGTTTTGGACGCCCTCAAAAATACATTATATTATCTTATGACAGGAGGATTGGCACAAATCTCCTCCATGAACAATTAGCCGGCGGTTCTTAATGAATTGGAGTCCTTTGGCGACGCCATCCCTTATAAGCGTCGCCGCCAAGGACGAACAATGAATTTAGAACCGTCCGAGCGTTCAGGGAGGAGATCCGTGCCAATCCTCCGTCCCCAGTTATCGGCTCTCGCCCATAAAAAACAAAGCAACCAGTCCAGGTCCCGTATGAGCTCCGATCACAGGCCCAAGAGAGTTAATGATAAACTTATCAATTCCAAACCTCTCTTTTACCAAATCCCTGACATACTCTGCATCCTCTATGCAGTCGCCATGGCTGATCATAACAATCGGGTCTTCTTCCTGATAATTCTTCCTCTTCAGTTCCATGTAATCCACCATGGCCTGTAAGGATTTCTTTCTTCCGCGGATCTTATCAATATTGATTAAATGTCCATCGTTATCCACGTGAAGCATGGGCTTAATTCCTGCCAAAGTGCCAATGACGGCAGCCGTGCGACTTACGCGTCCCCCGCGGAACAGATGAAATAAATCATCCACCGTAAATACGTGAACAAAATTCAGCTTATGCTCCTCAATCCATGCCTTTGCCTCATCTAAGCTATAGCCCTTATCACGGAGCTCAGCCACCCGATATACCAACATTCCTTCGCCGAGGGATGCACAAAGCGTGTCAATGACTTCAATGCGGCACTGCGGATAATCATTCATCACGTCCCTGGCAGCCATTTGCAGGCTATTATAGGAACCACTGATGCCAGAAGACAACGGAAGCACCAGAATCTCCTTTTCCTTCTTTGCCGCCTCCGACAAGAACATATAGGCTTCCACCAGATTCACCTGAGAGGTCGTAGGCATTTTCCCCTGTCGCATCATGTTAAAGAATTCTTTTGGATCGAGCTCTTTTCCATGACCATAGGTGACTCCGTCAATAATATAACTTAATGAAATGCAACCAATATTTCTCTCCTTCAGAAACTCCTTTGGCAAATCAGCCGTTGTATCTGTCACCAAATAAAACATCGTTTACCCTCCAGCATATAGATTAGTTTTTCGTCGTGCTGCCAAAGCCTCCGTTTCGGATTCCTTCCGCATCATCATCCACGGTAATTCCGTATTCAAGGAAAATCCCTTGAGCGAAGCCGCTTCCTGCGGATACCTCCACCGTTTTGCCTTCATTGGAGCAATTCGTCATCTTGATAAAAATATGCCCCTCATTATCTGAGTAATAATAATCACTGTCTATAATTCCAACGGTATTATTCATCTGTAGGCGATACTTAAAGCCAAGACCGCTTCTCGGATAAATCTTCAGCACCCAATCTTCTTCCATTTTTGCACGAATGCCAGTCGGAATCTTGATCGTCGTTCCGGCAGGCAGACTAAAGGAAAAGGGAGCAAAAAAATCATATCCGGCACTACCCTTTGTCGCACGTTTTGGCAAGGAAAGCGCATCATACATGTCATTTGCGTCTCTTTCGGAATACTGAGGAAACTCCTCCATGACGGAAGATACAAACTGTTCCTTGCTAACCTTGAAAAACTGGGCAATTCTTCTCATGTTGCCCTCCCTCCATTATACTAAATTTCATTCCTACTTGCAATCCCATCCTGTCTTAATGAAAAAAGCTTTACAACAGACAGGAGGTAACGGGTGCATCACTCAGCTTTTGAGGTTGCGTCATGGGTTCTCTGGAATAATCCCCGCAGTGCAATACCGGAACTAATGGATTTTCCTGCTTTAGACTTTCCTGAACCTTGATCACCCTTTGATTCTTGCTTCCCTTCCAAAGCAGCTTATTATCCTTTTCCTCCACGTGAAACTCTCCGTCCACAAGAACGTCAACATATTTCATCATGGGATACTGCCAAATGTTTTCCCAAACGTCTCCCGTATAGAGCCAGATCGTCTTATTGGGATATTTCTCCTTGATTTCCTCCATCAGTTCCCGAACGGCCACGCGATTTGCGGGATGCAAAGGATCTCCGCCCGAGAAGGTAACACCCGAAATATAAGATTTGTCCAACTGATCAAAAATCTCCTGCTTTGCAGCATCGTCAAAGGGCAGTCCCCCGTCCGGATCCCAGGTAATCGGGTTTTGACAATCCTTACAGCAATGATTACATCCAGCCACCCAAAGGACAACTCGAAGGCCGTCTCCATTTAGCATATCGTCCTTTGTGATATTATGATAACGCATAATGCTCTTAACTCTCCCATCCTCTAAAGTCCCATTACATGGAAACTCTCTCTTTGATCTCTGCCATCTTGGCGTCATTCAGTCTGCTGTCGCCATGCACGCGGGAATAAGAAAGATAGCCGTTCATTCGGTCGATCTTTGTCAAATTCCTGCTACCGCACTTCGGGCATACGTCCATTTCCAGTTCCTGATGACCGCAATCATCACAATAGGCAAGGGACAGGTTTACGCCCTCGTAGAAGCCCATTTCCATCGCCCTGTGGATCAAAGACTTCACGGCTTCAATATTGTAATCGATCGGGTATTTTACGTACTGGATCTTACCGCCATTGGCAAGATCCCAGAAACGATTCTCAAGATCCTGCTTCTGGATCGGCGTAATGTTCTCCGTAACGTGGCAATGGAAGGAATTACTTACGTATTCTCTGTCGGATACGCCTTCAATAATGCCATATTTCTTACGGAACTGCTTTACCTGAAGACCACAAAGGCTTTCGGCAGGCGTTCCATAGATGGCATACAAATTGCCATCCGCTTCTTTAAACTCTGCAATCTTTTGATTAATGTGCTCCATGACCTCAACCGCAAAGGCTCCGTCCTCTACCAAGGACTTGCCATTATAAAGCTCCTGCAGCTCGTTGAGTGCAGTAATTCCAAAGCTTGCGGTTGCCGCCTTCAGTAGGGGCTTAATCTTATCCGTCAGCTTTAAGTGTCCGCCGAGGAAACCACCCTCGCAATATGCCAAGGGGTTCGTGGATGCACGCATCTCGCCAAGGTAGGCATAGGTACGAATATGGAGCTGGCGAATTAAGTTCAGATAGTAATCCAATACTTCATAGAAATCACGGCTTTCCTTGCGGGACTTCTCCAAAATCATGGGAAGATGCAAAGATACGGCGCCGATGTTAAATCTGCCGACAAATACCGGCTTATCGTCATCATCTGCAGGATGCATGCCGCCTCTCTCATACCAAGGGGACAAGAACGCACGGCATCCCATCGGAGATACCACCCTGCCATACTGCTTATACATGCTTGCAACATACCCCTTACCGGTCAGGCTCAGCCAATCGGGATACATAGTCTTTGCGGAGCACTCAACGCCTGCATTAAAGACATCCTCCATCGGCTTTCCCGGCCCATGAAGATTCTCGTCATACAGAAATACAATCTTTGGGAAAAGAACGGGCTTCTTACAATTTGCCTTACCCTGCCCCTTCTTTCTGACATTCAGCATCTGGACGGTGGCAAGCTTAGCAAATCTGCCGGTGCCAATGCCGGCGGTCACGGTAATAAAAGGATAATCTCCGCGACTGGACGCCACAGTATTAAATTTGTACTCCCAGCCCTGGAAGCCCTGTTCAAAATCTCTGGTAACGTCCGCAAGCGCAACCTCTTCGGCCTTCTCCTGCGAAATACCAAGACCTACGTATTTATCTACATATTTCTTGTAGGATTTCTCCGCATAGGGTTCCAGAATCTTATCAACCTCGGGAACCGTAAATCCGCCATACTGCTGGCTTGCTGCGGATAGTACGATGTCGCCAATGACGTCAAATGCCGTATCCAGCGTCTTGGGCTCATTGTACCAGATATTGCCCATCTCAAAGCCACCGGACAAGACTTCCTGTACGTTAAACAAACAGCAGTTCATCGTATCACGGCGCGCGGACATGTCATGTACGTAAATATATCCGTCACGACAGGCCTGAATCTCCTCGGTCGTCATAAAAAACTTCTGATATAATTCCTTATTAAACTGATTAAAGACAAGGCTTCTCTTTGTGGATACCAGCGCAGAGTCCGTATTGGCATTCTCCTTATCTCCAATATACATAATGGACTGACTCTTCTTATAGACGTCATCCATCATGCGAACAAAGTCCTGCTTATAGTTACGATAATCCCGATAGCTCTTAGCGACAATGGGTTTTACTTCTTCAAGTGCGGATTCTACCACGTTGTGCATGATGGCAATGGGAATTTCGTTGCTCTCGAATTCATTGATTTTATCGATCACGTGCTGGCAGATACTGCGCTTTTCTTCCTCCGTAAACTTGGTCAGTGCACGATAAGCGCTCTTTCCAACGGCATTAATGACCTTCTGTACGTTAAAAGCTTCCTTGCTGCCATCCTTCTTAATCACAAAGACCTGCTTGGCAGGATGATATTCTGCTCCATAATTCACTTCATCATTATGCTCTGCATGATCAAAATTGCTGCTCATTTTACTCCCCCGTTTCTTTTTTCGTTCGCTGTGGTTTGTTTCCGAAACCGCCTGATCATCTGATGTTTTCCTACGAAATCCTGAAAAACCGTATAGATTTTTGTGGCACTAGATATAGGATTTACGGCAACCATCCCACCATATCTTGTGCCAGTGTATCAAGTATACGAGGAAAATCAGAAATTTGTCAATAGAAAAACGTAACAGAAAAGGTGCCAATATTTTGACACCTTTTTTTCCAAAAAATGATTGACAAATCTATTTACTGATAATTAGAACCGTTTCCGTGAAAAATCATTGCTTTTCAAATCAGTCAAGGCTCTCCTGAATGATTTCTTCCAGAAAATTCCGGTATTCCTCGCGGACAGACTCAGGACTGACGATCTTTGCTTCCTTTCCGATGCCAGCCAGCCATCCAAAGAATTGATGGGAAACCGTAAGCTTTGTCCTGACACGGATTCTTCCATTCTTATCTTTGCGCACGGGAACCTCTTTACCAAAGCGGTCAATGACAAGTCCCACCAGATTTTCCGGGAAGGTCATGACAACGATTTCTTCTTTTCCTCCAAACATGCCAAATGTCTGATTTGAATATGCAGCGAGATCAATTGATTCAAATTGTTTTGCACCATCCCTGACCTCGCCAAGCACCTCAACTCTTCCCATTTTATCTACGCGGAAATGCTTAATCGACTGTGCTTCGCTGTCAAATGCCACAAGATAGTAGTTCTCATTTTGCCAAAGAAGCGCCCATGGACTAATGATCCTCTCCTTATCCGATCTGGGAACCATCTCCTTTTTCAGATTCCAATCCATGTAGACAAAGGATATCTTCTTATTTTCCTGAATGGCACGGTGAATGTTGTCTATGCTGTAATATATCCCTTCATTTTCCGTTTTGACGCGCCCAACAACGTGAACCTGCCTTTGAAGCTTTCCGGCGTCCTGCTTGCCCGCAATGTTTTCCAGCTTAGAAATCAATTCTCTGGATTTCTTAACGGTTATAAAGCGGGAGGATTGCACGGCATCCACCAAAAGCTTTAGCTCTGGCAATTCAAATTCGCGCTTTCCCAGATAATAGCCACCGCCAAGTCGCGTACTGTTTTGCAAAACGTCTATGCCAAATTCCCGAAGCTTTTCCATGTCGTCATAAATGCTTTTCCGCTCCGCATGAATGCCCTGAAGGTCCAAATATGCTATCATGCGGTTGGTGCTGACGGGATGCGTCTCCGAGCCTTCTTCCTCCAGAAGACGCAGCAAATATAGCAACTTCAATTTCTGGCCTGCTGATTTCGGCATCTTATGACTCCTCTGTTTTCTTTGATTCCAAAAGCTTTTCCGCAGCTGCAGCGGCATTTAGCGACGCATCCTTACGCTTTCTTAAGAAAATACCCAGACATACGGCAACCGCACCTGCCAAAACAAAGCAAAGCAATACAACGCCATAGCTTAACAATGCATTTATCAAACCCATGTTTTTTACTCCAATCTATTGTACTCAAAAAACAGTATAGCAATTCCTCTTCCGTCAGTCAATACCGTGGTTTCTATGCTTGCTTCCACTGTCCCGTTCTCAAGAAATCCTCTGCCATGCTTTGCGCATTTTGGATCACTTCCTGATCATAACCCATGATTTCCAAAAGCTTTATGGCATTTCTTGTCGTTGCCTTTCCTGGAAGCAACCGATATTGGAACAAAATGTCTCCGTCTACGATTTCCTCTTCAAAATGGTAATTATCAAAGAGCTTGGTTAAAAGCTGTGTCAATTCAATGTCATGCGTCGCCGCAAAACAAAGCACGCCATCCCCATGGAGACTCTTTAAAATCTGCGTGGAGGCTGCGATTCGTTCCACCGTATTTGTTCCGCGAAGCACCTCATCCACAAAGCAAAGCACGGGCCGTCCCGACTCCTTGGCGGCCGTCAGGATTCTCTTTAGCGCTTTAATTTCTACGACATAATAGCTGTCGCCTCCCTCCAGATCATCTCTTAGAGACATCGAGGAATACAGGCGAAAATATGGTGCCCGATAAGCCTCTGCAGTACAGGTGTGAACCGTCTGTGCCAAAATGGCATTGAGCGCAACCATTTTTAGGAAGGTGGATTTTCCAGATGCATTAGAGCCCGTAAGAAGCACGCCTGCCTTCGTAGTCACGGAATTCTTGACAGGCTCCTTTATCAGGGGATGATAGCCCTCCTTTAATTCCAAGCTCAGCTCGCCACCCTCCTTAAGGGCCGGAAGGCAATAGCCATGCTTTCTTCCCAAATCCGTTCTCCAGGCACCAACGGCGATGGCTGTTTCCATTCTTCCAAGAATCGAGTTGGTCTGATCGACAATGTCCGCATGCGTTCTTACGAATTGTAGCATTTTATTAAATTGAATCAGATCTACATGGAAGGTCATTTTTATGTAATCTGTCAGTAACTCCGCAGGATTACTTCCTCCCAAGGAGCCATTCCCCGTCACAACCCAATAGGAGCCCCTGCGAAGAGGCTGAAGCGCTTTTTTCGCTTCCTTGAGCTTTTGAAGCATCTGATCAAACTGCCGGTGCTTTTCTCTTTCCGCAAGCTTGTCCATTTTTTCTGCCGCATCTAAAAGCTTTAAGATATATTGAAAGCTGATGATATAAGGCTCAATGTCGCTTTTTTCCCGAAAATAGGTCGTAATGTTGAAAATGGAAAGGGCTACAATGCCAAGAATGCCATAGCTAAATGCGAAGGGAATCATACAAATCAGGGGAATAAACAACAGATCCATCAGGATTGCCTTGCGATTCGACCTCTCCCCCAAATAATCCAGATTGTCCAAATAATCATATAACGAAAACTTTCCCATGTAGCCAAGCTTTGCCATGATCAGCTGCGCGGCCACTCGCTCGTCCTCATGCTCCATATAAAATTGGATCATGTTCTCCAGTTCAGAAAGCTCTTCCTCTGATTTTCCCGCACTTCTCAGTGTGTAATACAAATACTCCTCCCCCGATGCGGAATAGGTATGATTCATGCTCAGAAACACCTCATCCATGCCAAGGTCATTCCAGGTAATGTCATCAATCTGCCCTTCTTCGGGATGCTTTTTATAATATCTGTCCATGCGGGCAAAGCGCTCTAAATTGAGCTTTTTTTCCCGCAGCGTGCCATAATCCCTGCGTAGGCTCAATTCAAATAATTTCTGTTTTTTTCTGTCGTTATAAATGTCTTTTCCAACAATGGCAGCAATAAACACGACTGCCAAGACTCCAAATGCAATATACTCCATGTGGGCAAGCCCTGCCTTTTCCCTTAAGTTTGATATGATGTCTAAACCGGGACTTTTCCCTAAACGATACAATCTCCGCCAAAGCCATGCGGAAGCAGCTCCCCTAAGGTGCTTACCTCGTACTCATCCAAGCTTTTTGCAACAATGATCATGAAATCCTCCTTGCAAAATTCCTTCATGACCTGTCTGCAAATGCCGCAGGGATACGCAAAGCCCTCCGGCGCCTCTCCCTTTTTTCCCCCAACAATGGCAATGGCCCGAAATTCACGCTCCCCCTCCTGAACGGCACGGAAAAAAGCAACTCTCTCCGCACAGACCGTTGCACCATAAGAAGCATTTTCAATGTTGCAGCCCGGATATACCCTGCCATGTGCAGAAAGCAACGCAGCTCCAACCTGATATTCGGAATAAGGCGCATACGCCTTGGTTCTGGCTCCCAGCGCCTGTCCAATCAATTTCTGAACGTCAATCTTTTCTTCCATGTGTAATCTCCCTTCTTCCGTATCCCCTTCCCGACCCATGACGCTTCCTCCGTTCCGGTTCCATACTGCCAGAAGCGCATCAGCACTAAGCCAGCTCTCCGATTCTTAAAATCGTTTCAGAAACCAGCTTTGTAAACTTTTGGGCAACCTGATCTGCGGTCTCCTGCACCTCCTTATGATTTAACGGTGCCTTTGAAATTCCTGCGGCCATATTACTGATACAGGAGATGCCACAGATTCTCATTCCCGCATGATTGGCAGCAATGGCCTCCACGACGGTACTCATGCCAACCGCATCCGTTCCCAGTGTCTTCAAAAGACGGATCTCCGCAGGTGTTTCATAGGACGGCCCCGTGAGCATGGTATAAACGCCTTCCCTCAGCGAAATATTCTCCTTCTTCGCGACCTTCCGCAGAATCTCCTGTAATTCCAAGTCATAGACATGACTCATGTCAGGAAATCTCGTTCCAAACTTCTCATCGTTGGGTCCAATCAAAGGATTCGGCACAAAAATGGAGATATGATCTCGAATCATCATGAGATCTCCTGCATGAAAGCTATCATTGAGCCCGCCCGCCGCATTGGTCAGGAATAAAAATCTCGCCCCAAGCATTTTCATCAGTCGCACAGGAAGACAAACGTCGCTCATGGAATAGCCTTCGTAATAATGCACTCTTCCCTTCATACATACAACGGGCACCTGCCCAAGCGTTCCGAAAATAAATTTTCCGTCATGTCCTGCTACCGTCGAAACAGGAAAGCCCTCAATTTCAGAATAGGGAATCTCCCTTTCTACCTTTAACTGAGATGCAAAGCCACCGAGTCCCGAGCCAAGCACCAGGGCCACAAGCGGCACAAAATCCGTCATGCTTCGCACCTGTGCATAAGTCTTTTCTAATTTTTCCATCCATTCCGCGTTAGCCATTCCCCTTACTCCTTCTCTTATGTTTTTCTCTTATGTTTTTCTCTTATGTTTTTCTCTTATGTTTTTCTCTTTTGTCCTTTTTCTTTTGTTCTTCTATCGGTATCCTTCCCCTTGTATGCCATCATACACAAAACCAAAACGCATTGACCCTCATTTATGCCATAAGCATAGTATACCGAAACAGCGACATAAAATCAATTCCTTACAAAGAGAACCATATAGATTTCTTTATTTGTAAGTCCCGTTTAGATAATAATGCAGACCATGCCGCCATTTGCATCATTGACAATCTTTTGCATGCAATCCTGCAGCTTTTCCTGACTTTCCGGCCCTATTCCTGCAATCTTCGCCTGAATCCCCTCACTCACCATCTGACCTACTGATTTGCCAAAGATATTTGTATCCCACATTCCCTTGGATGCCTCCGAACCAGCAATGAAACCAATCAAATCATCTGCCTGCTCCTTCGTGCCGACGATGGGAGCAATCTCTGTCTCGATATTTGCTCGAATCATATGAATGGAAGGGCTAACCGCCTTGATTTTTACTCCGAATTTATTTCCCTGGTGAATGATTTCCGGCTGTTCCAGCGTTATTTCCTCCCTTTCGGGGATCACGACGCCATAACCGCTTGCCCGAACACTTGCAATGGCATCTAATACTTTCTCGTACTCCTGCTTCATCTCTCCGTAATCCTTCAGCTTTTCAATGAGGTCAGACGGATCCTTGATCGTTTCACCGACAACGTCCGTCAGTGTTTGATAATAATAGGTTTCCTGCGGTTCGAGATCCACCTTGATGACTCCGTCAGCCAGCCCCATCTGATCCATGCGACATTTTTTGATAAATTCGCTCTCCATAAGGCACTTCCCATTTGCAGCGTCCCGAATGACCGTGCAATCCTTGGCAATAGCCTTTAATTGATCCAATAGCTCCGCCCTCATGGGATGATCCATCGGCAAGGTATTCATCCATCTAGGGCAATAAAATTCCACGGAAGATATTGGGAACTCATATAATACCTGCTCCAAAATCTTCAGAATGTCATCCCTTCGAAGCTGTTCACAATTCACCGTCAAGGCTGTAACGCCTTCCGCCTGAGAAATCCTCGATGCAACATTTTTTGCCTCCTCGGAATATGGTCGCCTGCTATTGACAAGAACAAGGAACGGCTTTCCGGTGTTTTTTAAGGCATGAATGGTTTTCTTTTCCGCATCCAGATAAGCATCTCTTGGCAATTCTCCAATGGATCCGTCCGTCGTAATGACAAGTCCAATCGTGGAATGCTCCATCATGACCTTATCCGTTCCAAGCTCCGCCGCCTGGCTAAAAGGAATGGGATCATCAAACCACGGCGTCTTTACCATGCGTTCCTCGTCCCCCTCCATATGTCCAACGGCTCCGTCAACCATATAGCCAACACAGTCAATGAGTCTCACCTTGACTTTTTCCTCTCCGTCAAGAGAAATCAAGGCCGCTTCATTCGGTACAAACTTAGGCTCCGTTGTCGTAATCGTCTTACCGCCAGAGCTTTGCGGCATCTCATCCGTAGCCCTTGCCTTCGCTGCCTGATCCGTCATGTTCGGAAGTACCAATTCCTCCATAAAGCGACTGATAAACGTCGATTTTCCAGTGCGCACCGGCCCCAAAACCCCGATATAGATTTCTCCGTTACACCGCTCCTTTATGTCCTTGTATAAATCGTATGTGAAAGTCTCACTACCCATAAATCGTCCTCCTGTCCTTGCTGATACATGTATATGCACTTCCATTTATACTTATGCGATACGAATCCTTTCATTCCGAAAAACTATTCTTCTTTAACCGACTTAGTTGCTTAG